>Ga0137415_10002440_pt1 | contig 18519 bp, 16 predicted proteins | sample CZODoug3_1_1_16f_FD_183082 | JGI IMG/M metagenome (GOLD analysis project Ga0137415, IMG submission 183082) | Vadose zone soil fungal communities from Angelo Coast Range Reserve, California, USA - CZODoug3_1_1_16fungal (Hybrid Assembly) | ecosystem: Environmental > Terrestrial > Soil > Vadose...
CGATGAAGCGAGGCGCGGTGGATTTTCTTCCGAAGCCATTCCGTGATCAGGACATGCTCGATGCCGTGATGGTGGCCGTCGAACGCGATCGACAGCGGCGGATTGCCGATGACGATGCTTCGCGGATACGGCAACATTTCGGAACACTGTCCGCCCGCGAACAGCAGGTGATGCTGCTGGTGACGACCGGGAAGATGAACAAGCAAGTAGCCGGCGATCTTGGAATAAGCGAGATCACGGTGAAAATTCATCGGGGTGCGGCCATGCGCAAAATGGGTGCAAAGACCCTCGCCGACCTCGTGCGGATGGCCGAAGTGGTCAAGCCCAAGGTACCTTGAACGTCGGGTATAACATATAACACTCGTGTATAGTGTCCTGGCGCCCCCGTCAGATGCGACAACTGCTCTCTTCGCAGCCGGTTGCAGCATACCCGGGGATGATGTGTGTCAGGAGAGCCTCTAATTGCGGTCATCGACGATGACGAACCGTTCCGAACAGCGCTCGTCGAGTCGCTCTGTTCGCTGGGATACCGCGCGCGCGGGTTTGCATCCGCGGAAGAGTTTCTCGCGGCGAGCGGGGAAAACTCGTGTGACTGTGTCATCACCGACATTCATATGCCCGGCATGAGCGGACTTGATCTTCAGCGACAGCTCGTGGTCCGTGACTGGCAGGTGCCCGTCATCATGATTACCGCGCGTGGAGAGCCGGGGCTGGAAGCGAGGGTAGCAGCCAGTGGCGCAATCTGCCTGCTCAAAAAGCCATTCGGAGCAGATGCCCTGGTCGGCTGTCTAGAAAAAGCTTTGGAAATCTGATTCCAGCGCCACTTGCCGGTCTTCGGTTGCGCGCATGCAGCCGCCCTCAATCCCGGTCGCCGCTATGATTTGGGGGCCGTAATCGCAGCGCAACCGTGGCTTTATTGTCTTGGTTTTGGTCCGCTTTTGGGGGTCGACAAGTGGGGTGGCTGGCTGGCAGATTCCTTCAGCCGGGCCGGCATCCTGGTCGCAAAAAATGAAGCGAGAGCTCATCGATCGGTTTCGTCACTTGGCCGCATTGTGGATCGCGGGCAGCTTTGCCTTGGCCTTCGCGACCTGGGCATGCCTTCACCTCGGCCTCAACTTCGCCACAACGGCTTTCGTATTTTTGATAATAATCGTGCTGCTGTCTCTGATGGACAGCTTCATTTCATCTGCCGTTTTCTCGGTTGTCGCCGTTAGTTCCCTTGACTATTTTTTCACGGTACCGCGTTTCACCCTTGATGTAGCTGATCCCCAAGACCTCACGGCGCTGGCCGCTTTTCTAATCACTTCTTTCGCCGTCACCAGCCTTGTGCGCCGCGTGCGCCGGCTCACAGAGGCCGATCGGGAGCAGACTAGCTTACTTGATCTCGTTCACGACCCAATCTTGGTCAGGGGCCTGAATGACGTAATCACCTACTGGAATCGCGGTGCGGAGGAGCTCTACGGGTGGAAAGCAGAAGAGGCGCTCGGCAAGGTAGCGCACCAACTCCTGCAAACGGTCTTCCCGGCGCCGCTCGAACAGATCACTGAAACGTTGCTCAGCACCGGGCGTTGGGAGGGCGAGGTCCTGCACACGAAGCGCGACGGGACACAAGTCATCGTCGCAAGTAGATGGTCTCTGCAACGAACCCACAGCGAGTATCCGCTCAGCACTCTGGAGACCAACAACAACATCACGGACCACAAACGCGCCGAGGATGCGCTGCGTCGAACCCAGGAGACCTACTTGGCCGAGGCTCAGCGATTAAGTCACGCCGGCAGCGTTGGCTGGCACGTTTCGAGCGGAGAGATCTTCTGGTCGGAGGAGAGCTTCAGAATTTTTGGATATGATAAAACAATCAAGCCCTCGCTCTCGCTGATTTTCCAGCGGATCCATCCAGACGATACTGCTCTGGTCCAACAGGTCATTGATCGCGCGGAACACGACCAGCAGGATTTTGATCTTGAACACCGTCTGGTGATGCCGGATGGCTCGGTCAAGCATCTCCACGTTGTTCTGCATGCGGTGAGGGATGAACCCGGCAAATTCATGGGCGCGCTGATGGACATTACCGCCCGCAAAGAGGCCGAAAAAGCGGTGCGGGAAAGCGAGGAGCGATATCGGCACCTTTTTGAGCAAATGCCGATCGCCATGTGGCAAGTCGATGGGCATGGCCTAGCTGAGTTGTTCGCTGGCCTGCGCGCCGCCGGCGTTACGGATCTGGGCACCTACCTGGATCAGCATCCGGATTCCTTGCTTCACATGATGGATGCTCTCGTCGTGGAGGAGGTGAACGAACACACCATCAAGATGTTCGGCGCGAAGCAACGGAGTCAGCTGCTAGGGCCTAGCACATTTTTTTGGCAAAGAAGGCCTGATACGTTTCGACGCGCAATGGAATCCAGGTTCCGCGGAGAGCCTACATTTCAGGAAGAAACGAAGTTTGTCACGGTTGATGGGCGCGAAATCGACGTCCTGTTCACAGCCGCTAGGCTGGTATCGATCGGCGAGCGTGGAATCAATCTTGGTGGGGCTATCGACATAACCGACCGGGTTCGCGCCCAAGAACGGCTTCAGCAAGTGCAGGCCGATTTCGCGCACGCGGCGCGGCTTTCGGTGCTCGGGGGGATCGCTGCGTCGATCGCCCATGAGGTCAACCAGCCGCTGGCCGCCGTGAGGACCAACGGCGAAACCGGGCTGCGTTGGCTCGATCGACCCAAGCCGGACGTGCCGAAAGCGCGCGCATCGATGCAACGTATCCTCGATGACGCCTGTCGCGCCGCCGATATCATCGCGCAAATTCGGGCGATGGCATCAGGGCGGGCGCCGCAACAGACCGCACTGGCGCTCCATGACGTGATCTCGGAATCGATGCTCTTCCTTCGCCACGAGTTCCAATCCAAAGAGGTCGCCGTTTCCCTCGAGCTGGCGCCCGCGCTTCCTCAGGTGACCGGGGACCGCACCCAGCTTAATCAGGTGATCGTGAATCTGGTGATCAATGCCGTGCAGGCGATGGTGCAGTCGGCAACGGGGCGCTGCAGCATTTTCATTCGGACCGTGCTGTCCGATCCCGAAACGGTGTGCTGCATTATCGAAGACAGCGGCCCGGGAATAGATCCGACGCATCTCCCCCATCTTTTTGACAGTTTCTTTACGACAAAGGATACCGGCATGGGCATGGGCCTGTCGATCTGCCGATCCATCATTGAAGCGCATGACGGCCACATTGAAGCCGATAACATGTCCGCTCTGGGCGGAGCCCGGTTCAGTTTTGCCTTGCCCGCGAATCGGGCTTCGGAAGGCTGAAAGGCCGTACCATCCGCGCCTCTCTGATACGTCATCGACCTCTGTTGTCCGGTCGCCAAGGGCCAAACGCGCAGAGAGTTTCCTTCCAGCAACTCATACACTGATATGAGCCGCTTTTACCGATGGGTGATGGGCGTACGCGCAAGCGCGCGTAGGATGGGTTTGACGCGGCTTTCGAGGAGAACCGCCGCGAAGATGACCAGCTCAAGTTCGTCCGGTCTTTTCGCGGCGCGCCGGTCCGGCGCGTAGTCGTTCGAGACACGCGCTAGGCGATTTGTCAGATATTCAACGTAGCAATGAAAGGAAGACCGATCTTGAACAAAGTTCTCTCGGAAATAGGAAATGTCGATGCGCGACGCGGCGCCGACGTCTTCCTTGAAATACTGTTGAGCAAGGGGGGCCAATATATCTTTGTCCGGAAGCTGGTCGGGGGAAACAGATACTTCTCCAGAGTGCAGATGAAACGCCAGGAGGGACCTGGGTGACAAGCTTTCCAGGAATGGCGAGCGGGCGCGCAGAAACACCGACTTTCGCCGACCTTGTCGCTCCGCCAAAGATCATCCTTCCGGAGATCGAGTGGCGGAAGCGTCCAGTCAGGAAAGGCGCGCCCCCAGACGCAGGACATCGCGTAACGCTCGCCCGCTGGACGGTGACGAAGCCAGTCAAGCCATTGGAGATGGAGGCGAACCATCCCGATGACTCGCACCTCATCACATTTCCTCTCGTTCCCAGCTCACTAGAATTCTTCTTTGCAGGTAAGCAGGTCATAAGCGGCAGAATTCAGATGGACGCCGTCTTGATAACGGGTCCCGGAGAACCGAGTCGCACCGTTTTCACCAACACATTCGATTGCGTTCGTATTTATCTCTCCCAGTCATTTCTCGCCGAATGTTTTACAGAAATCTATGGACACTCGCCCACTGGTCCGATCGAGCTTTTTGATCCTCATTTCATGGCTGATCCCGTCGTCTTTCAACTGGCCAGCCTGCTGGCACAAGTTGATGACGATGGAGGTCCAGCCGGACCGACATTTGTCGATGGCGTAAGCATTGCGTTGGCCGCTCGGCTTTTTACTCTTAACTCGATGAGGGGTGGAGCTCTTGTAGCGAATAGATCCGCGCCCCTTCCTAAATGGCGATTAAAGCGCGCCGTCGACTACATCCAAGCCAACCTGACCAGGCCGATCTATTTGGCTGAACTTAGCAATGTCGCCGGTTTGACTCGGATGCACTTCGCTGCCCAATTTCGTGCGGCAACTGGATGTTCCCCCCATAACTACATCCTGAGAAGGAAGGTGACATATTCACAGCGGCTCCTTCTCGATCCGCAGTTGTCGATAGCTGACGTGGCCGCCATAATGGGCTTCAGTTCGCAAGCGCATTTTACGGTCGTCTTCAAGAGGGTTGTCGGAAAGACTCCCGTTCGCTGGCGTCGATGCTCTTGCTAACGGCTGTTGATTTCGGGCGCCTCGGACATCTCAATGCCTCACGCTACGGCGTCGCTGTCGAGCGCGTCATGACCATGACTAACAATCGCCATGAAAGAATTGCCACTCGAAGAATGCGTCACGTAGTGCCGCATGCAGATATGCGTCGTTTTTTCATTTCTTCTCTTTTAATTCCCGTTCGATTTGAACAATCCGAGGTCGATTCTGAAAGACGATTGCGTAGCTAGATGCCATTTTCGGCTGGGACGATTTCGGCGCGAATGGTGTTGTGCTCTCGAACCATGAAGGTCGTCAAGCGACTGTTAGGCAGCAGTTCTAATCGACAGCTTCATTCGACGGAACGGAAGTCGTGCCGCCGTCATTGAAAATCAAATCGGAGCGGGGGTCATATCCGGGCGAGAGGAAATGAATATCATGGATGCGCAGTCTAGATGGTCTGTTTCTCAGGACGTGCTCTGTTTTGGTCCATTTCGTCTGGCCGCCTCGGAGCGAGTCCTGGAAAAAGAGGGAGTCCCGGTTCGGCTTGGTAGCCGAGCTCTCGATATTCTCATCGCCCTCGTCGAGCGCCCGGCCGAAGTAGTCAGCAAGAAGGAGCTGATCGCAAAAGTGTGGCCGGACCTTGTGGTCGATGAGGGCAGCCTTCGCTTTCATATCTTGGCGTTGCGCAAGGCGCTTGGGCAGGGGCGATCGGGCATACGCTATGTGACCAATGTGTCGGGGCGCGGCTACTGTTTTGTCGCGCCGATTTCGCGTGTCGCAAGCGCCCCTGTGCTCTTGAGCAATTCGCTCGCGGATTCACCCGTCGGGCTTCCCCCCAGTCCAATCAGAATGGTGGGACGCGGCGAAACGGTCCAACTTATCTCGGAAGAACTGATCGCGCGACGCTTCCTGACCATCGTCGGACCGGGCGGGATCGGCAAAACCACCGTTGCCAACGCAGTTAGTCGTACCATGCTCGCCGCCTTCGACGGCGCAGTCCATTACGTCGACTTTGGGCCACTGGGTACACCGTCTCTTGTACCCAACATGGTCGCGTCGACGGTGGGCTTGCCGGGCAATTTCGATGAGCCGCTTGATGCGCTACCCGCTTTCCTGCGCGACCGGCGAGTGCTGCTGGTGCTCGATAGCTGTGAACATCTGATCGAGACGATTGCTCCATTGGCGGAGCGCATCTTCCGGGAGGCTCCAGAGGTCCATATCCTGGCGACGAGTCGGGAACCGCTGCAGGTTGAAGGCGAGCAGGTCCATCGATTGCATCCGTTGGCCTTCCCCCCTGATGATGAACCGTTGACGGCCGCTTGGGCGCTCACCTTTCCGGCCGTACAACTGTTTATTGAGCGCGCTGCTGCGGACGGCAGTGGTTTCGAGTTGAATGATGCCGACGCGCCGATCGTTGGCAAAGTCTGCCGCAGACTCGACGGAATTGCCCTTGCGCTCGAACTCGCCGCCGGGCGCGTCGGCGCCTATGGAATCAAAGGGATTGCGTCACTTCTCGATGGCCCATGCAGGCTGCTGTGGCATGGACGACGCACGGCGTCACCCCGGCATCAGACGCTAAGCGCCATGCTCGACTGGAGCTACAATCTGCTCCCTGAAACCGAACGCGTGATTCTCCGCAAGCTTTCGGTGTTCGTCGGAGCTTTTTCTCTCGAGGCCGCGCAATTCGTCGCCGCTGGGGACATCCTTGAGAGAGAGCAAGTCGCCGAGGCCATCGCAGGTCTGGTCACGAAATCCCTTGTCGCGGTGGAGACGAACCACGCGGGGACGCTGTATCGGCTGCTCGATACCACGCGCGCTTACGTCCTGGCAAAAATGATAGACAGCGGCGAAAGAAACACAATCGCGCAACGGTACGCAATCTACTATCGCGAATTCCTGGAGCGTATCGAAATTGCCTCCCTTACTGACGCCAAAAAAGACGGCACCGCCGAACGCTGGAGGCATGTAAGCAATGCGCGTGCTGCTTTGGAATGGAGCTTCTCAGAGCAGGAAGACAAGGAACTCGGCACCGCGCTTGCGGCAGCGTCAGCTCCGCTCTTTCTTGAATTGTCGTTATTGACGGAGTGTCGTTTCTGGATGGAACGCGCGATAGCCGAACACGGTGGTCAAGGCGATCGTCGTGAGATGGAACTGCAAGAGGCGCTTGCTGTATCGCTGATGTTCATCAAAGGAAATAGCGATGAGGTCCTCGCAGCCCTTACCACGGCACTCTCACTCGCACAGGCTCTGGAATTGCCACACCATCAGATGCGGCTATTCGCGGCGCACCATATTTTCCTGGTGCGGATTGGAGATTTCCGTGGGGCTGCGGCTGTTGCCGAGCAAAATGCAGCCGTTGCGAAGGGGACAGCTGATCCAATGGCCATGATGATGGCCGATTGGATGTTGGGGGTTTCCCATCATCTTTTAGGTGATCAGGCAAGCGCACGGAAGTATTGTGAAACCTCGTTGAAGTCAGCGCCAATTCAAAATTCAAGCCTGATTCGCTCCGGATATGATCAGCGTATTCGCGCCCTGCTCACGTTAGCTCGCTCACTTTGGCTGGGAGGCTATGCCAACCGCGCTGTAATAGTTGCAACGCAGGCACTACATCAGGCAACCGCGCTTGACCATCCCGTCTCGCGTTGCCTTTGTGGGATCTACAGAGTGATGTTTTTTCTCTGGACAGGCGAATGGTCTGAAGCGGACAGGACTATCGATGGGTTAATTGCATTTGCGGAAAAATACTCCTTACGATGTCATCATGCCATTTGCCTTGGCTTGAAAGGAGAGCTCTCTCTCCGGCAGGGCGATACGGAAGCTGGCCTGCGGCTATTGAATGCCTGTCTTGAGGCTTTAGGGGGAGTTCAACACCAAACGATGACACCAGTATTTACTAGCGATTTAGCGATATGTCTGGCGAGGACCGGGCGACCTGACGAGGCTGACGCTGCCATCGACAAGGCGATGGCGTGTGGCCCCCACTTTTATCTCCCCGAGACGATGCGCATTAAAGGAGAACTCCTCGCGTCCGGACAGCATTCGTCCGAGACTGAGTATTGGTTCTCACGCTCGCTAGATCTTGCGCGGGAGCAATCGGCCCCGGCGTGGGAGCTGCGAACGGCAACCAGCCTGGCTCATCTGTGGGCTCGCCGAGGTCGCGGGGACGAGGCAACGCGCGTCCTGCGACCGGTATATGACCGATTCACTGAGGGATTCGACACTCTTGATTTAAGGGCCGCGAAACGTCTATTGGATGACTTGAAATAGGATTGCGATTTTTAGAATTGAGCCCCAAGCGACTCGAATTCTGCGCGGCAGGTCTCGCTGAAATTGCGGAGAAGATCGATTGACCCGCTGTTCGCCATCTCCCGCAATTCCAGAAAGGTCTTGTTAGGCTCCAGATACGTATCGATGATCGTTCGCGCGACGAACTCGGCACTTTCGACCACCTTTGGCGAGGACAGGATACGCATTCTGCCGACCCTGACGTAAAGTTCGACCAGTGCTGGTATGTCTGCTTTGTCGCACTGGAGTGCGTCGATATAGCATTTCGAAGCCGCCTCGATAAATTCCCTGTAAAGTTCTTGCCGCCGCAGTTTGTCCTGCGCGCGCCACTGTGCCCTTGCCTGTGCGTGCTGAGACAACCAAGACGCGAGTACGGATGTAAGTCCGCCTGTGATGGCTCCCGCGAGTGCCGCTAAGGCGGAGATTATGGATGAGTTCATGAGAATCTCATGCTGGCAGAGTGCTCTCCGATTTCACGGTCTCGCCCGGCTTCGCGGCCTGATTCATTCGCCAAAGCGAAGCTGTCGATGGTGGCTTCCTCGACACTGGAAACGATAGAGGTCGTCGCGTCCCCATCATCCGCATCCAGCAAGGCCGGGCGGTCGCCGCCGGCAGGTTTGCTCGTCGCGTCTCTGAATTTATTTTGCAGGGTTGCCGCGGAAGCTCAAGCGGAGAAGCCTCGGCTCTAACTATTTCTAACAACGTCTAACGTGCCGGGGCCCAGCTTCTCTGCAATCTTGCGCTTAGGACGCGCATACGCCGCGTGCCGGCGACCGCGCTGTTCGTGCGGCTTCAAGGGAAACAATTTTTGCTGAGCCCTCTGCAGAGGTCTTTGTTCATCCGCCTGCGGCGGAAAGCTCATCAGGCCAACCAGGAGAAGTGAGGGATGCACAAGATCGCCATCGAAGAACACTTCCTGTTGCGCGAGCTTGACGACTACTTCCATATGCTTGCGAAAGGCGTTTCGAACGAGTCCTTCGACAAGGTCCTCCCGAAATTTTGGAATCTTGATGCTGCTCGTCTCGCAGACATGGATAAGCAAGGTATTGAGCGATCGATGCTATCCTACTTCAATTTCGGCAGCGTTCAGCTCGATCCAGATTCCGCACGGGCGATCGACATGGCGCGGCGCATGAACGACATTCTTGCCGAGCGGATTGAGAAACATCCCGACCGCTTTTCCGGGTTTGCCGCTCTCCCACTTCAGAATGCCGAGGCCTCCGTCGCCGAGTTCCGGCGCTGCGTGACCGAACTCGGATTTCGTGGAGCCATGGTGAACGGGCAGACGCACGGCCAATACCTGGACGAGCAACAGTATTGGCCGCTTTGGGAGGCAGCCGAAGAGCTCGGCGTCCCGATCTATCTTCATCCCTGGTCCTCACCGCCTGATCAGCTCAAGACCTACGACGGCTATCCAGACATTCTGGGTCCGACCTGGAATTGGACCGTGGAGACAGCGACGCACGGGCTTCGGATCATCTGCAGCGGCGTGTTCGACGCCTATCCGAAGGCGATGATGATCCTCGGCCACATGGGTGAGCTCCTGCCATTCTCCATGGAACGCTTCGACCAGGGTTGGCAGTTTTACGCCGGTCACAAGGCCAAGCATCCGATCACCTTTTACATGCGAAATAACCTGTTCATCACCACGAGCGGCAACGTCTCGCCAGTGTCCTTGACGGGTGCCGTCATGTCGCTCGGCGCGGACCGCATCCTGTTTGCGACGGACTATCCATTTGATCTCGGACCCGCGTTTCTACAGAACCTCGAAAGCGGGATTCTGAGTAAGGCTGATCTTGAGAAGATATACCGCGGGAACGCGAAGCGAATATTCAAGCTCGGCGATCCCGTATAACTCGGACGGAAGGCGACCGATCGAGGTCTCGACACGCGTCGGATGATCGACGACTTATCCAGGAAAACTGAAAATGGCCAAAAGAGTTCGTTCGGCGCCGCGGCATCCTTGTCGCGACATCGTTTATCGACGTCGGTTGGACTCAAATCTCGATGCCCCGCCGAGGAATCACGAACGAACCGATCGGCAATAAGCCGCCACTGTAACTCTAAATGACGCTGCATGAGCAGGTGCATCAAGCCCCAGCGCGGGCCCCGCGGCAGCCTCTAACCTCGCGGGCACCCACAACCCGGTCAAGACGAGAACCGCCGCATGCTGCACCGTGCTTTCGCCTCTTTCTAAAGGAGAATTTAATAGGATCGGGCGGATTGCGAACCCACATCAGCTTCACACGCTTCGGCGTTCTAGTGAATGTTAGTTGGAGAAGTGCAGTGCCCGGCAGAAAGATCAAGCTCCAGCCTGAGAGCGTCATGGCCGATGTTTATCTGGGCGTAACCGTTGCAGGCTTATACACCCTGGTCGGAATGGGGCTCATTATCGTGTTTATGTGAAGGGCCGCCTCAGTTGGCGGCCTCTTTCATTTTGGTCAGGCTGCTTGGAATTCCGTTCGCGGCTCGGGTAGCGAAGCGATGTGCCTCCCCGACGATCCAAACCGCTCGCTAAACGTGCACATGCCGAGCGATGAACACGAGCGCCCCTACTAACATCGAAGCGCCGATCATCCAGCCTGCGAAGTGATTGAATTGAGACGTTGGTGGATATGATTTTCGCCAATGCGCCACGTGATGTTCCTTGCTTCTCATTGAAACAACGGGGCAAAGCTGGCGGTTTCGTGACGACTGTGCCAAAAGAATCAGCCCCAGCGCGGGGGGCGAACTGGGGCCGAAGTTTAGAAGTGCCGGGAGGGAGGGAGCCGGCACGATTCTGAACGTAGGTTTGCACTCCGCCGATCCCATTAAATTCTCTTTTAGAATCCAAGAGTGGCCCGTTTTTGCCGGAGCGCGTTCTTCCTATCCGCGGCGTTCGCTGCGGACACCGAGCAGCGCGGCTGGACCGACGGCAAATACGATAGCTAGCTTTTTCATTCCTCACTCCAATCATAAACGTCTGGAGTGGCAATCGTCACCGTGGCTCACCTTCGTGAGTGAAGCTGTCATCTTCGTCGTTCCAACTGCTTTCTATCCCGCTCTGTGTTTTGATGTACGCTTCGAGGTAGGGCAGGAATTGTTCGCTGACCGTAAGCTTAGCGATTGAAAAACTCGCTGCTAATGCCCGTCTTGTTTCCGATGTGTGAGCTAGTAGCTCATCAACACTCGGTGCGTCTTTGAAAGCTGGGTGATGTTGCCCGCACTCGACGTGCTCGATTCCTTCCCCGCCATTATCTGCTACTGCAATAAAGCCTGTTCCTCGCACTCGCACTGAACTGAAAGTGTCTTTTCCATAAATTATTTTTTATTCTTGTACCTACTAATTGTACCAAAGCGCTTGGGTTTGTCATCCACAGTACACATTCGGAAACATACTCTCGGAGATGTCAACTCGCATTACGAGATTGTCAGTTGGCCTTAATAAGGAGAGGGGTAGACTGAGCAACGACTGGAAAGCCCATGTATTCAAAAAAACAATTCGCAGCGTTGGAGGCCATGTGCCGCGAGCAGGCTGCGCTTGCCAGAACGGAAATGGAATACTCCCTGACGAAGTACTGGCTGGCAGAAGCAGAGGAATGGAAGCAACTCAGGCAGGCTGCCCCATTCAAAGAAAGAATTGCGAATCGCTCAAGTGACCTAGCGGAATCGAACAACGCCTAAATCGAATGACACGCGATGGAAGACGGTCCCATTTCTGCATTACATTGGACGCAGGAGGATCGTGCTTTGAGGTATACCTCTTGGACCATTCTCGCGTTCGTCGGGTCTTTTATTTTTTTGGTGCTTTTCATCAAAGATTGGGAGACTAAAATGGACGCGGATAAGCTTTCCAGGGTGAAGCTTCCGCACCATTCAGGTCTTAATGCAGACCCCAATCTGATTCTAGCTTTCTCTTGTGTAATCGCGCATTCGACGCTTCGGCTGGGAGGTCCTCTTCGGCACGCGCAATGTCTCCTGCTGTGAAGGTTTGCGGATGCCGGCCCCATGATGGTGGCGCGGCACACACCGGGGCCGGCGTACGCAAACCTCCAAGGGAGGAAACCGCGGGATGTCGGGCGAGGTGCCGCGTCAGGCGCTATGGGGATTTGACGGCTGTCGTGCCTGAGTGTGAGTACAACTTTTGCGATATGGCACGAACTTTTAGTCCCATGGCACTTTTCAGACGTAACTGGCGGTCGCAGCGATGTCTGCTTTCGAGGGAAGAGCGGACATCAACATTCCACAAAAACTGATCTCCGCAATCCTGGCCTTTAGCTCGAGTCAGGCGATTGCCACTTGGACCGTAGGAAAACTATCGATAGCCAGCAGCTTGCAATTCGAAGAGTTCTGAATAGCGGCCCGGTTGCGCCATCAGCTCATCATGTGTGCCAGCGGCTTCGACCATGCCGTCGGCGAGAACGAGAATGCGGTCGGCCATGCGAACACTGGAAAAACGATGGGAGATCAGCACGGCGGTCTTGCCGTCACTGAGTTCTTTGAAGCGCTTGAATACTTCAAACTCGGAGCGTGCGTCCAACGCCGCCGTCGGTTCGTCGAGGACCAGCACGGCCGCTTCGCGCATGTAGGCGCGGGCGATCGCGATTTTTTGCCATTCGCCACCGGAGAGCTCGACACCGCTTCTGAACCGTTTGCCGATCATCTGCTGATAGCCGGCCGGCAGTCTCTTGATCACCTCGTCGGCCTGGCTGCGCCTCGCCGCACGTTCGACGCGGGCGTGGTCGCCGCGGGCGGCGATTTTTCCTACCGCGATATTGTCGCCTGCGCTGAGATTGTAGCGAACAAAATCCTGGAAGATGACGCCCATATTGCCGCGTAATGCATTGAGATCGTATTCGCGCAGGTCGTGGCCATCGAGCAGGATGCGGCCTTCGTCCGGATCGTAGAGACGAGCGAGAAGTTTCACCAAGGTGGTCTTTCCTGCGCCATTCTCTCCGACCAGTGCGAGTACTTCGCCGGCGTGCAGCGTGAAGCTAAGATGGCGCACGGCCCATCGTTCGGCGTCGGGATAGCTGAATCCGACATCTTCAAAATCGAAGCCTCGACAAATCGGCTGCGGGAAGGGACGTGGATTGTCCGGCGACAGGATTTCTGACTTGACCTCAAAGAAGGAAAATAGGTCGTTGAGGTAGAGTGCCTGACTCGCGGTGGTCGAGAAGCTCGTCAGAAGCCCTTCGAGAAGGGTGCGCAGACGCCTGAAGGAGCCCGCGAGAAAGGTGAGGTCGCCGACCGAGAACTCGCCTGCCAGCGTGCGCCACACGATGTAGGCATAGGCCAGATAATAGCCGACGGTGCCGATTGCGGTGAACAGGCCGCCCCAGCCGGCGCGCCGCATCGCGAGCCTACGATTTGCCGCGTAAAAATCGGTAGCAAGGCGGACGTAACGATCAATCAGGAAGCCGTTGAGGCCGAAGATTTTCACTTCCTTGGCGGTTTCGACGCTGGCGGCGGTCTGCCTGACATAGTCAAGTTCGCGCCGCTCCGGCGTGCGAACAAAAGCGAGCGAATAGCTTTGCGCATTGAAATGCGCCTCTCCGAGGAACGCCGGGACCAAGGCCAGGAGCAGCAGGGCGATAAGCCAGGGCGCATAGAAAATGAATCCGGCGACAAAACTCGTTACGGTGATGATGTCTTGCGCTTGACCGAATAGTTGTCCCATCAGCGTCATTCTTCCGCTGGTCTGTCGACGCGCGCGTTCGAGCTGGTCCTGAAATTCGGAGTCCTCGAAATCTTCCAGGTCGAGCGTAGCTGCGTGTTCCATTAATCGGACGCTTGAGGAATTCGTCACGCGCTCCGAAAGCAGACTGTCGACCAATGACACGATGCGTCCGAGAACGTCCGCCAGCACGGCCAGCGCGAATTCGGCAATCAGCAGGAAGCCCAGCCAGTCGAGGAGGCCGCTGTTCAGCCACTGCTGGAGCGTCTCGGGCTTATGTGGCGTCTGCACCAGCACCACGACGTCATCAATGATCAGTTTGCCGACAAAGAGGGTGATGACCGGAAGTAGCGCCCGTACCAGCCGCAACACAAGCGACGCTGCCGTCAATTGTGGACTCGCGCGCCAGACCATCACAGTGAAGGGACGAAGATTCCTGAGCGCCCCGACCCGCTCCTTGAGGGATTTGCCGGTCGCCGTGAACGGCCCTTGTGGCGTTCGGCCAAAAGACCCTCGCGCATTTCGGCCGCCGTTACTGTACTGCCGCGGCATTCAAAGCGTTCCTGAGTTCGCGAAGGGGGCTTGAGTCGATCATTGCTGTCGAAAACGTTCTAGGCTTCTCAGTTGATTGGATACGTCCGTCCGACGTCCCGATCGTCCTTCTACCTGGCTGGGCGGAATGACTTAGACGCATCATGCAGAATGATGTACCTCGGAACAGCGTTCCGAAGCGACGCATATGGGATAGCTCAAAATATCCGCTCGAAAACTGCGATTTCGGAGCGCAACAGGATGCCAGATATTCCGTCTTATGAGAAGTGTCGACGCCGCGGCTTACCTGCGACATCTCGGAGCCGGAGCCCCACGTTCTCATAACGAGGCCTGACGCCAAAGAATCAGGCGAATAAAGTTAGCTCCTTCAAACGTGATAACCCGGCATCGGACTTTGAGAGCAACCGACGGTCCTATGTTGTACCTTCACCTCAGCCGTAACCGGCTAACGCAACTCTGTTCTGATTTGGTGCCCCCCATCCCCGGGGCAGAGTTGCGTCTCCAATTTTGCGCGGATCGGTAATGCGCATGATTGCGAACGTACATAACCTCCAGCTTCCCTTCCTCTGCCAGCTCTCGAATTCGGCGCCCAACATTCTGTGGAGTGTAGGAAGTGTTTTCCATAACTTTTGCTCAAGTTGCTCAACAACGTGGTCCTTTCCTCCATTTTCGGTCAGTATGCCGACAGGCGCTTGATTATTGCGGCGCTCGACACTGTTCCGCTCGACGAACACGTGAAGAGAACCGAAAGTGACTGCCCTCGCTCTGCGGCTCTTGCACGGCAGTGGCGCCCGCCGAGCCCGGCACTTGAAATGCAAATCATACAAATGGTATTAGTCCGCTTACTGATAAGGCTTGGCATAAAATGGAGTCAGTCTTTCACTGATAAGGTTTCACAGAAACGCTTATCAATCGTTGAATGGCCGCTCTTGGCGCAGAGCCGACATTCGCCAGGCGACCCGCCTCAGCGAGGTGCGGGCTGGCTGCTCCAAACCCACCTTTGTTTCTGCACCATTTCTGCGGCAAGCAGGATAGCCGCGCGTGCGGCGCCGATCCCTGCGATTCCTTTTCCAGCGATGTCGTAGGCCGTTCCGTGGGCCGGCGTGCATATCGGAAACGGAAAGCCACCAAGCAGCGTCACGCCACGATCGAAACCCATCAGTTTCATCGCGATCTGGCCCTGGTCATGATACATTGTCAGCACGGCGTCGAATGCGCCGCTTTTTGCGCGCAGGAATACGGTATCTGCGGGAAACGGGCCTTCCGTCGCGATCCCGTCAGCGCTGGCTTGTTCCACCGCGGGTCCAATCGCGTCGATCTCTTCCCGCCCGAAATTTCCGCCATCGCCGGCATGGGGGTTGAGGCCGGCGACCGCGATGCGCGGACGCTCGAACCCGGCCGTTCGCATCGAGGCATCCGTGAGCCTGAGGGCGCGCAGAACGCGTTCCCTGGTAATATGCGCGGCAACCTCCGCAAGCGAGATATGCGATGTGACGCGCGCGTTCCAAAGCCCGTCCAGGACGTTGAATTCGCTCGCCGGGCCGTCAAGCCCGACCACGTCGGCCGAAAAACTGATCTCGTCGTCATAGACGGGATGCGCAAGGCGCATTGCATTCTTGTTGAAGGGCGTAAAGCAGACGGCGTGGGCCCGGCCGTCACGTGCCATCGTCAGCGCTTGACGATAATTTGCCAGCGCAAACCGGCCGCCTTCGGCCGTCGCGGTGCTTCGCGCGACCGAGGCCGGATCGAGATGGCCGAGATCGATGAAAATCGGTGCCCGCTCTTCCTTTGAGAGGTCGGCGTCGAGTGGTGCGGATATCAAGTCGAGCTTCACCGCGGCAACGCGTGCCCCGTCGTCGAGGACACGGCGGTCGCCGATGACGACGATCCGGGCTTTGGCGACGACGTCATCGAGTGTGAGGAGTCTGGCGGTCAATTCCGGACTGATGCCGGCAGGATCACCCATCGCAAGCGCTATAATCGGTCTCATCAGGATCTCCCGGGGCTTTTCTGCGTTCAATTTGTTCTGCGCGATCATCATGGCGTTGACGGCGATCGCGGCATCATTCTGCTGATCGTTCGCCAGATCAGCGGCATCAGCAGCAGCGCCGCGCCAAGCAAAATCAGCGTCGTGACCAGCGGTTTCGCAAAAAATATTCCAAGCGAGCCCCTCGACATCAGCATGGACTGGCGAAATGCATCTTCCGCCTTGTCGCCGATCACGATCGCGAGCACCAGCGGCGCCAGCGGATAATGAAGCTTCTTGAACAGATATCCCAAAACGCCGAATCCCATCATCAACATGACGTCGAGATAGGAATTGGAAACCGAATAGGCTCCGACCGTGCAGATGATGACGATCACTGGCGCGATGATGAAGAACGGCACGCGCATCAGCGCCGCGAAAATCGGCACCGTCAACAGCACCAGAACCACGGCCACGACGTTGCCGAGATACATTGAAGCGATCAATCCCCAGACGAAGTCCTTTTGCTCGACGAACAGCATGGGTCCGGGATTCAGTCCCCAGATCATCAGGCCGCCCATCATGACGGCTGCGGTAGCCGATCCGGGGATGCCCAACGACAGCATCGGAAGCAGGGCGCTGGTGCCGGCGGCATGATCCGCGGTTTCCGGAGCGATGATGCCCTCCGGCTCGCCTTTGCCAAAATTCGCGTGCCGGGGTGAAAGACGCTTGGCGATCCCGTAGCTCATGAACGATGCTGCGGTCGGCCCCCCCGGTGTGATACCCATCCAGCATCCGATCGCCGCGCTGCGCAACAGCGCCCAACTGTATCGCGGCAGGCCCGCGAGCGTACGGAAGACTTCGCGCCACTCGACTTTGGAAGAGATCGCCTTGACGTGAAACTCGTCTTCCACGGCAATCAGCAACTCGCCGATGCCGAACAGGCCCATGACGGCGACCACGAAGCTGATGCCCTTCACCAACTCGTCGATGCCCATTGTGAGCCGCACGCTGCCGGAGACCGTGTCGATCCCGACGGCCGCCAGGGCAAAGCCGATCGCGAGCGACACCAGCGTCTTGATCGGCGGCGAGCCGCCCATGCCCACGAAGCTCGCAAACGCGAGAAAATAGACCGCGAAATATTCGGGCGGTCCAAAGGCCAGCGCCACTTGCGCGACCCATGACGCCGAGAGCGTAATGAGAACGACACCGGCGAGCGCGCCAAAGGCGGCCGAGCCGAAAGCCGTTGCCAGCGCCGTGGTCGGCCTGCCGTCGCGCGCCATTGGATAGCCGTCAAACGTGGTCGCGACCGAGGAGGGCTCGCCGGGAATGTTGAAGAGGATGGAGGTGACCGAGCCGCCGAACAATGCGCCCCAATACATCGATGAGAGCAGGATGATGGCCGATACCGGCTGCATCCCGAAGGTTAGCGGCAGCAGCAGCGATACGCCATTGGGTGCCCCGAGGCCGGGCAGCACGCCGACGAGAATGCCGAGCAGCACGCCGATCAACATCAGGAAGATATGATTGCCGGATAGCGCGATGCCAAAACCATGCATGAGAGCTTCGAGATTTTCCAACGAAGCCCTCCCTTAGAAGCCGATGATGGTGCCGAGCGCGCCGCGCGGCAACGAGATCTGGAACGTCAGCTCGAATATCAGATAGAGCGCCAACGCCGCGCCGATCGCGGCGAGGGCCGGGAGCAGAAGCGATCCCCGCCTGTGCCAGGCCAGCGTTCCGAACACATAGAAGGCCGAGGCCGGATAGATCCCGATCAGCGGAATGACTCCAACATAGACCGCGGCCGGGACGAACAATTTTCCCAGTCGCCTGAGTTCGCTCGGCCCGAGGATGACGGCCCGGGCATGCAGCCATCCCTGCACGAGGTTGAACAGGCTGCCGGCCGCAATGACGAGGCCGACGATGAACGGAAAGGTGCCGGACTCGACGCCGGCGGCGGACCAGCCGATACCGTTGTCCAGGCTGGAGACGACGACGGCTGCGCCGAACGCCCCGGTGATCAGCGCCGTCGCCGCTTCCAGACTGCGTCCAGAGACCATCATCGCTGCTCTAGTTGGAGATCAGCCAACCCTCATCGGCGGCAATCTTGTGGGTGCGCGCGATGTCGTCCTTGATGAATTTGCTGAACGCCTCGCCGGTCAGGAAGGTGTCGGTTTGCGACGTCCGCTCGATATATTCCTTCCATTCCGGCGTGCCCTGCACCTTCTTCATCAGGTCGATATAGAAGGCGGCCTGATCCGCGGTCACCTTTCCCGGCAGCCAGACCGTGCGGGGTTGCTGGAATTGCGGAATGTCGAGGCCGGATTC
>Ga0137415_10002441_pt1 | contig 18515 bp, 13 predicted proteins | sample CZODoug3_1_1_16f_FD_183082 | JGI IMG/M metagenome (GOLD analysis project Ga0137415, IMG submission 183082) | Vadose zone soil fungal communities from Angelo Coast Range Reserve, California, USA - CZODoug3_1_1_16fungal (Hybrid Assembly) | ecosystem: Environmental > Terrestrial > Soil > Vadose...
GGTCGAGTAGACGTTCGCCGTGTCCAGCAGGTTCACGCCCGCGTCCAGGCACAGGTCGATCTGGCGGCGCGCGCCCTTGACGTCGGTGTCACCCCACGCGGCCAGCGCCCCGGTACCGCCGAAGGTCGCCGCGCCCATGGTGAGCGTGGACACCCGCAGGCCGGACCGCCCGAGCTGCCGGTACTCCATGTGCTGCCCCTCTCCGCTGCAATGGTGGACACATTGATCAGTACCAGCCGGCGGCCGGCGAGGTCGCCCCGCGCCCCGGTGACAATCCCCACCGACCGGGTGGGAAGAAACCGCAAGATCGCCGGCGACCTCACCTCGGCGATCAACCCTGGACGACTAGGCGGCACGTTCACCGAGGGGTCGGCGGCGCAGGCTCGGAGTCAGCAGGGCCGGGGGCTGGAAGGCCTGGTCGAGCGTGCCGACGTCGGTGCCGGGCGGGACGATCTCGTCGATCCGGTCCAGGATCTCGTCGCTGAGGGTGACGTCGAAGCCGGCGAGCAAGTCGTCGAGGTGGCCCATCGTGCGCGGCCCGATGAGCGCGCTGGTCACGGCGGGGTGCGCAATGGTGAACGCCATCGCGAGGTGGGTCATCGGCAGGCCGGCCGCTTCGGCGAGCGGTATGAGCTGCTCGACGACGTCGAGCCGACGCTCGTCGTTGAGGTGCCGGAACATGCCCGCGCGGCGCAGGTCGTTCTGTTGGCCCTTGCGGACGCGGCCGGTGAGCAGCCCCTGCGCGAACGGGCCCCACACGAGCGTGCCCATCCCATAGCGTTGCGCGACCGGCAGTACCTCCCGTTCGATGCCACGGCTGAGCAGCGAGTAGGGCGGTTGCTCGGTGCGGAACCGCGCCAGGCCGCGCCGCTCGGCGACCCACTGGGCTTCGACGATGTCGGAAGCGGGCATCGTGGACGACCCGATCGCCCGGACCTTGCCACTGTGGATCAGGTCGGAGAGCGCGGCGAGCGTCTCCTCGATGTCGGTGGTGGGGTCCGGCCGGTGGATCTGATAGAGGTCGATGTGGTCGGTCTGCAAGCGGCGCAGCGAGTTCTCGACCGCGGTCATGATCCAGCGCCGCGAGGTGCCCTGCTGGTTCGGGTCGTCACCCATCGGCCGACTCAGCTTGGTCGCGACCACGACGCTGTCCCGACGCCCCTTGAGCGCCTTACCCACCACCACCTCGGACTCGCCGTGGGAGTACACATCGGCGGTGTCGATGAAGTTGATCCCCGCGTCCAGCGCCTTGTGGATGATGCGGACCGAGTCGTCGTGGTCGGGGTTGCCGATGGACGCGCCGAGCATCAAGGCGCCGAGCGCGTAGGGACTGACCTTGATGCCGGTCCGGCCGAGGGTGCGGTACTGCATACGGTCTCTCCCGAGGTTGCGGTCGAGGTGTGGCGCGATCGTGCGATGCCGTACCCTTCGACCAAAGCGGAAAGCTCTTCCGGAACTATACGGAATGTCTTTCCGAATATGCAACGGAGGAGTGTCGTGCCGGAGAACACGGCGCCGACCGGAGTCGACCCGACCGGCTCCCGGGGTTCGGGCGCCCCCACACCTGCGCCGCGCCCGCTGCGCGCCGACGCGCGACGCAACATCGACTCCTTGCTCGAGGCGGCGAAGGCCGTCTTCGGCACCTCAGGCGTGGACGCCCCCGCGAAGGAGATCGCCGACCTGGCCGGCGTCGGGGTCGGCACGCTCTACCGGCACTTCCCGCAGCGCTCGGACCTGGTCAAGGCCGTCATGCAGCGTGGGATCGACGCCTGCGCCGACGCGGGCCCGGCACTGAGCGCAGCGCACGAGCCGGCGGCGGCACTCGCGCTGTGGCTCCAGCGGTACACCGAGTTCCTCGCGACCAAACGAGGACTCGCCACGGCCCTGCACTCGGGCGACCCGGCGTTCGACGCCCTGCCCGGCTACTTCATGCAGCGACTCGGACCCGCGCTCGGGTCGCTACTCGAGGCCGCGGCGGCGACCGGCGAAACCCGTGCCGACATCAGCGCCAAGGACCTGCTGCATGCCGTCGCGCTGCTGTGCCAACCCGTGCCTGACGAGGGTGTCGCGTACAGCCGGCGCATGGTCGCCGTGCTGATCGACGGGCTGCGCTACGGCGCCGAGCTTCGCCGGGCCTGAGCACGACCCGGCGGCGATGTCCGTTGGGTATCGAGTGATGCTCAACGGGTTCTGGACGGGTATCAGCGGTGGACTTAGCCTCCCCATACACCGTGATCCGGCACCGGCGTGCGCGCGTCGGCGGGGGGAGACAGCGATGTCTGGGCTAACTGGGACCGACGATGTCTGAGACCGACGCGGCGCCCATCCGGGCGGAGCCGACCGGCCCGCGCGCCCGGCGGGTGGTGCCGACGCGCTACCTGGTCCTGGCGCTGATCTTCATCATCACCGTGGTGAACTACGCGGACCGGGGCAGCCTGTCCATCACCGGCACCAGCGTGCAGCGGGACCTGGGCTTCAGCACGGTCCAGCTCGGCTACCTGTTCTCGGCGTTCAGCTGGGCCTATGTGCTCGGCCAGCTGCCCGGTGGGGTGCTGCTGGACCGGTTCGGGGCCCGGCGGATGTACGCGGCGAGCATCGGGCTGTGGACGCTGGTCACGCTCGCGGTCAGCTTCGTCGGGCTGGTCACCACGCCCGTGCTGGTGGCGCTGACCATCCTGTTCGGCCTGCGCTTCGCGCTCGGCATCTTCGAGTCACCCGCCTTCCCGGCCAACGCCCGGGTGGCCACCATGTGGTTCCCGACCGCCGAGCGGGGCCGGGCCACGGCGGTGTTCAACTCCGCCCAGTACTTCGCAACCGCGCTGTTCGCGCCGATCGTCGGGTGGATCACGCACGAGTTCGGTTGGCGCTGGGTGTTCGTCGTGCTGGGCGTACTCGGGCTGCTGCTGACCGTGCTGTGGCTGCGCTGGATGGACGTGCCGCGCCGGCACCGCCGCGTCTCCCCCGCCGAGCTGGACACGATCATCTCCGGCGGCGGGCTGGTCGACCTGGACCACTCGGCGGGCGCTGACCATGGCCGTGGCGGCGGCGAGGGTGCCGTAGTGCCCCGGCGGGCGCCGCTGAACCGGGCCACGATCGCCCGGATCTTCGCCACCCGACCGCTCTGGGGCGTGTACCTGTCCCAGTACGCGATCAACGCGCTGACCTACTTCTTCATCACGTGGTTCCCGGTCTACCTGCTCAAGGGCCGTGGCCTGTCGCTGCTCGAGGTGGGCTTCGTGGCCGCGCTGCCGGCGCTGTGCGGGTTCATCGGCGGCCTCACCGGCGGGTTCGTCTCCGATGCGATGCTGCGCCGCGGCTGGTCGTTGACCGCGGCCCGCAAGGTGCCCTCGGTGTTCGGCATGGTCCTGGCCACCACGATCGGGCTGTGCAGCCTGATCGACAGCACCACGCTGATCGTCGCGGTGATGACGCTGGCGTTCTTCGGCAAGGGCGTCGGCTCGCTCGGCTGGGCGATCACCACGGACATCGCGCCGCCCGAGGCCAGCAGCTTCGTCGGCTCCACGATGAACGCCTTCGGCAACGTGGCCGGCATCGTCACGCCGATCGTGATCGGCTACACCGTGCAGGCCACCGGGTCGTTCAACGTCGCGCTCTGGTTCGTCGCCGCACACGGCGTGCTGGCCCTGGTCGGGCTGGCCGTGATGGGCACCATCCGGCGGATCACCTTCGATGCCTGAGCGCGCGCCGGCCCACCCCGACCGAAAGGCCCCGCCCGTGACGCAGTCCGTGATCAACTCGGTCCGGCTCTCCTCGGTGACGTTGCCGCTGGCCACCCCGATCAGCGACGCGAAGGTGCTCACCGGGCGGCAGCGCCCGATGACCGAGGTCGCCATGCTGTTCGCCGAGATCGGTACAGCGGACGGCCGGGAGGGCCTCGGATTCAGCTACTCCAAGCGGGCCGGTGGGCCGGGTCAGTTCGCGCACGCCGTCGAGCTCGCGCCGGTGCTGCTCGGCGAGGACCCCAACGACATCGGCAAGATCTGGGACAAGCTGGCCTGGGCCGGCGCCTCGGTCGGGCGCGCCGGGCTCGCGGTGCAGGCCATCGCCGCGTTCGACGTGGCGCTCTGGGACCTGAAGGCGAAGCGCGCCGACCTGCCGCTGGCCAAGCTACTCGGCGCGCACCGCGACTCGGTGCGCTGCTACAACACCTCCGGCGGGTTCCTGCACACGCCGATCGAGCAGGTGCTGGACAACGCCGACGCGTCGGTGAAGGCCGGCATCGGCGGCATCAAGATCAAGGTCGGGCACCCGGACAACGCCGTGGACCTGGCCAGGGTGGCCGCCGTCCGCGAGCGCGTCGGCGACCGGGTGGCGCTGATGGTGGACGCCAACCAGCAGTGGGACCGCCCCACCGCGCGCCGGATGTGCCGCAACCTCGAACAGTTCGACCTGGTCTGGATCGAGGAGCCGCTGGACGCCTACGACGCCGCCGGGCACGCCACGCTCGCCTCGGCCTTCGACACCTCGATCGCCACCGGCGAGATGCTCACCAGCGTCGCCGAGCACGCCGAGCTGATCCGGCACGGCGCGGCGGACATCCTGCAGCCGGACGCGCCCCGGATCGGCGGGATCACCCCGTTCCTGAAGGTGATGGCGCTGGCCGAACATCACAAGCTGCAGCTCGCCCCGCACTTCGCGATGGAGCTGCACGTGCACCTGGCCGCCGCCTATCCCGCCGAGCCGTGGGTGGAGCACTTCGACTGGCTGGAGCCGCTGTTCAACGAGCGGCTGGAGATCGCGGACGGCCGGATGTACCTGTCCAGCCGCCCCGGCCTCGGCGTCACGCTCAGCGAGCAGGCCCACGCCTGGACGGTCGGCCGGCACGAGGTCCGGGGTTAGCCGATCGGCCGTCCCCAGCCGGTTGTGAGCGCCTGACCCCGCTGGCACACTTCGACTCCCACCGCGCGGGCACCGGGCACCCGGTCCCGCCCCCGGTGGCGCCGGCAGCGGGGAGCAGCCATGCCCGGAACCCTGTTCGCCCTGCTCGTGGGCATCGACGCATACCACCGACCGGTGCCGGCGCTGAACGGCTGCGTGCGCGACGTCGAGCAGGTCGCCGGCTGGCTCACCCGCCGGGCGGCGCGCGCCGGCGACCGGGTCGAGGTCATGCTGCTGCGCAACGAGCAGGCCACCCGCGCGGCCGTGGTCGACGCGTACCGTAGCCACCTCGGCGCGGCGGGGCCCGCCGACACCGCGCTGTTCTACTACTCCGGGCACGGCGCGCAGGAGCGGGCGGTACTGCCCGAGCACCTCGCGGTCGAGCCGGACGGGCAGAACGAGACCCTGGTCCTGGTCGACAGCCGCCACGAGGGCGTGCACGACCTGGCGGACAAGGAGCTCGCCGCGCTGGTCAACGAGGTGGCGACCACGGCGGGGCACGTGCTCGTGGTGTTGGACTGCTGCCACTCCGGGTCGGGCGTGCGCGCCGCCGACGAGGACGGGCTGGCCACGCGGCGCGCACCCGTCGACCCCAGGCCCCGGCCGGCGGACAGCTACCTGCCAGGCAGCCGGGATGTCACGGCGCTCGGCGCCCCCTCCCCTGCCGGCTCGGCCGGCTACGTGCTGCTCGCTGCCTGCCAGCCGGAGCAGACGGCCAAGGAGGTGCTCGTCGACGGTCAGGCTCGCGGCGCGTTCTCGGTCGCGCTGCAACGGGCGCTGGCCGGGCTGGGCGGCCGGCCGAGCTACCGCGAGGTGCACCGCGCGGCGGCCGCCGCCGTGCGCAACCTGGCGGTGGCCCAGTGGCCGGTGCTGGAGTCGCCGCACCCGGACGGCATCCTGCTGCCGTTCCTCGGTGGCGTCGCGGTACCGGACAGCCCCCTGCTGACCGCGAGCTTCGTCGACCGGCGCGGCTGGGTGCTGGACGCCGGCCGGCTGCACGGCATCGCGCCCGGTGGCCCGACGACCCCGGCCGAGGTGTCCCTGCACCGCCTGCCGGCCGACGCCGACCCCGCCGCGCTGACCAGTGCGAACATCGTCGAGGTCGGCGCGGTCTCGGCGCTCCTGGACGTGGCGGACCCGGCCGTGCTGGATCGGGCGACGACGTACCGCGCGCTGGTCACCCGCTCCGGACAGCCACTGGCCGGTGTCGCCGTGCTCGGCTCCGGCGAGGTGGCGGAGCGGATCCGGGACGGCGTGCTGGCCTCCTCGGTGATCGCGCTGGTCGCCGGCCCGGCCCTCGAGTCCGGCCTCGGCGACGCGACCGGCTTGGGCGACGCGACCGGTGCCGGGGCCAGCCTCGGTGCCGGGGCCGACCTGGTGGTGCACTGCGATACTGACGAGCTGCGGCTGACCCGCCCCGGCGCGGCGCGACCGGTCGCCACGGTGGCCGACCCGACGGAGCCGGGGGCGGCGGAGCGGATCGTGCGCACCGCCGAACACGTCGGCCGCTGGACCGGGCTGGCCCAGCGCCAGAACCCCAGCAGCCGGTTCCGGCCGGACGAGGTGCGGCTCACCGTGTCCGACGGGGCCGGCGCCGAGCTCGGCGTGGCCGGGGCACCGATCGAGCTGTCCTACACCCGCGACGCCGCCGGCGCCGAGCAGAACCCGACGATCCGGATCGAGTACACGAACGCCTCCGCCCGGCCGCTGCACTGCGCGGTCCTCGTGCTCACCGAGCTGTACGGCGTCGGCTGCCTGACCACCGGGGGCGCGGTGCTGCTGCAGCCGGGGCAGCGGGCGCTCGTGCCCGGCCCCGACGGCGAGCCGTTCCTGCGCACCTTCGTGCCCGACGGCCGGGCCAACACGACCGACCTGATCAAGTTGCTGGCCAGCACCGAACCGTTCGACGCCCAGGCGCTGCAGCAGGACGAGCTGACCCCGCCCGCGACCCGGGGCGCCGAGCGCGGCATCGGCGGACGCCCGGTGACCCCGGCCAGCGGGCCGGACTGGGCGACCCGCGAGCTGCTGGTGACCACCGTGCGGCCCACCGAGTGGCGGCCGGTGCCGACCGCCGGTGCCGCACCGGGCGCGCTCGGCGACGGCGTGCGGCTGCTCGGCCCCGCCGGGCTCACCGCCTCCGCCCGGCTCGCCTCCGCCCGGCCCGCCTCCGCCCGGCCCGCCGGGCCGGCCGCCTCCGCCCCGCCCGCCGGGCTGGCCGCCTCCGCCCGGCCCGCCGCCGGCCCCTCGGCGAGCCGGCAGGCGATGGTGCCGCTGCTGCCGGCGGCCCTGCTCGACGCGGGCACCGAGCCCTACGACCTCGGGATCGGACCGGCCCGGTCGCTCGACGAACGCCCGTCGGTGCTGGAGCTGGCCGACCTCGCCGGTGCCGAGTCGGTGACCGTGGCGACCCCGTTGCGGCTGCGCCTGGACCGGCCACTGGGCACCGGCGAGCGGGTGCTGCCGGTCGCCTTCGACGGGCAGGACTACCTCCCGCTCGGCTACGCGGCCGGGGTCGGCGGCGGTACCGAGCTGCGGCTGACCCTGCTGCCGGCGCCGAGCGGCGCGACCCGGTCCCTCGGCGGGTCGCTGCGCATCCTGTGCCACAAGCTGGTCCTCGCGAAGCTCGGCGCGGACTATCCGTATCCGCTGCTCAGCGCGGTCAGCTACGGCGGCGGCGGACCCGAGTACCGGCACGGTCCGGAGGCGGTGCGAGCGGCGGTGCGCGGCGCCGAGCGGGTGCTGCTGGTCGTGCACGGCATCATCGGGGACACCCGGGGCATGACCGCGTTCCTGGACGCCGGGCCGGACCCCATCCGCGGCCACTACGACGCGGTGCTCGCGCTGGACTACGAGAACATCAACACGCCCGTCCGGGAGACGGCCGAGGCACTGGCCGGGCGGGTGCGGGACGCCGGCCTCGGCTCCGGTGGCCGGGTCGACGTGCTGGCGCACTCGATGGGCGGGCTGGTCGCGCGCTGGTGGGTCGAGCGGGCCGGTGGGGCGGCCGCCGTGCGTCGGCTGGTCACCTGTGGCACGCCGCACCTCGGCTCGCCGTGGCCGAGGGTGCAGGACGTCGCCACGGCCGGCCTCGCCCTCGGGCTCAACGGCATCGGCGGGCCGTTCGGCCAGGGGCTCGGCTTCCTGCTGGCCGGCGTCGAGCGGGTGGACGACGCGCTGGACGACCTGCGGCCGGGTTCCGCCCTGCTCGACCAGCTCGCCGGCTCCCCCGCGCCCACCGGGGTCGACTACGTCGCCATTGCGGGCGACGAGCCGTTCGGCCGGGGCGCCGACACGACCCGCGCCCAACGCATCCTGCGCAAGCTGCGGCTGCCCGAGGCCGGCTTGGCGCTGCTGTTCGGCGGCGCCCCCAACGACCTCGCGGTGTCGGTGGCCAGTGCGTCCGCCGTCGGTCGGGACTGGCCGAGGGGGCCGACCGTGCTGGCTGCCGACTGCGGCCACCTCGACTACTTCGGCGCGGCCCCCGGCGTGCGCGCGGTCCGGCGCGCCCTCGGGCTCTGAACGCGACCGGGTGCGTGGGTCAGCCCGTACCGGTGCCGATGGTCGCCGGCACCTGAGAGGCCGGCGCGCCCTCGCGCAGCCGGTAGAGGGGGTCACCGTAGAGCGCGTAGGCGGCCCAGGTCAGCCGGTCGGTGTGCAGGGTGCGACTGGTCGCGCGCGCCTCGCAGAGCGCCTCGCCCACCCGCTGGCGGGTCAGCAGCCGGGTGTAGAACGAGGCGGCCAGGGTCCGGGCGGTGTCGTCGAACACCGGCCACAGGGTGCCGACGCACGCCTGCGCGCCCCCGTAGACGAACGCCGAGGCGAGCCCCTGGGCGCGGGCGACGATGCCGCTGGTCGACGCCACCCCGTCCTCGTTGTGCGCGCGGCTGGTGTCGCAGGCGTTCAGGAAGACGATGGGCCGACCCTCCAGGACCCGCTGGATCCGCTCGGCGTGGAACCGCTGTCCCCGGTGCAGCAGCAGGAAGCTGCGCGCCGGGTCCGTCGCGTCGAACCCGGCGTGCCCGGCGTAGTGGATCAGGTCGTACTGCCCGGAGCTGAGGTGCCGGGTGAGCGCGTCGCCGGTGGCGTTCTCGCCGGTCAGCAGCTCGGTGTTGACCCGGACCGGCAGCTGTTGCAGCGTCTGCTCGATCTCGTCGATCTCGCGCGCCGACTCGCCGAGATCGCCGCCAGGGTCGGAGTGCACCAGCAGCACGTTCCACATCGCCCGGGTCGTCGGCACCGTCCGCCGGGAGCGCCGGGGGAACGTCTGGCCGACCGGCATCCGGGCGAACGGCCGCTTCAGGCTGAGGAAGTCGTCGCCGTCGTGCATCAGCTCCCAGGGCAGCTCCAGGTCGTTCGACGTGATCGTGAGCGGGCAGCTCGTCTCGTCGATCAGCCGCTGCATCGCGTCGGGGATGAGCAGGCTGTACATCAGCCGACCGATCCGTTCGAGGCGCTCCGCCGGGTGCTCGTCCAGCGCGCGCTGCGCCTGGCCCAAGATGCCCCGGGTCGGCTCGACGGTCGGGGGTGGCCGGGTCGAGGGCGGTTTCGCCGCGCGGACGCCGGCCGAGGCGGCCTCGGCCAGCTCGTCCACAGCCGCACTGAACTGGCGCCGATCCTCGTCGTCGATCCGCATCATGTCGTGCAGGTTGGACTCCTGGGTCGACTCGAAGCTGGGCCGGCGCAGCAGCACCCGGTACTCGACCGGCGCGCCGGCGCGGGACACCTGCTCGCCGTCCGGGCCGGTGTGCGGCGCCGCGATCAGGAACAGCTCGGCCCGGCGCGTCATCACGGCCTCGCGCCGCTCCACCGCGATCCGCCCGGCGGCGATCTTGCCGATCCGTTCCTCGAACGCCTGTGCCTCCCACAGCCCGTGTTGTTCGAGCAGTTGGCGCGCCGTGCGGAGGGCGACGGCGACCGTGTCGAACCGGCCCTGCCCGGCGTCCTGGTCGGCACGCCGGATCCGGCTGTCGAGCTCGGTGAGAAGCTCGGTGTCCACCGTGTTGAGCGGCGCGCCGACGTCCATCGCGCTGGTCAGCTCGCGGCGGTACCGGTCGAACCACAGCCGGTGGGTGCCGAGGTCCTCGGTCAGCGTGCGGACCACCGCGTCCTGCTCGGCGCACTGCCGGTCCAGCGCGGCGGCGGCAGTGCCGGCCACCGTCCACTCCACGCCGTGCAGCGGTGCTTCGAGCCGACCCACCGGGCCGTCACCGGGCGCGGCCGCACCGCCACCGGCCAGCTCGTCCAGCGCCGCGCCGGCCTCCCGCAGCCGCAGCTCCAACCGCTCGAGCAGCCAGCGCTGGCCCGCCACCGGGAACAGCTTGGCCCGGTCCAGCCGCTCCACCTGCAGCCGCAGCTGTTCGGCCAACGCGCGCCGCTGCTCCAGCAGCCGGTAGGCCTCGGCCAGCCGGCGGACCAGCCGAGCGTCCGCCCCGCCGGCCGCGCGCGCCTCGGCCGGCCCGGTCCCGACGGCGGTCACGGTGACCCGCCCAGCCGCCGCGCGGCCTCGGCCAGCCGGGTGTCCAGCTCAGCGCGGTGCCGGGTGACGAGCTCCGGCCAGAGTTGCCCGTCGACCAGGCCCCACTGCGCGAGCAGGGCGTCCCGGTCCCGCGTGTAGATCTCCAGCTCCACGCCCGCCCGCCCGACCGGCGACTCGTCGGCCGGGGCGGTCAGGGTTGCCGAGGCCGCCATCGGCGCACGCGGCGGCGGTGGGGCTCCGCTCGGCTCGGCGGGGGCCACGAGCCGCCCGGCGGGCAGGAACCCCACCGGCGCGGCCCACTCGGCGCGCAGTGCGCTGGCGAACGCGCGCTGTTGTGCCCGACCGGCGGCCAGCGCCCGCTCGAACGACTCCCCATCACCGAGTGCCCGGTAGAACGCGTGCAGGAACGCCGCGCAGCCCTTCTCCGAGACGCTGCCCCTGATCCCGACCACCGCCGGCACCACCCTGGCCAGCTCGGCGGCCAGCACGTCGGTGTCCGAGCCGGCGAGCACCACCAGCCGGGGCCGCCGGGCCGCATCGAACATCTCCAGCAGCTCCGTGGCGGACACCAGCACCACGACCGCCATCGGGTCGGTGCCGCTGGCGTCGCCGAGCGCGACGTACTGCCGCCCGTCCGGCAGCTCGACCCCACCGGCCGCCACGTGCAGCACGTCGACGCGCCGTGCCCGCAGTGCCGCCGCGACGTCCGCCGTGCCCTGGCCGTGCCGGGCCTCCACCGAGGCGGCCGGCCACACCTCCCGTAGCGCCGCCAGGTCCGCCTCGTTGTCGACGCCGGCCACCCGCGCCGTGACCACCAGGACACCCAGCTCGCCGGTACTGCCCAGCGGCTCCGGCGGGCGCGGCGGCACCGGCACCGCGCGCAGCACCGACCAGCCGTCGACGAGCAGCAGCTGCCGGTTGACCAGCACGCGGTCATAGAGCAGCTCCCAGGGCAGCCCGTGCACGGTCAGGTCGGCGCTGCTGACCACGAGCCGCATCCCCCGGCCCTTGGAGTCCTCGACCGCCTGCGCCCAGCAGCGCCGCAGCGCCCCGGCGAACAGCGCGTCGAACAGCCGCATGCCGGCGTCCGCCGCCGCGTCGGTGCCCGCGCCCCCGTCCGGCCCGGTCCCCACCCGGGCGCTCTCCTGGTTCCAGTCATAGGCGGGCAGCTGGAAAGTGCCGGCCACCGGCGGCCGGCCACCCACCTGGGCGCTCGCCACGTACCCGCCCGCCGGAGCACCAGCCGGCTGCAGGGTGATCGTGACCTGGACCGGGTCGGTGGCCGCCCCGACGCCAGCACCGGCGACGGCACCCGCACCGGCGGCGGCATCCGGGTGCGCTACGACGCTCGACTTCCGCACGGGACCTGCCCTGTCGCGTCCGCATCGACGGCCGATGAGAAGGGAGTCACATGGTCGCACCCAGGAATGTTGCTGTCCATGAAAAGCGCTTGATCACTTCCACCCGGCCTTGCCACCCCGGCGGCATTCGACCACAATCCTGCGTGCCGTGCTGAGCACCAGCCGACCGAACTCCCCGCACTAAGCCGTCGCACCAATCCCCCGCATTGTTCAGAGAGCGAAGATGGACGCACAGGATGTGACCATTACGGTTCCGTTGACCATCACCGTTCGCCTCGGCGACGCCACCGGAACTCCCGCCTCGGCCCCCGCTGTCGCGCTCGACCGCGCCGCCGCCGCCGTCCATCCGATCTCCTACTACGACGGTTATCTGGGTTATGACCCCACGTTTCTCCAGGTGCCCGTCCGCTTGCCCAGCCTGACCGACGAACAGCGGCGGAACGCGGCCACGAGCACCACAGCCGGACCGAACGACGACCCGACGGTGCTTCCTTACACCCATTTCAGCCTGGTGATGAATCGCGCCCGCCAGTTGGCCTACTACACCGCGGTGAATATTGACGGCAGCACGTCCAACGATCTCAAGCGGACCGCGGACCACTGGTTCTACGACGGCAGGATCGCGGAGTCCGAGCAGATCGGCGAGGAGCTCTACCAGCGCAACGCCCTCGACCGGGGCCATCTGGTGCGGCGGCTCGACCCCGTGTGGGGCCCCGATTTCGAACGCGCCAACGAGGACACCTTCCATTTCACCAACTGTTCACCGCAGCATGAGCGGTTCAACCAGGGCAAGGACCTGTGGGCGGGCCTGGAGAACTACATCCTGGAGAACGCCGAGGCGCTCGACCGCAAGATCACCGTATTCACCGGGCCGGTCACCGAGGACACTGACCCGATCTACAAGGGTGTCCGGCTGCCCCTCGCCTTTTGGAAGATCATTGCGTACTGCCGTTCCGACGGCACACTCGCCACCGCCGCATATGTGCTGGAACAGGGCGCGCTGATTCAGGAGATCCTCAGCCGCGCCGTCACATTCGATCCCGGGACGTACCGGCTGTCGATCGCGGACCTGGACGCCCGCACCGGCCTAGACTTCGCGTACCTGGCCGACCACGAGCTGCCATTGTCGTCCGGCGGGATCGAAAGGGCCGTTGGCCACGTCCGCATTGCGGAGAATTACACGAACCTCGCGCTCTAGTGTTTACCCGATGAATTCTTCAGGACAGCCGGGAGACAGCCAGCGTGGCTAACCCGAGCACCACGTCGTCGGGCAGCGGAGTCTTCCCGGAGCTCAAGTAGATGCACGAGTTGCCCAGCCGGACCCGCACGTAGCCCCGACCGGGCGTCAGCAGCCCACCGTCGCCGAGCTGCAGCGGCCGCTTGCAAGGTCCTTGCAGCTCACCGGCGCGGCCGCCCTGTTGATCACGACAGGGCGGGCTCCCGGCCGAGCTCGGCGGACAGCTCGCGGGCGATGGCGCGGGTGCGCTGGCCGGCCCTCGGCAGGTGCTGGCCCAGGCGCCCCTTCGGCGCGGACACGTTGATCGCGGCGGCCACCTGGCGCCGGAAGTCGTACACCGGCGCGGACACCCCGACCACGCCTTCCTCGAACTCCTCGTCGACCATGGCGAAGCCGTGCCGGCGGACCTTGGCCAGCTCGAGGTGTAGGTCCTGCTCGGTCCGGATGGCCATCCGGCCGCGCGGCCCGGCCGCCGACCGGGGCGCCGGACCCGGTGCGAGCTGCGCGTCGAGCAGGGCGCGCAGCGCCTCGGCCGGCCAGTCCGCGACCAACACCCGGCCGGCGGAGGTGGACAGGGCAGGCACCGTGAGGCCCTCCCAGCCCAGGCCGCGGAACGCGTGCGGCGGGCTGACCGAGCTCACCGTGAGCACCTGGTCGCCCCGCAGCACGCACAGGTGCACCGTCTCGTGCAGGCTGCTCACCAGCCGACGCAGGTAGGGCGCGGCGAGGTGGGTGAGCCGGGTCTCGACCGTGCGCGCGGCGAACGCGTAGATCCGCCAACCCAGCCGGTAGAGCAGCGTGCGCTCGTCGCGTTCCACCAGTCCCTCGGCCTGCAGGGCGCGCAGTGCCCGGGACACCTGGCTCCGGCTGCGACCCAGCCGGTCGGCGACCTGCGCGACGCCGAGCCCGGCGCCGTCCGTGCGGTCCGCGGCGGCCAGCGTGTCCAGCAGCTCCATATCGCGGCGCAGGCCGGCGGAGAACGTGCCGGGCTCGGGTTCGGTCGTGAGCCCCTCGGAGTGTCGAACCATGGCCGTCCCCTCGCCGATTGCACTCATCGCAACGTGCATTGCGCCCATTGAAGCTCCTTCCTACCCTCCGAAACCAGGGTCGGAAAGATGGCGCCCCGACCGGGGCCGGCCAGCGAACCGGCACGCGAGGGGGACTCCGGTGCGGATCGGCGAGAGCTTCATCGGCGACGGGGTCGACGCCGCCCACATCAACACGGTGCTCGGTGCCAAGGACGGGCCGGTCGGGGTGGCCTGGGCGACCGCGCTGGCCACCCCGAGACAGGGGCACGTGCCCTTCGTCGCGGTGCTGCAACCGGGGCTGCCGACCCGCCCGCTGACCCTGTTCGTCAACAAGGCCACCATCGCCGGCGACCGGCACGCCACCCTGACCTGGGGCGCGGCCCAGGCCGGCGTCGCCGCCGGCGTGGCCGACGCGGTGTACGCCGGCACCGTGGCACGTGAGCAGGTCGACGAGCTCGTGCTGATCGTCGCGGTCTGGGTCAACCCGCTCGCCGAGTACGCCGACGCGGTGTATGCGAACAACCGGGAGGCCACGGCGCGGGCACTCGCCGCCGGTGCCGCCGACGGACCGGCCGCCGCCGCGGTGTTGGACGAGGTGCTGGCCGCCCGGGACCAGCCGGCCAACCCGTTCTACCGGCCCGGCGGCACGCACCACGGCCCCGGCGGTGGCGCATGACGAACCCCACCCCCGGCCAGGGCAGCGAGCCATGAAGATCACCGGTATCCGGCTGGACCGGCTGCGGCTGCCGCTGGACCCGCCGTTCGCGGCCGCCTGGGACCCGGTGCCCCGCCGGCACTTCGACGCCACGCTGGTCCGGGTCGACACCGACGAGGGGCTGACCGGCGTCGGCTCCGGGGACACCATGGACGGCTTCGAGGAGTACGAGTCGCTGTTCCTCGGCCGCGACCCGCTGCGGATCCTGAACCACGTCCGGACTTTGGAGACGATCACCTTCCACGCCGCGCGGTACTGGCCGTTGGAGGCCGCGCTGTGGGACCTGGCCGGCCAGGTGTGCGGCGTGCCGGTGGCCACCCTGTTCGGCGGCAGCGTGTCCCGGTTGCCGGTGTACGCCTCGTTCGGCGAGCTGCAGCCGCCGGCTCGGCGGGCGGAGTCCGCGCTGGCCGCCCGGCAGGCCGGGTTCCGCGCGATGAAGGTCCGGGTGGCCCGGGACGGGCTGGCCGAGGGGCTCGCGGCGGTCACCGCGATCCGCGAGGCGCTCGGCGCCGAAGTCTCGATCATGGTGGACCTGAACCAGGCCTGGCGGATGCCAGGTGACATCGCGCCCGCGCTGGACCTGGCCTCGGTGCGCCGGTTCGCCGCCGGGTTGGCCGCGCTCGACGTGCTGTGGCTGGAGGAGCCGCTGCCCGGCCACGACCTGGCCGGCGGCCGGATGCTGCGCGAGGGCGTCGGCATCCGGGTGGCCGGCGGCGAGATGGTGCGCACGTTCGGCGAGCTGGTGGCGATGGTGGAGGCGGATGCGCTGGACGTCTACCAGCCCGATGTCGTGCTCGCGGTCGGTATGTCCCGCGCCCGCACCCTCGCCGAGCTGGCCCACCTGCGGCACCGCTGGTTTACCCCGCACACCTGGACAAACGGCCTCGGCCTGCTGGCCAACCTGCACGTGGCCGCCGGCGTCGGTGCCGGGCCCTACCTGGAGTTCCCGTACGACCCGCCGGGCTGGACGCCGGCTCGGCGGGACTTCTTCCTGGCCGAACCGGTCGCCATCGACGCGGACGGCTACCTGAACGTGCCGGACGCCCCCGGGCTCGGCGCGCGGATCGACGAGGCGGCGGTGCGGCGATGGGCACGCTGACCCGGATCGGGTTCATCGGCGTCGGCCACATGGGCGCCCCGATGGCAGTGAACCTGCTGGCGGCCGGGTTCGAGCTGGTGGTGCATGACGCGGTGCGGGCGGCCGGCGCGCAGCACGAGGCGGCCGGGGCCAGCTGGGCGGCCAGCCCGCGTGAAGTCGGCGAGCGCACCGAGCTGGTGATCACCATGCTGCCCACCCCGGCGGTCGTGGAGTCCGTGCTGCTCGGCGCCGACGGCCTGCTCGGCGGCATGTCAGCCGGCTCGACCTGGCTCGACATGTCGACCAGCACGCCCGAGGTGGCCGCGCGGGTGCGCGAGCAGGCCGACCCGCAAGGCGTCGCCGTACTCGACGCACCGGTCGCCGGGATGGCCGCCGGAGCACAGGCGGGCACCCTGCAGATCTACGTCGGCGGGGCCCGGGAGCACTACGAACGGGTGTTGCCGGTGCTGCGCGCGATGGGCGACCCGGCGCGCATCCTGCACGTCGGCCCGCACGGCGCCGGCTACGTCGTCAAGCTCATGGTCAACCTGCTCTGGTTCGCCCAGCTGGTGGCCACCGCCGAGGTGCTCACGGTCGGCGTGCGAGCCGGCGTCGAGCTGGCCGTGCTGCGCGACTCGCTGCTGGTCAGCCCCGCCCGGGGCAACCTGCTCGAGCACGACCTGCTCCCGCTGCTGCGCCACGGCGACTACGACGAGTCCTTCACCATGGCGCTGGCCTGCAAGGACCTCGGGCTCGCCGTGGACGTGGCCCGGTCGGCCGCCGTGCCGGTCGAGCTGTCCGCACTGGTCGAGCAGGTGTTCCAACGGGCCAGGGCGAGCTACGGCGACCTGGCCGGCGAGATGGTCCCGGTCCGGCTGTACGAGGATGCCGCCGGCGTCGCCCTGCGGCTGCCCGACCACTGACCCGCTGTCCTGCATCCACAGGGTCGTGAGTGGCGATGGTCGTTCATCGCCACTCACGACCAGCTCCGCCGCACCAGCACTGCCAGAACCACCGCACCGTCGCACTGCCGCACCGCACCGTCGCACTGCCGCACCGCCGCTGCCAGGACCACCGACCCGGGAGGTACCGCCATGCTCGCCGCCCAGTCGTTCGCCATCCCGCCGACCGGCCGGATCGAGTTCGGCGCCGGGGCCGTGACGCGGCTGCCGGCGGCGCTGCAACTGGTCGGCCACGACCGGGCGTTCGTGGTCAGCGACCCGGGCGTCCGGGCGGCCGGCATCCTGGACCGGGTGCTGGACATCCTCGCCGAGGCCGGCGTCCAGACCTGCGTGTTCGCCGACGTCGAGCCCAACCCGTCGGTCGGCACGCTCGCCTCGGCGGCCGGGCCGGCCCTCGAGTTCGGCCCGGCGGCGGTGGTGCCGGTCGGCGGCGGCTCCAGCCTGGACGCCGCGAAGGGCATCGCGCTGCTCGCCGCGAACGGCGGTGACCTGGCCGTCCTCGACTACGGCAGCGAACCGGTGCACCCGGCGCCACCGCTGGTCGCCGTGCCGACCACCGCCGGCACCGGCGCGGAGACCAACGGCTTCGGCGTGATCGCCGACCCCGCCGGCCGCCGCAAGATCTACATCGGACACGCCTCCCTGACGCCCCGGGTGGCCATCCTGGACCCGGAGCTGACCGTCGGGCTGCCCGCCGCCGGCACCGCGGCGACCGGCACCGACGCCCTGGTGCACGGCGTGGAGTCGCTGGCCTCGCTCGGCCGCAACCCCGTCTCCGAGGCGTACGCGCACCAGGCGGTCACCCTGGTGCACCGGTCGTTGCCGGCGGCGGTGGCGGACGGCACCGACCTGGAGGCCCGGGCCCGGCTGCTGCTCGGCGCCCACCTGGCCGGGCTCGGGCTCACCCTGTCCGGGCTGGGCCTGGTACACGGCATCGCGCACGCGGTGACCGCCTACACCGGCGCCGCGCACGGGGTGGCGCTGGCAGCGGTGCTCGAACCGGTACTCCGGTTCAACGCCCAGGGCGCCGCGCTCGACTCCTATGCGGGCATCGCGTTCGGCCTCGGCGTCGGCGACCGGGGCAGCTCGGCCGAGCGGAACGCCGACGCCGCCATCGACGAGCTGCGCAGGGTCACCGAGCAGGTCGGGTCGCACACCAGCCTCGGCGCGCTCGGCTGCACCGAAGCGCTACTGCCCGACCTGGCCCGCACCGCCATGGCCGACGCGGTGACCGGCAACAACCCCCGCCGCCCGAGCGTGGTGGAGCTCGACCAGCTGCTCCGCGCCGCGCTCTGACACCTGCGGGTGCTTGGGTGAGGCTCGCGTCGTGGTTGGAGTGGCTGGCTGGCGTTGGCGTGGTTTGCTCCGAATAACCTGGTCACCTCGGGATGGCTGGTCATTTATACAGATGGCTTTGGACGGGACCACAACCAGCCAGCCGAATGTCAACCTGCACCTTTCGTTCGGGCCGGTGATGACAGTCGGGTACGGCTGGCGACGCGCCCACATAATCGATTTTTTCCTCGTCACCGGGGGCGGCTCGAGCCCTCAAAAATGTCAGACCCGCTTGGCATAATGGGGGCATGTCAGAAAGCTCGATCGCCAGCGCGGACCAAGCCGTGTTTGCGGCCTTGGCCCAGTCGCGGGTCGCGTCGGGCTCCGCGTCCGGTCAGGATCTGATCGACCGGTTGACGTTTCTGAAGTCGGTGATCCGCCAAGCCGAGCACGACATGCTGCACACCGTCGCCCAGCTCGATGG
>Ga0137415_10002442_pt1 | contig 18511 bp, 14 predicted proteins | sample CZODoug3_1_1_16f_FD_183082 | JGI IMG/M metagenome (GOLD analysis project Ga0137415, IMG submission 183082) | Vadose zone soil fungal communities from Angelo Coast Range Reserve, California, USA - CZODoug3_1_1_16fungal (Hybrid Assembly) | ecosystem: Environmental > Terrestrial > Soil > Vadose...
TCGCGAACCTGATCGAGCGCGCGATGATCCTTTCCGGCGGCCGGACGCTCCAGGTGCCGCTCGACGACCTCACGCGGCGCCGGGAAGCGGCGACGATCGGCCACCATGGCACGGCGGGCCGGGCCGTCGAGCGTGCCGACATCCGGCGCGCCCTCGAGCAGGCGCACTGGGTGCTGGGAGGCCCGCGGGGTGCGGCGGCGCGTCTCGGCATGAAGCGTACGACGCTCCAGTCGCTGATGAAGCGACTCGGGATCGAGAAGCCCGCCTGATCCTCCCGCCGGACGCACGGTGAGCGGCACACCCCGTGCCGAGATTCGGCACGTGTGTCGAGCGTCGGCACCGACCAAGGTCCCGGTGTTCGTGGATTCGTCCCCGAATGCCTCCGGCACAGACCGGCACGGTTCTACGGCGACGGCGGCGTCGGCATGGCGACGCCGCTCAGCCCGGCGATCCATCTCGGAGCCGACAGGATCACGCCACGAATCTCCAAGCTCGAGCACCGGATTGGATATCCGAGGGTCCCCGGAAAGCCCTCACCGGCACTGCACTTTTTTGGTGTGTCCCCGCGGGTGTGCGCGTGCGGCGCGGCGCCTGAAGGAGCCGGTATCCCGGCGCGACGCACGGCGTCCGCACCAAAAGCACGGCTTCTACGACCTCAGGAACGCGATCGCGAAGTACAACGACAAGTCGCCGGCCGACCGGCGCAGCGGGTTCGGAGCACGAACGGCAGCCATCGTCAGTGGGCGCCGCTTGCGTGCGCGATTCAACGTCCATGACCGCCGATGCGAGTCGGCACCGTTGTACAACGCCGTCGCGCGCAAATCTGTGCCCGTCTGCACGCGGTGCAGACTGCGTACAGCTGTGCAGAGTGGGTGGACTGCTCATCCCACACCTGCCGCCGAAGTGGGTTCGTTCCGCACAGACGGTTGCGTCGGGAGCGCGTCTCGTTCTCGCAGATGTTAGCCGATAGCGGCTCGCGCTACGACGTTGACGGTCCTGCGCTGTCGCACGCGCTGATCCAGAGAGCCCGCAAGCGGGACTCGCAACAGGTTCGCGGACACCGTCGACCGCTTTGCCAGGCTCGTCAACGGCCTCTCGATCAGCTCCGGGTCGCGCGCTACGCCATGTACGTCATGGACTACGGGGCTTCCGGGGGTTGGCGACTGGCGCTCAATCACCCCGAGCGCGTCATGGGTCTCATCAAGCGCGACCTGCCCGACGTGGAGCTTCACCTCCTCGATACCGGCCTTCGCCCTGGAGGGCTAGGCTGACGAGATGATTCTATTGATCCGCGACTTCGTCGAGCGCAAGGTTGCGCGCCCGATATCCTACTGCCCCCGATCGTCCGCCACAGCGGGCTTCGCTCGCCGCTCGCCGAGGCGTACGCTGCGGATCAGCTCCTTCGCGCCCGGGATCAACCCCGGGGCCATGCTGAGCGAACGGAAGCCGAGCCGGAGAAGTTGCGGCATCGTCTCCTCGCGCCCTGCCAGCTCGCCGCACAGCGCGATCGGCACGCCTGGCGCGTCGGTGATGGCGATCGCCAGCAGCCGCAGGACGGCGGCATGGGTGTCGTCGTAGTAATGGCTCACGGCGGGATCGTCCCGCCCCGCAGCGAGCGTGTACTGCGCGAGGTCGTTCGTGCCAACGGAGAGGAAGTCCACGTGGCGGGCGATCGTGGCGACGCCGAGCGCGGCGGCGGGCGTCTCGATCATCGCGCCGAAGGGAGGACGTTTCGCGCCCGGGAACGTCTCGAGCGTGGCGTCGAACAGCACGCGCATCTCACGGATGTCCTCCTCCAGCGTCACCATCGGAACCAGGATGCGGACGTCCTGCTCCTGCGCGAGCCGGAAGAGTGCGGCAAGCTGAGTCCGCACCAGCTGCGGATACTCGAGCAGCAGGCGCACGCCGCGCCGTCCGAGCGAGGGGTTGGGCTCGACGGGGAGCGGCAGGAACGGCACGGGCTTGTCGCCGCCGACGTCGAGGAGCCGGATCGTGACCGGCCTCCCCCGCAGCGGCGCCGTGAGTGCACGCAGCTCCTCGAACAACTCGTCCTCGGACGGCGGCAGCGCGCGCGCCAGATAGAGCTGCTCGATTCGGAAGAGGCCGACGCCGTCGGCGCCGTTGTCGATCGCCAGCTCGACGTCGTCGTGCGCCCCGAGGTTGGCCTCCACGGTGACCAGCGCGCCGTCGAGCGTGAAGGCGGGTTCGCGACAGGCGCCACGGCAGCGCACCACCGCCCGGTCGAACGCCTCCAGTCGTGCCTGGAACGTGCGGCGCGTCTCCGCATCCGGCGATACCACAATGGTGCCGCGTGAGCCGTCGACGAGCAGCTCCTCGAGGTTCCGGATGCGGTGCACGATCCCGGGCGGACCCGCGACCACGGGGATGCGCTTCTCGCGGGCGAGCAGGGCCGCGTGCGCCCCCGACGCGAGCGCGCCCACCACGATCGCCGCCACGCCCCGCCGGGACAGCGGGACCACGTCGGAGGGGAGCAAGCGCTCGACCACCAGGACGTTCCCCGCGGGGACGTGCTCCAGCGACGACCCGTCGACCCCCCGAAGGTGGCGGAGGACCCGGCGGCCGAGGTCGGCGACGTCGTCGGCGCGCTGCTGGAGCGTGGGGGCCTTCAACGCCATGAATCGCTCGTGCAGCCGGCGGAAGACCCGGCGCACGGCAGCCTCGGCGCCGACCAGCGATTCCAGTTCCCGCTCGATCTCACCGGATGAGAGGATGCCGTCGAGCATCATCCCGTGCGCGCGGAAGATGCCGGCAAGCGCGGCGTCGAACTGCTCCTCGATGCGAAGGGCGGAATCCTCGAGCTCGCGGCGGGTCTGCTCGAACGACGTCAGGATCCGGCTCCATTCGCCGGCGATCTGATCACGCGCGATCGCCGCGGGATCGGGAGCCGCCTTGAGCAGGTCCACCACGAGCCACGCCGGGCCCATCCCGACGCCGGGGGAGATCGCGGCGCCCGTGAAGGTCGTGGGGTCGCGGCCGGGTTGAATGACGTTCGGATCGTCGTGGGTCATGCGAGAGTGTGTATCAACGGGCTCGGTCTTTCTGCGCGGCGAGCTTGCAGCGTCTGGGGTCGGACGTCGCGTCAATTTCGCAGGATTGTCCCGACGACTCACCAGACTGCCGCGTGGCCCCACTTGAGCGCTCTGGGCATCGTTGACATGGGACGGTAGATCGGCCGCACCGCACGCTCTCTTGGTGCCGCTAGCGGTAGGATCGTCCGTGGGACTTTGCCGCTCGCGTGAGCGCTATCGCTTCGGCGTGAGGGGCTCACCACTGACGCAGCCCTCGGCGCATCTGCTTCTCCTCATCGGCGTCCTGTCCCATGCCGTCGCGGGGGTAGCCGAAGAGCGAACGACGCTCGATGATCTCGACGATCGGCGGCGGCACCGACGAGCGCCACGATGGGTCGCCGGCCCGAATCCTCGCGAGCACGTCGGGGGTGTGGATGTCGAGCAGGTCCTCCTGGTAGCGGCGAAGCGGTACGACCCTATGGCTCTCGAGGAGGAGCGCGTGCAGATGCTGCAAGGGCGACGGGAATCGAATCGTGTCCGCGGTGACGATCTCCCCGGACGACGGATCCTTGTAGGGGTAGACGTAGAGCTTCACCGCGTTCCGGAACAGCCTCCCGGTGGCTTCCAGCCGCCCGCCGGGCAGGTCGGCGTAGTACCGCTCGTCGGTGATCGCTAGCAGACTCGGGAGCCCGAGCGCGAGGCCGATCATCTTGTTCGTGTAGCGTGACAGGATCTCCACGAGCTGAAAGTACTGGGCGCAGTTCGAGATCAGGACGTGGTTACCCAAGGCCTGGAGGATCTCCGCGCGGGAGAGGAAGTCCTCGTGATCGACGCCGCGGTCGTCCGTGAGGCTCCGGAGCGTCATCTCCATGAGCACCACGGGCTCCGCGCCGTCGAGCTGCGGCTCGTGCACGAACTGCTCCCGCGCGCTCTCGAGGAGGTCGAGCGTGAGCTTCGTGACGGGGCGGAAGCTTCCGCGCTCGACCAGGATCGGCCGCTGATAGAGGACCTCCGACGGCTGCACGACCTCGCCATCGGCGGTGAGCATGCTGGCGTCCGTGAGCCCCTGCTCGACGAGCTGCAGGCTCATCAGACGGTTGTCGATCCCCGGGAACGCCGGCCCGCAGAGCTTGATCATGTCCACCTCGAGCCGGTCGCGTGTGAGCCCGTCCAGGAGCGAGGCGATCAGCTCCGGAGGCGTCTCGTGTTGATAGAACGCGCCGAAGATCAGGTTGACGCCCAGCACGCCGAGCGCCTCCTGCTCGCGTGCCGGGTCCTCGTCGAGCAGATGGACATGGATGACGACCTCGGAGCTTTCCCCATGCGGAGCGGTCTGGAACCGGACTCCGAGCCAGCCGTGCCCGTTCTCGCGTCGCGAATAGCTGCGCGCGGCCACCGTATCGGCGAAGACGAAGAAGGCGGTCCGGCCGCCGCGTCGCGCGCCGAGTTGCTCGACGAGCCTGGCGCTCTCGCGGTCGAGCATCGCCTCGAGGCGCGTCCGGCTGACATAGTGATCGGTCGGGCCGTACAGCGCGTCGCTCACCGCCATGTCGTACGCCGAGATCGCCTTCGCGACGGTGCCTGCGGCGCCGCCGGCGCGGAAGAACCAGCGGGCGACCTCCTGCCCGGCACCGATCTCTGCAAAAGTGCCGTACCTCGCGGCATCGAGATTGATCCAGAACGCCTTGTCGTGCGTGCTCCGCGCCGGTCTTGCGAGCAAGGTGTTCTGCAGGGACGTCGCAGAGACGCTGGCCGAGGGGCGTGCCGAACGGGTTCCTGATGTCAGCCTCATCGGGTGGAAACCTTTTCGGCTAACGGTGCCCAGCCGCCGCCGAGCTCCTTGACGGGCTCGGCAACCGCCGCCGTTGTGAGGAAACTCCGCGTGGCTGCGAGGGCGTCGTCGATCAGGCTTCTCGCGTGGTGGAAGTCCGTGGGCAACACGTGTCGCGGGTTGGGGGCCGGCAGGACGATCAGCTCGACCCTGCTGGAGTATCGAGCGATGTCGGCGCGCAGCTGAGAGGCGATCAGCAGCGTGATGCCGTGGATCGCCGCGTCGAGGGCGCCGCGCGGGAGCTTCGGGAGCGCGCGTGAGCCGTCGTGGGTCGGGAGCACGTAGACGCGTTCGGCGCCAAGGTCGACTGCGTGGGAGATCGGCGTATTGTTGACTACGCCGCCGTCGACGAGGCGCCGGTCTCCCCAGCGCACCGACGGCAGGAGGCCGGGGATTGCGACCGCCGCGAGCACCGCGTCGATGACGGGCCCGCTGGAGAGTAACACTTCCTCGCCGTTCGTCAGGTCGAAGGTGACGAGGTGCAGCGGAACGACTGCCTGTTCGAGGCGATCGATCTGCAGATGTTGGCGGGCGAGTTGGCGGAGACCGTGATCGGGGACGAGGTGGTCGTCGCGGCTCGTCACTCCGGCGATGAGCGCACGCAGTCCGACCGGGAAGACGTCTTCGCGCCGAAGGCCGCGCCAGATCGCCCCGAGCTCGTCCGCGGTCGCCACCGTCTGCGGGCGGGAGGCCACGAAAGCCGCATTGAGCGCGCCCGCAGAAGCGCCGACCAGCAGGTCGGGGACGATGCCGCGTTCGTACAGCGCGCGCAGCATGCCGACCTGCAGCGCACCGAGACTGGCTCCCCCCGACAGGACGAACGCAGTGCGAGGACGACGGGTTCGGCCGAAACGCCCCCTGACCCCGCGGATCAGCGCCCGCATGCGGGCCGGATTGACGCTCATGGCCTGCTCCGGAACGCCTTGACTGGAGCCGGGATCATCGGGCGGCGACCTCTTTGGCTGGCGGTGCCCAGCCGCCGCCGAGCGCCTTGTAGAGGTTCACGACCGCAATGAGCTGATCGCGCTGGGTCTGTGCGAGGGCGTTCTCTGCCGGATAGAGCAGCTGCAAGGCGTCCAGCACCTCGATGTAATTCGAGAGGCCCGTCTCGTACCGGAGGAGCGACAGCCGCACGGCCTCCTGGAGCGCGACCACCTGCGCTTCCTGCGCCCTCCGCTGTTTGGCGAGCCCCGCCTCCGCCGCCAGCGCGTCCGCCACTTCCCGGAACGCCTCGACGATCGTCGCGCGGTACCGGGCGATGGTCTCGTCCCAGAACGCCTGCTGCGCCCGGTACGACTCGATCAACCGCCCCCCCTGGAAGAGGGGGCCGCTCACGTTCGCGGCGATGTTCCAGACGCTCGCGCCGTTCTTGAAGACGTTGCCGATCTTCGACCCCGCATTGCCGTACATCGTGGAGAGCCCGATGGTGGGAAAGAAGTTCGCGACCGCCACCCCGATCTCGGCGTTGGCATTGATCATGTTCTGCTCCGCCTGGCGGATGTCGGGTCGTCGCCGGAGGAGATCGGTCGTCAGTCCCGGCGGTGTGACGGGCGTCGCCTGGTGGACGAGCGGCATGCCGCGGTCGACCGGCCCCGGGTTCGCGCCGAGGAGCACGCTGATCGCGTCCTCCTGCTGCGTGATCTGGCGCTCGAGGATAGCGACGGTCGCGATGCTCGACTGCAGGTTTGCCTCGGCACGCGACGTCGAGATCTTGGTGTCCGTACCGCCGACGTACCGCCGCGTGAAGACGTCGAGCGTGCGCCGATAGGTCTCCGCGCTGTCGAGCGCGATCGCGAGCTCGCGATCGAGCTCGAGGAGCGTGAAATAGTTCGTCCCCACGTCGCTCACGAGGGTCACCACGACACCCCGGCGGGCCTCCTCGGTGGCCAGGAACTGCGCGCGTGCGGCCTCGGTCGCGCGGCGGATGCGGCCCCAGACGTCGATCTCCCATGCCACGTTGAGCACCCCCTGGAAGGTATTGAAGGTCGTGCTGGGAAAGGTCGGGGTGAAAAAGATCTTCTGGCGCTCCGCCGACCCCTGATATCCGACGTGCGGATAGAGGTCCGAGGCGGCGACGCCGACCTGCGCCCGTGCCTCCTCGATGCGCGCGACGGCGCTCTGGAGATCGTAGTTGCCCGCGAGCGCCCCGCGCACGAGGTCCTGGAGGGTCGGGTCGCCGAACACCTGCCACCACGGGAGGTCCGCGAACGAGGCCGCGTCGGCCGGGCCGATCCGGCCGCGGAAATCGTCCGGCGTCTCGACCGGCGGTCGCCGGTACTGCGGCCCGACCTCGAGACGCCAGAGCCGGCCGAGGAGGCCCCGCGGCTCGGCCGTCGGCGCGCAGCCCACGAAGAGGACCACCGCCGCCACGGCGGCGCGTGCGCTCCGCATCATCAGCTGACGTGCTCCTGCGCGGGCACCGTACCCGGCGCTGCGGGGCGGGCCTCGACACGTCGTCGCGACCAGCGCTGAGACACGCGCTCGACGACAACGAAGAGCACGGGGACGAGGAAGATCGCGATGCCGGTCGAGAACAGCATGCCGGTGATGGTGACCGTCCCGATCAGCCGGCGCGCCACGGCGCCCGCGCCGAGCGCGTTCCAGAGCGGCATCAGGCCGAAGATGAACGCGAACGACGTCATGAGGATCGGCCGGAGCCGCCGGCGCGCGCCGTTCAGGGCGGCGTCGACGAGCGACGCGCCCTTCTCGAGCTCCGCCTTCGCATACTCGACGATCAGGATCGCGTTCTTCGCCGAGAGCCCGATCAGCATGATGAGCCCGATCTGCGCGTACACGTTGTTGTCGAGCCGCCGCATCCAGAGCCCGACGAACGCGCCCGCGACCGCGATCGGCGTGCTGAGCAGCACGCTGAAGGGCAGCGACCAGCTCTGGTAGAGCGCCGCCAGGATCAGGAACACGAGGATCAGCGACAGGGCGAACACGCCGAGGCCGCTCCCCGCGATCGACTCCTGGTAGCTCATGCCGTTCCAGGCGTACCCCATGTCGCGCGGCAGGACCTGGTCCGCGACCGCGGCGACCGCGGCCATCGCCTGCCCCGTGCTGTAGCCCGGCGCCGGCACGGCGAAGATCTCGACGCCGCGATACTCGTTGAACCGCGTCACGAACTCGGGACCCGACGACTTCCGGAGGTCGACGAGCGTCGAGAGCGGCACCATGTCGCCGTTCGCATTGCGCACATAGAAGAGGCCGATGTCGGACGGATCGGTGCGGTACTGCGGCTCCGCCTCGAGAAACACCCGCCAGACGCGCCCAAAGCGATTGAACTGGTTCACGAAGTTGCCGCCGAGGAGAGCCTGGAGTGTCCCGTACACGTCGCGGATCGGCACGCCGAGCTTCAAGACTCGATCTTCGTCGACGTGAGCGAAGAGCTGCGGCGCGGCGGGCGTGAACGTCGTGTTCAAGAACGCGATCTCGGGCCGATTGCGCAGCTCGGCCATGAAGCGTTGCGCGTTCTGCCAGAGGTAGTCGAGGCTGTTGCCGGCGCGATCCTGGATGAAGAAGTCGACGCCGCCGGCCTGGCCGACGCCCGGGATGGCGGGCGGGAGGAGCGCAACCGCCTGCGCGTCGGGGAGCGCCCCGAGCTTCGCGTTCAGGGCGGCAACGACGGCGTCCGCCTGGAGCGCCGGCGTCGCGCGTTCGTCGTAGGGAGCGAGCTGGACGAAGGCGAGGCCGCTTCGCGGACTGCTCGTCTGCGAGAGGATGCTGAACCCCGACACCGAGTTGATGTAGTGGACGCCGGGCTGCTCCTTCAGGATCGCGTCGACCTTCCGCATGACGGCGTTTGTCCGCTGAAGCGAGGCGGCCTCGGGGAGCTGGACGTTGACCAGGAAGTAGCCCTGGTCTTCCTGCGGCATGAATGACCGCGGCAGGATCTTCCCGAGACCGACGGCGAAGGCCGCGAAGGCGGCGAGGACGAGGAGCGACAGGCCGGCCTTCCGGATGAGCGCGTGAGAGCCCCGGACGTACCCCTCCTGCGCCGACGTGAAGACGCGATCGAACGCGGCGAAGAAACGGCCAAGGAGTCCGCGCGGCGCGTCCTTCGCTCGCGGCCGGAGGATCAGCGCGCACTGCGCGGGCTTGTAGGTGAGCGCGTTCACCATCGAGAGCAGGACGGAGAACGCGATGGTGAGCGCGAACTGCCGGTAGAGCGATCCGGTGATGCCGAGGATGAAGCCCGCCGGGATGAAGACACTCGAGAGCACGAGCGCGATGCCGACGAGCGCGCCGCCCACCTCGTCCATCGCCGCGATCGCGGCGTCGTGCGGCGTGAGCCCCTCGTCGATCTTCGCCTGGACGGCCTCCACGACGACGATCGCGTCGTCCACGACGAGTCCGACCGCCAGAACGAGGCCGAGGAGCGAGAGCGTGTTGATCGTGAAGCCGAGCATCGGAAAGAAGAGGAAGGTGCCGACCAGGGACACCGGGATAGTCTGGATCGGGACCCACGTCGCCCGAAAGCTCCCGAGGAAGACGAACACGACCAGGAGGACGAGCCCGATCGCCTCGGCCAGGGTGATGAGGATCTCCTTCGCGCCCTCGGTCACGGGGATAGTCGTGTCGAGCGTCAGGTCGGTACGCATGTCCGAGGGAAAACGCTCCGCGAGGCGTGCCATGGCCGACTTCACGCGGTTGGCCACCTCGAGGGCGTTCGAGCCGGGGACCTGGTAGAGCGCGAACAGCGCCGCCGGCGCACCGTTGGTGTACGCCTGCATGTTGTAGTTCTCGCCGCCGAGCTCGATGCGGGCGACGTCCTTGAGACGGACGAACGACCCGTCGGCGTTGGCGCGGACGACGATGTCGCCGAACTCCTCGGCATTCATCAGGCGCCCGCGCGCGCGGACGGTGTATGTCAGCTGCTGTCCCGGCGGCGCTGGCTCGCCGCCGATCTGGCCCGCGGGATTCACGACGTTCTGTGCCGAGATCGCGTTCACGAGGTCGGTGACCGTGAGGCCCATGTTCGCGAGCGTGTCGGGCGTGACCCACACGCGCATGGCGTAGTTTGAGGAGCCGAAGATGCGGACCTGGCCGATCCCGGGCACGCGGGCGAGCTCGTCCTGGATGTTGATCGCGATGTAGTTCGACAGGAACGTCTGATCCCAGGTCCGGTTTGGTGAGGTGAACGTGAACACGAGCAGCGGGAAGCCGGCCGTCTGGATCGTCGTCAGACCGTAGCCGTTCACCGCCGCGGGCAAGTTCGCTTGAGCCTGCGCCAAGCGGTTCTGCACCTGCACTTGGTCCATGTCGATGTTCGTGCGGACGTCGAAGGCGACCTGCATCGTCATCGTGCCGTCGTTGGCGGAGATCGCCTGCATGTAGAGCATGCCCTTCGCGCCGTTCACCTGCTGGTCGGTCGGCGTGGCGACCGACTGCTCGACGGTGAGGGCGTCGGCGCCGGTGTACGTGGCGGTCGTCTGGATCTGGGGCGGGGCGATCTCCGGGAACTGCGCGATCGGCAGGCGGAAGATCATGACGGCGCCGCCGATCATCGTCAGGATGGCGAGCACCTGCGCGACGATCGGGTGCTCGATGAAGTAGCGCGACACGATCCTATCCCTTGACCGCCGGTGCCGATCCGGACGGCACGGACGTGTCCGGCTTCTGGCGCACGAGGATGCCGTCCTTCACCTTCTGGAGGCCCTCGGTCACGACACGTTCGCCGGGCTGGAGGCCGTCGTCGATGATCCAGAGGCCGTCCACCTCCTCGCCCGGTTTCACCGTGCGGAGAGCGATCTTGTCGTCCGTTCCGACGACCGCGACCTGGTACACGCCCTGGATCTCCTGCACCGCGCGTTGGGGGATCACGACGGCGCCCCGCCGCGTCTCCGTGGGAGCGCGGACCTTGGCGTACAGGCCCGGGCGGAGGACGGTGTCGGGGTTCGGGAAGAGGGCCTGCACCAGAATCGTCCCCGTCTGCTGATCGACCTGCCGGTTCGCGACGTAGAACCGGCCGGGATGGGGATACGTGCTGCCGTCGACGAGGATCAGCTGGAGCTCGGGCTCGTCCTTTGCCCGGCCCCTCTCCTGATGCTCCCGGATCCGATCCGCGTAGCGGAGGTATTCGCGCTCGGTGATCGGGAAGGTGACCTTCATCGGATCGACCTGGGAGACGTTCGTGAGCACGGTCGACGGGGTCACGAGGTCGCCGACCTGGACCGGCGCAATGCCGGCGATCCCCGCGATCGGCGAGTAGACCTTCGTCCATCCCACGTTGAGGCGCGCGTTCTCGACGGCCGCCTCGGCTCCCTTCACCTGAGCCTCGCTCGCCTGTGTCGCCTGGACGGCGTCGTCGAGTTCCTGCTTGGTCGCCGCGCCCTGCGCCGCGAGCGGCTTGTATTTCTCGACATTGAGCTGATTCTTCTTGAGGGTGGCCTGCTGCTGCGCGAGGTCGCCGAGGGTCTGGTCGAGCGCCGCCTTGTAGGGACGATCGTCGATCTCGAAGAGGAGTTGGTCCGCAGTCACGTACGCGCCGTCCTGGTAGTCCTGCTTGAGCAGATACCCCTGCACGCGAGGCATGACCTGGGCGTTCACGAAGCCGACCGTCGTTCCCACCCACTCGCGGTAGATCGGCACGTCCTTCTGGACGGCGGCCGTCACGAGGACGTCGGGCGGCGGCGGCGCCGAGGACTCGGCTCGCTTGCATGCGGTGCCGAGGGAGATCGCGAACGCAGTGAGCATCGCGGCACAGGGAAGCCGCCGTCCCCGGCGCAGCGGAGGAACGGATTGGCTCACCGGGATGCGTGACGTCGCGCGGCGCGCCATGCTCATCGTCGGCCACCTCTGTTTGGCGATGTGGACTCCGCTGCCGCCTCGGCCGGGTGAGCGGAGCGGGGGATGTCGTGAGCGTCGCCCGGCGACCGCGGAGCGTCCTCGGCTCCCTCGGCGCTCGATACCCGCGGCTTCGTGCTCGCGAGTGTGAGTGTCTTGCCCGGGCGATCGGTCGTGCTTGTTTTGTCCATGGGCGTGCCGATGTGCCATCCGCAATCGCCGTGCCTGCTGTAGGGCTTCGACGTTGCGTGGTCTGCAATGAAGACACGCCGGCTGTGCGTGCCGAAGCTCGGCACCCGTGCCGAGCTTCGGCAGCATCGCAGCCAAGCCGAGGACCGCTTCGTGCGTGTCATGCGCCGGAGTCGTCCGGGGTCCACGGTGAGTCACGCGACACGCGTCGGGAGCTCGTAGCTCCATGGGAAGCTTACGCCGCCGCTACGAGACGTGATGCGGACCAGCGGCCGGCGTACACGTCGCCGGACGCGACGAAAAGAAGGCTTCGATCTCATCCTTTTGCGCCACGGCGTCTCTACGCCCGATCTCGATGAGCGGCCGCGTGTAGCTCGGATCGAACGCGAGGTAGCTCACGAAGTCCGCCCCGCGTTCGGGCGAGGCGCCGATCCCGCGCGTGAGATACCGGAGCGTCGCCGGCAACCTGCTGAATTGATCGGCCGCCAGAGCTCCGAGGTCGACGGACGGCCGGATGACGAGCAACGGGATCGAGCGGAGCCAGTGAGGGTGCTCGGCACGTCGCCGTTCTTCGATGAGCGTGAGGGTGTGATTGATGCGGATCAGGCGCTCTGCATCGCTGTCGAGCGCATCCATGAACGCCGCATTGAGCATTACGCCGGCGATATCGGCGATCGAGATGTCGCCTTGGTCGTGGCCCACGTAATTCACGTGTACGTTTGAGTCCCGGTCGGGCGAATGGCGCACGGAGATGGCGACGACTCTGTCGGCTCCGAGATGGATCGCCGGGCTGAGTGGCGTCGCCATGCCGACGCCGCCGTCGCCGTAGAACGCCCCCTCGACGAAGACCGGTCGGAACAGAATGGGAATGGAGGCCGAGGCCAGGACGTGATCGAGGCCGATCCTCGCCCGCCAGCCGAGCCGAGCGGTCCGGGTCCAAGGCTCGGGCGCGTCGTGTCCGTCGAAGAAGGTGACGGCGGTGCCGGTCCTGTAGCTCGTCGCGGACACGGCGAAGCCGTGCAAGATGTCGCTCGCGATGTGACGCGCGATCGCCTCGAAATCGATGTTCGCGATGAGAAACTCCCGAAGCGGCGTCGTATCGAGGAGGTGGTTCGAGCGCGCGTCCGGCTTCAGCAGGCCTCCCAACGTGAGATCGCGTAGCCAACGGGTTCCGATCGAGAAGAGCGAGACGGCATCGGTGCGCATCACCCGGTCGATCCGAAGCTCGCCCCAGAGCGCCGCGAGACCAGCACTCGCCTCCGCCATGCGATCCGCTCTCGACGCCAGGTAGGCCGCGTTGATCGCCCCCGCGGAGATCCCCGTGACCACGTCGAACGGCGGCCGATCTCCGAAACGCTCTCCCACGATCTCTGCCAGACCCTGCAACACCCCCGCCTGATACGCGCCGCGCGCTCCACCGCCGACCAACACCAATCCCGTTTTCGAGGCGGAGAGGTGAGCCGTGCCCAAGCTCGGGGACGGTCGTGTGTCCTTCCATCCGTGATCGCGGTGTCGTCGATCGGTGCGGATGCCCCGCAGCCCCTCGATCGCGCTCATGGTGTCCTGCCTCACCCGCGCGTTCCGCAAGCGCCGTGCCGGCCTGTGCCGGTGGCATCCAGGGGACTCATCCACGAACACCGAGACCTTGGTCGGTGCCGATGCTCGACACACGTGCCGAATCTCGGCACCGAGTGTGCCGCTCACCGTCGGTCGAGCGGGAGGATCAGGCGGGCTTTTCGATCCCGAGTCGCTTCATCAGCGACTGGAGCGTCGTCCGCTTCATGCCGAGACGCGCGGCCGTACCCCGGGGGCCTCCCAGCACCCAGTTCGCCTGCTCGAGGGCACGCAGGATGTCGGCGCGGTCGATACCGCGGCCCGCCGTGTCATGGTGGCCAATCGGCGCGGGTCCCCGACGCCGCGCAAGGTCGTCGAGCGGCACCTCGAGCCTCCGGCCGCGCGAAAGGATCATCGCGCGCTCGATCAGGTTCGCGAGCTCGCGGATGTTCCCGGGCCACGTGTACCGACGGAGCGCGTCCAGCGTCTCGCTCGGGATGACCTCGACCCGGCGGTTCATGGGACGCGCGAACCGCTGGACGAAGTAGCTCACCAAGGCGGGAATGTCCTCGGGCCGCTCGCGGAGCGGCGGGGCTTGGATCGGGAACACGTTCAGCCGGTAGTAGAGATCGTCCCGGAACCGTTGCTCTTCCACCATCCGAAGGAGGTCGCGGTTCGTCGCGGCGATGAGGCGGACGTCGACCTTGATCGTCTTCGTACTGCCGATCCGCTCGAACTCCTGCTCCTGCAGGACGCGCAGCAGCTTCGGCTGGAGCTCGAGCGGGATCTCGCCGACCTCGTCGAGGAACAGCGTGCCGCCGTCGGCCACTTGGAAGCGGCCGATCTTCTGGGCGATGGCGCCGGTGAAGGCGCCCCGCTCGTGCCCGAAGAGCTCGCTCTCGAGTAGGCCCGACGGAATGGCGGCGCAGTTGAGCTTCACGAACGTGCGGTCGCGGCGGTGGCTTCGGTCGTGGATGGCCCGCGCGAGCAGCTCCTTGCCCGTGCCCGTTTCGCCGAGAAGCAGGACCGTCGAATCGGTCGGTGCGACGATCTCCACCTGCTGGAGCGTCCGGCGCAGTGCGGGACTGTCGCCGATGATGTGCTCGAACGACTGCTCGTTCCGAATCTCGCTCTCGAGGTACAAGCGCTCTTCGGCGAGCTTGTCCTTGAGGCGCCCGATCTCACCGAACGCCATGGCGTTCTCGATCGCGACGGCCACGAGCTTCGCCACCTCGCCCATGAACTGGACCTCGGCGTCGGTGTACGTCGCACGGTCGCGCCGCGCGAATCCGAGTGTCCCGAGTCGCGTGTGAATGGTCGTGAGGGGCAGCACGCAGAAGCTTCCGATGCCGTCGTTCCGGATCATCGCCATCCGCTCGGGCCATCGCGTTTCAGCGCCGGTGTCCGAGACGATCAGCGGCTGCTGCGACTCGATCACGATCGCGTGCGGCGTCTCTTTCGCGACCATCTCCTCTCGGGGCACGAGCGCCGTGCTGCCGGTCTCCAGCATCGCGCTCCGCACGACGCCGCGCTCGTGGTCGTAACACGAGGCGCCGACGAAGTCGAAGCGCACGACCCGCTGCAGCTCGGCCGCCAGGCGGCCGAAGAGCTCCTCCGGCTCTCGACACGAGCTGATCGATTCGGCGACGGAAAGCAGCGCCTGGAATCGCGCCGCCAGGGTGGTGCCCTCGGTGGATTCGATGGCGTCTGACTCGGACGAGAGCTCGTCGTTCTTCGCCATCCTCAGCGACGATACGCCGTCCGCTCGCGGGACGGGCGATGCCATCTGACTAATAGTGGACCAGGCGTGCCCAGTCGAGCGGAGTGGCGCTTCCGATCCGCCCGAGGCTGTGAAGTCCCGTGGCATACGCGGCGACTAGCGGGCGCGCCGATCGCGGGTCGACCGTTCTACGATGTCGTCAAGGATGACGGCGGCGAGGCAGTCGCCGGCGACGATCTCGACGCCGTCGCGGTACATCTCGGCAAGCAGCACCTTTCCGGCCGGATCGACGAAACGGACGTCCGCAAGCTCGACCCGGATCGGGACTCCAGGCTCTGCCTCTCGGATCCGCCGCCACGCCCGCCGGAGCTCTCTGACCCATTCGTCCTTGAGCGTACCCTCCAACCGCAGCATCCAAGTCGCCCGGCCGTCCGCGGTCATGTACAGGATGTCGGTGATGCGCAGCATCGGTTTCAGTCCCTCGCAACCGCCGTGCCAGCGAATGCCGAGGGGCTTGGACCATGGCCGCCGCGCGAAGTCCTGTGAGGATAGTGGCCGGTGCCGAATACATCGGCACGGTTGCCGAGTTCGGCATCCGAGTCTCGAGACGGCCGTTCCCCTAGGGCGTTCGTAGGCGGCACGCTCATTGCGGAGACGACAGCGCAGATCGGGGGTTCGATGCAGGTCCGAACCTCGATCGCGGCAACGCCAGCCACGGTCGGCGGGCGCCCGGGACATGACGAGTCGTGGCCTCTACCCGGGCGCCACGTCCGCCGGGTGGAGACGGCGGCGGGCCCGGCCGCGATGATCTTGCTGCGAGGAATCCATGGACAGATCCACTCCAACGACGAGACAGAAGGCGCTCGCGCTCAATCTCAACGCTCGAACGTACGGCACCTTCGCCGAGATCGGGGGCGGGCAGGAAGTCGTCCGTGCGTTCTTCGCCGCCGGGGGTGCGGCGGGAACCGTCGCCAAGTCGATCTCCGCCTACGACATGGCGGTGAGCGACAGCCTCTACGGCACGGCGAAGCGCTACGTCAGCCGCGAGCGTCTCGAAGCGATGCTCACGCTCGAGTTCTCGCAGCTCGTGAACCAGCTCGGTGAGAAGCGAGGCGAGAGCAAGTGCTTCTTCGCCTTCGCGAACACCGTCGCCATGCGCCGTTTCGGAAGCGACGAGAACGGACGTGGCTGGCTCGGCGTGTGGTTCCAGGCGCACCCCCGACGCGCCGCACGCTAGCGACGACCGCCGCGCTGTTCAGCGGTGCGTACGCGCCCGGCCGCGCCGGCGCGCGCGCGACGGCTCGGGCTTCGCGCCGGCGGACCCGAGCGCTTCCCATAGAGCGGTCGCGACGACGCCGTGCGCGCGGTCGCGCCGGCGGATCGCGAAGAGGTCCATGGCCTCCGCGAATTCCGGGACGACGAGCGCCTTCAGCGTGCCGTCGGCGAGCTCACGGGCGACCACGTGCTCCGGGAGGCCGCCCCACCCCATGCCGGCGAGGATCAGCTCCTTTTTCGCGCCGATGTCCGTCACCGTCCACCGGAGGCCGCCCTCGAGCACGTTCAGCGCTGGCCGCGACGAGCCTTGCGCGCTGTCGCGCAGCACGATCTGGGGGTGCGCGCGCAGAAGCGTAGGTGGGATCGGCGGGCGGCGCGTCGCGACGGGATGGTCCGTGCGCGCAACCGCCACGATGCGGACGCGGCCGAAGGGCACCGCGTCGACCTTCGCCGCATCGATGCCGAGCATCGTGGCGACGACGACGTCGGCGCGCCGCTCGTGCAGCGCCTCGGCGGCGCCCGCGAGCCGTTCCGTGTGGAGCTCGACTCGGACGGACGGGAAGCGCGCCTCGGCGGCGCGGAGGATCTTCACGATCGGGTCGAGCGGCGTGACCGCCTCGACCGCCAGCCTGACGATCGCCTCGACCTTTCCGCCGAGCGCGAACCCGAACCCGCGGAGCGCGTGCGTGCTCTCGACGACCGCGGCAGCGCGCTCGTAGAAGACGCTCCCGGCGTCGGTCAGCGTGGCGCGGTAGCGCGTGCGATCGAACAGCACGACGCCGAGTTCGCCCTCGAGATTGCGGATGAGCTTGCTCACCGCCGGCTGCGACTTGTGCAACGCATTCGACGCGCCTGTGAACGTACCCTCCGCCGCGACGCTGGTGAACGCGACGAGCTGATCGTACGTCATGCGGCCGACGATACAGAACCGGAGGTTATGGAGTCAATGGCCACATACCATTTTCTTGTTCTGGTCGACGACGGTACGGGTAAACGCGAAAGGAGACATCACATGACCGATCGCATCGACCGCGTGATCATCACCGGAGCCGGAAGCGGTATCGGGCTCGACATGGCCCGCGCGTTCCTGGCCCGCGGGTCCCGCCTCGTGATCAACGGCCGGGATCCGGACAAGCTCGAGCGCGCTCGCCGGACGCTCGGCGACTCGGCCCGGATCGTCGCCGTGCCGGGCCACGTCGGCGATCCCGCCACCGGACGTGCCCTGGCCGACGCCGCACGGGAACGTCTCGGCGGCGTCGACGTGCTGGTGAACAACGCCGGCATCTTCGCCGCGAAACCCTTCCTCGAGAGCACCGCGGAGGACCTGGAGCGCTTCTTCGAGACGAACGTGAAGGGCACGTACCTGGTCACGCAGGCAGTCGTCCCGCTCATGATCGAAGGCAAGGGTGGCTCGATCATCAACGTCGGCGCCGCGCTCGTCGAGCAGGGGATGGCCGGCATCCCGGTATCCGCCGCGATGACGAGCAAGGGCGGCGTCCATGCGCTGACGGTGTCCCTCGCCGCGGAGCTGGCGCGCCACGACATCCGCGTGAACACGCTCGCACCGGGCATCATCCGGACGCCGCTGGTCGAGAACCCCGACTCGCTGGCGTCGATCCACCCGCTCGGGCGGATCGGCGAAGTACGGGACACGTCGGACGCGGCGATCTTCCTGGCCACGGCCGGGTTCGTGACCGGCACGACGCTCGCGGTCGACGGCGGATATGCGCATGGCCGCTGACGCCGGACCGCACACGACGTTGTTCGGCCTGGAAGTGACGGACGACGCCGGTTATACGCAGTACCGTTGCGCGATGGAGCAGATCCTCGCGCGCCACGGCGGCGCCCTCGGCTGCGACTTCGTCGTCGCGCGAAATCCGGACGCTGGCTTCCCCTCTGCCCCCGGCATGCGCGGGACAGACGAGTGAATGATCCATGTCGCACCATTACTCCGGTCCCGACTTCGGCTTCCCGCACGGGGACGCGCGCCTGGACCTCACGGATTTGTATGCCTTCCCCAAGCCAAGCGAGGCGGACAAATCGATCCTGATCATGAACGTCCATCCTTCCGCCTTCGTGAACCCAGCGGGGTCCACCACGCGCGAGCCGTTCGCGCCCAAGGCGTTG
>Ga0137415_10002443_pt1 | contig 18508 bp, 10 predicted proteins | sample CZODoug3_1_1_16f_FD_183082 | JGI IMG/M metagenome (GOLD analysis project Ga0137415, IMG submission 183082) | Vadose zone soil fungal communities from Angelo Coast Range Reserve, California, USA - CZODoug3_1_1_16fungal (Hybrid Assembly) | ecosystem: Environmental > Terrestrial > Soil > Vadose...
TAGAAATTCTTGTCCCCATTGTCCATGGTTTGCACAAACTCGCCGTGGCCGCTGAACTTGTCGCCTTTGATCTCGATGAACTCGGTGCCAACGCCGGACTTAATCTTGACGCCCTCGATTTCGCCTTTAGTGGCCGTGCAGTTGATCTGGTCCACCGCGTAGGCGTGTCCCGGCTTGTCGCCGACCTCAATGCTCGGCTGATTCGACGTTTGGGTGCACTTCCACTGGATATCCACCTTTACCTGTGCCAGGCCGGCCCACGACAGCAGGCACACAAGGCACAGAACTAGCCTTACCTTTTTCATTGCTGCCTCCTCTTGGTTTGCAAGGGTTCCGTCATTGAAGTAACGTCGTGCCTTTCCTCTTTCGCGCGAGGAAGGGCAGTGCCGATAATTCCTGCCCAATAGCTACGCTGGGCAGGGAAGACAGCCATCGCTACAATGGCGAGGATCTTTTGCATCGCTACTTGCCATTTGACTGAATTGGAACGAGTGGGGCCGGGGCCCTAAAGAATTTCCGTAATCAACAGGATCGGTCGCGAATATTACACCACGCAGTCTAGTCGCGCAATGCCGGGTTCAGCTGGGCGCAGTTGACACGATCTGCGTCGCAACCATGCCTGCCTCTTCGACGCTTCGGGAAGTGGGGCAGATCCTCGCAATATGTTTCCTCATTATGCTTTCCTTCGGCGCTCCGGGTATTGCACAAGAAACTGAGGAACACGTGCACGCCTCTCCTGGGTCTGAAGAGGGTCTGGGACGCGCACACATGGAGATTTCGTGCTCTCCGGCGGTTGTCGCAAAGTTCGACCGCGCGTTGGCCCTGCTACATAATTTCTGGTACGGGCGCGCACTGGAAGGTTTTCAGCAAGTCTCAAACGTTGATCCGGAGTGTGCAATCGCCTACTGGGGCGCAGCCATGACATACAACCATCCCTTCTGGGACGCGCCTTCGTCCGCGGACGAGACGGCTGCGTGGGGTTTGGTGCAAAAGGGACTTGCGGCGAAGAAAATGTCTCCGCGCGAGAAGCTCTATCTCAACGCGGTCGCCGCTCTGTTCAAAGATGCTGGCGCGGGACCGAAAGCCGCGCGGGACGAAGGCTACCGCGATGCCATGGCTGCAGCTTATGCCAGCTTTCCGGACGATGAGACCAAGCTTTTCTACGGCCTTGCCATTCTGGGGACAATCAAGGAAGGTACGAAGGGTTTTGAGCGCCAGACGCAGGCAGCCAAGCTCTTCGAGGAGGTCTACGCCCGCAGTCCGGACCATCCAGGTGTGTTGCACTATCTGATCCATGTGTATGACGATCCGGCACATGCCGAGAAAGGGCTCGAGGCAGCACGCAAATACGCCAAAGTGGCCGCCGCAGTTCCGCACGCCTTACACATGCCTTCCCACATCTTCACTCGTCTAGGGTATTGGGATGAGTCGGCGGCCACAAACGAAAAGGCCTGGCAAACCTCTGAATCTGATGTAAAGCGTGCGGGAGAATCCAGCTCCCTGCGCGATTTCCATGCACTCAACTATCTGGAATACGCCTACCTGCAGTTAGGCCGCTATCGGGATGCCCGGCGGACGCTTGACGTTATCGCGGCGCAATATGACGCGTTGACCGACAAGAAGACAGCGGCCGACACTCCAGAGCTACAAGCGCGGCACGTGCGCGGGCGGACCATTTATGCCATACCGGACCGCGTGGTTTATGGGTACTTTGACATGCTGACGCGCTACGCTGTCGAAACCGGAGATTGGGACACTGCGGCGAAGATTCCGCTGCTTGTTCCTTCGCGAGATTTCGTGGCGGTGAAACTGCAATTGGAAACGATGGCCGCAGCAGCTCACAAGGACGCTGCCGTAGCGAAGCTTGCCGCAGGGAAATTGGTTCTGCTCGCGCAGGAGCCCGGACAACATCCGTTCGCTCAGCAGATCATCACGATGCAGGCGAAAGAGGCAGAAGCGCTCGCCGCCAAAGCCGCTGGGAATGCAGATGAAGCAATTGCGAAGATGAAAGAAGCAGTCGCCATCGAAGATTCGATTGACAGCCTTTCACAGCCTCCCTATCCAATCATTCCCGCAAACGAGCTCTTTGGCACACTGCTGATGGAGTTGAATCGGCCCGCTGATGCCAAAGAACGATTTCTTCAAGCTCTAAAACGGACTCCGGGGCGTCCCAAGGCCATCTACGGCATCGCTCGAGCGGCGCAGGCAACCGGCGACAAAGCCACGGCCCATCAGCGCTATCAACAATTTCTGACACTCTGGAAGAACGCTGACCCTGATCGCCCTGAAGTCACTACCGCAAAAGAGTTTCTAGCGAAAGAGACAGCGGCAACGGACTGAAATTCCTGGTCGGGAGCCTGAAAACCATGCTTGCCGCCATTGTGGCCGTCAGAAGCCGCTCGCGCGGCAGACGCGGGCCACTATGGAAACTGAATGGAGTGCAAGAGCGGTGGGGCGTGGGGACGACGAGGATGGCGAGGGCGTGCGAGCGGGGAAAAGGGCAAACGGCAAAACGGTCGGACGGGGCGAGTGGGAAGCAGCGGGAAGAAGGGATGAGTTGGTTGACGAGGCACACGAGGAGTGGGCGTGGCAAAGCACGCAGGCCCTTCGGTATGGAAAGAGCGGAGTGATGCGGCGGCGGTGAGCCGGATCGGAGGGCAACGGAGTTGGATCTGGGCTGTGGTCAACCTCTCGACGACGATCATGGGGGCGCCACAGTTGGGACTCAGCCAAAGAGGGCACGCTTGCTCGCGGGAGGATGCTTTCGGTTTGGTGTGCGGTCGCGGTAGCGAAGTGAGCGTCCGCCAACAAAGCGGAAGCAGAGTGGAGCGGCGCCGGCTAGCAAGGAAGCCGAAGTTCCGGATACGAACGAAGCCTTTGGGAAGTAGGTGCAGCAGGAAACGGCACAGGAACTCATCGAGCGATAAGGTCATCAGTTTCTGTTCATGGTTGTCAGCTGAGTCGCGCCAACGAAAGGTGACCTTCTGGTCCGCACAGGAGACTAGCCGATGGTTGGAGATGGCGACGCGATGGGTGTAGCGGCCCAGGTACTGCAGCACATATTCCGAGCCACCGAAGGGTGGTTTGGAATAGACCACCCAGTGCTTACGAAACAGGGGCGGCGGATCGCTGACCTGGTTCGCGCCATTTCTGCTGGTCAAACGAAACACCGATGCCCCACAGGCCCGAAAAATCGGAGCCCCGGGAAGGTGAGAGCCAACAAGCTTGCTCTACTGCTCCAGTGTCAAACAGATGATAAGAGGAAACTCTACGTCTCCCCTGCCGGTGAAGCTCCTTTGGCACCTTCTGGCTCGCGGTGGTCGGCTATCTTGTAACGCCCCCCATATGGTCTGACGGGTTGGGGCAAGCGACACACTGGGCATGAGGTAGTGTTGCGAACGCTGACGCTCCACTTGCCTACGAACTTGCCACCACCTTTGCATCCGGAGGTCATAAAGTAGATCTTTTCAGATTACGAAAGTTGGAATCGCTCAACAATGCACTCGTCCAACTGGCTTTTGCCCTTGGCAGAGCTCAGGGTGGCAGAATGTGGACCGCTGACAAAAGTATCGGACCAAGGAATCGGGAAGGTCCAGCTGTCAACGCCTTCCTGTCCGACTCGGTATTTTGCCCGCGCCTTTGAGCAGTTCGCCCAAACGACCCGGCCCTTCTGTTTCAGGTTTTATCAGTGTTTCAAGAGACCAGCGAGCAGAATCAGGCATATGCCTGGAAGCAACCAGAAATAACAGTCTCTTCCTTCGTCAGCTATCTTGGTTCGCTTGCTGGATCGCATGTTGCCCGTTCCCCAGTCTCCGATCAGTTTGAGGCAAAGCTCACAGCTAGACAATGGCTCCGACGTGGCGTTACTTAGGTATAACGAACGTAACGGCGCCATTTGCCTGAGTTAGGGTAGTGACGCTTATCGCTTGGCATTGAGTGTGACCCCCTGAGCGACATCGAATCAGCTCAGCCAGGTGTGTGATCAGTGGGAAGGAGCACAAGACAACGGGAGTACCGCGGCCTTGCGACCGACCCGGTACAGCTTCTTGTCAGAAACGTCGAATTCTAGGTCCGGGCTGTGCGGATTGGTGAGGCTGTCCAGAATGTTCTGTGGGACGCCGCCGGAGAGATCGGGAGTCTCGGGGTGAGTTTTAAATGATAGGCCGACGTCCAGACGCACCGCTGAAGCAATGCTAGGTAGCGCGCTGACGGGGTTGGGCAGGGTGTCCGGGACATGGCACGACCGACACAGGCGGTTCACTTCAGTCCCCCTTGAAGACGTTTGCCTTGGTAGCGCCAGTGGACTGTTCCAGGTCTTCGCCTGAACAACTGGAGCGGCGGTGACCGCGACATCAGGCGTTGGACGCGCGATTTGCGGTGCAAGTGTCTCCGAAGGTTCGTCGGAAGTCGCGCTTGGTGGTGGTGTCACTTTCGTGCTCAACGATTCTTCACCAGCTGAAATGAGAGCGCCGGCTTTTGTCTTCTTCCCTATCTTTTGGGATTAAATGTTTATTTGCTCCCAGACCCACTTCGGCCGCTCCGTGGACTGTGTGCAGCAATGGGCACTCTCGGCGGCAACGTGCGAATTCCTGCGCCGCTCTCAGTCCGTCCAAGCGTGGCACTGCGAAATTCATAACGATCAGGTCAGGGCGCAGTTCCGTGGACTTTGCGACCGCTTCTTTTCCGTCGACGACCTCGCCACAAATCTCCCAATCAGGATTGGCTTTCAGGGACGCCCGAAGCCCTCGCAGCACCGATTCGTGGTCATCGGCAATTGGGACTCGTTCGCCACAGACGGCCTGGAAGACAGACCCCGCGTCGGTGGGTTTCTTAAGGAGAGAACCCGAAAGGGGCATTTCGACACGGGGACGAACGCTCTTGTATTAACTCCGAACTGACGGAGAAGGTTACGTCCCCTGCTGCCGCGCTGAAAATACAGGAACCATGGAGACGGGGGGAGTCATTTCCGATAGCTAAACGCCTTACCCGTTTCTCAACGCTAGAGGCCCGAATGGCCCCGTCCAAGAGTTGGTGCTCCCCACGAGAGTGCCATTTACCGGTTGGGTGAAGGACCCTAGTCTGTGGTAACCAATCCCAGGGAGGACGTCGTGACCCACTTTATCAGAGCTGTCGCAGATTACATCTTCGGTTGCCATCACAAGGCACTCAGTCGGGTATTTACAATCGGTCGCAAGACTTATCAGGTCTGCTGCGACTGTGGCGCCGAGTTCGAGTATTCGTTGAAGACGATGTCTCATAGGCGCACACCAGCGCCTGGCCCTTTGTGCAGGACAGCAGCAGCGCCGAGACCGAATGCCTACGGCTCATACACGAGAACCGCTTCGGTCGTTTGATCTCTCATTTTCCTGTATTGGTTCGCCCTCGCGCCGCCAGGGAGGATCGAGTTGCGATCGAGAGGAAATAATGTAGGCCGTGTTCGACGAAGCACTCCGGGGTACGCAGCCACAAGCAGCAGAGGAAGCAAGGAAGGGTTCTGTTATCAGCAAGATTTTGACATCAAGAAGCTGATAGAGAGCGGCACCAACCCAAAGCGCTCCAGGTTCCGAGCCGAAGCTCCGATCCCTGCGGTGCTGGAGAAGACAAAGCGGCAGCCCGCTTTCAGAGCGCACTGCAACCTGACGTCCAACAAAGCCGTTTGTACCCCGTTGCGCCGATGCGCAAATCTGCAACTGGTCGTCCGCAAGTGGGCCGTGTCTCCGTTGATGTGCAGAACGCCACCACCCGCTACCTCACCGTTCCGTCGCACCAAGAACGGCCGTGCACCGTCAGCAAATCCGAAACAGTAGAAGGTGTCGAGCAGCCTTGGTGGTAAGCTGGAGTCATCCACCGGTGTGTCTGATTCTTGGAAACCTGCGGCCACTGTGCGCACCCATACCTCAGCGTCCTGTATGGTAGCGGGCTGAACCTGAATGTTATCGGGGACGGATTTGCCTGGGATATCGGCGAGCGGCCTCCACCAATTCTCCATCGGTGCTCCAGCTTTGTATCCGCGGCTGGCTAATAAGGAATTGACGCCGTCGTGAGTTCGGCCGGAGATTGCGATGCGTACTGGTGATTGTCGGGAATCATAAAAATCTTCGATAGCGGCAATGTCTTTGGCGTCAACTGCGCTAGCTGTTCCAACTCCGATCGCGCACGTCAGAGGGACGTCCGGGCCGCTATACGCGATGCAGGCACCTGCCAGGTCGGCCCAGCACGCCCCAACCTCGGGCCTCCGAGAGCTCATCGCCGCGGTCGCAGTCCTCAACATTGCGATCGACGCATGCTGGACCTTTTCGAGCAGCATCTCGCTGTCGAAGGTTAGGCAGTTCGCCGAGCCGGATGGAGAATATCTCACTTTAGCATCGAGCATAACTAAGCGGTTCTCCCGAGCTCAGTCTAGAATTGCCTGAAAGATCCGTTTCTTCAAAATCTCTTCTCGGACATTCCTACGTCAAGAAGCACGCCGCCCAGAGAAGGCTCAATTTTGCTCTCCGCCCGCTACGCTGCTGCCCCACATTGCACTGCTGCCCCACATTGCGCTGCTGCCCCACATAGCGCTACTGCCCCACATAGCGCTACTGCCCCACATAGCTGACGAACCCCAGAGAGCGGACGAGCCCCACATCGCCGACGTTGCGGCAACGAACTGAGAGGAGCCCCAGACGGACGAACTACCCCACATCGCCGATTTCCCCCAGACCGACGAGCGATCAGAGGTCAGAAAGATATTTCCCGACGTCGCGTCGTAGTTTGCGATAGGAGACAGCGCGGTCCCGCTTGCTAGGTCGGTGCTAGCCAAAGCAGCCGCAATGTCCAGGTACCCGGCGCCGACTGTGAACACGTCATATTGGCTGGTGTAGGTGATCCCCGTTGTGGGATCGTACACGCTGCTCGATTGCGGGAATGCCTTGTAAGCCGTCTTCATCAGTCGCGCCTTCACTTGATCCGGCGTAAGACGCGGTTGTGCTTGCAACAGGTCGGCAACGGCTCCGCTGACCACGCCGGTCGCCATGCTGGTTCCGCTCAGCGTGAAGTAGTATGCCGACGGCGACGAACCGCCTCCATGCACGTAGTAGTTGTATGGAACGAGGTTGTTCGTCTCGGTGGCGTATAGCGTAGTTCCCGGAGTTTCCGTTGAGACCAGTAAATTACCGGGAGCGACAATGTCGGGCTTGACCACGTGGTCGATCAAAGTGGGACCTTTGGAACTGTAGCTCGCAATGAGATCATCCGCGCGCTGCGGAGTTCCCATAGGTTTCATTGCGCCCACCGTGATCACATATGGATCGTTGCCTGGAGAAGTGACCGTCGCATATCCAGAAGTAGGTTGGTAGCGACCGTTGTTTCCCGCTGCCACGACTACCACGATTCCATTTTTCCAGGCTTTTTCGACGGCCTGACAGAGAGGATCGAGCTTGTAGCTCTCGTACACGGCCCGCCCGAGCGACAGGTTCATCACGCGGATGTTGTACTTCGACTTAAGCGAGACCGCCTGGCTGATCGCTGCAATGACCTGGCTGTCGGTGGCCGCTCCGTTCGCATCGAGCACTCGGAGGTTGACGATCTTTGCTCCCGGTGCGATTCCCTTGAATGTTTTGGAGAACGGAATTCCGGTCGAAATTTGGCCATCTCCTGCGATCAGCCCCGCTATGTGCGTTCCGTGGCCGTACTGGTCGCCCGCAGTTGAAGTCCCGGACAGGAAGGACTGGTTGTACACCACTCGCGAGATTGGAAGAGGACCTGTGTACAAGTCCGGGTGATTGTTCACGCCGCTGTCGATCAGGGCTACGCCGATGCCGGCGCCGGTGAAGTTCGATTGCCATGCGACTTCCGCGTTCACCGCCGGAACTGCATTGTTGAGCAGTGTTTCCAACGGCCGATCTTGGCTGATGTATACGACGTTCGGCTGATTCGAGAGGCTCACGATACCGGGACCGTCGAGCAGACCGACAAGGCCGTTGATGAGTGGCAACTGACCCAGGATGGATCCACCAAGTTTCAGTATGTCGTTTAAGAGGCAACCCACCAGGCCGAGCAGTCCACTGCAGCTGACCTGCGTTCCGGGTGCATACTGCACGATTACCTGTACTCGTTTGGTGGAGCGATAGCCACGCAGATCAGGCGAAATCTTGGAGTCATCGGCGTAGCTGAGTGTAACCGTTGCCAGCAAACAAACTAGAATGAACTTCTTCATAACTTGAATCCTTCGGTGGGCTCAGGCACCCACGCAAAAGCTGCTGAAAGAGATCGAAGAACTGGGTTGCAATTGACTAGCCGGAGGTGGAGCGGCGTCACAATCTGAAGAATCAACGGGTTAGACAATCGGATTCTGCGCCCCCGGGACAATTTGTCCCCGGCTCAAGCTTGGACCGGGACAACCTGTCCTGGACACTATGCCTCGACATAAGCCGGACGTAGTGAAAGTGACTCATCTCTCCTCGTTCCGCGGAAGTCCCTTCCATGTACTTTCCATATGGTCGGCGCGACTTAAAGCCCAAATGGCACTCGGGTGCCAACGACCTTGCCACGTGTAGGCCATCCCGCCAGCACCCAGAAGTAACTAACGTTGAGTGGCTAGCAGCCGCGGGACAGTTCCGAAGTTGGGGACGAGCCGACTCCGACTCTTGAACTTGAGCCATTCGGGGCTGCCAGCTGCGAGCAGCGCTTGGGGGAGGCTGCTCGGACGAGCGTCCCACGCTTCTATCCAGAGTCTGGGACGCTTCGTCTGAGACTCCCGGGGTGCTAAATGCGATGCGGGACGGAGCGGGCGAGGATTGACGATGAGCGCATCATGTCCGAATCTCAGGAGAAAATGTGAAGCGTCGTTTCCTCCTGCTCTCGATTCTCGCTGTAGATGAGCCCATCCCGGCGCTCAGGTTCGTTTGTTGGGACGAATCGGCTGGGAAGTCTTCGCGGTCCGCTTTCGATGGGTGTTGTCAGGGCGCATTCCCTGGTTAGAGAGTGACGACCGAAATCGTGCGGGTGACGCAGCTGCCGAAATGCGGTTGTCGCGCTCCGATAGTGCCAAGAGCTGCTTGATGATTTCTGCTTTTTCCGATTTTTCTGCCCTTTTGGGCCGCCCTGCGCACACTTTCGCCACCAATGCGAACCCCGCCAGCGCAGTCACAACTCCGATGATTGGGATGCTAATCATCTTAGGCGGCTTTTTTGGGCCTGAGCGGTCAAACCAGTGATTCGGTAGGAATTGTGCGCTCCGCAGAGTGGCGGAATCTAGATTACTAAGGTTGCTGTACTGTGCTGCTCTCTTAGCCACGGTGTCACGCGATGAACCGGTGGTTGGATCTCGGCTTGGCGGTAGGAATTAGTCTCCGAAAATGCCCCGCTGGATGACACTGGGGGACTGGGAGGCTAGGTCGCGCGTTGGATGAGATTCTAGAACCGTCCAACTTGAAGAATCGCCCGGCCACAGTAGAAATGAAAGGTTCGGCGGACCTGGCGAGCTACTGAATGACGTGGATCGTGGGCATGCCGACGATGTTCGGCTATGGCGGGGGAGCATCGGACATCAGGGTTACGCGATCCGATGGTTCTGAATATGACTGCCGGCGGCCCTCGGCGACTGAGTCCTGCACGCGCCGTTTCGGTAGCGATTTTGGTCCGGCGCACGATTTCACCGACGTCGCTGATGCGCGGGTAAGGATTTCGGTTGGGGCGTAGCCGCCTCTGCGGCCGATTCATGGCCTCTCTTGGCGCGCGATCCAGTCCTTCACCTCGGAATCCAACACGTCGAGCGGCAGGGCTCCGTTTCCGAGCACCTCATCGTGGAAGGCAGGCAGATCGAACTTTGATCCAAGCTTCTGGCGCGCTTCTTCACGCAACGTCAGAATTTCCAACTGACCTAACTTATAGGCGAGAGCCTGTCCTGGCCAGGCGATGTAGCGGTCGACCTCGCTTTGTACGTTTGGCTCATCCATGGCGGTGTAGCGATGGAAGTAGTCCACCATCTGGTCGCGGGTCCAGCGCTTCTCGTGAGCCCCAGTGTCGATGACCAAGCGGATTGCACGCCACATTTCGTTTTCGAGACGTCCGTAGTCGCTGTACGGATCCTGGTAGCGGCCAACTTCCCGGCCCAAGCGTTCGGCATAGAGCGCCCAGCCTTCAACGAAGGCGGTGTACCCTGCGTGGCGGCGGAATGAAGGCAGGTCGGGCAATTCCTGTGCCAGAGAAAGTTGCAAGTGATGTCCGGGGAGTCCTTCGTGATAAGCGATGGCCTCGACGTTCAGCAACAGGCGATGCTCAGGATCCCACTCATTGACGTTGATGCGGCCAGGGCGCGAGCCGTCGGCGGCTCCGTCAGTATAGTCGGCTGGGACTGCATTTTTGGAACGTGCCGCTTCCATTGGAACGACCGACAGCTTGCTCTTCGGGAGATGTCCGAAGAGCTTGGGCAGTTCGGCCTCCATCTGACGGCTGTAGTCGTTGTACAGGTGGAGGAGCTGCTCACCCGACTTGGCGTAGAAGCGGTGCTCTCTCTTGATGTGCTCGTTCAGGCTTGCCAGATCTTTGAAGCCAAGTTTGTGCGCGACCACGAGCATCTCAGCTTCGGTTTCGGCAATCTGCCGGAGTCCCAGTTCATGGATCTGGTCGGGAGTCCGGTCCGTGGTTGTGATGCGCCGGATGGCAAAGCGGTAGCGCGCCGCTCCGTCAGGAAGCGACCAGACCCCTGGATCCGTGCGGCCCTTTGGCGCGTATTCGTTACGGGTGAAGGCTGCGAAGCGTTGATAGGCGGGAACGATCTGCTCGCGGACCACTGACAATACTGCTTCGCGCAGCCGCTCCCGCTCCGCGGGTGGAACACTCGCAGGGAATTCTTTCACTGGTTTTGCAAACGGGCTGGTGTCGCCCGTCTGGGCGGCAAGGTCCTCCGTCTCCACAGCCACTTTTTCCAGAAGGTACTTGGGAGGCATGAGGCCCTCCTTCATGCCTTGTCGCATGTTGGCGGTCGCCTGGTCAAATACGCGTGGGATCTGATGCAGTCGGGTGATGTAGTTCTCGTAGTCAGTGACGGTGTTGAACGGGGTTAGGCTTACCAGGTCCGGTAGATTGAGATGCGGTCCGCCCATCTGGTTGACCGGCATTTCCCAGGACTTGAATCGCGCGCCCTCGATCTCCTGTCGCAAGTCCCGGATCATGAGCGCCAGGCTCAGCGCGTCCTGCCGAAGAAACCCCGTGGGATCGATGGCCTCGAAGCGGGAAAGGAACTGGCGCTTCTGCTCGAGATCGGATTTGTAGAACTCAGGCGAATGATCGCTGAGGCGGTCGTTGTAGCGCTTGTCCCCCAGCGCCGTTGCGAACTCGGGGTCGGAACGCAGTTCGTATTCCCACTCTTCATCGAGCAGAGACAGCAGTTGCTGGCGACGGGTTTCGACGCGGGCCGGCGCGGGTCCGGCGATGGCTTGACCACGCGGGGTTGCTCCCGCGGAAAGCGTGCCGACCAGGCAGCAGATGAGACTGGAATAGAGGGTGAGGGGAAGGCGAACGATCTTCAAGCTTTCTCCTTGGACATCACAAGGACTTTGAGAATCGAGGGAGTGCAATGCCCTCAACTGCGGCAAATTCCCGACCATCCCCGATGAGCATCACGCATTGGCTAAGTGCTCTTCTTGTTTACTTTCCAATAGACGGCGTACCGCTCCTGGATGATTTGGCACAAGGGAACCAGGGTCACGGTCCGTGACTGTCCCAGCGCGCGGAAAGTCAGGGCCTGCCGCGGATCCGGCTCCACCCATGCAGTGGGCTTGTCGGGATCCGCGACGAGGTCCGGCACTTTCATTTGAGCTGTGTCCTTGGGGCCGTATTCGCCGTAGAGCATGTCCTTGGCGACGGCCTCAAAGCGTCCCGCCAGGACGAGTGGCCCGTACATGACAGCTTGCAGGGTTTCATCATCCGGCATGGGGTCGATGTGCAGTCCCATAGGAAGGCTGAGTTCGATCTTGTCGCCCGTCCTCCAGGTGCGATGCAGCGTCAGGTAACTGCTGGGACTGGCGAATGCCGGCAGCGTCGCCCCATTGATCTTCACGCTGCCACCTTGCACCCAGTAGGGAATGCGGAGATGGATGGCGAATTGCGCGGGGTTCTTTGAGGTGAGCGTGAGCGTAGTCGCCTGCTGCTCGGGGAAGCGCGTCTCCTGGCGCAGGCGGATGCTCTTTTCCGGCCAGTCGAGGTCGGACTCGATATAGAGATTGACATAGAGTGAATCGTCGTCGTGGAAGTAGATCGTGTCGGCGAGTTTGGCGTATTCCTCCGAGCCAGTTCCGGTGCAGCACCAGAGCGCGTCAAACGGCTTGCCGAAAGTCTTCCAGTATCCCGAGGCGAGCGGCAGGTAGTACATCATCGTGCCGTCTTCGGGATGGATCGTGCCGAGCCGATGGTTGAACACCAGCCGCTCGTAGTGGTCCATCATACGAGCGTCGGGAGACCAGCCGAATAGGTGGCGGGTCAGCTTCATCATGTTGTAGGCGCAGCAGCATTCCGTGGTATTCGTGCTGAGTTCGGTCGAGAGCTTGCCAGGGTCGGTGTTCCAGGATTCGCCGTTGCTTGTGCCCCCGGTGCAGTAGGAGCGCTCACGGACGACTTCGTCCCAGAAATACTCGGCGATGTCGCGATAGCGTCGGTCGCCCGTGAGTTCGTAATAGCGGGCGGCAGCGATCACCTGGGGGATATGCGTGTTGGCGTGCAGTCCTTTGAGTTCGTCGCGACGGGCGGCGAGCGGCTCGAAGAACTGCACCTTGTCGAAGCGTTGCGCGACTTCGAGGTAGTCCCCCTTGCCGGTGATGGCGTACAGGTTCGAGAGTGTTTCCCCCATGCCGCCGAATTCTGTTCCCAGGATGCGCTGCATGTGGCTGTAGCTGAGTGGTTGCGTATACCCTGCAACCCATCCCGCCATTTTTTCGGCGATGTCAAGAGCTTGCTCGTTGCCGGCGTGGACGTACATGTCGAGTGCGCCGGCCATAATCTTGTGGACTGTGTAGAACGGCGCCCAGACTCTCTCGCGATCGCGGAGGCGATCGAAGAATTCCACAGGGAAGGCGCTCAGGTAGCCGCTCTTGAGGGCTTTCTGGCACTTCCCAAGCTCTGCGACCACGCCGTTCGCATTGCTCTTGAGATCTTCGTCGCCGGTGCTGGCGTACATAAGCGCGCAGGCGGACAGATAGTGACCACCTGCGTAGTGACCGCGTAGTTCGCAGTCGGGGGCTTCCCATCCACCGAGGGGCTGGGCGGAGGACGGAAGACCGGCATTCAAGCGAAAGGTGTGGAGCAAACGATCGGGAGGAAGGGAATGCAGAAATTTCCGATCGGCTTCCATGGCAACCTTGCAGGGACCCTCGCCCAGGCGCACCTGTTTCAGGGGGAAGGGCTGGACCTTCCAGGGAGCCTTTTCACGACGGATCGTTTTGCCGTCTTTCGTGGTGGCGTCGGCCACCGGATCCTGGAATGGACTTGCAGACAGAAGCCTCGGTGCAAGAGCGGAGCAAGCGGCACTGGCCACCGTGGTCATGAAGTCCCTGCGGGAGAAGTTCCCGATCGCCATCGAATGGCTCCTTACTCTCAAACCTGGTCGAGGCTGGCTAAAAATCCGGCCGCCTTGACGGTGGATATTGTATACGCTAGTCTTCAGCTTGACGAAAAGGAATTAACACCCGCTCCCGCGTCCTCGGTTGCACCCAAGCGGGCGCTGCGGAGGCGATCGATATACTGGCGGGCGACAAACTTCGTCGGCACGGTTTCCATGAGGCGACTTCTTTTTACATGGGTGGCTGCGGGCTGCTTCTCCGGCCTTTTGGCCGTTTCGTGTGCCGCGCAGGCTCCCGCGCCTGCTCAGGGCGCTGAGGCCTCGGCCACCTTGGAGCGCGCGGTTGCTCTGGCGGCGAAAGGGCGCTGTCGCGCGGCGTTGCCGAGTCTGAACAATGTGGCGTCGCGTCTTGGGAACAAGCAACTGAAGTACCGGGTTGCGATGGCAACTGCGCGATGCGCGATGAGCCTTGATCAGACGGAAAGCGCTGTGCGGGCTCTGCAGTTGCTGAAACGCGAATTTCCAGGCGATCCGGAGGTCCTCTACACCTCCACGCATTTCTTTTCCGAGCTGGCTTCCCGCTCGTCGCAGGAACTGGCGGCCAAGGCTCCCACTTCTACCCAGGCGCAGCAACTTGAGGCGGAGGCGTCCGAGTCCCGGGGGAAATGGGATGAGGCGACGGCCCAATATGAAAAGATCCTCGAACAGAATCCGAATCTGCCGGGAATTCACTATCGCCTGGGGCGAATCTTGCTGGCGAAGTCGCCGCCGGACGAAGCCGGTGCAAAGAAGGAGTTCGGGGAAGAGCTGAAGGTAGACCCTCAGAACGCTTCCGCCGAGTTCATGCTGGGAGAGACCGCACGGCAGGCTGGGCAATGGGATGAGGCGATCGCACGTTTTTCGAAAGCTGCGAAGCTGGATGAGGGTTTTCTCGAGGCCTATCTTGCGCTGGGGATGTCGCTCAATTCGGCAGGAAAATTCTCGGATGCCATAGCCCCCCTGCGAAGCTATGTGAAGCTGCAACCGGGCGACCCCGCCGGTCACTATCAACTTGCGACCGCATATGCGCGGACCGGTCGCAAGCAGGACGCCGAGCGCGAGGTGACGCTGCAGCGGCAAACCATGGCGAAGGGCCCACAAGGGGCGCAGACGCAACGCTGACCATGGCGGAGGGCCGATGTTCAGGGGCCGAACCGAGGGGTGGAGTCGGGTTTCGCGGCGGAGATTCCTCAAGGTGGTGGGCTGTACGGGGATGGGCGCCGCCCTTCACGGTGGGGGTGGGCTGCCCTCGCTCGGACAGCAGAACTCTCCTCCGGCGTTTGCAGAGATTCCTTCTTCGGCCAGCGGCATTTTGTGGACCCACGTGAGTGGGCGCTCGCCGATGGCCCACCTTCCCGAGACGGTGGGCCCGGGCTGCGCGTTTCTCGATTACGACAACGACGGTTGGATGGATATTTACCTGGTCAACGGCGGCACGTGCGATTTCTTCGAGCCGAAGCAGGCTCTGCGCAACGCCCTCTACCACAACAACCGGAACGGAACGTTCACCGACGTGACGGCGAAAGCCGACGTCCCAGGAGATGCCTACGGGATGGGTGCGGCGGTGGGCGACTATGACGGTGATGGCTTCCCGGACCTTTACGTAACGCAGTACCCGCGCAGCATCCTCTACCATAACAACGGGGACGGAACCTTCACCGACGTGACCGCGAAAGCGGGCGTCGCCGCGCCGGGATGGGCGACGAGCGCAGTCTGGTTCGACTATGACAGCGACGGGCGGCTGGATCTGTTCGTGTGCCGCTTCGTGGACTACAGCAAGAGCAAGCTCAAGTTCTGTGGTGACTTGCTCAGCGGGGAACGCCGCTACTGTATTCCTACGATCTACGATCCGATGCCGTGCTGGCTGTTTCACAATAACGGCGATGGCACGTTCACGGACGTGAGTAAGGAGTCGGGCATCGCGCACCCGCCGGCGAAGGCTTGGGGAGTCGTGGCCGCCGACATAAATAACGACGGGTGGATGGACCTGTACGTGACCAACGATACGGTCCCGAACTTCCTGTTTGCGAATCGGGGCAAGGGGCGGTTTGAAGAAATCGGGCTGCTGGCGGGCGTTGGGGTCAGCGGGTTTGGCAAAGCGCGCTCCGGCATGGGAGTGGATGCCGCGGACTACGATCAGGACGGCTGGCTCGACTTGTTCGAGGCGAATGTCGACCAAGAGATGTTCTCGCTTTATCACAACGACAAGAGCGAGGTGTTCAGCGACGCCTCCTTGCCAAACGGCATCGGCGCTGCTACGCGCCTGATGAGCGGCTGGGGGCTGAAGTTCTTCGACTACGACAATGACGGGGACCTGGATCTGCTGCTCTGCAACGGCCATCCCGATGACAAGGTGGATCAGCGGGTACAGGGCGTGAAGTTCCTCGAGCCGATGCTGCTGTTTCACAACAACGGGAAGGGTTTGGAGAATGTCAGCAATCAGAGCGGGCCGATTTTTTCACGGCCGCTGGCGGGACGGGGGATGGCGCTCGGCGATTTCGACAACGACGGCTCAGTGGATGTGCTCGTAGCGCAGAACAACGCCGAGCCGATGCTGTTACGCAACCATATCGGGCGACAGAATCACTGGCTGGGTGTGCGGCTCATAGGCAAGACAGCCAACATCGATGCGATCGGAGCGAAGATTACCTACCAGTCGGGTGACTTGAAGCGTCACCAATATAAAGTGGGCGGTGGGAGCTACCTGTCGTCGCACGATCCGCGCGTCGTTCTTGGCCTTGGGAAGCGGACCAAAGTCGATTGGCTGGAAGTGCAGTGGCCGCAGCCGAGCGGGAAGGCGGAGCGGTTCACGGAATTGCCGGTGGATCGCTACATCACGATCGTCGAGGGTCAGGCGCAGTGGAAGTAGCCGGTAAGACGGCATCGTTGATTTGTCAGTGAAGGCAATGAAGTCGTTGAGGTTTCTTTGCTCCGTGCTCGCTTCGCGCACCATGATGGGCGCCTTGCTCGGGCTGGGGCTCATCTCGCCGGGCGGTGCCCAGCTTGGACCGCGCGGGCAGCAGACCCCGTCCATCGAGAATCCAGCGAATCGTGAGGATACTGACAACGTTTCGGAACGGGAACGGCAAGCCGAGGCGGAGTTGCAGACGGGCACAGCGCTCACTCGCCGGGGTTGGTTCGCAGCAGCGATCCCGCACCTTTTGGCCGCGCGCGGACAAGTCTCGAACCCGTACGCAGCGAGCTTCAACCTTGCGCTCTGCTATTTGGGGACGCGTCAGTTCGACCGGGCGATTGTGGTTCTCAGTGATCTCCGCAAGTACGGGCATTCGAATGCGGACGTCGAGAATCTGCTGGCCCAGAGCTTCATCGGAGGCGGCCAGCCGAAGCTGGCATTCGAAGCTCTGCAGCGAGCGGCATCCCTGACGCCGACGAACGAAAAGCTCTACCTGTTCGTCGGAGATGCGTGCATGGATCGGCACGACTACGCGCTCGGACTGAAGGTCGTCGAACTCGGATTGAAGAGCCTTCCCGACTCGGCGCGCCTGCACTATCAGAGAGGGTTGTTTCTTTCGCTGCTGGATGAGTTCGATCAGGCCAAGGAAGATTTCGGGCGCGCGCGACGGGTGCCCGGGAGCGAGACCAGTTACCTGGCCGCTGCCTACGAGCAGTTGTACGCGGGGAACCCCGCGGAGGCTGCCCGCGCGGCGCGCGAGGGCCTCGCGCAGGGCTACGAGAATCCCGTTTTGCTGACGATTCTCGGAGAAGCGCTCATCCGATCGGGCGTGCGTTTCGGGGAGACCGGGTTCACAGAGGCGCAGATCGCTCTAGAAAAGGCGGTGGCCAAGCACCCTCGCGATCCCGGCGCACAGGTTTCGCTGGGCAAGCTCTACTTGATGAGCGATCGGCTGGCCGACGCAATTGCGCACCTCGAAACCGCCAGAGATCTCGAACCCGGCAACGTGTCGGTGTATGCCAACCTCGCCAAGGCCTTTCAAAGACGGGGAGACCGGCAACAGGCGGAAGGCGCGCTGGCGACTCTGGCCCGGCTGAACCAGGCACAAGCCGAGAGAATCAGTTCTGCGCCAGGCGATCGCAAAGCCGGGTACGGGCAACGCGGGTTGGGGCAACAGGACGCGGCACACAAGGACTGATGGGCCCCTGTTCCTCGTAGAAACTCACTTCGGGGAGATGCGTGGAAACGGCCGATCGACAATTCCTGCGCCTTCTTTGACTGCGAGGATACGGTCGCTCTTGAGGTTCGACAATGTCGTCACCATCCCACTCGGCCAGATAATTTCAACACCGTCCACTTTGGTACGCGGGCCGAGTCCGAAGTGCAGCCGTGGATCCTGCGCCGATTGGTAACTCATGCCGCCTTTTCGCTGGTCATAAAGCACGAGATCTCCCGCGGTGACTCTCACGCGCGCACCCACCGCGTCCCGATTCGACTTCGTGCCGATCAGGAGAATTTCCAGCCAGCGATTCGCGTTGCCTCCATCGTTGCGCAGTAGCTGGGGCCCTTGCCCATTGTTGTTCACGAGAATGTCAAGGTCGCCGTCGTTGTCGAAGTCCCCGATCGTGGCACCCCGGCTGACCCGAGGCAATTGGAAATCGGAGCCCAGCCGATCGCTGACATTCTCAAAGATGCCGCGCCCCGTATTGCGGAACATCAACTTGGGCTCGGCGTACTGGGTGCCTGCGTGGTAGCGCTCGATATTGTCAAGGACGTGACCGTTCGCCATGAAGAGGTCGCGGACGCCATCATTGTCGTAGTCCATGAAGCGCGTTCCGAACCCGCTCATGTGGAATGTGGCGTAGGCGATCTTGGAGCGGAAGGTGACGTCTTCGAACGTCAGGTCGCCCATATTCTGGTACAAACGCGCGAGCTGCATGTCGAGGTGGCTCACGACCAGATCGAAACGCCCGTTACCGGTCGTGTCGGCGGCGTCGGTTCCCATGCCGGCCTCGAAT
>Ga0137415_10002444_pt1 | contig 18494 bp, 14 predicted proteins | sample CZODoug3_1_1_16f_FD_183082 | JGI IMG/M metagenome (GOLD analysis project Ga0137415, IMG submission 183082) | Vadose zone soil fungal communities from Angelo Coast Range Reserve, California, USA - CZODoug3_1_1_16fungal (Hybrid Assembly) | ecosystem: Environmental > Terrestrial > Soil > Vadose...
GGGATGCCGAGTTCCGTTGCGACGATCTGCGCGAACGTCGTCTCGTGCCCCTGCCCCTGCGACTTCACCCCCATCCTCAGCATCGCCTTGCCTGTCGGGTGCACTCGCAGCTCGGCGCTGTCGAACATCCGCAGGCCGAGGATGTCGAAGTCGGCCCCGTGCCCCGCACCAACCACCTCGGTGAAGCTCGCGATGCCGATGCCCGTGACCTCACCTTTCTTCCTGCGCGCTTCGACGTCCTTCCGCATCTCGTCGTAGCCGAGCTTCTCGAGCGCGACGTTCATCGCCTTCGGGTAGTCGCCGCTGTCATAGATCCAGCCGGTCGCGGACGTGTACGGGAACTGTTCGGGCTGGACGAAGTTCTTCATGCGGAACTCGGCCTGGTCCAGGCCAAGCTCGAGTGCGGCGTTCGTCACCAACCGCTCGATGAGATAGCTGGCCTCGGTGACCCTGAACGAGCACCGATATGCGACGCCGCCGGGGGCTTTGTTCGTGTAGTAGCCGTCCGCCGTGATGTGCGCGGTGGGGATGTCGTATGAGCCGGTGACGATATGGAACAGGCCGGCCTTGAACTTCGACGGCTGTGCATCCGAAAAGAACGCGCCGTTGTCGCTGTCGAGGTGGACGCGGAGGGCGGTCATCTTGCCGTTGCCGTCCACGGCGAGGTCCCCGGTCATGTGGTAGTCGCGCGCGAATCCGGTCGAGATGAGGTTTTCAGTGCGGTCCTCAATCCACTTCACCGGCCGGCCGATCAACAAGCTGGCGGCCGTCGCGACAACGTAGCCCGGATACACCGGCACCTTGTTGCCGAAGCCACCGCCGATGTCGGGCGAGACGACGCGGATGTTCTGCTCCGGCAGGCCCGTGACCAGCGCGAACACGGTGCGGATCGCGTGCGGCGCCTGGCTCGTCATGTAGATCGTGGCCTTGCCAGTTGCCGGATTGACGTCCGCGACGCATCCGCACGTCTCCAACGGCGCGGGGTGGCAGCGCGGATAGAACGTGTGCAGCCTCACCACCTTGGCCGCCTTCGCGAAGGCCGCCTGCGTCGCGGACTTGTCGCCCGACTCCCAGTGGTAGATGTGGTTGTCCTTCTGGCCTTCCTTCTCGTCGCGAATCAATGGCGCGCCTTCAGCCTTCGCGCCTTCCGGACTGGTGACCGCGGGCAGGATTTCATAATCGACGACGATCGCGTCGCGCGCGTCCTCAGCCTGGTACTTCGTCTCGGCGATGACGGCTGCAACCTCCTGGCCCTGGAACCGCACCTTGTCCGTGGCGAGGACCGCCTGCGTGTCGTAGCTCAAAGTCGGCATCCAGGCCAGCTTGTGCTGGGCCATCAGCTCGCCGGTGACGACGGCGATAACGCCCGGCTTGGCGCCCGCGGCTTTGGTGTCGATGGACTTGATGCGGGCGTGCGCGTGCGGGCTGCGCAGGATCGCCATGTGCAGCATGTTGGGCAGCACGAAGTCGTCGAGATAGTTGCCCTTTCCGCGGAGGAAGCGCGCGTCCTCCTTGCGCTTGATGGACTCGCCGATGCCGCCGTGCATATGCATGGTCGAGCTCATTCCCCACCTCCCGCGACAGCCGCCTGGTTGGGGGCTTTCGCCGCCTGGGCCTGCATGTTGGCCGCGAACTTGACCGCCTTGACGATGTTCATGTAGCCGGTGCAGCGGCAGATGTTGCCGCTGATGGCCCAACGGATCTCGTCGTCGGTGGGGTTGGGGTTGCGCTCCAGCAGCGCCGACGCGACCAGCATCATGCCCGGCGTGCAAAAACCGCATTGCAGGCCGTGTTCCTCGTGGAAGCCGACCTGGATCGGCGCGAGGGTGGCTCCGGTGGCGAGGCCCTCGACGGTCTTGATCTCCCGGCCGTCGACTTGCACCGCGAGCAGAGTGCAGGACTTCACCGGCTCACCGTCCAGCAGCACCGTGCAGGCGCCGCAGCTGGTCGTGTCGCACCCGATGTGCGTGCCGGTGAGCAGCAGGTTGCTGCGCAGAAAATCGACCAGCAAAACGCGCGGCTCTACGTCACCGCTTCGTTCGGCTCCGTTGACGCGCACCGTCACCTTCACGCCCTCACCTCCTGGGCTCGGGCGAGGGCGGCCTTGAGGCCGCGCTGCACGAAGACCCGAACCATGTCCTTCTTATATGCGGCGGTGCCGCGGATGTCGTCTTTGGGCTCCGCCGCCGCCGCCGCGAGGCGCGCTGCCTCGGCGATCACTTCGTCATTCAGCTCGTGCCCGATGAGCGCCTTCTCGGCCTGCTTCGCCTTGAGGTTCGTGGCGCCGACCGACGTCAAGCCGATGCCCGCCTTTCTCACCTTGCGGCCGTCCAGCTCGACCTGCACCGAGACGGCGACGGTGGCGAAGTCGCCTACCTTGCGCTCGAGCTTGTGATACGACCCGCCCGCGGAGCCCGAGGGCACCGGAATCCGGATCGCGGTCGCGATCTCGTCGGCGCGAAGGGTCGTCGTGAAGGGGCCCTCGAAGAAGCCGTCGATCGGGATGACGCGCTCGCCGCCTTTGGCCGATTGGACCACCAGCTCGGCGTTGAGCGCCAGCATGATCGAGCCCCAGTCGCCCGACGGGTCCGCGTGGCAAACCGACCCGACCACGGTGCCCCGGTTCCGTACGAGCGGGTCGGCGATCCAGTGGACGGCTTCGACCAGCAGCGGGATTAGCTTCGCGAGGTCTTGGCTGCGCTCCACATCGACGTGGCGGACGAGCGCGCCGATGCGCACATGGCCATCGTCACGTTTGACGTCCGCCAGCCCAGGGATGCGGCCGATGTCGACGATCAGCTGCGGCTGGGCGAATCGGAGCTTGAGCAGCGGGATGAGGCTCTGGCCGCCGGCCATGACCTTGGCGTCATCGCCGCGCTCCGCCAGCAGCCCCAGTGCCTCGTTCAGTGTGGCCGGCGATCGATAGTCAAAGGCGGCAGGAAACATTCATCTCACCTCCGAGCACGCGAAAGCCGACCAACCCGGATCGGTCACCTCACACGAAACCACTCCCATTCGTGTGGGTCATCACCCGGACGGGCGAATATGACCACCCGATCGGGTGATTCCGCCATCTGCGCCCGAATGGCGGAAATCACCGCCAGGGCTACGACCGATTGTGCCCGAATGGCTGAATCTCGGAGTCGTTTCTGGGGAGGGCATGGTGGTGCCGGCTGGACTCGAACCAGCGACAACGCGATTATGAGTCGCGCGCTCTACCACCTGAGCTACGGCACCGCCGCGCCTACTTTAGGCGGCCTAACGAGCTGCTTGGGCTCGCGCCTTCAGCTTGCGCTTCTTCTTCCGATGCTTGTCGATCGCGACGCGCTTTCTCTTGTTCATTTGGTTGTGGAAGGACGATTGTATTGAAGTCCGGGTGCGGCAATATCTCCGCACCATGTCGGAAATGGTCGGACCCGACGGAAAAGCACCCAGTTTTGACGGCGCTGCCTGGATCTCTCAGGATGGCCGCTACTGGTGGAACGGCGCCGCCTGGCAGCCCATCAAGAGGAAGGGTTTCCGGCCGCCGATCGCGGTGGCCGGCATCGTGCTGGTTATCGTGGCGGGCGCGTGGTTCGTCCTGAAAAGCCTCCCCCAGCCGGCCCCGCCGCAAAACGGAGTGTCCAACACGAAAATCGATTCACCGACGCAATTCGAGTTCGACTACCGCCGCGCCACGACCTGCAACGACATCACCTTCCTGTACACGTTCTTCGACAGCGGCGGCCACGCGGTGGGCACGTATCCGGACCAGCAGCACAACACGATGATCGGGGGCCGGAACTACCACGTAACCGTCAACGCCTTTGGCGTCAGCATCGACCCGCACGCGGTCCGTTTTGACGCCGCGCCCACCTGCCACGACTGATCGGACGAATTTATACGGTCTCTTTGGCGCCGTGAGCGTTCTCCCAGTAGCGGGAGGGGGCTGACCCGCTCAGTCTCCTCCCCGATTCGATGGCCACTGAATCAGGGGTGCGATGGACGAAAGAAGGAGCACCGCCAGGCGGATAGGCTCGGATCGGCGCACCAGAGAGCGCAGGTCAAACAGTTTTTACGGTGGAGTCCTTGCGGCACTAGACCGCAGGACAGGCCTCCGCCGGCTTGAGCATCGGCGCCGCCTATTCAATCGACGGGCGCCGATCTAGCAACTAAGGGACTTGGTTGCGGAGCTTGGATTCGAACCAAGGACCTTCGGGTTATGAGCCCGACGAGCTGCCGCTGCTCCACTCCGCGGTTCCGATTATACCCCCGCATTTTCCCTCTCCCCTTCAGGGGAGAGGGCTAGGGAGAGGGGCGCGGGGAATGGCTAGCCGAGGGGCTCGGAGACGGTGTGGGTGGAGTCGTCACCAGGTATAGCTTCTCGTTCGGCTTCGCGTAGCCGTTAAGCCGGGCTTCTTCTTCGTCCGCGGTGCCTGACGTAAGGCCCTGCACGTCTTTGCGATAGCCGGTGTTCTGCGCCGCGATCTCGGCGTTTTGCTTGCGCATGTCGGAGACCTGCTGGCTCAACCGGTGGCTGAGGTACGCCTCCTGCGCGAACGCGACGCCGGCCCAGGCCAACCCCACGGCCGCGACCAGGAAGATGACAAGTTGGCGGACGCCAAAGCTCCTCACGTGGAGCGTGCCCGCGACTGCTGTGGCCCTGGTGCTGTGTCTCATGCTGCGTCGTTTTCTGGGATGACGGAACGGGGGATGCCGACTATATCAAACGGTTACTTGGATTCTTCCCATCGCGCGGCAAGCTCCGCGGGGTCGAGGTCGCTGAAACTCTTGCCTTCGCGTCGCAGCGACGATTCCGTGGCCGCGAAGCGCTCACGAAATCTCTGACCGGCCACTCGGAGCGCGTCCTCCGGATTGATCTTCTTGGTTCGCGCCAGCGAGACGAGCGCGAACAGCAAGTCTCCCATCTCGTCGAAGGCTCGCTGGTTGTCGGTGACCTCCGCCAGCTCGCGCGCTTCCTCCGCCACCGACTCGGCCGCCGCCGACGAAGTGGCGAAATCAAAGCCGACTCGCGCCGCGCGTTTCTGGAGGCCCAGCGCCCAGGCCAGCGCGGGCAGGGTCGAGGGGACTCGGTCGACCACCGAGTCCTCGCTCCCCGCCTTCCGCGACTCGTGCATCTTCTGGTGCTCCCAGTTGCGCAGGACCTCGTCGGCGTTGGCCACCGAGACGTCGCCGAAGACGTGGGGATGCCGCTTGACCATCTTCGCGGCCACGGCCTCCGAGACCTTTTCTGCGTCGAACCGTCCCTCCTCGGCCGCGATCTCGGAGTGCATCGCGACCTGCAGCAGCAGGTCGCCGAGCTCTTCCATCATCTTCGCGTCGTCGCCCGAGTCGATCGCCTCGAGCAGCTCATACGTCTCCTCGAGCAGGTAGGGCCGCAGCGATTCATGCGTTTGCTCTTTGTCCCACGGGCAGCCGCCTGGCGCGCGGAGTCGGTGCACGACCTCGAAGATCGCCGCGATCCCGTCCGAGTACGGCTTGCCGGCGCCCTCGTTCATGGAGCCAGACATTACCGCGAAGCGACGGCCGCGCCGCGACCCGACTCGTAGAGCTGCGCCATCTCGTCCAGCAGGCCTTGCAGGTCCCCCTGCCAGTCCTCACCCTTCCTTCTCATCTTGATCCGGTTGGGACCGACGGCGATCCGCCCCGCCATCCGCCTCGACAGCTCCTCGACGTCGAGGAATCGTTGCGGGTCGACCCGGATCACGATGTCGTGTCCCTCGGCGGTCACGCCGCGCAGACCCATGCGCTGTCCTTTCAACTTCACGCGCAGCGAGTAAGCGAGGTTGTCCAGCTGCTGGGGCGAAGGTCCGTACCTGTCCTTCAATGAACGCAGCACCGAATCGAGCTCTTCCTCGTCTTCGGCATTCGCGAGCTGCCGGTACGCGCCGAGGCGCAGCTTCTCGTCGCGGATGTACGAGTTGGGGATGAAATGGTCGAGGGGCAGGTCGAGGTTCATCTCGACGGTCGAGAGCACATCGCTTACCGCGGTCTCATCTGACCCCGTCCGCAGTTTCGACACCGCGCTCTGCAGCATCTGCAGGTACATCTCGAAACCAACCGCGGCGATGGCGCCATGCTGCTCTGTGCCGAGCAGGTTGCCGGCACCTCGGATCTCGAGGTCACGCAGCGCGATCTTGAAACCCTGACCGAGCTCATGCAGGCCGGAGATCACGTCGAGCCGCTTGTCGGCCTGCTCGGTCAGCGAGCGGCGCGGGTCGTATAGGAAGTACGCGTACGCGCGCCGGCCGGAGCGACCCACCCGGCCGCGCAGCTGGTAGAGCTGAGCCAGGCCGAAACGATCGGATCGCTCGACGATGATGGTGTTCACGTTCGGGATGTCGAGCCCCGACTCGATGATCGTCGTGCACACCAGGACATCCCACTTGCCCGCCTCGAAGTCCACCATCACCGAGGCGAGATCGTCCTCGGACATCTGGCCGTGGCCGACGGCGATGCGAGCTTCCGGCACCAGGCGGCTTACTCGATCCGCGGCCTTCTGGATCGTGCGCACGCGGTTGTGCACGAAATAGACCTGGCCTCCGCGCTGCAGCTCCCGGCCGATCGCCTCCTTGATCAGCTCGTCGTCGTCGGCTGTGACATACGTCTTGATTGGTTGGCGCTCTTCGGGCGGCGTCTGGATGACGCTCATATCGCGGATTCCACCCACGGCCATGTGCAGCGTTCGTGGAATCGGCGTCGCTGAAAGCGAAAGCACGTCGAGCTGCGTGCGCAGTTTTTTCAGCCGCTCTTTCTGCATCACGCCGAAGCGATGCTCCTCGTCGATGACGAGCAGGCCGAGGCGCTTGAAGCGAACGTCGCGCTGGAGAAGGCGATGTGTCCCCACCACGATGTCGACGTGGCCGCTCTTCAAGCCTTCGACCGTGCGCGCCTGCGTCTCGTCGTCGACGAACCGCGAAAGCATCTCGACCACGACCGGGAAGTTCTTCAGGCGCTCCCGAAAAACGTGGAAGTGCTGCTGGGCCAGCACCGTGGTCGGGGCAAGCACCGCCACCTGCTTGCCGCTCATCGCCGCCTTGAACGCCGCTCGCAGGGCAAGCTCCGTCTTGCCGAAGCCGACATCGCCGCAGAGCAGCCTGTCCATCGGCCGGTCCGACTCCATGTCCGCCTTGATCTCGGCCAGAGCGGCGACCTGGTCTGGCGTCTCTTCATAAGGAAAGGACGACTCGAGCTCCTGCTGCCACGCGGTGTCGGGCGCGAACGCGATGCCAGGACGTGCCTCCCGCATGGAGTAGATCTTCAGCAGGTCTTCCGCCACGTCTTGCACGACCTTGCGCGCGCGGCCTCGGGCACGCGTCCAATCCGAGGTGCCAAGCCGGTGCAGGGCCGGGGCCCCCTCCCCGCCGAGATACTTCTGCACGCGGTCGAGGTTCTCGACCGGCACAAAGAGGCGGTCGCCCTCCGCGTATTCCAGCTCGAGGTACTCGCGGTGCGCGCCTTCCGATTCGATGAGGCGCATGCCCTTGAAGCGCGCGATGCCGTGGTCGACGTGAACGACCAGCTCGTCCGGCGAGAAGTCAAGCGTGAACTCCCGCGTCATGTCCTCGGCGCGGGTGCGCGCGGGGCGGCCGCCGCGCGACGGGCGCCTGATACGGCCGAAAAGCTCGGCGTCGGTGGCGAGGTGAAACCCGATCTCCGGCTGCGCCGTGCCCGCCACGATGTCGAGCGCAGCGTGAGCAAGCGCGGGCTTCAGCTCCAGGTCCAGGTCGAGGTCGATCTCGGTCAGGGCGGTCTTGACGCCCGCCTCGTCCAGCAGCGCACGCAGCCTCTCGTCCTGGTCGGTGGCGAACACGATAGCCGCGGAATCGGCCCGCGAGGCGAAGCCGGCGAGCGCCCGCGACTGGCCTACCAGCGGCTCCCCTTCGAACCAGCCGAGGTCGACCAATTCGTCCGCACCCTCGCCCGCAGTCACGGTCAGGCGAGGCCGCGCTCCGAAGTCGTCGAACCGGCTGGCGGTGGGCAGCGTGAACTGGCGCGGCAGCTCCCCGCCCCCTGCCTCCGCCGCGGCCAGCATCGCCGTTTCGTCCAGCAAAGTGCGCGCGTCGGCGAGCTGACGCGCGGGCTCGAGGTCCAGCACAAACGCGCCCTCCGGTACGTGATCGAGCAGCGAAGACCGGGACGGGTCGAGGTAGGCTGCGTAGAACTCGACGCCCGCAAACGCGGCCCCTGTCTCCAGCCGCGCGAGCTCGTCCTCCCACTCCGAACGCACGTCGCCGCGCAGGCGATCGAGCGAGACAGAGTCGCGGATGCGCTCGACCGCCGCCGCGCCGCGCGCTGGTCCGATCAACAGCTCGCGACCGGTCCTGATCGTCGCCTCGGGAATCGGCATCACCGATCGCTGGTTCTCGGGGTCGAAGAGCCGGAGCGTCTCGACGGTATCGCCCGACCACTCCGCACGCACCGGCGCGTCGGCCGCCGACGGAAACACGTCGAGGATGCCCCCGCGCAGCGAAAACTGTCCGTGCTCTTCGACCAGCGCCTCGCGGGTGTAGCCCAGCTCCACCAGGCGGCTCGCCACCGTCACCGGATCCGGTCCCAGTCCGGGGGCCAGCTCGACCGTGGTTTCAACGAGGTCGCGGCGGGAGATCGTCTGCCGGGTGATCGCTCGCCGCGAGGAGACGACCACGCATGGCTCTCTGTCGGCGTTGGCCAGGGCCGTCAGCGCTTCGAGTCTTTTGTTGACCGCCTCGTCGAAGGCGGGCGGTCGGTCGAGGAACGAGACGCCGACCTCCGCGAACACATAGGTGGAGGGTCGGCCCGCGAGCCAAGTCCTGAGCTCCTCGGCGAACCGCTCTGGTCCGGGCACCAGGATGAGGACCGATCTGCCTCGCTCGATGCTCGCTCGCGCCACCGAGCCGGCCACGATCGGCCACGCCGGGCGTGGCAGCCGCGCCACATGAAGATCTGCCGAGGCGCGTGCGATCCACTCCGCGAGTCGCGGCGCCGCTGTGATGGTGCCTTCCCCGAGCTTCATGGGATCTCCTCGCAGCCCAGCGCCCCCGGCCGGTTGTAGCGGTCCATCGCGCGCTCGACCCCCGCGCCGAGCGCCAGCTCGAGGGAGTCCGCGACGCCGCCGATGATCTTGGGCAGTCGCTCCGCTTCCGCTTTCGTGAACCTGCCGAGCACATACCGGACACCCGACTGCGATCCCTTGCGCGCCGGTTTGCCGATGCCGACCCGGAATCGGACGAAATCGTCGGTGCCCAGCGACTCGATCAGCGACAGGACGCCGTTGTGTCCGGCGCCGGAACCGCCGCGCTTGATTCGCATCCGGCACAGCGGCAGGTCGAGCTCGTCGTAGACGACCCACGTCTGCTGAGCCGTCAAGCCTGTGTCCCTGAGCGCCTTGGCGACCGCCTGGCCGGAAAGGTTCATGTAGGTCTGCGGCATCACCAGCCACACGCCGCGCGATTCCGAGCGACCGACCAGCGACTGCCAGCGCTTCTTGTCGACGGACACGCCAAAGCGACGCGCCAGCTCGCGGACGCAGGCAAAGCCCATGTTGTGGCGCGTGTCGGCGTAATCGGACTCGGGGTTGCCGAGGCCGACGATCAGGTGCTCTTCCTTATCTCTGTCTTCTTGGTCTTCTTGCATGCAGACGCAGTTAGGCCCGCGGCGAGCGCCGCAGACCTGCCCTGGGAATCGAGTTTAGAGCCGCCGTGGGGCGAGCTTGATTCCGGCCCGCTCGAGCGCGTCGACCGTCAGACGGTTCATCTCTCTGCGCTCGGCGGCGGTGGCGTGGTCCCAACCCAACAGGTGGAGCAGGCCATGCACGCTCAACAGCGCGGCCTCAGTCTTGGTGTCGTGACCGTATTGCGCGGCCTGGCGAACGACCGCGGGCCACGAGATCGCGATGTCGCCCAGATGGTTCGCGGTCCCCGCGAACGAGAGGACGTCGGTAGCGTGGTCCTCACCCGCGTAGGTCTGGTTCAAGCTCCGCATCTCTCCGTCAGACGTGATCCGGACCGCGACGGTGGGCTTGCCTTCAGGCAGGCGAGCCGCGACCTCGGGCACCGCCGCCGCCCGGGCGAGCACCCTGCGGATGTGGACGGGCGCCACATCCGCCCGCACCGCCTTCACGACTTCCGCTTCGAGTAGAGTCACCGTTCGGTGAAGATTCTCGTCACTGGCGGCGCGGGTTTCATCGGCTCCCACGTCGTCGACGCCTACGTCGCCGCCGGGCACCAGGTCGCGGTACTCGACAACCTGAGCACCGGCCGCGAAGAGAACGTCAACCCCGCCGCACCTCTGTACCGCGTCGACGTGAGAGACCTGGCGCAGGTGCAGAGTGCCATCGCCGCATTCAGGCCGCACGTCGTCAACCACCACGCCGCGCAGTCCGAGGTACCGAAATCGGTCGCCGACCCGGGCTACGACGCGCAGGTCAACGTCGTCGGCGGCCTGAATGTCTTGAAGGCGTGTGTCGACAACTCGGTGTCCAAGGTGATCTTCAGCTCCACGGGCGGCGCGCTCTACGGCGAGCCCGACGTTGTGCCGGCGGACGAGGACCATCCGATACGACCGCTCTCGCCCTACGGCACGAGCAAGGTTGCCTTCGAACAGTACCTCGCCACGTTCCGGCGCACCTTCGGCCTGCGGTTCACCACGCTTCGTTACGCCAACGTCTACGGCGCGCGGCAGGACTTCGCCGCGGAAGAGGGCCGCGTGGTCGCGATCTTCGCGAGCCGGATGATCGAAGGCAAGCCGGTCACGATCGACGGCGACGGCAGCCAGTCACGCGACATGCTCCACGTGGGCGATATCGCAATGGCGAACATCGTCGCTCTCGAACAAGGAGATGACGGCACATTTCACATCAGCACCGGCGTCCCGGTCACGGTGAACGACCTGTTTCGCAAGCTGGCTCTTCTGACCGAGTACAGGCTCGAGCCGCGGTTTGGGCCGTCTCGCAAAGGCGACGTGTACCGGATCGCCCTCGACAACACGCGGGCGAAAGAGCAGCTCGGCTGGGAGCCGCGCATCCAGCTCGAGGAGGGACTTCGCCTTACCGTCGAGTACTTCCGCGGGCAGATCGCCCGGCTCCGCACCTAGAGCATCCCCGCGATCGCAACCCTCGCTTTCCTCCACGGCTACGGCGCCCGCGTCCTGGTCATCTACGCGGTGGTGCTCGGCCTCTGGGGCGCCTACCACTACTTCCGCAACCAAGCCGTCAGCGGGGGCTTCCGGTCGACCTACCTGATCATGGCCGGCTTCACCGCGCTGCAGGGTTTGCTCGGCCTCGCCAGCCTGCTGTTGGGCGGCCGGCCTCCGAACCTTCTCCACTTCGTCTACGGGGCCTTCGCTGTTATTTTCCTGCCCGGCGCCTATCTCTATAGCCAGCGCGGCAGCACGCGGCGCGAAACGCTGATCCTCGCCGGCGCGGCGTGGATCGTGAGCATCGCCTACCTGAGGGGGATATCCACCGGCTAACGTAAGCGCGGCTATGGACCCCTCGGATCGCGTCACCAAAACAAAATCGCGGCCACCGCTGCCGGCCCAACCTGAGCGGCGGATCCTGATCACGGGCGGAGCGGGCTTCCTCGGCGTCAACGCCGCGATCCACATGATCAAAGACGGCTGGTTTGTCACCCTGCTCGACAACCTCAGCCGCCCAGGCACCGAACGCAACCTGAGGTGGCTGATCACGCGATACCCGAACCGGACCGCATTCATAAAGGAAGACGTGAGGAACGCCAGCGCGCTGACCGAGCACGTCAAGGACCAGGACGCGATCCTCCACCTCGCCGGACAGGTGGCGGTCACGACCTCGCTCGTCGATCCCAGCACGGATTTCGACGTCAACGCGCGCGGCACCCTCAACCTCCTCGAGGCTGTCCGCATGCACAACCACGACGCGCCATTTCTCTTTGCATCGACGAACAAGGTCTACGGAAAGCTGGAAGAAAACAACTCAGCCTGTAAAGAAACGACGCCGATCGACTTCCACAGCCCTTATGGCTGCAGCAAGGGGGCGGCCGACCAGTACGTCCGCGACTACGCCCGCTGCTTTCACATGAACACGGTCGTGTTGCGACAGAGCTGCATCTACGGCGCCCACCAGTACGGGACCGAAGACCAGGGATGGGTCGCGCACTTCGTGCACTCGATCCTCAAAGAGCGCCCGCTCACCATCTACGGCGACGGCACGCAGATCCGCGACCTGCTCGACGCGCGCGACCTCAGCGCGATGTACGCCACCGCGATCGACAAGATCGCCATCACACGAGGCGAGATCTACAACGTCGGAGGCGGGCCCGAAAATCAGCGCAACCTGCTGGAGGTCATCGACCAGATTGGCGAGCTGACGGGCAAGCAACCGCGGTTCCGCCATGCGAATTGGCGCGAAGGCGACCAGAAGTACTACGTGAGCGACATCTCAAAGGCGAAGAACGACCTGGGGTGGGAGCCTCAGATCGCGTTCGATCGCGGCCTACGCGAGCTCATCACCTGGGCCGAATCGGTCACCTAAGGATCTCCACCATTTGCGTGCTCGGCCGCGCCACCTGGGCCACGTGGCGAGCCCGACCAGCGTCGCGGCTGAGATCCCAATGCCCAACCAGTCCACCGCAGACTTTTCGTAGCGCCACTGCACCGTGGCCGGATATCGCGTATCGCTGGGCAACATCACGTACATGAAGCCCGGACCCGCATGGGCGATGGCCACCTCGCGTCCGTTGACATAGGCGTGCCACCGGTCGAACCAGCTCTCCTTGAAAAGGACTCCTCGGGCGGTGGAGTCGACCGTGACCGTCATCTCTTCCGGCCCGTCGCGATGCGCTGACGAAACCGCGGAGGTCCCCGCGCCGGCTCGGCTTGCCCATGAAATCGCGTTGGTGAGGAGACGCGATTCCTCGGCGCTGCGATAGCTGTCGACGTGGAACGGCAGGTTGAGCCCCGACCAGACCACCCGTCCCTGGCCTAGCTGGCCCGCGACTACCACCGCGTCTTGGCCCGACCACAGCACCGGCTGGGCCCAACTTCGTACGCCGGTCGCAGCCGACACGGTCCAACGACCGGAGCCAAAGCGGGCGGGGCTGAAACCGCCGAAGTCGACTCCGTCCGTGACCGGCGAGCTTTGCGCTTTGAAGCTCCAGTCGCCGTCCCTTTCGTGACGCGCCACCCCCGTGACCGGAAACGGTTCGCCCACGCCGAGAGCCGTGTCACTCGCTTCGACGACCAAACCACCGCCCGACCTGACGTACGTCTCGAGCAACGCGAGTGCCCGGCCCGTGTCATGCGCGCGGCCGCCGTAGATCAGCACCTCGTCGAATCGCGACAGGTCCGCGGCGCTGTAGTCATCCACGTATGGACCGCCCTGCACCGGAATGAGATGTGCGGTGTCGAAGCCGCTGTAGGAGAGGTCGCGAAATACAAGCTCATAGTTCTCAGGCTGACCGACCACGAGGACCGTGGGCATGCTCGTCGCGAGCGCGACCGGAGTCGGCCGCAGATATGAAAAGGTAAGGCTGGTTCCGCCGCCGGTCGCGGGCATCGCCTCGTAGAGGTCAGGATGCTGACCCAGCTTCGGCAGCACACCCGCGGTGCTGGGCATGAACGGAGCAGGCACGTAGATCCACTTGACGGCGTACCAGTCGAGCAGGAATGTTCGCTGCGCTTCGCCGGCGTCTCCGTTCCAGAGCATCGAGTCAAACCAAAACTGCCAATCCGGGTTGAGGATCTGAGGGCTCGCGGCGTAGCCACGCGTTTGCGGGACGTCGTATACGCCGTTCAGCCAGACGGAAAGGTTGTCTGACGGGCTGGCGACGCGAAAGTTGTTGTCAGTTGCACCGACGGGTGCCCAACCGGCCAGCGCGGTTTGAGGCTGAGTCGGATTCCGGACCATCGTCTGTGTGATGAAGGGAATCACGGCCAGGATCGCCACGAGCGTCGTGGCCAGGATGACCGCGGCGACGCCGGCCCGCTGCCACGCGACGGATGGAACCCTGACCGAGCCAGACGCCAACCCTGTGATCGCGGCAAGAAACCAGGAAACGAAAAACAGCATGTCCGGGCTGCGAAGTCCGGCGACGCGCGGCACTGGAGTGAACGCGTAGATCAAGCACGCGGCGCACACGATGCCGCACACCAGCATCAACCTGGGCGCGGACGTCCGCCCGCCGGACGGGAATCGGAGCCAGCCGATCAGGGAAAAGGCGACCACCAGGCCCGGAAAAAGCGAGGCCAGGCTTGCGAGATCCAGCGGTGGGTACGCGGCTGAGACCTGGCTGCCGGCAGCGAAGAGAGCGAACGGCAGGTAGTAGTAGGCGCTCAGCAGGATCGGCACAGCGAGCAGGCTGACGCGCCAAAGGCGCGTGCGTCCTTCACCATCCGGGGTGAGGACCACCACCAGCGCCAACGCGAAAACCGCGAGTGCGCCGAGCACCACGTGGCTGTTCAATGCCCCCCACACGGCGACCAGGCACCAGAGGTAGCGAGCGAATGAAGGCCGCCGGAGGTACAGCACCATGAGCACGAATGCGATCGACGTGAAGCCCATGCCGAAAACACGCGTGTAGAGACCGGCCTGAACATATGGCGTCCACACCGCGGGCGTCGCGAGCAGCACGCCCGCGGCAACCACGCCCCCAAGTCGGGAATCCGTGACGATCCGAACGAGCGCGTAGAGGCTCAATGTCATCGCGAGGTAGCTCAGCGCGATCAGGACATTCATCGCGACCATCCGATCCACACCCAGCCATGCCAGCCCGCTTGCCGACAGGTAGAAGAGCGGCGGGTAACCGCCGAGAAAAAACGGCGATCCGCTGTACCAGTCGTGGTTCCAATCGATGACCGGAAAGTATTTGAGGACCAGCACCACCTTGGTCAGGTGGCCCCATCCGTCATAGCCCTTGACCGCGCCGGAGAAGGCGCCGGTGACGAGGCCAAATAGCGCCACGGCGACTGTAAGCACCAGTCCGTCGAGTGCCGCGAGCCGCGCCCGCGGTTGTCTCACGCGGTCGCTGCTTCCAGTGCGACCTGCTCGTGCGCCCGAGCCACTTCGAGGACCGCTCGCTCGAGGATGTCGATATGTCTTTCCCAGTCGAAGCGACGCGCCCACTCGAACGCCCGCTCACCAGTCGCCTGGTTTTCGACGCGGCTCTCGAGCAGCCGCGTGATTCCCGCCGCGTAGTCGGCCACCTCGAGTGGCTCGGCCAGGTGGCCGGTTCCCGGCCCGACGGTCACCGTGGGTCCGGCCTGGTTCCACGCCACGACCGGCACGCCCTTGGCCATCGACTCGATCACGCCCATGCCGAAGTCTTCTTCGGGCGCGGGATACACGTACACAGCCGCGCCTTCGTACAGCGACTGCAGCTCTTCCTCGGCGATGGGGCCGAGGAACAAGACCGTTTCCTCGAGCCCAAGCTCGCGGACGAGCGATCGCAGCGAGGCGGTGTGCGAGGTGGCGGCGCCCGGAATGACCAGCTGCACGCGCGGGTGAAGCTTGCGCACCTCGGCCATGGCGCGGATCGCGAGGTCGAACCGCTTCTGCGGATAGTGCCGGTTCGTCAACAGCACGTACGGCCGGCGAAGGGGATAACCGTTGATCGTCAGGCCGCCGCCAAAACGCTCTTGGATCGGCAGCGGGAATCCTGACGCGGCCACGTGGCATCCCGCCGGACAGTCGACCGCGTCGCGCCGGTAGGTCCTCCGGATGATGTCCCCGATGTAGTTGCCGTTGACGAGGAGCTTGTCCGCCTCCTGCACCGACCGCCGGTCGGCCCAGGCCACAAACCTTGTCGCGCGAAGGACGATCGCGGCCAGCAATCGATAGTCCGCGTTTGAAACCCAGCCGGTCTGGCGGTCGATGTTGCGCGGATAGACGAGGCGGTTGGGTTGGTTCAGGTAGACGACGTACGGCACGTCCATCAGACGCGCCGCCCACCATGCGATCCACGCGCTCGGCTGGTTGCAGCCAACGATCGCGTCGACGCCACGGAAGCGCCATGCGTAAAGCGGCATGAGCAGCGACGTGGCCGCCATCTGCGCCGCCTCGCGGAAGGGGAACCAGCGCGGCAGCTGAGGGAGAAACGTCTTCACGCGCACCTCGCCGATCAGGTCCGGATAGCAGCGCGACGCGTCGACTGTGGGCGCGTAGCACTCGACCTCGTAGCCGCGGCGGCGCAGCCCCAACACCTCTTCGATCACGAGCCGCTCGCCACCGCCCGAGTAGGTGAAGCCGCAATGGAAGACAGCGATTCGCCTCGTGGCACCCGCCCGCGCCCGGCGGCGACCGCCGACCAGGAAGAAGCTGAGCAGGCCCAGGGCCAGCACATTGGCGGCCGTGATCGCGTGATAGAGGACGATCGCGCCTGCCGCCACACCGGATGCAAGCCCGAGGCCTCCGCCGAGCACCAACGACCCGGCCACCTCGAGGTTGCCCAGATAGCCAGGTCCGGCCGGCACGGCGAAGCTGAGAAGCAGCGCCGGGTACGCGGCCATCGCCTTGAGGAGCGGCACGTCGATGCCTACCGCGGTGAAAAGCAGCGTGAATGTGAACGAGTCGATCACCAGCGCGAGTCCGGTGAGGCCCGCCAGGCGGGCCGCCAGGCCTGGAGTCCAGAGCCCGCGCGCGCCGGCGCGAAAGGCGAACGCCTGGCCGGCGAGGCCGGCGGCAAATCTTGCGGGGAGCAGCCTGCGCGCGAGGGCCGAACGGGCGATTCGCGGCCCGATGATCGCCGTTCCCAGGACCGCCGCGAGCAGCGCGATGGCGAGCGCGGCAGCCCCGGCGAGGCCACGTGGCGCGCGGACGACGCCGGTCAGCGCGACCACCTCGAGGGCCGCCAGGAAGACAGCGACCGCGGCAAGGTCGCAGGCTTTGTCGATCACGATCGTCGCGAGCGCCGAGCCGGCCGGGATGCGATGCCTGCGCCACAGCCACCAAGCCCTCGCCGCATCGCCGGAACGAATCGGCAGGACATAGTTGAGCAAGCTGCCCGCGGCGTTCATCGCAAACGCGCGCACCATGCCCACCGGTGCCAGCGGCCGGAGCAGCATCAGCCAGCGGCGTGCCCTGATCACGCTGGTCACGAGGAACAGCGCGATCATCAGCGCCACCGCCCACCAGTTGTGCACTCGGGCGTGGGCGAAGACCTCGGGCAGCGACACTGTGCGAAGCCATAGCCACAGCAGGGCCAGGCCGATCGCGGTCTGAAGCCCCAGCCGCACCCAGCGGTTCATGCGTTCATCTCAACTTCTGCTGACGCCCGCGAGGAAAGAATCCAGCGCTGGGCGAAGGCCCAAAACGCGAACAGAAAACCCACGAAGAGGACCGTGCCGCCGTAGTCGTGGAACAGGATGGCTGGGGCGACACCCACTGTCGCGGCGATCAATGCGACCGCGGCGACGCGCAGCAGGTTCAGCAGCATCGTGCCCGCCACGCCGATGCACACGACCTGCGCCCGCGACTCCAAAGAGTGGCCGCCGCGCAAGCCGGAGATCAGGCTGACCCCGAACAGGATCAGGCTCTGCCAGCCGATGCAGTTCCAGGAGATAAAGAGCACATGCATCGAGCCCGCTCCATCCCAGACGACAAGGTGGCTGCCGGACGCGGCGGCGTGGATGCCGATGAGACCAAGCAGGCTCACCACCATGCGCGACTCGATTGGCACGATCGCCTGCAGGGGATTGTCCGCACCGAGCTGCATTGCCCAAGCCGTCAGAAGGTCATCGAACGTCGTCACCAGAGGAAGCACCATCAAGAGGGCGCACGTCAGCGCGATCAGGGTCAGATTGACGTTGTCACGCGCACTCGTTCTCATCGTCTTCTCTTCACCAGCCGCGACGCGAACAGCGGGATGACGACGACCAGGCCGACGAGTCCGAGCAACGACTCGGGCACGACGATGCTCGGCGGCACCAGGCGTGTGTCACCGACCCCGGCTGTGCCGTCGTAGACCATCGACGGCTTGCCGCCCGTGGTGTGCGTCAGCGTGACCTGGACGCAAAGCGAGCCGCCAGTCGTGATGACCATTGGAAGCTGGCTTCCGCTGGTGCTCACGGTGAACGGGCTCGTTGTGTTGGAGCCGCTGGAACCGTAGGTGGCCGACCACGTCGTGCCTGGGTTGGGCACCGTCGGCACGAATGTCGCGCAGCTGCCAGTCAGCGAAACGCCGGCCGCCACCGCCACCGTGTCGAGGGTGTTGCCTGTACCGCCGGTCCAGTACATCGTGAACGTCCACACACCCGAGGTGACGGTCTGGGCGGGAAGGTTGCTGAACGCCCACGTCGTGACGACGCCACCTGCCGACGACTGGATCTGGCATGCGGGGTTCTGAGTTCCGACCGACTGATCGACGGTGCTCGCCGTGCAAGCGGGCCCCGGTCCCGTGCCGTGCAGGTACAGCGGGTTGCCGGCCGCGCTGACGACCGGCGCGCGCGTTGACGCCATGGCGAGGCCGGCGAACAGCAGGGCCAGAACCCCGACCGCGATCCACCCAAGCCAGCGCCGTCGCGCGACGAATCGCTGCACAGCG
>Ga0137415_10002446_pt1 | contig 18487 bp, 17 predicted proteins | sample CZODoug3_1_1_16f_FD_183082 | JGI IMG/M metagenome (GOLD analysis project Ga0137415, IMG submission 183082) | Vadose zone soil fungal communities from Angelo Coast Range Reserve, California, USA - CZODoug3_1_1_16fungal (Hybrid Assembly) | ecosystem: Environmental > Terrestrial > Soil > Vadose...
GGCGGCGGCGGCAGCGCGTCGTGGGCGCGCTGGATCGCGGCGAGACGCGACAGGACCTCGGGCGCCATCGGCGCCGCGCGACGGGTGGCGCGGCTCACGTGCAGCGACATCAGCTCGTTGGTCGCCGCCAGCCAGCCCTCGTCCGCGTGGTACATCGCGTGGAAATAGTGGATGCGCTTGTCGTCGTGGGCGAGCAGCCGCGTCGTGAAGCGCAGCGGATCGCCGGCCCGGACCTCGCGGTGGTAGGTCACGTGCGCCTCCAGGCAGAACGTGGTGATCGCGCGCGCGGCACGGTGCGCGGCGTCGAGCCCCACCCAGGCGAAGAACTCGTCGGTCGCGTAGTCGAAGACGACGAGGTAGTAGCCCATGTTCATGTGCTGGTTGTGGTCGATCCACTCCGGCCGCACGACGTCGCGGTAGCGGTCGAGGGGCGCCGCGAGATCAGACATCGAGCGTGAGGATCTTCGCGCCGAGCACGCGCGCGCTCACGTTGAGGCGCGCCACCGACACCGGCAGCCGGAAGCGCCGCGGCCCCGCGCTGCCCGGATTGAGATAGAGCACACCGTCGCGGCGCTCGATCCGCGGCTGGTGGGAGTGGCCGGTGATGACGGCGTCGAAGCCGGCGGCGCGGGGATCGAGGTCCAGCTCGTGCAGATCGTGGAGCACGTAGAGCGCGCGGCCCCCGCGCTCGACGACTTCCGTCTCCGCCAGCGCCCTCGCCCACCGCCCACGATCGTTGTTGCCGCGCACGGCGACCACCGGAGCCACCGCGCGGAGGGCGTCCAGCACCTCGGGGGCGCCGACGTCGCCGGCGTGAACGATCAGGTCGGCGCCCGCCAGCGCGCGGAGCGCCTCGGGGCGCACGAGACCGTGGGTGTCGGAGATCACACCGATGCGTGGCATCGCCGGGCGAGCGTAGGCTATCATGTCGCTCCATGCCCCAGAGAACCCGCGATCTCAGAATCGACAGCTTCCGGCCGCTGCTGCCGCCGGCCATCCTGCTCGAGGAGCTGCCGCTCTCCGAGCGCGGCTCGGAGACGGTGAGCCGCGGCCGCGAGGCCGTCGCCCGCGTGCTCGAGGCCCGGGACGACCGGTTGGTCATCGTGGTCGGGCCGTGCTCGATCCACGATCCCGTGGCCGCCATCGACTACGCGCGACGGCTCAAGCGCGCCGCCGACGAGCACGCCGCCGACCTCTGCATCGTGATGCGCGTGTACTTCGAGAAGCCGCGCACCACGGTGGGCTGGAAGGGACTCATCAACGATCCGCGGCTCGACGGCTCGTTCGCCATCAACGAAGGGCTGCGCCTGGCGCGGCGGCTGCTCGTCGACCTCGCCGACCTCGGCCTGCCCGCGGGCTGCGAGTTCCTCGATCCGATCTCGCCGCAGTACACCGCGGACACCGTCTCGTGGGGCGCGATCGGCGCGCGCACGACCGAGAGCCAGGTCCATCGCGAGCTCGCCTCGGGCCTCTCGATGCCCATCGGCTTCAAGAACGGCACCGACGGCGACGTGCAGATCGCCATCGACGCCGTCCGCGCGGGCGCGCACCCGCACCGGTTCCTCGGCGTCACCGAGCAGGGGCTCTGCGCGATCGTCTCCACGCGCGGCAATCCCGACTGCCACGTCATCCTGCGCGGTGGGCAGAGCGGCCCGAACTACGACGCGGCCAACGTCCGCAAGGCCGCCTCGGCGCTCAGCGACGCCGGCCTGCCCGCGCGGCTGATGATCGACTGCAGCCACGGCAACAGCAGCAAGGATCACCGCCGGCAGGCGGTGGTCGGCCACGACATCGCGGGCCAGGTCGCGGGCGGTGAGACGGCGATCGTCGGCGTGATGATGGAGAGCTTCCTCGTCGAGGGCCGTCAAGATCTGACCGCCGGTGGCACGCTGCGCTACGGGCAGTCGATCACCGACGCGTGCATGGGCTGGGACACGACGGTCGGCGTGCTGGCCGAGCTGGCGAACGCCGTACGGGATCGGCGCCGGGGCTAGGCCCGGAGATGGCCCCCCAAACCACCCAACGCTACGCCAGCGGCTGGCCGCTGATCCAGGACGGCGCGACGTCGCGGGGCGCATAGCGCGAGGCCACGTCGCGCGCGCGGTCCGCCCCGGTGCCGCGCGGACTCGTGTCGCGGCTGCGCGGCGGCATACCGCCACCACCACCGCCGCCGTCACGGCCACCGCCGCCTTCGCGCCCGCCACCGCCTTCACGGCCATCGCCGCCACGACCGCGCCGACGCCGGCCACCGCGGCGCGAGCGCCGCCGCCGGCCGCCATCGCCGCCGCCGGCGGTCTGCATGTGCGCGCCCTCGCGATTGCCCGGATCCGACGGCTCGCTTTCGGCCGCGGCCTCGACCGGCTCCTCCACCGAATCCGCTCGCGACTCCACCGGCTCCGCGGCTTCCGCGATTTCGACGCTGGGTGCGACCGCGACCGGCTCCGCCTCGCGGCGGACCGGCTCCTCGCGCTCGGCCGGCTCCGCCGGCGCCACCGGCGCCGCGGCATCGCCCACCAGAGTGATCACGCCCGCGCGGTTGACGTCCAGCTCCTTGATGCGGCGCAGCCGCGTGATCAGGCGCGGCGAGCCGGGCGGCCGGCTGAAGCCGCGCGACTTGAGCGCGTTCGCCAGCGAGTCGAGCGTCACCGTCCCCCGCGCACGCGCGAGGTCCTGCACGACGTTGACGATCTCGTCGTGGGGCGCGGTGTGCGGCTCCTCCGCCGAGACGGGCTCCGCGCGCGGCGCACGGTCCACCGGCGCTTGGTGCACCGGGCGCGGCGCCCCGTGCTCGCCACGGCCGCGTCCGCGGCCGCCGCGCCGCCGCCGCCGACCGCCGCGATCACTGCGATCGCCCTGCCCATACTCGCGCTCGACGCGCTCCACCGCGACCGGCTCCTGGGTCGGCATGCCGAGCAGCGCGCGGTACGATAGCCGGCGAAACGTCACGCCGAGGCTCGCCGCCACGTCGCCGACCGCGTCGAACGCGCGGTCGTCGGACACGATCTCGATCACGTCGCCCGGCCGCGCCCCGGCCAGCCACACGCCGGAGGCCACCGCGATCCGGAGATCGCTCCAGTCGCGCACGCCGACCGACGGCGCGCTGTGCACGAGCCCGGCGCCGTGGCGCGCCAGCAGCCGCGCCGTGTCGTGACCGATCACGCGCCAGTTGCCGACCGCGAAGAAGTCGGTGCGCCGGCCGGCGCGGTCCACCGCGAGGTGCGCCAGCACGCGCGCGATGTGCTCGGCGCGGCTCGTGTTCTCCACGTCGAAGAAGATGGCCCGCCGGCCGGCCGGCAGCGGCCGTGCCGGCTCGGGCGGCGGCACGCGCGCGGCCAGCGCGGGCTCCGGCGTGGTGAGCGGCAACGCCTCGAGCGGCTGCTCGATGACATCCTCGACTTGTGAGATCGGCGTCGCTTCGACGACCGCCGGCGGTGCCTCCGGCTCCGCCTGCGGGCGAGCGCGCCCGCGGGGGGCGCGCCCGCCCGAACGTCTGGGTTTTCGACCTGTCGCCACGATTCCTCCTTGGGGCCCTCGGCGGACCCTCGCACGTCAGTGTACGAACGTCGCGGGGCGCGCGCGTGCCTAAATCACGCGCCGCCGCCACGGGCCCGGAGCGTCCGGAAGGTGACCGAGTAGCGCTCCTCGCGCCCCGGGGGGATCGCGTGCTGCCACTGCCAGCGTGCGGCGCCGTCCAGTACGTACGCCGAGCGCGGCGCCAGCGTCAGCGCGCGCGTCTTCCGGGCCGCCCCGCGGCCCTGCTGGAAGCGCAGACGGCAGGCGCCGAGGAGCGAGACGCCGACGACGACGCCGAAGGCGGGCGCATCGCGGTGCCACCCGATGCCCGCACCCGGCGGATAGTGCGTGACGAGGACTTCCGCCAGCGCCTCGCGCTCCACGCCGGCCAGGCGGGCCGCGAGGACCCGCAATCCGACGAGGAACTCCGGGATCGGCGGGCCGGGCTCCACGCGCCACGTCTCGTAGCCGTACGTCCAGCCGAAGTGAATCGTACGCCGTCGCGCCACCTGGCCACGCATGCGCACCTCGCCGAAGGCCAGCGTCTGCAGGCCCTCCACCAAAAGGGCCGCCTCGTCGGAGGACAGAACATCCTCCCGATAGACGAATCCTTCAGGAAGGTCGGCAACTTCGGGAAAGAGCATCGCCACGGCTTCAGCCTACCGCCGGTCCGACCGCCGCCTCGGTGGCATGGCCTTCGCACACCTGCTGACGAGCATGAGTGAGTTCACACCGGAACAGGAGCAGTTCATCACCGAGGTCGTCGCGCGCATCTGTCGCCGTCACGCCGACGTCATCGAGCAACTCGCCACCCAGGTCCATGCTCTCACCATGGTGCTCGTCGAAAAACGTCTCGTCACTGTCGAGCGGCTGCAGGCGGCGCGCAAACACCTCGATCTCGCCTACGACATCACGCAGGCGCTCCAGATTCGCGCGCTCATCAAGGATATCGACGAGCTCGAGACGGGCTAGACGCGTCCCGGCGTTGCGGTAGGATACCGGCCACAGAGGAGGTCCTCCATGGCCGAGACGGCACGCATGGCGGTGTTCCACGGGACGGGCAAGCCCTTCGAGATCCGCGAATACCCGGTGCCCGAGCCGGAGCCCGGGGCCGCGCTCATCAAGATCGCGCTCGCGAACGTGTGCGGCTCCGACCTGCACTACTGGCGCGGCGAGCAGGACTACGCGCGCATGGGCCGGCCGTTGCCGCTCAACACCGGCCACGAGCACGTCGGCACGATCGCCAAGCTCGGCGACGGCGTGACGACGGATTCCGCCGGGCGCCCGCTGTCGCTCGGCGATCGCGTCGCCTATCGCTATTTCTTCCCGTGCGGCCGCTGCAAAGCGTGCCTCGCGCGGCACTTCAAGTCCTGCCCGGTGCGGCAGGCGAACTGGCTCGTGTCGTGCGAGCAGTGGCCGCACTTCCAGGGCGGCTTCGGCCAGTACTTCTATCTCCGCCCGAACCACGCGATGTTCAAGCTGCCGCCCGAGATCACCGACGAGATGGCGGCGGGCGTGAACTGCGCCTTCACGCAGGTCTACGCCGGGCTCGACGTCGCCGGCCTCAAGGCGGGCCAGACGGTGGTGGTGCAGGGCGCGGGCGGGCTCGGCGTCTACGCGTGCGCGGTCGCGCGCGAGATGGGCGCCGGCCGCGTGATCGTGATCGACGGCATCGACGAGCGGCTGGAGCTGGCCCGGCAGTTCGGCGCCGACAGCTTCGTCGACCTGCGCGAGTTCACGACGCCGGAGGCGCGCGTGAAGCGCGTGAGGGAGCTGACCGACAACTGGGGCGGTGACGTCGTGCTCGAGCTGGTCGGCCACCCCGGCGTCGTCGACGAGGGACTGCGCATGACGGCGCCCGAGGGCACGTACCTCGAGATCGGCAACATCAACGTGGGCTGGAAGGCCGAGTTCGATCCGTCGTGGATCATCTTCGGCAACCGCCGCATCATCGGCCTCGCCCACTACGAGGCCGAGCACCTGCGGGGAGCGCTCGACCTCATGCTCCGCACGCTGACGAAGTATCCGTGGCGCAAGGTCGTCTCGCACAAGTACCCGCTGGAGGAGATCAACCGCGCGTTCGCCGAGCAGGACAAGGGACACGTGACGCGCGCCGCGATCGTGCCTAATTGAAGTAAGGGGGCCTCGAAGGGCCCTCGTCCTAGAGCCTCTCGCCGAACTCGCGCCAGGACCAGAGCGTGTTCTGCTCGATGAGCGTGTTCGCGGTCACGTAGAGCGCGAGAATCCGCTCGATGCGCACGGCGGCCGCGGGATCGTCGGCCGGCGAGGGCGGCGTCATGGCGCGGAGCGCGAGATCCGCGTGCTGTAGCGTGCGCGGGGCGAAGCCGTAGAACCAGAACCCCTCGGCATCCGCGATGCCCGCCCCGGGTCCGTAGACCTCGCTCAGGTACACGGTGCGCGCGGGCAGGCAGTCGGCGGCGAGCGCGCAGCTGACGTCGCGCCCCACGAAGGACGACAGCCGTGGCGTCAGCCCGGCGAGGGCGAGGATCGTCGGCGTCAGGTCGATCTGGCTCGCCATGCCCGACACGACGCGCGGGCGATAGCCGGACGGCGTCCGCAGGGATGGATCGAGCCACACGGCCAGCGGCGCCGTGAAGTGGCCCGCCGCGTTCTCGATGTCGTTCGGGGCGACGCGCTCGTGCCGGCCGTGATCGCCGAGCAGCAGCACGACGGTGTCGCGCAGGGCTCCGTCGCGCTCGAGTCCTCGGAAGAAGCGTTCCAGCTCGATGTCGAGGTAGCGCAGCGCCGGGACGTAGCGATCGGGCTCGGCGCGCAGCGCGACCACGTCCGGATGGGTCATCGGCACCGCGAACGGGTGGTGCGTGCCGGTGGTGAGCGTCGTCAGGAAATACGGACGCCCGCCGGCCCGCAGCCCGTCGATCTCGACGCGGATGCGGTCGAAGAGCGCCCCGTCGGCCACGCCGAGTCCCACGCGCGGCGCGCTGGGCGGAAATCCGCTCTCGTCGATCAGCTCCTCGAGGCCGTTGCGTGCCATGAAGAGCCCGAGCCGCGAGTGACTCTGGTCGCGATTCTGGCCGATCACCATCCGCGTCCGGTAGCCGCCGCGTGCGAGCAGCGCGGGCAGGCAGAGATAGTCGTTCGCGTAGCGCGCCTTGGTGGCCGCGGCGCCCTGGCGCGGCAGCGAGGAGCAGAGCGAGGCGAAGAGCCCGTGGAAGGTCTGCGCGCCGTTCGTGCGGAAGTGCTCGAAGGCCACGCTGTCGGCGAAGATCGCATCCAGGAACGGCGTCACGCGACGGCCCGCGACGGTGCGGCCCAGGAAGCGTCGGTCGAGCGCCTCGATGAACAGCAACAGGACGTTCGGCCGCCGCGCGAGCGGCGAGGGTCGCGGCTGCTCGAGGTGCACCAGCGGATAGCGCGCCGAGACGAATTGCGCCCCCGGGATCAGGATCTCGCGCGCGAGCGGGATCGCGCGGGACTCCGGCATCACGGCGAGGACCGCCGGCGGAATGGCGGCGCGCTTGCCCGACGTCGCCACCGTCGTCTTCACGATCCAGATCGGGCTCTGCGCCAGCGTGTAGTAGGTCGAGCTGGCGATCGGCGCCGACTGCACGGAGTCCGGCCCGCCGGGATGCGCTCCCCATGCCCCGACGGCCACCGCGAGCGGCAGCGCGAGGGCGATGGCCCGCGGCCGCCTGGCCAGGGCGGGGGCGACCCAGCGGCGGAAGACGACGCGCCAGCCGACGATCGCCGCCGCCAGCAGCGCCGCGTAGCCGCCGGCGCGTACCGCCCACGTGCCGACCTCGCTCAGCTCGGCGGCCGTCTGCGTGCCGACCTGGGTGCCGGCCACCTCGGCCTGCCGACCCTGGCCGAGCAGATCGCTGATGTACTCCATGAAGACGGCGTCGAGCCGCTGTCCGCTGTAGAGGTAGTAACCCATGTCGACGGTGAGCACGGCGACGTAGGCGATGACGAGGATCCCTCCCGCGACACCGAGCGTCCTTGCGAGGACGGCGCGCGCGCGCTCCCGCCCGCGCAGCAGGACCAGCGCGGCGACGACGAGCGCCACGGCGAGCGCCGCGAGCATGCCGACGCTGGCCGTGACGAGATCGGCGCGAAGCCCGGTGAGGAGGGTGAGCCCCACGACCGGCGCCGAGGGCCGCTCACGCCGCGCGGCGGCGGCGATCAGGAAGACCCGCTGGGCCTGCTGCACGATCACGAGCAGCAGCCACCAGAAGACGAACCGCGCCGCGATCGGGGGAACGGGGCTCACAGGCGCCGGCTCACGCGGGGGTCGAGCTGGTCACGCAGCCCGTCACCGAGCATGTTGACGGCGAGCACGGTGACCGCCAGGAAGATGCCGGGGAAGAGGATGTTGTGCGGGAAGACGCGGAACAGCGCGCGGCCCTCGGCCATGATGTTGCCCCAGGTCGGCGTCTCGGGCGGGATGCCGACGCCGAGGAAGGAGAGGATCGCCTCGAGCAGGATGGCCGAGGCGCAGACGAACGTGGCCTGGACGATGAGCGGCGCCAGCGTGTTGGGCACGACGTGGCGCCGGAGCAGCGCCGGCGTGCGCGCGCCGAGCGCGACGGCCGCCTCCACGTAGGGCTCCTCGCGGATCGAGAGCACGAGCGAGCGCACCAGCCGGACCACACGCGGCACCTCGGGGATCACGATCGCCAGAATGACGCTGCGCAGCCCCGCGCGCGAGAGCGAGACGAGCCCGATGGCCAGCAGGATGCCCGGAATCGCCATGAGTCCGTCCATCACGCGCATCACCACGCCGTCGAGCGCCCGGACGTAGCCGGCGATCAGACCGATCACGAGCCCGGCGGCCGCGCTCACCAGCGCCACCGTCACACCGACCACGAGCGAGACGCGCGCGCCGTAGACGACGCGGCTGTAGACGTCGCGGCCGAGGCTGTCGGTGCCCATCCAGTGGCGGACGCCGCGCGGGCGTCCGTCGTCGCCGCGGACCGTGCGCTCGGCGCCGGGCTTGCGGTTTCGCGCGGCGGGATCGATGACGCTCGGATCGCTGGTGGCCAGCACGGGGGCGAGGAGGCCGACCGCGACCACGACGCCGAGGATGGCCCCGCCCAGCAGCACGCTGCGATTGGCCGGCCGCGCCATCAGTAGCGGATTCTCGGATCCAGCACCGTGTAGGACAGGTCGACGAGCAGGTTGATCAGCACGTAGACGACGGAGAACACGAGGATCACCGCCTGCACGGTGGGGTAGTCGCGCGCCAGCACGGCGTCCACGGTGAGACGGCCGAGCCCGGGGATGCCGTAGACCGACTCGGTGACGACCACGCCGCCGATCAGCACCGCGATGCCGATACCGATGACGGTGACGATCGGGACGGCGGCGTTGCGCAGCACGTGGCGCAGCAGCACCGGCAGCTCGCCGAGCCCCTTGGCGCGCGCGGTGCGCACGTGGTCGGCGTTGAGGACCTCCAGCACGCTGGCGCGCGTGATGCGCGCGATGAGCGCGACGAAGACCACGGCCAGCGTGATGCTGGGCAGGACCAGCCGCTCGAGAAAGCCGCCGACGCCGTCGCCGATCCGCTGGTAGCCCTGCACGGGCAGCCACGCCAGCTCGATGGCGAAGACATAGATGAGCACGTAGCCGATCACGAAGACGGGCACGGAGAAGCCGAGCACCGAGAAGCCCATCACCGCGCGGTCGATCCAGCTGCCGCGCTTCCAGGCGGCCAGCACGCCGAGCGGGACGGCCAGCGCGATCGTCAGCACGAGGGTGCACACCGAGAGCGCCAGCGTCGGCTCCACACGGTCGAGGATCAGCTCGCTCACCTGCTTCTTGAAGAAGAACGACTCGCCGAAGTCGCCGCGCACGACCCGGCCGACCCAGATCGCGAACTGCTCCACGAGCGGACGATCGAGGCCGAGCCGCGCGCGGATGGCCGCCACGTCCTGCGAGGTGGCGTTGTCGCCGGCGATGATGGCGGCCGGATCGCCGGCGGCGAGGCGCAGCAGCGAGAAGACGACCACCGCCACCACGGCCATGACGGGGATCGTGGCCAGGAGGCGGCGGCCGATGTACGGCAGCATCCCCTACGGCCGCGTCAGCTCACTTCTTGGTGACGTTCCAGAAGACCGGCACCGGGGCCTGGATGACGCCGTCGACGCTCTTGCGCGTCGGCGACGGCAGGTACCACTGGCCGAGCGGGATGTGGGTCGGATACTGCGTCTCCCGCACCTGCACCGCCTCCGCGATCGCCTTCTGCCTGGCCGGATTGGTCTCGCGCGCGAACTGGTCGCGCAGGCTCTCGATCTCCTTGTCGCACGGCCAGCCGAACATGGCCTTGTCGCAGGAGGCGTTCATGAAGCCCATCATGACGGGATTGAGGATGTCGGCGGCGACCCATGAGGTGAGGAACGCGTGCCAGCCGCCGGCCGCCGGCGGCTCCTTCTTGGCGCGCCGGGCGACCAGCGTCTGCCAGTCCATCGAGACCATGTCCACCTTGAAGCCGCCCTTCTCGAGGAGCGACTTGGCCACCGGCCCGAGGTTGGTGAGCACGGCGAGGTCGGTGGAGTGCATCAGCACGATCGGCGTGCCGTCGTAGCTCGCTTCCTTCAGCAGCGCCCGGGACTTTTCGAAGTTCGACTCCAGCAGCCCCTCCAGGCCCTTGGGGCTCGACATCGGCGAGCCGCACGGGAAGAACGCCTTGCAGACCTTGTAGTAGGCCGGATCGCCGACGACCGCCTTGAGGAAGTCCTCCTGGTTGAACGCATAGAAGACGGCCTGGCGGACCTTGGCGTTGTCGAACGGCTTGTGCAGCGTGTTGAAGCGGAACGTGAACTGGTTGCCGAGCGGGTTGACGTCGACGAGCTTGACGTTGGGGTCGGCCTTGGCGATCGGCAGCAGGTCGTGCGGGGGCGCCTCGAGATAATCGACCTCGCCGGCGATGAGCGCGTTCATGGCCGTCTGATGGTCGGGGATCCACTTCCACTCCACGCGGTCGACCTTCACGACCTTGCCGCCGGCCAGCGCCGACGGCGGCTCCGGGCGCGGTCTGTACTTGTCGAACCTCGCGTAGACCGCCTTGTCGCCCGGCTTCCACTCGTCCTTCTTGAAGACGAACGGTCCCGAGCCCGTGAAGTCGGAGATCTGGGTGTTGGGATCGGTCTCGGCCACGCGCTTGGGCATCATGAACGGCACGTTGGAGGACGGCTTGCCGAGCGCGCCGAGCACGAGGCCGGTCGGCTCGTTGAGCACGATCTTGAACGTCTTCGCGTTGACGATCTGGATGTCCTTCACGAAGCCCATCAGCTTCTGGCCCATCGAGTCCTTGGCCGACCACCGCTTGATCGACGCCACGCAGTCCTCGGTGGTGACCGGCTTGCCGTCGTGCCACGAGAGCCCGTCGCGCAGCGTGATCGTGTACGTCAGCTGATCCTTGCTCACCTCATACTTGTCCACCATCTGCGGTCTGATCTCGCCCTTGGCATCCATCGCGAACAGCGTGTCGTAGATCATGTAGCCGTGATTGCGAACGATATAGGCGGTGGTCCAGATCGGATCGACGATCTTGAGGTCCGAGTGCATGACCACGCGCAGCGTGGTCTCGGCCGTCGCGGGACCGACGAGGGCGAGCGCGGCGAGGGCGGTGAGGCCGGCGATGAGGCGACGAAGTGTCATGGGCTCCTCCGGGTGCGAGGAAGATATCACAGCGAGGGTGTACCATCGCCACCGCACGCGAGGAGGATCCATGGAACGCGACCTGTGGCGCTGGGACGCCGTCGAGCTCGCCGCCGCCATCCGCACGCGCCGCATCTCGAGTCAGGAGGCAACGCGCTCCGTGCTCGAGCGGCTGGCCGCCGTCAATCCCGCGCTGAACGCCGTCACCGTGCTGCTCGCCGACGAGGCTCTCGCGGCGGCCGACCGCGCCGACACCGCCGTCCACCGTGGCGACGCGCTGGGCCCGCTGCACGGCGTGCCGGTGACGATCAAGGAGAACATCGACCAGGAAGGCGTGGCCACACCCAACGGCGTCCCGGCATTCAAGGATCTCGTCGCGAAGAGCGACAGCCCGCCGGTGGCGAACTGGAAGCGCGCGGGCGCCGTCATCGTCGGCCGCACCAATACGCCGGCCTTCAGCCTGCGCTGGCACACCGACAACGAGCTGCGCGGGCGCACCTTCAACCCGTGGCATCGCGCGCACACGCCGGGGGGCAGCAGCGGCGGCGCCGCCGCCGCACTCGCCGCCGGCATCGCCCCGCTGGCCCACGGCAACGACCTCGGTGGCTCGATCCGCTATCCCGCCTACTGCTGCGGCGTCGCCGGCATCCGGCCGACGCTCGGCCGCGTGCCCGCCTACAACCAGACGGCGGCCGAGGAGCGTCCGCCCGGCACGCAGCTGATGTCCGTGCAGGGCCCGCTCGCGCGGCGCGTGCGCGACGTGCGGCTGGGGCTGGCGGCCATGAGCGCGCGCGATCCGCGCGACCCGTGGTGGGCGCCCGCGCCGCTCGTCGGCGAGCCCGTCGCGCGGCCGATCCGCGTCGCCCTCAGCGTCGATCCGGGCAAGCAGGGCGTGCACGCCGACGTCGCGGCCGCCGTGCGTGCCGCGGGCAACGCGCTCGCCAACGCCGGCTACGCGGTGGAGGAGGTGGAGCCGCCCGACGTCCTGGGCGTGGCGACCACGTGGACCACGCTCTGCATCAACGAGATGCGCCACGTCACGCAGCCCTATATCCGCAAGTACGGCGGCGCCGACATCAACCGCTCGCTCGACTTCACGCTGGCCGCGGTGCCCGACGTCGATCTGGACGGCTACCTCAAGGCGCTCGCGCTCCGCAGCAAGCACGTGCGCGACTGGACGCTCTTCCTCGAGCGCTATTCGCTCGTCGTCGGGCCCGTGTCGACCGAGCCGCCGTTCGAGGTCGGCTTCGACACGACGAGCGCCGAGCGGCACGCCGAGGTCTCGCGCGCCCAGCGCCTGCTCGTCGCCGTCAACCTGCTCGGCTTCCCCGCGGTCTCGGTGCCGACCGGCGTCGCCGGCGGCCTGCCGCTGGGCGTGCAGGTCATCGCCGCGCGCTACCGCGAGGACCTGTGCCTGGACGCGGCCGAGGTGATCGAGGCGCAGCGGCCGCTGCTCACGCCGATCGATCCCGTCATGTGAGGCATCCCGTAACCCACGAGGAGGCGCCTATGGCCGGGGACAGCATCTATCGCGTGACCGACCTGGTCGGAACGAGCAAGGTGTCCTGGGAAGACGCGGTGAAGAACGCCGTCACCGTCGCGGGGCGCACGCTGCGCGACCTTCGAGTGGCCGAGGTCACGCGCTTCGACGTCACCATCGAGAAGGGCAAGGTGACGTCCTATCGGGCGCGCGTGAACGTCTCCTTCAAGTACGAGAAGTAACGCCGCGCGGGGCGCGGGTTATCTCCACGTAGCAGGTGTTGAAGGTGGCGGCGGCGGCGGGCGAGGCGCGGTCGTCGGTCAGCACGTTGGCGCAGCCGTGCGTGTCCTCGCCGTCCGCGCCCGGCGTGAACCACGCCCCTTCCTTGATGGACACGACGCCGGGCGCCACGCGGTCGGTGACACGCGCCGGGAGGCTGGTGGCGCCGCGCTGGTTGAACACGCGCACGGGCTGGCCGTCGACGATGCCGCGTGCGGCGGCGTCGGCGGTGTTGATCCAGACGTCGTCGCGGTCGGCGCGCATGAGGATCGGCTGGTTGTCGTGGATCGAGTGCGTGCGCGCCCGCGACTTCGGCGTGACGAGCCGCAGCGGGTACCGCGCGTCGTGCGCGTCCGGCACCCAGGTCGGGATCGGCGAGATCGGCCCCAGACCGTACGGATCCGGCTTCGCCGCGATGGCCATCGAGTAGATCTCGATCTTCCCCGACGGCGTCGAGAACGGATGGCGCTCGGGGTCGCGGATCTCCTTCGCGAACGCCACCGCGTCGTCGGGCGCGGGCAGGCGCGCGAGCCCCTGCGCGCGGAACGTGTCGAAATCGTCGATGGTGTCGCGCGTCAGCTCGCGCAGCCACTCCTCTTCCGTCTTGTCGCTGTAGTCGTCGATCCCGAGGCGGCGCGCGATGTCGGCGCAGATGTCGAAATCGTTCCGGCACTCGTACATCGGCGGCACCGCCTGCTTCATGAAGATCACGTAGTGCCCGGCGCCCGCCCACGGCGTGTGGACGTCGTTGCGCTCCCAGAACGTCGTGGCCGGCAGCACGATGTCGGCATAGCGCGCGGTCGGCGTGACGAAGTGGTCGTGCACGACCATGAACTCGAGGCGCTCGGCGGCGGCCGCCGTCTTGTGGGTGTTGGGCGTCTGGTTGAAGAGGTCGCCGCCCACCGAGTAGACCATCTTGATGTCGGCGGGGTAGCCGCCGGCGCGGCCGCGCTCGAGCAGATCGGCGAGCAGCGGCGTGGCCACGCGCGCGCCCGCGGGGTTCGGGCCGGGCGGCAGGCTCCTGATGCCGCCGCGTCCGGTGGCGCCGTTGCTCACGCCCGAGTTGCCGCCGGGCGTCCCGACGCTGCCGGTGATCGCGGCCAGCGCGTAGGCCGCCCGGTGAAACTGCTCGCCGTTGGCGGTCCGGCCCGGCGCGTAGCCGCACTGCAGCGCCGCCGGCTTCGTCGTCGCGTACTCGATGGCGAGGCGACGGATCGTCTCGGCCGGCATCCCGGTGATGGCCGCCGCCCACGCCGGTGTCTTGCGCACGCCGTCGGCGAGCCCGAGGAGGTACGAGCGATACGACGCGCCCTCCGGCGCGCCGGCGGGCAGGTGCGCCTCGTCGAAGCCGAGCACGTGGCGGTCGAGGAACGCCTGGTCGTGCAGCCCCTCGGTGACGATGACGTACGCCATGGCGATGAGCGCGGCGGCATCGGTCGACGGCCGGATGAAGATGTGCTCGTCGGCCAGCGCGTGGCTCGTCCGCGTGACTCTTGGATCCACGCACACGATGCGCGCGCCCTGCTTCTTGGCGAGCTTGAGGTACTGGAGCGTGCCGGTGCCGAAGGTGCCGTCGCCCGGGCTCCAGCCCCACATGACGATGAGCCGCGAGTTGACGTAGTCGGTCGGCTCGCGGCCACCGCTCTTGTAGTCCGCCTTGGCGCCGTAGGTCATGTGGACGGCGAAGACCTCGGCCTCGGCGGAGATGTTCGACCAGAGCTCCGTGCAACCGCCGAAGCGGTGGAGCAGCCGCTGCGCCGTCACGCGGGCGTTGTGCAGCATCGAGAGGCTGCCCGTGCGCGAGCAGTCCAGGATCGCGGCCGGGCCATAGGTATCCCGCACGCGCCGCATCTGGCGCGCCACCGCGTCGAGCGCCTCGTCCCAGCTGATGCGCTCGAACTGCCCGGCGCCGCGCGGACCCGTCCGGCGCAGCGGATAACGCACGCGGTCGGGATGGTTCACGCGCTCCATCTGGCCGAACCCGCGCACGCACGCGTGCAGCGGCGGCATCTCGGGCGTCCACTTGCGCGGATCGGTGCTGATCTTCACGATGCGGCCGTCGCGCACGTGAGCGTTGACCACGCACCGCCCGCCGCAGTTGTGCCCGCAGGTGCTGGTGACGACGGTCTCGCCCGGCGCCGCGGCGACCCGTGGCGCTTCATAGAGGATGCGGCGGCTCATTGGGAGGTCAGGATACCATTGCGCCATGCCGCGGACGCCGGGCAGCCTTCGTGCGCGTCTCGCCGCCGCCCGCGAGCGCCATCGCGAGCGTCACCGCCCTTCCGGCTTCGGGTTCGCGCTGGCCGACTCGATCGACTATCTCGACGCCGCCACCTGGGACGCCGTGAGCGCCGGCCACAGCGTGTTCCTACAGCGCCGCTATCTCGGCGCCCTCGAGCGGGCGTGCCCGGACAACCTGGTGCCGCGCTACGCGCTGATCTTTCGCGGCCGCCATCCCGTCGCCGCCGTGGTCATGCAGATCGTCACCGTCGCCGGCACGCGCTTCATGAAGCCGCTCGCGCCGGCCGCGGGCCGGAGTGAGGGCCGCTCCGGGCGCGTGCTGCTGCGCCGAGCGCTGAGCCCGGCCCTCCGGCGGGCCGGGGAGGCGATGCGCGAGCGCGTGCTGGTCTGCGGCAATCTCCTGTCGTGGGGATTTCACGCCGCGGCCTTCGCGCGCGACGAGGATCCCGCCGCGATCTGGCCCGCGGTGGCCGAGGCGATGTACCGCGTGCGACGCGCCGAGCGCCTCTCCGGCCAGAGCGACTTCGCGCTCGTGAAGGATCTCTCGGCGGCCGAGGGCGACGGTGCCGAGACCCTGCGGCGCTTCGGCTACCGGCCCGTGGAGTCCGATCCCAACATGGTGCTCGAGATTCCGCCGTCGTGGCGTACGTACGACGACTACCTCGGCAGCCTCAATGCCAAGTACAAGAACGCCGCGCGCAAGATCGCCAAGGACCTCGCCGAGGCCGGCGGCGTCGTGAGCCGCCTCGCCGATGTCGGGCTGGAGGCCAAGCGGGTGCACGGGCTCTATCTGAGCGTGCTCGAGAACGCCGCCGTGCGTCCCGTCACGCTGCCCGTCGCGTTCTTCCCGACGCTGGCCGAGGCGCTCGGCGACGACTTCCGCGCGAGCATCGTGCGTCGCGAGAACCAGCCCGTCGGCTTCATCAGCGTGCTCCGCGACGGCGACACCGCGGTCGCCTACTACATCGGCTTCGAGCGCACGGCCGGCCTCGGCAACACGGTCTATCTCGCGCTGCTGCACTCGGTCGTCGCCGACGCGATCGACATGGGCTGCCGCCGCGTGTCGTTCGGCCGCACCGCGCTCGAGCCGAAGGCCGGTCTCGGCGCCCGGCCCGAGCGCCTCTGGCTCTGGGCCCGCCACCGCAACCCGGCGCTCAACGTGCTGATCCGCAATCTGCTGCGCGCCGTGCCGCACGGCGCGGCGCCCGAGCGCAATCCCTTCAAGAGCGTCCCGGCGCCGCGCGCCGATTGATGGCGCGCCTGCTCCTGCCGGCGGTTGCCCTGGCGCTGGCGGCGTGCGCGCCATCGACGCGCGCGCCGACCCCGGTCGTCGACACGACGGCCGTCGAGGAATGCCGAGACTTTGCCGAACAGACAGTGCCGCACGAGCCCGTGCGCGGCAACGGCGGCGGCGGCCGTTCGACCGTTCATCGGTCCTATCGGGACAGTCAAGACACAAACAGGGACAAAGCTTCAGGACGCCATGAGGCTTACTCGTCGTGGGCGCGACCCGTTTAACCGGGGTGGATTCATCATCCATCGTGGCGATATGGTGAACAGAATTTCGTCGAAGGGCTGTATCATCCTACCGGATCACATTCGCAAGATAATCGGCGCCAGTAGCGACAAAACACTGCAGGTCGTGCCGTCATGCGTATCCTGTGTGGGTTGGTGCAGTCTCCGTCCTCTGCGTCGGCGCAGCACCTGCGCAGCCACGGTCGAAGATCGCGCCCGTGGCCCGAAGGGGTGACACTGTGCTAAGGGCTCGATCGGTAGGCCTCAATGTTCGAGTGGTAATTACGACTGCCGCAACCAGACGCGCCGCCGCGCAGTGGGATCCCAAGTTCTATGCTCCGAAGAGCTGGGTCGAAAACCTCGTGATCAACGTGAACGGGTCGAACATCTTCATGCCGCTTTCGGCGTTCCGCGACCTGTTCGATCTGCGCGAAGCGGAAGTTCGACTAGAAGAGAAAACAGGTGTCCTGCTCGTGCGCGGAGGGGATGCCTCCGAGTCTTACTGGGCCGAGATCGGCTTTGACACTGAGAACGTGACGCGGAGGCGTCTCGGACCCAGTGTGCCGGAAGGGGCAGTTTTCAGCTTAGCCCGAGCGTCCCGAAGCACATCGGCCGCTGGCCGGCCGGTACCCGGTGCTGACTCCCAGTCGGCATCGCGCCGCTGAGCCTCCTCCGCCCACAGGCGGTCGTTTTCCTGGTCCGAGAGAGTCTCGAGGCTTGCAAGGAGCTTTTCGGCTAACCGAGCCCGGTCTTTTGGATCGAGTTTGAGAGCCTCCGCCTCGATTTCTTCGACGCTCATGCCGGTCATTCTATCACCAGCCCACCGGTCAAAGTTTGTCGGAGGAGTTGATCGGCCGTGGGCTCGGAATCCATTGGCCGGACCTCGACGTGGATCTCTCAGTCGCCGAGGTGAATTCTCAGGAAATCGGAGGTCTCGGTCTACGAATCCCACGGCCTCGAGAGGTCTCCGTGGTGGGCGGTCTGAAAATTCTCAAGAGTCCGGATTCTATGGGACTGTGGAGCTTGCCTGGCCGCCGCGCGACCTTCTTTGCGGGGTGTCTGCTGGTCCAGCCCGAGGTCCAGTTCGAGCTGAAGTTCAGCCGATTGGTTGGTGCCATACGCAAACGAACTCCCCGGATTCTGCACCGCACTCAGCGCACTTGGCGGACTGGAACTTCTTGATTTCTCAGGAGGGAGGTGCGGGCCCGCCAGATCCGTCCAAGAACGCGGAGTCCCTCTCCACGCTCTTCGATCTCTGCATGAAGGCGAAGGAGGCGCTGAAGTGAGGCTCTAGACGAGGGGGACGATCACGTGCGAGCGCGAGCGCAGCAGCGCGTCGAGGTCCGGCCGCGCTCGACGGTCCTGCCGCCGCCGCTCCGACGGCACCGGCACCTGCTCGGCGCGCCGTTGTCCGACCCGGCGGTCGAGGAGTACCTCGGCCTGCACCTCGCCCGCGAACCGCTCACGAAGATAGACGTACAGGTCCGGATGCTCACGCGCGACGATGACGAGTTGACGAGCCATGCCTCATCGCAGTGCGGGTGCCTTTGGCTGCAACCCGTTCGGCGCATCCCAGTACGTCCAGGTATGGGCGATCTTTCGGCCTCGCAGGCGAGTGACCGTGCAGCCGGGAACCTGCGACGGGAGGGCGCGCCAGCTGATGAGGACGTCGTCTCCCACGGTCAGTGCGCTTTCGATCGTGAACCGAAGGTCGGGAAGGGTGTCCAGGCAGCTCTTCATGGCGCGGCGAGCATCCTCGGGGCCACGCAGCGCCGACGCCGTGTGATGCGTCTCGCCGACGTAGCCCTCGTCCAGGAG
>Ga0137415_10002447_pt1 | contig 18487 bp, 16 predicted proteins | sample CZODoug3_1_1_16f_FD_183082 | JGI IMG/M metagenome (GOLD analysis project Ga0137415, IMG submission 183082) | Vadose zone soil fungal communities from Angelo Coast Range Reserve, California, USA - CZODoug3_1_1_16fungal (Hybrid Assembly) | ecosystem: Environmental > Terrestrial > Soil > Vadose...
AGCTCGCTGGTCCGGCCACCGGCGGTCGGCTTGTCGCCGTGCACGAAGAGGAACTGGTCGACGCCGTACGCGGCGGCCGTGAGCAGGTCGCGGCGGAACCCGAGCAGGTTGCGGTCCCGGGAGTTGACGCAGGCGATGCTGCGCCCGCCCATCGCGGCCACCTCGTGCGCCACGGCGATGCTGGACACGGTGGCCCGGCCGATGTGGTTGTCCGGGATCAGGAAGGCGTCCGCCACCGGGGCTAGCACACCGATCTGGTGCCGCGCATGCCGCAGATCCGGCCTGGTCGGGGGCTCGATCTCGCAGATCAGCCGAAAACCACTCATCCGGCGACCATAGTTCAGTGCGACGACGGTGAACTCAACACAAGTGGGTAGCCGGGTCCGGCACGATGGGGCCATGCGCGAGATCACCATGTTCAGTGGGTCGGCACACCCCGAACTGGCGGCGGCGATCTGCCAGCACCTCGAGCTGCCGCTGGCGCCCAGCCGGCTGACCCGCTTCGCCAACGACTGCCTCGAGGTGCAGCTGCAGGCGAACTGCCGGGAGCGCGACGTGTTCCTGGTCCAGCCCCTGGTGCCGCCGGTGCAGGAACACCTGGTCGAGCTGCTGCTCATGCTGGACGCGGCGCGCGGGGCGTCCGCCTCCCGGATCACCGTCGTGATGCCGCACTACGCCTACGCCCGCTCCGACAAGAAGGACGCGCCCCGGATCTCCATCGCCGGTCGCCTGGTGGCGGACCTGCTGGCCACCGCCGGCGCCGGCCGGGTGCTGACCATGACGCTGCACTCGCCGCAGGTGCACGGCTTCTTCAGCGTGCCGGTCGACCACCTGCACGCGCGGCACGAGCTGGCCGAGCACTTCCGGGGCCCGAACCACAGCGCGGACCTGTCCAACTCGGTCGTCGTCTCCCCTGACCTCGGCAACGCCAAGGAGGCGGCCAAGTTCGCCCGCCAGCTCGGCCTGCCGGTCGCGGCGGCCGCCAAGGAACGGATCTCCGACGACAAGGTGGTGATCACCTCGATCATCGGCGACGTGCGGGGGCGGGACGTGATCGTGCTCGACGACGAGATCGCCCGCGGCTCGACCATCCTCGAGCTGCTGGACCGGCTTGCCGAGAACGACGTGGCCTCGGTGCGGGTGGCCTGCACGCACGGGCTGTTCGCCGACGGCGCGCTGGACCGGATCGGCGGCCGCGACGACGTGACGGAGATCGTCTGCACCAACACGGTGCCGATCCCGGCCGCGGCCCGCACGCCGAAGCTGACCGTGCTCTCGGTGGCCAGGCCGCTGGCCGAGGCCGTCCGCCGGATCCATAACGGCGAGTCGGTGAGCACACTGTTCTGAGCTGGCTGCGACCGGACGCCGGTCCCACTTGTCGTTGGCAATAGGCACGACAAGTGGCACTTGTCGGGGGAATTAGGCACGACAAGTCGGACGGTTGGCGGGTGCGTGGGCGGCGGCGAGCCAGGTGCGGCGGGCGGGCGGCGGCGAGCCAAGTACGGCCGCGAGCCAAGTACGGCGGGCGGGCGGCGGATCGCCGGAGTGCTCGGCGGCCGGGACCGGCATGACGAGTCGGACGGTTGGTCAGCGGGCGCTCCCGTCGTTGCGGCCTACGCGGCTGAGGCGGGGTGCGACGGGCTCGTCGGGCAGGGTGGGCACGATCTGGTTGCGGGTGTGCTGGAAGATCACCGAGCTGCGGAATCCGGCGATCTCCCGGCGCTGGCTGAAGCGGTCCAGCAGGAACGCCTGCAGGTGCTCGACGTCCTGGACGGCCACGTGCACCATGAAGTCGTCGCCGCCGGCGAGCACGAACACCGCGAGCACCTCGGGCAGCGCGATCACCGAGTCGTGGAAGTTGTCGATCATTGCGCGGTTCAGCGGGCGGACCTGCACGGTGACCAGCGCCTGTACCCGCCGCCCAAGGGACGGCAGGTCGACCCGGGCGGTGTAGCCCCGGATCACCCCGCGCTGGCGCAGCAGCCGGACGCGTTCCAGACAGGTCGACGGGGCGATGCCGACCGCGCGGGCCAGGTCCCGGTTGGTCTGCCGGGCGTCGCGCTGCAGTTCCCCGACCAGCGCCGAATCAATGTCGTCCATGACCGCCATTCTCGCCCGGGTTACGAATTTTGTTCGGCTGATGACCTGAGGATCTCCCTGGTCTGGCTAGCTTGACGGCAATCGACCGATCAAATGACTGACGGCCCGACATAGGGAGTGACGGTGTTCGACTACGAGCAGGTACAGATCCGGCGGGGTGCCCGGTCCGGGTTCCCGATCATCGTGGCGATCCACTCCACGGCGCTCGGCCCGGCCATCGGGGGGTGCCGGCTCTGGCGCTACCCGGACTGGCGCGACGGGCTGACCGACGCGTTGCGCCTCGCCAAGGGCATGACCTTGAAGAACGCCGCCGCCAAGCTCGCGCACGGCGGGGGCAAGACAGTGATCGCGCTGCCGCCGGGCACCGTGCTGGACGAAGCCGCCCGGCGGGACGTGCTGCTCGACGTCGGCGACCTGGTCGAGACGTTCGAAGGGCAGTACGCCACCGGTCCGGACGTCGGCACCTCCACCGAGGACATGGGCGTGATCGGCGAGGTCACCAAGCAGGTGTTCTGCCGGCCGGAGCAGCTCGGCGGCAGCGGCGACCCGGCGGCCTACACCGCCGCCGGGGTACGCGCCGCGATCGACGCCGTGTGCCGGCTCTGGGCCGACCCGGCCAGCTCCGCCAGCCCAGCCAGCTCCGCCAGCCCAGCCAGCCCAGCCGACCCGGCGGACGCCGCGGTGGTCCGGGGTCGCTCGGTCACCGTGGTCGGGCTCGGGCACGTCGGCGCGCACCTGGCCAGTGGGCTGGCGCGGGACGGCGCCCGACTCACCGTGACCGACATCGACGGGAGCCGGCGCGGGTTCGCCGAACGGATCGGGGCGACCTGGTGCGAGCCGGAGGCGGCGCTGAGGATCGAGGCGGATCTGCTGGTACCCGCCGCGCTGGGTGGCGTGCTCACCGCCGAGCTCGTGCCGGACCTGCGCTGCCGCGCGATCGTCGGCCCGGCGAACAACCAGCTCGCCGAGGACGGTGTGGCCGCGCTGCTGCACGGGCGTGGCATCCGCTGGGTACCGGACTACCTGGCCAGCGCCGGCGGGGTCAGCTTCGCGGTGGCCCGCGAGCTGCGCGGCGCGGGGTTGGACGAGGCGCAGCGCGAGGTGCACGCGATCGGCACGGTGACGGAGGAGCTGCTGCGCACCGCCGACCGGCTCGGCATCGACCCGCACGAGGCGGCCCTGCGCCGGGTGCACGACCAGCTGGCCGGCGCGGGCCGTAGCTGAGGACGATACCCCGCCGGTACGTGCGAGATGTGATCGAAGCGCCCATGATGTGGTCTCGGACCGCGACCGCCGGACGGGGCGCGGCGCACGGATGCAAGGGGGCACCGATGGCCGAGTTCGGCGAGCCTGGCCTCGCGCCGACCCCAGGGTCCGGCGGCCCGACCACCGGCGGTTCGATCGCCGCCCGGATGGACCGGCTGCCGATCACCCGCACCCACCGCCACGCGACGGTCGCGGTCGGCCTCGGCATGTTCTTCGACATCTACGAGGTGTTCCTGGCCGGGGTGCTCAGCGGCGTGCTGACCACGCAGTTCCACCTCACCAAGGCCGCGCTGGCGCCGGTGCTGGGCTCCACCTTCATCGGCATGTTCCTCGGCGCCCTGATACTCGGCCGGGCCGCCGACCGGTTCGGTCGGCGCGGCGCGTTCCTGCTGAACCTGGCGCTGTACTCGGCGTTCTCGCTGCTCGGTGCGTTCAGCCCGAACGCCGTGTGGCTGATGATCACCCGGTTCTTCGCCGGCCTCGGGCTGGGCGCCGAGTTGCCGCTTGCCGATGCCTACCTCAGCGACCTGCTGCCCGCCCGGCGGCGAGGCCGCTACATCGCCTGGGCGTACACGATCTCGTTCGTGGGGGTGCCGTTCGTCGGGTTCCTGGCGCACTCGCTGTTCGAGATCACCGTGCTCGGGCTGGCCGGCTGGCGGTGGATCTTCATCATCGGCGCGCTGGGCTCGGTCGTGGTGTTCTTCCTGCGCCGAGGCCTGCCCGAGTCACCGCGCTGGCTGGAGACCGTGGGCCGCACCGAGCAGGCCGAGCAGATCACCGCCCGGTTCGAGGCCGAGGCCCGCGCCGACGGCCACGAGCTTGCCGACCCGGCGACCGACGCCCCGGCCGACACCACCCCCGCTTCCGACACACCGGCCCGCACCCCGGGGGTCGAGCCCATCCGCAACCTGTTCCGGCCGCCCTACGGCCGGCGCACCGGGATGATGCTGGTCTTCCATCTGCTGCAGACGTTCGGCTACTACGGCTTCGGCACGCTGGTGCCGGTGGTACTGGCCGCCAAGGGGTTCCCGGTCGGCCAGTCGCTGCTGTTCACGGCGGTGACCTATCTCGGCTACCCGGTCGGCTCGGCGCTGTCGTTGCCGTTCGTGGAGCGGGTGGAGCGCAAGTTCCTGATCATCGGGGCGGCGATCGGCATGGCGCTGTTCGGGGTGTTGTTCGGGATGTCCCACGCGATGGCGCCGATCCTGATCTTCGGCTTCCTGTACACCGCGACCAGCAACGTGTTCTCCAACTCGTACCACATCTACCAGGCCGAAATCTTCCCGACCGGGCTGCGCTCGACGGCCGCCAGCGGCACCTACGCGCTGTCCCGGCTGACGACGGCGGTGATGCCGTTCATCCTGGTCCCGCTGCTGAACAAGAGCGGGGTAGGCGCGCTGTTCGCGGTGGTCTGCGGTGCGATGGCCGTGGTCGCGCTGAACGTCGCGGTGCTCGGGCCCCGGACCACGGGCCGCCGCCTGGAGACGGTCAACCACTGATCATCCCGGCGCCAGCAGCTGTTCGATCAGCGTCGCGGTGAGCCAGCTCTCGTACTGCTCGGCCGACCAACCGAGCCGGCCGACCAGCATGTCGTAGAGCGTCGGGTGGTTGAGCGTGTAGAGCACGTCGGTGGCCCGGTCCTCGGTGAGCCCGGCGCGCAGCGGGCCCTTGCCGCGCAGCGCCCGGATCGTGTTCCGCTGGTTGTCGTGGAACTCCGCCTGCATCTTCTCCCAGAGCGCGGCGATCTCCTCGTCGGCCGGCGCGGCCGCCCGGATGACCTCGATGACCGGCGCGATCCGCGACTTGACCTGGCGGGAGCCGACCACCTGCAGCCGTAGGTGCTCGCGCGGGTCGGGCGCCGCGATCATCTCCCGGAACCAGTCCTGCTCGACCACCGGGCGCGGGTCCGGACCGTCCTTCACGGCGTGGTCCCAGGCCGCGACCAGCAACAACCGCTTGGTCCGGTAGGCCAGCTTGACGGTCGGCACAGCCACCTCGGCCGCCTCGGCGATGTCGGCCAGCGTGGCGCGCACGTAGCCGCGGGCGATGAACTGCCGACGGGCCGCCGCCGCGATCTCGGCCCTGGTCGCGGCGGCCTGGGCGTCGCGCTTGGGCGAGCGGTAGGGGCGCGGGCCCTTGACAACCTGCTCCATCGTGCCCACCATACCGGTCAGGATATTGACTATCTTATAAGGATAGTCAAACTGGGGAGGGCAACATGAGCGCGACGGTGGACGTAGTCCGAAACAGGGTCGGGCTCGAGGGGGTACTGGCGGCGATCGAGGCCCACGGCGACGAGCTGGCCGGCGGTGACCGGCTGCCCGACGCCGTGCACCGCGCCTGCCTGGACGCGGGGCTGTACCGGTTGTGCCTGGCCGGCGAGCTGGGCGGGCTGCGGACTCCGCTGCCGGACGCGATGTCGATCATCGAGAAGCTGTCCTATGCGGACGGCTCGGTCGGCTGGTGTGTCACGGTCGGCAACGTCGGTGTGTCCCTGCTGGCCGGGATCGACGAGGCGCACGCCAGACAGATCGCCGCCCGGCCAGAGCGGCTCAGCATCGCCGGCGGCTTCCCGGCCGTCGGCCGGGCCCAGCCGAGCGAGGCCGGCTACCGGGTCAGCGGGCACTGGTCCTTCGCCAGCGGCGCCACCTCGGCGAGCTGGCTGCTCGGCGGCGCGCTGGTGGACCCCGCCGGGCCGCCGCTGGTCGCCTTCTTCCCGGCCGACCAGGCGCGCGTGGTACCGAACTGGGAGGTCAGCGGCCTGCGGGCCACCGGCAGCCACGACGTCGTCGCCGAAGACGTCGCCGTGCCGGCGGGCCGGACGACACCGCTGGTCGGCGGGCCGCGCTGGTCGACCGACCCGATCGCGGCGGTGCCGTTCTTCGCCCTCGGCGCGCTGCTCGGCGCGGTCCCGATCGGCATCGCCCAGCGCGCGCTCGACGAGCTGCTCGAGCTGGCCGCCACCAGGGTCCGGTTCGGCCAGGCCACCCCGGTGCTCCAGGACCAGCGCTTTCAGGACGGCTTCAGCTCGGCACAGGTCCAGCTCGGCGCCGCGCGCGGCTACCTGTTCGAGCGGGCCGGCGAGATCTGGCGCGAGGCGACCGAGGGCGCCGTGTCACCGGCAACCCAGGCCAGTGCCACCCTTGCCATGGGGCTGGCCGCCGATGCCGCGCTGGCCGCCGCCCGGTTCGCCCACGAGGCGGCCGGCACCGCGTCGCTGCGTACCGACAGCGTGCTGTCCCGCTGCCTGAACGACATCACCGTGGCCACCCGGCACGTCGCGTTCAGCCCGTTCGCCAGGGGAAACGCCGCCCGGGTGCTGCTCGGGCTGCCCCCGGAGCGGCCCTGACCGGCGGGCCTAGAGCGTGTCTCCCAAACCATTCAGCCGGCGTCGTGGCGGCCCAGGCAGACACCTCGCGGCGTTGTCGTCGCCGCCTTGCGATGCGCCCACCTGGACACCACGCCACTCGGCATAGGATTGAGAGACACGCTCTAGTGCCCTGCACTAGTCGCCGGCGGCCTGGCCACTGATCGCCAAGCCGGCCACGGTGAACGACATCTCACCGGGGCTCATGTCCGGCAGCCGGACCGTGCACGGGTAGACCAGCGCCTCGCCCGGCACCAGCTTCTTCGTCTCGTGCGCCATCTGCATTGGCACCTGGGCGCCCCGGAACCGGATCGCGCCCGGGCCGAGGTTGCCGGTGCTCACCGTGATCGGCTGGCTGCCCCGGTTCTGCGCCACGAAGGTCAGCACGACGCCGCCCTTGATCTTGGTGACCAGCGCGGTGACCGCCAGGCCGGTGGAGCTCACCGTCGGCTCGTCGAACCCGACCGGCACCACGCCGCCGGTCGAGGTGGGTACCGGAGGGCTCGGGTTCGCCGGGGGCGCTGTCGAGAGCGCTGTCGAGAGCGCCGCCGAGGGCGCCGCCGATCGGGCCGCGTCACCCGCCGCGCCGTGCGTCGGCCGGGCCGAGGCGACCAGCACCGCGCCCAGCCAGCCCAGTCCGAACGCGACAAGGACCGCCACCACCAATGTGCCCGAGACACCGCGGCGGCCACCCCGACGGTGCGCGGGGTTACCCATGTCACAATTCTATTCCCGCCGGCGCCGTCGCGACCGAGCACTTTCGAGCCCGGCACCCCACCGACCGGCGTCACGATTCGTCCCGACGACGGGCCATCTCAGCTCCGACCAGGTAGGAATCAGGTAGCACCCACCTGATCCCTGGAGGCCAAGGATGACCTCGCCCGAGATCCGCTGCGGCGACCGGAGCCGCTCCCACCAGGAGGCCCTGCAACGGGCCGCCCGGATCGCCGCCGGGCTGGCCCGACTCGGTGTGCAGCCAGGTGACCGGGTCGCCGTCGTGCTGCGAAACGACATCGAGTTCCTCGAGGTCAGCATCGGTATCGGGCAGCTCGGCGCCATCCCGGTGCCGGTGAACTGGCACTGGAAGGGCACCGAGCTGGGTTACCTGCTCGCCGACAGCGGCGCCACGGCCGCGTTCGTGCACCGCGACCTGGCCCCGGTCCTCGCCGAGGTGCTCGCCGCGCCGATCCCGGTGATCGAGGTGGTGCCCAGCGCGGCCCTGCGCGAGGCGTACCGGCTGCCCGACGAGCTGCCCGCCACCAGTCCGCTCGAGCTGGAGAGTTGGCTGGCCGAGCAGGACGGCGACATCCCGCCGCCGCAGGCCCCGCCACTGAGCGTGATCTACACCTCCGGCACCACCGGGCTGCCCAAGGGCATCCTGCGCAAGCCGATGGACGCCGCGCTCGGCGACAAGGTGCGGATGCGGATCTTCGAGACGTTCGGGCTGGAGCTCGGGCACCGCACCCTGGTCCCCGCACCGCTCTACCACTCGGCGCCCAACGTGCACGGGCTGTTCGCGATGGCCGCCGGGCTGGACCTGACGATCATGCCCCGGTTCGACCCGACCGAGTTCCTGCGGCTGGTCGAGGCGCACCGGGTCCAGCACGCCCAGCTCGTGCCGACGATGTTCATCCGGCTGCTCAAGCTGCCCGCGGACGTGCGTACCTCGTTCGACCTGTCCTCGCTGGTCTCCGTGGTGCACGCGGCGGCGCCGTGCCCGCCGGAGGTGAAGCGCCAGATGATCGACTGGTGGGGCCCCATCGTGCGCGAGTACTACGGCGGCTCGGAGACCGGGCCCGTGGTCACCTGCACCAGCGAGGAGTGGCTGGCGCACCCGGGCACCGTCGGCAAGGCGGTGTCCAACTGCGCGATCAAGATCTACACCGAGGACGGCGCGGAGGCCGCGACCGGCGAGTTCGGCGAGGTCTACATCGACCTCGGGCCCGACTGGCCGGACTTCACCTACATCGGCAACGACGCCAAGCGCCGCGCGATGGAGCGGGACGGCCTGATCAGCCTCGGTGACGGCGGCTGGCTGGACGAGGACGGCTTCCTGCACCTCAGCGACCGGATCAACGACATGGTCATCTCCGGCGGCGTGAACATCTACCCGGCCGAGATCGAGCAGTGCCTGATCGCGCTGGCCGGGGTACGCGACGCGGCGGTGTTCGGCATCCCGGACGCCGACTACGGCGAGGCGCTCGCCGCGCACGTGGACACCGACCCGGCCAGCGGCCTCACCGAGGACGACCTGCGCGCCCACGTGCGCGCCAACCTGGCCAACTACAAGGTGCCCAGGGTGGTCGTGCTGGACCGCGAGCTGCCCCGGGAGGACTCCGGCAAGCTGTTCAAACGGCGGATCCGGGAGCGCTACCGGAACGGGGCGAGCTCGGCATGAGCGGCGTGCGGATCGTCCGGGACGGCCACCGCGCGGACCGATCGGGGCCGGCTTCGAGCACCCGCCGCCACCATCGCCCGGTAGCCCCGAGAACTCGCCGCCGGCAAGGGCCAGCAGTGGGCCGCGACCGGGGCTGAAGTCGATGTTGTACGCGGTGTACAACGGGTCCGGAGAGCTTTGGCGGGCCGAGACATCGTGGACCCCCCGACTGTGCACTTAATCTGGACATTCCATCCCGGAACCGTCGAATGTCCGCATCGGGAGTTGGCGTGGAGCTAGTTCGGGGCTACTCACCGGAGATCAACACCGCCGGGGCTGAGGTGTGCCGCTGCGGGCTGCCTACCCGGCCGCCGGATGACGGCACCTGGTGGCGGCCGGATCTGGACGCCGATCCTGGGGTCCGGGTGCACGCCGTGGTCCGCTACGGCGACAAGCCAGAGCTGCGCCGGGTCGAGCGACTGGAGAACAACGGCGGCTGGGCCGAGCGCGGCGCAATGGTCGACTTCTACTCCGACCGCACCCCGCCGATGTTCTGGTCGGGCGTCGGGCACTGCTGGGCGAACACACCGCACCCGGTCGTCCCGGTGCGTGAGGACGCCGACGGCTCCTGGGACATCAGCGCCTGAGTACCCGGCCGGCCGCCGCCGCCCCGCGACGGCCGGTCTTCCCCGGTCACCGCGCTGAGCTGCCGGTGACGTGATGATTCAAGCCGATAACGAAATATTGTTATCATTGGTAAATGTCCGAGCAGTTCGCGTCCCCGCAGGCCCCGCCGACCCGGGACCGGATCGTCGCGGCGGCGGCCCAACTGCTCACCGAGGGCGGTCGCGACGCCGTGACCACCCGGTCGGTGAGCGGCGCGGCCGGGGTACAGCCGCCGACCATCTACCGGCTGTTCGGCGACATGGACGGGCTGCTCGACACGGTGGCCAGCTACGGCTTCGCCAGCTACCTGCGCACCAAGGTCGAGCGTGAGCACGCCGCCGACCCGGTCGACGACCTGCGGCAGGGCTGGGACCTGCACACCGACTTCGGACTGGCCAACCCCGCCTTCTACACGCTGATCTACGGCGACCCCCACCCCGGCGAACAGCGCACCGCCGCCCGCGAGGCGGCCGGGATCCTGCGCGGGCTGGTGCACCGGGTGGCCGCCGAGGGGCGCCTGCGGGTGACCGAGCGGCAGGCCGTCGACATGATCCACAACGCCGGCCGTGGCGTCACCCTCGGCCTGATCGGCACCGCGCCCTCGGACCGCGACCGCACGGTGTCCGACCGGGTCCGCGAGGCGATCCTGGCCGCCGTGACCACCCCGGCCGCCAGCACCGATACCGAGGGCGGCACCCCGGCGGACCCGGCGAGCGCCGCCCGGCACGCAATCGCGCTGAACGCCGCGCTGCCCAGTTCGAGCGCCGATCTCACCCCCGCCGAGCGGGCCATGCTGAGCGAGTGGCTCGGCCGGATCGCCAGCTCGGCGCGCTGAGCTCGGCGCGGACGCCGTCGCCCGAGTGGAGGCCAAGCTCGAGCTGGTCGCCAAGGAGCTGGCCGACTGGCGGAAGTTGAGCGAGTCGACCGGGTTCGCCGAGGCCGGCTGACCCAGCCGACTGACGCAGGCCTGACCGAAGCACGAATACCCGTACGCTTTCGGTCATGACGTCTGTGGCGTTGGCGGTCACCGACGGGATCCCGTTGATCGAGGTGGCGGCCCCGTGCGAGGTCTTCGGGGTGGACCGGCCCGACCTGGCGGACCCGTGGTACGACTTCAAGGTCTGCGGTCCGGACGGGGCGCGGGTCGGCGGCTGGTTCCGCGCCGACTCGCCGCACGGGCTGGACGCGCTCGTCGCCGCCGACACGGTGATCGTGCCGGGCTGCCGCAACGTGCACGAGAGCCAACCGGCCGACCTCGTCGACGCGGTGCGCGCGGCCTACGAACGCGGCGCCCGGATCGTCTCCATCTGCTCCGGGGCGTTCGTGCTGGCCGCGGCCGGCCTGCTCAACGGCCGGCGGGCCACCGCGCACTGGTTGCACGCCGGGCTGCTGGCCGCGCGGTACCCGCTGGTCCAGGTCGACCCGGAGGTGCTCTACCTGGAGGACGGCGGCATCTACACCTCGGCCGGCAAGGCGGCCGGCTTCGACCTGTGCCTGCACCTCGTGCGGGTCGACCACGGCGCCGCGGTGGCCAACACGCTGGCCCGCCGGTTGGTGGTCGCGCCGCACCGGACCGGTGGCCAGGCCCAGTTCATCCCCGCCCCGGTGGCCGCCCCTGGCAACGGCGACCTGGCCGAGCTGCTGCCCTGGGTACTCGCCCGCCTCGACCAACCGCTCAGCGTGGCCGAGCTGGCGCGGCGGGCGAACATGAGCGCGCGCACCCTGGCCAGGCACTTCAACGCGGTCACCGGCACCGCGCCGCTGCAGTGGCTGCTCACCCAGCGGATCCACCGGGCGCAGGAGCTGCTGGAGACCACCGACGAGAGCATCGACCAGGTCGCCGCCCACACCGGCATGGGCACCGCCACCACGCTGCGCCGACACTTCAACCGCGTGGTCGGGGTACCGCCGGACACCTATCGGCGGACCTTCCAGAACGAGCCGGCCGAGGCGAACCACGTCGTCCAGACCAGGGTCAACATGGCCAGCCCCGCCACCGCGGCCAGCAGCTCGCTCGGCGACAGCAAGCGCCCGGCGGCGGCGAGCAGGAACGACGCGAGAAAGCCAAGGTACGACACGGCCTGGTAGAGCGCGGTCAGCCCGGCCAGGTGTTCCGGCGGGGCGAGCCGCTGCACCTCCAGCAGGCCGCACACCTGGCAGCAGCCGTACCCGGCGCCCAGCACTAGGGCGGCGAGCACCACGAGCGCCGGGCTCAACCACACCGAGGCGGCCACCGCGACGAGCAGCCCGGCCACCACGATCGCCAGCGCGCTGGCCAGCAGTCGGGTCCCCGCCGCCCGGTCCAGCCGGCGGGCCAGCGGCTGCACCACGATGCCGGCGGCCGCGGTGAACAGCGTGACCACCGCACTGAAGATCAGCGCGTGGCCGCCGAGCTGCGCCTTGACCAGGCCGGGCAGGTAGGCCAGCGCGATCGACGCGGAGCCGAACACCCACGGCGCCAACGGCACCACAACCGTCCAGAACCGCAGGCTCAGCCCAGCGGACGCCTTCGGGGCCGAGCGCCGGGCCGGCCGGGTCTCCGGAGCGCGCATGGCCAGCGGGATCGCCACCGCGGCCAGCAGCAGGTGCGGCAGGTAGGGCAGCACGGTCGGGGCCGGCGCCCACTGCGCGAGCACGCCGGCCACCAGCGGGCCGAGGCCGAAGCCGATGCTCATCGCCACGGTCAGCCGGCGTGGTCCCGGGTTCGAGCCGGGCGTCGAGCCGGCCGAGGCACCGGAGCTCAGCTCCTTGATCCAGGCGGCGCCCGAGCTGAACGCGGCGCCACTGGCCACCCCGGCCACCAGCCGCCCGGCGACCAACCAACCGGCCCCACTGCCGCCGAGGATCAGCAGCCCGGTGCCGAGCAGCGACGCGACCAGCGTCGGGACCAGCACCCGGCGCCGCCCGTACCGGTCCGAGACGGGACCGCCGAGCAGCAGCCCGGGGATCAGCCCGAACACGTACACGCCGAAGGTGGCCTGCACGACCGTCGTGGAGAGCCCCAGCTCGGCCTGGTACAGCAGCAACAATGGGGCGAACTGCTGCGCACCCCAGCCGACGGCGGCCACCGCGAGCCCGGGCCCCCACCAGGTCCGGGCGTCGGGCCGCTGCGCCGGAGCGCGCCGGGAGGTGCCGCCGGCCGGCACCGAGACGTCGTTGGTCACGCCCTCCATGTTCGCCACGACCGGGTGGCACCGCGAGTGACCGGAACGCCAATATCCGAACACTTCCGGTCAGCAAGCCCGTAGGGTTCGTGCCATGTCGGACGCCGCGCCCCGCCCCGAGCCGTTCACCCCGGAGACCTCGCCCTCGGCGCTCGAGGACCTCCGCGCGCGGCTGCTCGCGACGCGCTGGCCGGACGCGCCCGAGGACGCCGGGTGGTCGCTCGGCACCGACCTCGGCTATCTCCGCGAGCTCGTCGCCTACTGGGCGGACGGGTTCGACTGGCCGAAGCACGAGGCGGCCCTGGCCCGGCTCCCCCGCTTCCGCGTCCCGCTCGGCGGCCTGGGAATCCATTTCGTGCACGCCCGGGCCACCGCGCCGGCCGGGGCGCCCGTCCTGCCGCTGGTCCTCTGCCACGGCTGGCCGGACTCGTTCTGGCGCTACGCGAAGGTCGTCCCACTGCTCACCGACCCCGGCGCGCACGGTGCCGACCCCGCCGACGCGTTCGACGTGGTCGTGCCCGACATGCCGGGCTACGGGTACTCCGACCGCCCCACCGGCCCACCCCTGGACTCCATCGGCGTGGCCGGCCTGTGGGCCGAGCTCATGGAGGTGCTCGGCTACCCGAGGTTCGGCGCGGCGGGCGGGGACATCGGCAGCCACGTGAGCCGCTACCTCGGACTCGACCACCCCGACCGGGTATTGGCCGTGCACCGCACGGACGCTGGCGTGCCCGTTTACCCCGGCGACCCGGCGGACCTGGCGCCCGAGGAGCGCGCCTGGCTCGAGGGCGCGGCGGCCTGGGGCGCGACCGAGGGCGCCTACGGCGCCATGCACCGCACGAAGCCCCAGACCGCCGCCTTCGGCCTCACCGACTCGCCGGTCGGGCTCGCCGCGTGGATCGTCGAGAAGCTCCGGGCGTGGAGTGACTGCGACGGCGAGGTCGAGCGGCGCTTCACGAAGGACGAGATCCTCACGAACGTCACGCTCTACTGGCTCACGGGGACGATCGGCTCCTCGATGCGGATGTACCGCGCGAACTCCGCGATCCCACTCGCGCAGCACGCCCGCCGGGTCGAGGTGCCGTCCGGCTTCTCGCTGTTCCCCGGCGACATCGTCCGCCCGCCGAGGGCGTGGCTCGAGCGCATGGCGAACGTCGCGCGCGTGACCGAGCCCGCGCGCGGCGGGCACTTCGCGCCGTTCGAGGAGCCCGAGCTCTACGCGGAGGAGCTGCGCGCGTTCTTCCGCCCCTACCGCGCGGCTCGATAGAGAGCGGGGCTGAGAGCGCCGCCAGGTCGTTCTCAGCTAGGCCGGCGCCGTCCGTTAAAGCTCCGTCGGCGCGGGGCCGGTCGCCCTACCATCAGGCCGCTGCCCAGTCCGCACGATCCGCACGGGGGCCCGGGGAATGACGACGACACCAGGTGCGACGGACCAGCCGCTCACCGACACCACGGCCTATGGCAACGGACCGGGGGACTCGGTCACCGACACCACCGAGAGCGCCGCGACCACCCACCACACCCTGGCGATCGGTGGCCGGGAGATCGGCTACACCGCGACGGCCGGCCACCTGGTCACCGTCGACCCGAGCAGCTCGCAACCGGCGGCGAAGATCTTCTACGTCGCGTTCACCGCCGACGTGTCGGATCCGGTCGAACGGCCGGTCACCTTCTTCTACAACGGCGGGCCGGGCTCGTCCTCGGTGTACCTGCTGCTGGGCTCGTTCGCCCCGATGCGGCTCAAGACCTCGATGCCCAGCTTCACCCCGCCCGCCCCGTACGCGATCGAGCCGAACCCGGACAGCCTGCTGGACCGCAGCGACCTGGTGTTCATCAACCCGGTCGGCACCGGGTACTCCGCCGCCATCGCGCCGCACGTGAACAAGGACTTCTGGGGCGTGGACCAGGACGCCGGCTCGCTGCGCCAGTTCATCAAGCGGTACCTGACCCGCTACGACCGGTGGAACTCCCCCAAGTTCCTGTTCGGCGAGTCCTACGGCACCGCCCGCAGCTGTGTGCTCGCCTACCTGCTGCACGAGGACGGCGTGGACCTGAACGGGATCACGCTGCAGTCCTCGATCCTCGACTACGCGCAGGCCGGCAACCCGGTCGGACTGCTGCCCACACTCTGTGCGGACGCCTGGTACCACCAGAAGACCACCGGCACGCCGCGGCCGGCCGACGTGGCGTCGTTCATGGACCAGGTGGTCCCGTTCGCGGAGGGCGACTACGCCCGCGCGCTCGCGGCGTTCCCGGATGCCGACCCGGCCACCGTCACCACGCTCAGCGAGGACACCGGGATCTCCCCGGTCGTGCTCACCAGCTGGGAGGGCCTCAATGTCGCGGACGCCGACAGCCGGGGCACGCTGCACTTCCTGACCGCGCTGATGCGGGCGGAGGGCAAGGTGCTCGGCGCCTACGACGGCCGGGTGCTCGGCGTCGACACCGGCATCGCCGCGCGCCTCGACCCACTCTCCGGCGGCAACGACGCGACCATGACGGCGGTGAACGGCGCGTACACCGCCATGTGGAACAGCTACCTCGCCGACGGGCTCAAGTACACGTCGACGTCCTCCTTCACGGACCTGAACGACCAGGCGTTCGTGAACTGGGACTTCCGGCACACCGACCCCACCGGCGCGCAGAAGGGCAAGGACGCGGACGGCAACATCGTGCTGTACACCGCCGGCGACCTGGCCGCGACCATGGCGCTCAACCCCGACCTGAAGGTGCTGTCCGCGAACGGCTACTACGACTCGGTGACGCCGTTCTGCCAGACCCAGCTCGACCTGGCCGAGATGCCGCTGACCGACCCGAACGTCCGGAAGAACCTCACCGTCAGGTACTACCCGTCGGGACACATGATCTATCTGGACGGCGGCTCGCGGACCGCGCTCAAGGCCGACCTGGCCGCGCTCTACGACAGCGCACTGGGCAACCGACCGGCGGTGCACCGGATCCGGGCCCTGCAGCTCTCGGCTCGCCCGTGATCGCTCGCACCGCGCGGTGTCCTCGCACCGCACGGTGTGGGGCCACGGCGCGTACCCGGGATCGGCGCCGCGACGTCGGCTAACTTCCCACCCGCAGTGACGTGCGCTGACGACCCTGGGCGTCGAAGTTGTCCGGGTGCAGCCAGCTGGCGAATCGGTCCCGGATGCCCGGCCACTCGCTGTCGGTGATCGAGTACCAGGCGGTGTCGCGGTTGCGGCCCTTGACCACCGCCGCCTGGCGGAACGTACCTTCGTACGTGAATCCGAGCCGTGCCGCGGCGGACCGGGACGCGGCGTTGAGTGCGTTGCACTTCCATTCGAGCCGTCGGTAGCCCAACTCCTCGAACGCGTGGCTGGCCAGCAGGTACTGCGAGTCGGTCGCGGCCCGGCGCCGTTGCAGCAGCGGCGAGTAGTGGACGTGGCCGACCTCGATCACGCCGATCTCGGGCTGCATCCGCAGGTAGCTCAGGACGCCGACAGCGCGCTGTGCTGCGCCAGCCGCAGTCGGGTCCGTGTCTGGGTCCGTGTCGATGATCGCGTAGAACAGCGGGTCATCGCCGCTGCACACCTGCTCGATCCATCGCCGGTAGTCCGCCAGCGTGTCGAACGGTCCGTACGGCAGGTAGGTCCAGCTCTCGCCCCGCGTATCGAGCTGATCGGCGGTGAACAGCTCCTCCGCGTGCCGGTGTGGATCAAGCCGCTCCAACCGGCAGTACCGTCCTTTGAGCACCGCCGCCGTGACGTGTGGTCGCGGTGTCCATTCCGGGACGGGGTGCCCAACCGGCTGGCCCAGCTCGTTCATCCGCACCCGTCGATCCTCGGGCACCGATTGGCTAGCTTGAAGTGCCACTTCCGGGCTGATACGCAAGGCCAATATCCCGGCCGCGTCCGTCGACGAGGCCGACGTCGTCAAGGTAGGCCGAAAGGTCGGTGTTGTCGGTGTTGTCGGTGTCGTCGGTGTCGTCGGTGTCGTCGGTGATGGCGGCGATGTAGCCATCCGGCCTGATCAGCACCCAGTCACCCGAGGACAGTCCGTAGGCCTTCTGTAGTTGGCCGTCGCTGTCGATGATGTCGCCGTACCGGCCGACGGTGTGGATGTGCAGGCCAGCGCGGGGCTGGATGGCCTGGCCGCGATCGACGTCGTAGCCGAGCAGTGTCCAATGGGCGCCCTGGAAGAGCGTGAACAGTCGGGTGGGCTGCCCGGCGGCTCCGACCACGGGCGCGTCCGGCGCGCGGTCGCCCGCCACGAGACCCGCACCGGTGGCGTGGGCCGGCGTCCGCAGGCTCAACCACGAGTCCCGATAGTGGAGATCGAGCTGGCGCACCTCGCGCCCGCGACGCCGTTCGCCACCCTCCCTGGCGGTCCGCAGCAAACTGGTCGCCAGGCCGAGCATCCCGACGGCGATCGGACGTCGCTCCTCCTCGTAGGTATCCAGGAGCCGCTCGGGTGCTCCGGCGATCACCGCGGCCAGCTTCCATCCCAGGTTGTAGGCGTCCTGGACGCTGGTGTTGAGTCCTTGGCCGCCAGTCGGCGGATGGACGTGGGCGGCATCGCCGGCCAGGAAGACCCGCCCGAGCCGGTAGGAATCGGCCAGGCGCGCGCTCATGCTGTAGGCCGAGGCCCACGACACCGATCGGACCACGATGTCCCGGCGGCCGGTCCGCGCGGCCAACAGTGCCGTGAGCCCGTCAGCGGAGAGGTCGACCTCACCGTCCAGGGGGATCGGCGTCTGGATCTGGAACAGGTCGGTCCCGACCAGCGGACAAACCCCGATCTCGTCCGGTGGCTCGCCCCATCGGTGCCACGCGTCGGAACTCAGTCCCTCCAGCCGGACGTCGGCGACCATGGCACGGGCGCCGAGGGACTCGCCCGGAAACCCGATGGCGAGGGTGTGGCGCACGAAACTCGAGCCGCCGTCGGTGCCGATCAGATAGCGCGCCCTGACGGTGTTCGTACCGTGCGGGCCGGACAACCGCACGGTCACGCCGCCCTCGTCCTGGTCGAACCCAGTCAGTTCATGGCCGTAGCGCGGGATCCGGCCGAGCTCGGCCAGGCGTTCACGCAGGACGGCCTCCGTCAGAAACTGCGGGACGAGCAGTCCGGCCTGGTAAGGCTCACCAGGTGTGGGCTCGGACTGCTCGACCGGTATGTCGTCGGAGCCGTCCGCGCGGTAGACCCGCCGGATCTGAGGGTAGAGGCCGCCGGCGGCGGCGAGCCGGTCGAGGACGCCCAGATCCTCGAACACTTCCATACTGCGCGGCTGGATGCCCTTGCCCCGGGAGCCGTGGAAAGGTTCCGTTGCCTTGTCGATCAGCAGGAACGCAACATCGCGGCGGGCGAGGTCGACCGCCAGGGCCAACCCGGCGGCGCCGGCACCGCAGATCACGACATCAGTCGTCAAGCTCGTCACAGGTGACTCCCGAGGGGTTGTCATATCAACCCTATCCGCCTAGGAACTCGACGTCGAGACGCACACCTTCGAGCCGGGATCCGGCTGGTCCTACGTGGTGGAGACGAGGGGAATCGAACCCCTAACCCCTGCCTTGCAAAGGCAGTGCT
>Ga0137415_10002449_pt1 | contig 18472 bp, 15 predicted proteins | sample CZODoug3_1_1_16f_FD_183082 | JGI IMG/M metagenome (GOLD analysis project Ga0137415, IMG submission 183082) | Vadose zone soil fungal communities from Angelo Coast Range Reserve, California, USA - CZODoug3_1_1_16fungal (Hybrid Assembly) | ecosystem: Environmental > Terrestrial > Soil > Vadose...
AGTGATGTGGCCCCATTCCGGATCGAGGATATGGAACGAGTAGTGGTTCACATAAGGCATCGGCTTCTTTACTTCGATGTGATGGCTGGCGCTGACCCTCCCAGACCGGCGCCCGGGCACGGCGCACCAGAATCAGAAACAAGCCTTGCGTGATCTTGGTCTTTGTCAGGTATCGTTCCGCCAGCTCATGCTTGCGCTCCCCGGCTCGACAGCCAGTGCCCGGAGCAAGCGAAAAGAGATCGCTTCATTGGGAAAGATCCGGATCACCTGGGTGCGGCGCTTCAACTCCTGGTTGAGCCGCTCCACCGCGGGCTGCCGGCAAACCAATCGACGGGCTTGTTTCAAATCTGGATCCTAGTGCGCGAAGATCCACTTGACATTTTTAACACGATGGAGTGGGCTAAATTGGGTTCGATGTAAAGAGCCACGGTTTCTCGATTCGAGACTGTTAGTAGAGAAACTGTAATCAAAAAACTTCTTCCCCCCAGATGCCCCGATCATTTCATGAAGAGGATTTGCTTAGCAACCACCGTGATGTCGGTGGCCGTTCTGAATGCGGTGGGACCTGCGCTCAATGAGATGAATGGTCGCCATCTCCTGGTGGCTCAGACCAAATCTCACTTCGGCCGAACAACCAGACAGACTCAAGTATCAACCCCAATCCAGGTAGCCCAAAGCCGCGAGTCAGCCTTATTTGCGAAGCTGGTTGAAATTTCCGTGAGGTCGCTCGGTGCGTTCGGATTATGGATTCACTGGTTCACTGGAAATTATGGCGTCACAAGAGCAGAGAAAAGTTAAGGTAGGAATGGTGGGAGGTGGGCCTGGGGCCGGCATCGCCGAAACCCATCGCACGGCCATGCGTTTGGATGACCGGTACGAACTGGTGGCGGGCGTGTTTTCTCGTGACCGGGAGAAATCATTGGCATCTGCTCGGCAGTTTCGCATCCACCCGGACCGAGTTTATTCGGACTACCCAACTATGGCTGCGGCTGAAGCCAAACGGGAGGACCGGATTGACGCGGTTGTTATCGTGACGCCGACGGCCAGCCATTACGAAATCGCCAAGGTGTTCCTGGAAGCCGGCATCAACATTATCTGCGACAAGCCGCTTTGCCTTTCTCTGGCAGAGGCGAAGGAGCTAAAGAGCCTGGCGGATAGGGCACAGGTAATCTTCTGCCTGACGCATAACTACTCCGGCTACGCGATGGTGCGCCACGCTGCCTGGATGGTTCGCAACAACCGCCTCGGCCAAATCCGGGTCGTGCAGGCCGAACACGCTTCGGGCTGGGCGGTGAAACTATTGGAAAAAGAAGGTCACAAGCAAGCTGCTTGGCGGACCGACCCGGACCTATTAGGGGACGCGAGCGTCCTTTACGACTTAGGGACCCACGCGCACCAGTTGGCCCGCTTTATCACGGGGTTGGAAGTGACTGAAGTAGCCGCAGAGTTGAGTCAGATCGTTGAAGGCAGAGCGATCAAGGACAACGCCAATTTATTGCTCCGGTTTTCCAATGGCGCCCGTGGAACACTCTGGGCATCAATGGCCGCCGTCGGCAATGAGCACGGCCTTCGGATTCGCGTTTACGGGGATCGGGGGAGCTTGGCCTGGGACCATGAGGATCCTCATCACTTGCGCTATTGCCCGATCGATGGTGCTCCTCAGGTTCTGGCGCAAGGCGCGGACTGGCTGTCACCGGATGCACGGCGGTGGACCCGCGTGGGGCTCGGGCATCCAGAAGGATTCTTTGAAGCGTTTGCAAATCTGTATACAGAAGTTGCGGACGCTCTTTTAGCCAAATCGGAGGGCAAAACCTGGGTAAAAGCTGATCTGGGTTTTTCGGACGTCACGGACGGAGTGCGTGGGGTATCCTTTGTGGAGAGCGCGATGCGCTCCTACACAGCTGGTGGGGCATGGACGAAGGTTGAGTCGATTTAAGAAAGGAGTAATAGATGCTGAAAGTAGCGGTCATTTGGACTGGCTTCATCGGCTCGGTCCACGCGAAAAATACGGTGCTCGGTTCTGCAGGACTACCGGAATCCGCACGGCAAAACTTCCGGGGACTTTCACTTTACAAAAGGTGTCAAATTTTTGGGGACGGACTTCATCCGGGTTGGTTCGAGCGCATCGAACAGAGTTATTACGAGGCGATTGACGCTTTCCTCAAGTCGGTAGAAAAAGGGACACCGCCAAGCCTTTCCCTCGAGGATGGTTTGAAGGCTCAGCTCATAGCCGACAAGGCAACCGAGTCAACAAAAACGGGGCAGCCAGCCAAGATTGCCACATAGATTGCCAACATGGCCAAGGAAAATTTATTACCAGGGGTTCACTTGGGAGTTAGTCCATTAAGTTGGACTAACGATGTGCTAATCGAACTGGGCGGCGATATCCCACTGGAAACCTGCCTCAAAGATGCAGCGGAAATAGGCTACGAGGGAGTCGAATTGGGAAGAAAATTCCCCAGGGATGGACAGAAACTTTCATCGATCCTTTCAGATTATGGGCTTCGACTGGTGGGTGGCTGGCATTCAGGGTTTCTCACCGAACGCTCGGTAGAAGAGGAATGGAAAGCGGCCACAGATCATATCCGATTGCTGAAGGATTGCGGCAGCGAGGTACTCGTTTACGGAGAATGTGGATTGATGACCGGAGCCTCGCCCTGGGACGAACCTCTAAGCAAGCGTCCCGATCTGAAAGAGATCGAGTTTTCGGCGTATGCAGGGAAGATCGGCGAATTTGCAACTAGGCTGAATGAGATGGGGGTCACCTTGGCCTACCACTATCATTTAAAGATGTTAGTTGAGAGAGCTGAAGAGATCGACGCTTTCTGCGAATCTACTCAAGAGGAAGTGGGGCTTCTCCTCGACACCGGTCATGCTTACGCAGCCGGCGCCGATTACGCCGAGATACTCCGGAAGTTCGGATCCAGAGTCGTGCACATCCACCTCAAAGATGTACGCCGCGACGTACTGGAACGCGCTCGCAGAAATGATTGGTCGTTCAATTCAGCAGTCAGGGAAGGGATGTTTACTGTTCCCGGTGACGGCGACATCGATTTTACGGCAATAGGAGAGTTTATCCGGACTTCGGGGTATCGCGGCTGGGTCGTGGTAGAAGCTGAGCAGGACCCTGCCAAAGCAGCTCCGAAATTATACGCGGAGAAAGCGTACCACTTCATTGGAAAGCTCATAGCCGGTTGATTCAGGAAAAAAGTAGATATGGCTAATTCTTTGAATATTGGACTTATAGGCTCGGGGTTCATGGGGCAGGCCCATGCGGATGCTTATCGGCGCGCAGGTATTTTGTATCGAAATCTTCCTCGGACGCCCGTTTTGTACGCCATTGCGGATCAGAACGACGCCCTAGCGGAGCAGGCCCGGGACAGGCTGGGTTTTGCAAAAGCTTACGGTGATTGGCGCCGATTAATCGAAGACCCAGAGGTGGATGTTGTCGACATCACCACACCAAACCATTTGCATGTGGAACCGGCTTTGGCCGCCCTCGAGGCGGGGAAACATGTTTATTGTGAGAAGCCGATGGCGGTGAAAGTCGAAGATGCGCAGCGCATGGCCACCGTGGCCAAGAAGTCAGGCGTTAAGACATTGGTAGCCTTTAACAACATCAAGACTCCGGCGGCCCTGGTAGCCAAGCAGATCATTGAACGCGGAGAAATCGGTGAGCTGGTGCGTTTCCGAGGCAGGTTTGATCAAGGTTTTTTTAACGATCCCTCTTTGCCATGGTCCTGGCGCTGCTCCAGGGAGTTGGCGGGCACCGGTGCTCTGGGTGATCTCGGGGCGCATGCCATTTCCGTGGCGCAATTTCTCATGGGCGACGTGACGGCAGTTTCCGCACAGGCCCAAACGATTTTCAAAGAGCGTTCCGTACCCGATTTCGATGCCGGCTACGGAAGCAAAGTCGCGGCCGACGCCAAAAAACGAACGGTTGAAAACGACGATCAAATCCAATCTCTGGTGAAATTTTCATCCGGCGCCGCGGGCGTCATTGAGGCTTCGCGCATCTGCGCCGGTCGCGTCTTTGGCGTCTTTTGGGAGATCTCCGGCACGGAGGGTACAATCATGAACAACGGCGAAAGATTTAACGAGCTTCAGGTCTTTCGAATGAGAGAAGCAAAGCGCGACCGCGGCTTCACCACCATCTATTGCGGATCGCAAGTTCCGCAATATTCAGCCTTCTTTGGCTTTGACTTCGCCGGCGGCGGATTGGGCTACTTTGATATGAAGGTATTCGAGGTGCACGACCTTATCCAAGGTATTGGCCAGGATGAGGGGTGCTTCCCCGATTTCGCTTTTGGGGCGAGGAATCAAGAGATCCTTGAGGCCATCGACCAATCAAGCCGTTCCGAGACGTGGGTATCGACGAAAACCTAAACCCTCCTTGCAACCTCTACAGAAACGACATGCCGGTCCACCGAACCGCCCGCGTTCGCGGCGTTTTAATCAGTTTCTTCGGATCAGCTTCCGGGTGGTGCCGAAGCGGCCGCCGGTTCGAAGGTTTTTCGATAGGTTATGATTCGTAAACTAACTTTGTATGAGGATAGCGACCGCAACGGTTAACTGAAATACAACCAGGTGCGCGAACGGGTTCGGATGTCGTCCTGTCGCTCAAAGTTAATGGCTAAGAAGGCTGGTTAGTGATTAAACAAGACACCACTCCGCGTGATCCATCAGAGACACGCCAGGCAGAACCGAATCTGCCTCGAAAAAATGTTAACCCAAGAAGGAATATGAGTAGCACGACAGATTATCAAGAACTGGAGGCACTATCTCGGAAAGGACGGTGGCTTGCGATTAGTACCGTTGCGGGGAGCGGTGCCGGGCACGTTGGCGGGCCATTCTCTGCGATGGACATTATGGTGGCGCTTTACTTTCGCGTCATGAAGATCAGGCCAGAAGAACCGAAGTGGCCGGAGCGTGACCGATTTATTCTTTCCAAAGGGCATTCTTCGATCGGGCAGTATGCGGTCATGGCGCTGCGAGGCTTTCTACCGATCGAAGAGCTCAAAACCTTCGATAAAGGCGGGTCGCGGCTGCAGGGGCATCCGGATGTCACGAGGCTTCCTGGCCTGGAGACATCGACCGGGTCGCTGGGGCAGGGGTTGTCGGTTGGGCTGGGCATTGCCCTAGGCGCCCGGATGCGAGGGCAGAAGCTTCACACCTTTGTGATGATCGGCGATGGCGAACTGCAGGAGGGAATGATCTGGGAAGCGTTGCATGTCGCTCCCAGATACAAGTTAGGAAATCTTACTGCCATTCTGGACTGGAATGGCCTGCAGCAGTTCGGTTGGGTACTTGCAGTCAATGAACAGCATCGTGGCGACCGCCGTGATCCGTGGTCGGGGATCGATTTGCGGGGCGTATTTGAGAAGCTTGGCTGGCGTTGCCTCGAGATCAACGGTCACGACTTCTTGCAGATTATCCCGGCCTTGGAAAGCGCGAAGGCGTCGGGAGATTCCGATCAGCCAACGATGATCATCGCCCACACGATCAAAGGCAAGGGAGTGCACTTCACGGAGGGTAAACATGAATGGCATTCCAAGGTCGCGACCAAAGAGGAGCTTAAAATTGTTGCTGCGGAACTCGGCATTGTCGAGGCAGGAGTATGAAGGCATTACGAGATGTATTTGGCGATACGCTGGTTTCCCTGGGTTCTAGCAATCCGAATGTCGTCGTCTTAGACGCAGATTTGGCGAACTCGACCAAGGCAGATAAGTTTGCGATGGCGTATCCGGGCAGATTTCTCCAAATGGGAATCGCGGAGCAAAACTTTGTGGGCGTTGCCGTCGGCTTAGCTTCAATGGGTTTTGTACCTTGGCTATCTAGTTTCACAGTCTTTTTTACCCATCGGGCGATTGATCCAATCCGAATGTTAGTCGCCCAGACCCACGCGAATGTGAAGATCGGTGCGGCTTATGCCGGATTGATGACCGGACTTACGGGCAAGACGCACCAGGACGTTCAGGATCTGGCGATCATGCGCGCGATGCCTGACATGACGGTGCTTGCTCCAGCAGACGCGATCGAAGGTGAAGCGATCATTCGGTGGGCCACGGAATATGATGGTCCGGTGTTTGTACGTCTGGCGCGGGATGCGTGCCCGAATGTTTTTGATCAGCAGTACCGCTTTGTGCCTGGGAGGACAATATCACTCAAAGAAGGAGGGGACGTATTGCTAATTTCGACCGGTCCGCAGAGTGTCCGCTGTCTGCAAGCTGCCGAGCTTCTCCAGGGGCAAGGGATCTCCGCCGGAGTTCTCCATGTACCGTCAATCAAGCCGGTAAACAAAGAGGAGATCGTGAACGCAGCCGAGAAGGCCAAGGTGGTAGTCACAGTGGAAGAGCATTCGATCTATGGTGGGCTGGGCAGCCTGGTTGCGGAAATTCTGTCCGAAGCGTCGCCGCGGCGGGTAATCCGTTTTGGAATCGAGGATCGTTGGGGTGAGTCGGCGCCAAACGATTACCTGCTCGAAACCTTTAAGATGTCCCCACCGCGGTTAAGCGAGCGAATCCAAAAGTTAGTTGCATAATTGCCATGACTGGAACAACCAGCTCGATCGCATTGACGGATGATGTCACCAAGTCTCATCGATTTCCAACACCTTGCCGGTGAACTCGAAGGCGCGCTTCATTTCGATGCAACGATGCGGACGCTTTATGCGACCGATGCATCTGTTTATCGCGAGATGCCACAGGCTGTCGCACTGCCCAAAACCGAGGGCGATATCTGCAAGCTTGTCCGCTTTGCCCGTGAACGCGGCACATCGCTCATACCCAGGACAGCTGGTACCTCGCTTGCCGGCCAAGTCGTCGGAGCGGGCATTGTAGTGGATGTATCGCGTCACTTAACTCGCATTCTAGAGATCGACGCGACGGGGCGCCGCGTACGGGTGCAACCCGGTGTCGTGCGCAATGAGCTTAACCTCGCGCTTGCTCCACACGGAGTTTTCTTTGCACCCGAAACCTCCACACAGAACCGTTGCATGATCGGCGGTATGGTCGGCAACAATGCCTGTGGTGCTAACTCCGTTGTCTATGGCAGTACGCGCGACCACCTCGTATCAGCGCGCGCCGTGTTGAGTGACGGTTCGATCGCCGAATTTGGCCCGTTGTTGCCGGAGGAATTCGAAGCGAAATGTTCGGGCGATACGCTTGAGGCTTCGATCTATCGCGAGACAAAGAAACTGCTCGGTGACGCCGGGAATCGCGCGGAGATCGCGCGCGAATTCCCGAAAAAATCTATCCACCGTCGTAATACGGGCTATGCCGTAGACTTGCTCGCAGATTGTGCGCCGTTCACCTCGGATGGCCCTCCTTTTAATTTCTGCCGACTGTTGGCCGGCTCCGAAGGGACATTGGCGTTTTTAACCGAAATCACATTGGCGTGCGAACCGCTCCCCCCACGGGTAAGCGCGCTCGTTTGCGTCCACTGTGCGACGATTGACGAGGCTTTGCGTGCTAATCTTGTGGCGCTACGCCATGCACCGCGTGCTTGCGAGTTGATGGACCACAATATCCTTGAGTGCACCAAGGCAAATCTCGAGCAGCGGCAGAATCGCTTCTTTGTCCAAGGGGATCCCGGCGCCATCCTCGCAGTGGAGCTAGCTGCACCTACACGTGAAGTGGTCGCCGCCGTAGCCGCCCGGCTTGAAACCGAATTACGTGCTGCCGGCCTTGGTTATCACTATCCGGTTGTCTGGGGCCCGGACCAAAACCGTGTATGGAACTTGCGCAAAGCCGCATTGGGTCTGCTTTCGAACATACCGGGAGACGCCAAACCTGTCGCCGTCATAGAGGATACCGCGATCGATCCGACAGATCTTCCGGCGTTTGTGCACGAGTTCGATAAAATTCTGAGTGGCCATGGCCTCTCCGCCGTGCATTATGCTCACGCCGGTTCGGGGGAATTGCATTTGCGGCCTATCCTGAACCTAAAGGATCAAGAACATCGCAGGCTCTTTCGCGTTGTTGGGACCGAGATCGCGCAGCTGGTGAAGCGCTATGGCGGTTCACTAAGCGGCGAACACGGCGACGGTCGCCTCCGCGGCGAATTTCTGCCCTTAATGGTCGGCGAGAAGAACTATGCTCTCTTCCGCGCGATCAAACGCGCGTGGGATCCCTCAGGTATCTTCAATCCGGGCAAGATCACCGACACGCCGCCGATGGACGTAAGCTTGCGCTACGAACCGAACCAGGCTGTGCGGGAATTTGAAACGGTCCTGAGATTCTCCGAAGCTCGGGGTATCTTGCGCGCCGCAGAGCAGTGCAACGGATCGGGCGACTGCCGCAAGTCCCATCTCATGGGCGGCACAATGTGTCCAAGCTACATGGCCACGCGCAACGAACGAGATACGACGCGCGCCCGCGCAAATATCTTGCGCGAGGTCCTTACCCATTCAACGAAGGCCAATCCTTTCGACAGCGCTGAGATCAGTCCCGTCATGGATCTCTGTCTTTCGTGCAAGGGTTGCAAGTCAGAGTGCCCGTCCAATGTCGACGTCGCTCGGCTTAAAGCTGAATGGCTTCAGCAACGTTACGATGCGCTCGGGGTTCCGATGCGCGCGCGCCTTATTGGCGGCTTCTCGCGCGCCATGGGTTTGGCCTCGATCGCGCCCGGAGTATTTAATCTTTTGGTGACAAATGCGGCGACTGCCAGTCTGTTTAAGAGGTTTGCGGGTTTTGCTCAGGAGCGTTCGATGCCTAAGCTCAATAAGATTCCGCTGCGCCGGTGGCACCAAAGTCACGCAAATAAAAACGGCCCGTTTACGAACGGACGCGTCTTTCTCTTTTGCGACGAGTTTACGAACTTCAATGACGAGGCTGTCGGCATCAAGGCCGTGCAGTTGCTCAACCGGCTTGGCTACGAGGTGGTCATTCCAAAGCACTTCGACAGCGGTCGCGCGCAAATTTCCAAAGGGCTGCTGCGCGATGCGCGAAGGTTAGCGATCCGCAATGTGGAATTGCTAAAGGATGTTGTTACCCCTGAAACTCCTATGGTGGGAATCGAGCCCTCGGCAATCCTGGGTTTCCGGGACGAAGTACCGGATCTCGTTCCTGATCGTCTGGTTGAAGCAGCCAATGCGCTGGCGAAGCATGCGCTTTTGATCGACGAGTTCATTGCGCGCGAGGCTGACCAGGGTCGAATTCGGCGCGAGGCATTCACAAAAGAGAGTCGCAAAATCAAACTCCACGGTCACTGCCACCAAAAGTCGCTGGCGTCACTGACTCCCACAGTCAAGGCGCTTGAACTGCCCGTTAACTACGAGGTTCAAGTCATTCCATCGGGATGCTGCGGCATGGCCGGATCGTTCGGTTACGAAAAGGAACATTTCGACATATCAATGAAAATAGGCGGACTCGTACTCCTGTCAGCGGTGCGCTCGGCTCCGGCCGATACAATCATCGCTGCACCGGGCACGAGCTGCCGGCACCAAATCAAAGACGGCGTAGGGCGCATCGCGCATCATCCCGCAGAAATTCTGTACGACGCATTGGCGTAAGTTCTCCGGTTGGTTGCGCGCCACGAGCCCGCCGTGTGAGACAGAGGGAAAGAGGTTACACAACATCGTTAAAACAAGTTGCCTGCAAATTCATCAAAACCCTCGCAAAGATGAGCTCATTCAACCTGAAGCAACACGAAATCGCTGTTGAGGAAATCCACCGCAACCTTGCTCCCAGCGCCCTCTACGAGCATGCTATCCTCTACGAGAAGGATGCCCATATTGCCGAGAACGGCGCGCTCGTAGCCTATTCTGGCGTCAAGACCGGGCGTTCGCCCAAAGACAAACGCGTTGTGAAACAAAGCCCTTCGGAGGACGAGGTTTGGTGGGGGACGGTCAACATCCCGCTCGATCCGCGCGCGTTTGCGATAAACCGCGAGCGCGCTCGCGATTACCTTAACACGCGCGAGCGCCTCTATTGTTTCGACGGATTCGCCGGCTGGGACCCAAAGTATCGAATCAAGGTCCGTGTCATCTGTTCGCGGCCGTATCACGCGCTTTTCATGCATACTATGCTTATCCGGCCCAAGAAGGAGGAACTGGATAACTTCGGTGAACCTGATTTCGTTATCTACAACGCCGGCGCGTTCCCCGCGAACCGCCTCACCGCGGGCATGGGTTCCAAGACCAGCGTCGATCTTAGCCTCGAAGACAAGGAACTCGTTATCCTTGGCACCGAATACGCGGGCGAAATGAAGAAAGGCGTGTTCACCGTAGCCAATTACTTCGCACCAAAAACCGGTGTGCTCTCAATGCACTGCTCGGCGACCGCGGACAAAGAAACAGGACGCTCCTCGCTTCTTTTTGGCTTGAGCGGTACCGGCAAAACCACGCTCTCAGCTGACCCGAAACGCCTTCTCATCGGAGATGACGAGCATTGCTGGAGTGACGAAGGCATCTTCAACATCGAAGGTGGCTGCTACGCGAAGGCCGTCAATCTAACGCCAGAGAACGAACCGGATATTTTCCGAGCGCTCCGCTTCGGCGCAGTGCTCGAGAACGTCGTGCTCGATGAAGACCGCCTGGTGGACTACAGCAATATCAGCATCACCGAAAACACGCGCGGCGCATATCCGATCGAATTCATCCAGAATGCGAAGATTCCGTGCATTGCGGGCCACCCGACTGATATCATTTTTCTGACCTGCGACGCATTCGGGGTGCTGCCGCCGGTGAGTTCGCTCTCGCCGGCCCAAGCGAGGTATCACTTCATCAGCGGCTACACGGCGAAAGTTGCCGGGACCGAGGTGGGAGTGAAGGAACCATCTGCGACGTTCTCGCCCTGTTTCGGCGGGCCGTTCCTCGTCTGGCATCCCAACAAATATGCCGAACTGCTCGCCGCGAAAATGAAACGGCACGGTACTCGCGTCTGGCTGGTGAACACTGGTTGGAGCGGCGGCGCGTATCCCACAGGCAAGCGCATCAAGCTCGCATACACCCGCGCAATCGTCGATGCCATCCACAGCGGCGCCCTCGCAAAGAAGGAGACCGAACGCGACCCTGTGTTTGGCTTGGATGTAGTGACCCAATGCCCTCACGTCCCGAGCGAGATTCTGATTCCCCGCAATGTTTGGTCAGACAAAGCCGCCTACGAGGCGACGGCGAAGAAGCTAGCCAGTCTTTTTACCAAGAACTTTGCGGCCTATGAAGGGGGAGTGAGTGCCGAAGTAAAAGCTGCCGGCCCAACTGTAGCTTCAAAGACTTGATGAAAAATGATTCGCCAATCGGTGGAGCTAGCCAAGGCAACCAACCCGATCCTTGAGGTATACCCAGAATGAATGAAACGATAACCCTACCAGAGAACCCAAGCATTGCCAAACGCGGGACCGTGCGGCTGACGACTGCACAGGCCCTTGTGCGCTACCTTTCTGGTTTGCGCGCCCGGGTTGAAGGTCCGCAGGGCGAGGAAATCGTGCCGCTTTTTGGCGGAGTCTTCGCAATCTTCGGTCACGGAAACGTCGCAGGCGTCGGGGAGGCCCTGTATCAGTATCGCGACCAGTTGCCTACGTATCGGGCGCACAACGAACAGGCCATGGCCCATGCAGCGATCGCGTACTCGAAAGCGCACTTCCGCCGGCGGTTGATGGCGTGCACGACTTCCATCGGTCCTGGGGCGACGAACCTTCTTACGGCGGCCGCACTTGCTCATGTCAATCGTTTGCCTGTTCTCTTCCTTCCCGGAGACATCTTCGTTTCCAGGGATCCTGATCCTGTGCTTCAGCAAGTAGAGGATTTCAGTGACGGCAATATTTCGGCCAACGACTGTTTCCGGCCGGTTTCGCGCTATTTCGATCGGATCCTCCAACCCTCCCAATTGATCACATCGCTTCCGCGCGCTGTGCTCACCCTAACTGATCCCGTGCTGTGCGGGCCGGCCACTCTTGCCCTGCCCCAGGACGTGCAGGCTGCCGCCTTTGATTATCCTGTTGAGTTTTTTGAGACCGGGGTCGTCGAGTTTCGGGCTGCGCCTCCCAGCGAGGGGGATCTAGCCGGGGCGGTGCGTGCGGTGATGGCGGCCAAGCGCCCTGTAATCATTGCCGGAGGAGGCGTGCTTTATGGAGGCGCCTGCGAGGCGCTCCGCGGGTTTGCCGAGCGCCACGGGGTTCCGATCTGCGAGACGCAGGCAGGTAAGAGCTCTCTGCCGTGGGACCATCCTCTTCAGCTTGGCTCGGTGGGCGTAACTGGCTCTCCCGCGGCCAATGCGCTTGCCAGCGAGGCCGATTTGATCCTCGCCGTGGGCACCCGGCTGCAGGACTTTACTACCGGATCAAATTCGCTATTCCCCAAAGCTCGGCTGGTCTCTCTCAATGTGAATCCCTTTGACGCGACCAAAGCGCGCGGGATCCCACTCCAGGCTGATGCACGCCTCGGCTTGGAGGCTCTGAATAAAGCGCTGCCGCACTGGCAGGCCGAGTCCACCTGGAGCGAACGGGCCAAAGCCGAGGCCGCAGCGTGGCGTTCGACAGTGGATCGTATCACTCAGCGCCGGGATCTGAACGCGGGAGAATTGCCCTATGATGGCGAGGTGATAGGAGCCGTCCAGCGCTCGAGTCCGAAGTCTACTACGGACGACATCGTCGTATGCGCAGCCGGCACACTTCCGGCCGAATTGCACAAGCTCTGGCGCACTTCGACGCCCGGCGGCTATCACATGGAATACGGCTATTCATGCATGGGCTATGAAATCGCAGGAGGCTTGGGAGTCAAGATGGCCCGGCCCGATCGCGAGATCATCGTGATGGTGGGTGACGGCAGCTACCTCATGCTCAACAACGAGATCGCCACTTCGGTGATGCTCGACAAGAAGCTCATTATCGTGCTGCTCGACAATCGCGGCTACGGTTGCATCAACCGCCTTCAGCAGAGTTGTGGAGGGAAGCCCTTCAACAACATGTTGGAGGATTGTCTGCAGTTTGGCGAGGGCGCGCCCAATATCGATTTCGCCGCTAATGCGGCCTCCCTGGGCGCGCTTTCTGAGAAGGTGGCCAATATCGCTGAGTTGGAGGCTGCCCTGCAGCGTGCTCGCGCAGCCAATCGCACCTACCTGATCTGCATCGACACCGATGGCACCCGCACCACCAAGGAAGGCGGCTGGTGGTGGGAAGTCGCAGTCCCTGAGGAATCTCCCAGCGAATCGGTCCGCCAAGCGCGCGCCGTTTACTTGCGCGGAAAGGAAAATCAGAAACGCTAAATGAGGAGAACTTCATGAATCTGCTCGTTAAACCCAAAAAGAACTCCCAAGAAATCGTCTCTGTGACTCCTCAATCGGCAGGTTGGCGTTATGTCAGTTTTTCTGCCCACCAATTGGCCCCCGGGGAGTCGCTTACTCTTTCTGACGATGCCAACGAGCTATGCGCGGTCATTTTAAGCGGGAAGGTTTCCGCTAAGACCGGCGCCCTTGAGTGGAAGGAGATCGGGGGGCGCGAGAGCGTTTTTGAAGACGCTGCCCCTTATGCAGTCTACGTGCCGCCGCGCACAGAACTCAATATTACCGCCAAGACCGGTGCCGAACTCGCGGTGGCTCGCTCCCCTGCCAAGGGTGAACTTCCCGCCCGGCTCATCGAGCCCGCCGACATGCGCCGCAGCGCTCGCGGAAAAGGCGCCAATACGCGCTACGTCTGCGATATCCTGCCCCAGGATCAGCCCGCTGAGTCCCTCCTTGTCGTCGAGGTCAAAACCCCAAGCGGAAACTCTTCAAGCTATCCCCCGCACAAACACGACGTGGACAACATTCCGGCAGAGAGTCTGCTCGAGGAAACCTACTACCATCGTATCCAGCCATCGCAGGGCTTTGTTTTTCAACGCGTCTACAGCGACTCGCGCGACATTGACCAGTCGATGGCTGTCGAAGACCGCGATGTCGTCCTCGTACCTCGTGGCTACCATCCGGTGGTCGTTCCTCACGGCTACCAGTCCTATTACTTCAACGTTATGGCAGGTCCCAAACGCGTCTGGCACTTTCACAACGACCCGGCTCACGAGTGGATTTTATCAGCCGCTTGACCGAATCACCGGGTACAAACACAAATCAATAATCCGTTATGTCGAAAAACCCCCCTTAATAAAATGACAACATTCTCTTTGCAAGATCAGGACCTTTTTCGCCGCCAAGCCTACATTGGTGGGCGTTGGTGTGATGCTGACAGCGGTGCGACGTTAGACGTCAACAATCCCGCAACCGGTGAGATTTTGGGAACAGTGCCCATGATGGGCGCGAACGAAACGCGGCGCGCAATCGAGGCGGCGAAGGACGCCTTTGTTGACTGGCGCCACAAACCTGCCAAGGAACGAAGCATTCTTCTCCGTCGGTGGCATGATTTGATCATGGCGAACGTCGAGGATCTGGGGGCGCTGATGACGGCGGAACAAGGTAAACCGGTGACCGAAGCAAAGGGCGAGGTGGCCTACGCCGCTTCCTTTATTGAGTGGTTCGCGGAGGAGGCCAAGCGGGTTTACGGAGACACCATTCCATCGCCCTGGAATGATCGCCGGCTGGTTGTCATTAAACAACCCATCGGGGTCTGTGCCGCCATGACTCCTTGGAATTTTCCAGCCGCCATGATCACGCGAAAAGCTGGGCCGGCGTTGGCTTCGGGTTGTACCATGGTCGCAAAACCAGCAAGTGCTACCCCGTTTTCGGCCTTGGCACTAGCGGTCTTGGCCGAACGCGCTGGTATTCCCGCCGGGGTATTTAACGTATTAACAGGCAGCTCGAAAGCGATTGGTGGTGAAATGACCTCCAACTCGGACGTGCGCAAAGTCACCTTTACGGGCTCGACTGAGGTGGGTCGCTTGCTCATGAAGCAGAGCGCTGACACCATCAAAAAGCTTTCGCTGGAACTCGGAGGCAATGCGCCTTTTGTCGTTTTCGACGATGCCGATCTGGATGCTGCAGTCGAAGGGGCGATTATTTCCAAATACCGCAATGCCGGTCAAACCTGCGTTTGCGCGAACAGGCTTTACGTCCAAGCCGGCGTTTATGATGCCTTTGCTCAGAAACTGGTCGCCGCGGTGAGAAAACTTAAAGTGGGCAACGGTTTCGAGGCGGGAGTACTCCAAGGTCCTTTAATCGACCAGGCCGCGGTGGAGAAAGTGGAGGAACACATTCAAGACGCCGTCTCACAAGGGGCCCGCGTTCTTCTTGGGGGCAGGCGGCATGCTCTTGGGCAAACCTTCTTCGAACCGACCGTGTTGGGAGATGTTACTCCGAAAATGAAAGTCTCTAGAGAAGAAACGTTCGGTCCCGTAGCGCCCCTTTTTCGTTTCCAGACCGACGAGCAAGCAATACAGATGGCCAACGATACAGAGTTTGGTCTCGCGAGTTACTTTTACAGTCGCGATATCGGCCGCATCTGGCGGGCGGCAGAGGGCCTTGAATGCGGCATGGTAGGCATCAATACGGGCTTAATCTCGAACGAAGTTGCACCGTTTGGCGGCGTGAAACAGTCGGGGCTCGGTCGTGAAGGTTCCCACTACGGCATCGAGGAATTCTTGGAAATAAAATACCTCTGCTTGGGCGGGCTTGACAGGTGAAGTTGAGGGGTTCGGACTGCTTGGTATCTATCTACCACATTTTCAAAACCATGGCGCTAAGTCTGCGTCAGATGTCAGCGGCTCCATCGCAGACTTTGCGCACAGAGGGACTCTGACTTTTCCCGGGGGCAGCGCGGTGACAGACTTGAGGCACGAGCGGGATCTGCGGCCTGCGCGAGGGTCCATTTGCGAAGTGCTCGAGCCGCACGCATGCGATGTGGACAGGAGAGAACTGAGCGTAATGGTCAGGAGCAGGCCCTGAAAAAAGTGTCCACTCTGGAGATCATCCGGGCGATCGACGATGCAAATTATGGCCAGATTATGTCAATGGATGTCAACGCTTTTGGCGTTTGACTCGATTTGCTGGAAAGTTGCGCCAGTCCGGTCCCAGGACGCGAGTATAGATATCATCAGCCAGCGCTTTAAGTTCCTCGATTTCGGTCGGCGACTAGTCAAAAATTGTGGCCTGACGAACCAGACGATTTCCGCAGCGTCAAAATCACGCAAGCCCTGGAGCCGGTTCTCTAACTCGAAGGCCGCTTGCGCATGCACGCTCGGATTCTACCGGACTGCGTACGTATTGGCCGGTTGTGCGGGCGGAGCTTGGCCGCTTACCAGAATGGTAAAGCCGGTTGGCGGATTGTCCGAATCCCCAAACCTATGGCCGCGAATAAATCGGTATTCGGTAACAAAAACTTCGCCGGCCGGAATCTCGAAACCGTAGAACAGGTAACCTTCGCTCCGACCCGGACGATTGCGCCAAGCGGTACCGGATCGGGTTTAGGTGAGGGGGCACTCTGTTCCGGACTGATCACGTACCAAGGCCGGATCAATTTTAACTGACCAACCAGCGCGACGTCACCGCTGCCGCCCCGGAGCACTACGAACCGACGTTCCTCATAAAGTTTCTTGGCTTCACTCCGTGAGACTTCCAACTCATCGGCCTTCTCCTTGTAAACGGTTTCGTTAGTCAGGTGTCCGTTCCGACGCACGTGGAAACTCCCAGGCGGATAATAGGATCGGCCACCGTACTCACTTGGCTTAGTCGGATTGGCTGCAATGAGCGTCACCAAGTCATCGACAATTTCTTCCTTCCATTGTCCTGGTTCTGGTTGCAGAGGTGGCGCCGGCCACTCGCCAACCGATGGACCGTAAACATTCCATGAGCCTTTCCTCCTGGCTTTGATCCGATTCATGATCTCAACTGCGTGAGTGTGACCGTGCGGAGTTGAGCCAATTTCTCTACCATCTTCGAGAATTAGCCAAACCTCGCCGCCATCGCGCCCAATAGTTTGTTTTATCGTAAAATCCGCCCCCATTTCCCTCGGGGGGAAATCATAACACGCTAGCCGGCTTGGGTGCTAACTACTTTTCGCCCGGCCAATAATTGGTATTCGCGATCCCGCCTGGCCAACCGCGACGCCTTTGCCGATAATACACCGGCCAATCGGAGAGTCCGACAGTGACTCGGGTCCCTTGGCTGTCAACGACAGTATTGGAGCCGACAATCCGCTCTACACTCTTGACCGCTTTCTCGTCGCTCTTTTTCCCGATCCACCATAAGAGATTTTTAAATGCCATGGTTCCTTTCTTCCTTCTTTAGACATCTGAAATCCCCCGAGGGCCCCAGAAACTAGCTGGCCGCGCTCGACGTTGCTTGGTTGGAGCTGCTCCTTCAATCCCGAGCCGGCGTTTGATCGCTTCAAAATCCGGTCTCAAGAATTCGGCACCCGCTTGCGCCATGACGCGCGCATCTAAACTTTCGTTTCGCCGGCCATCCATCAGCTCGAAAACCTTGGCCACTAATCCGCGGTTAACTCTCTTTACTAGGCGTTCACTGACCAGTTGTTCGTAATACGATAGGCTTCGGTCACTGGGGAAATGGCAATAACCGCCTTGCCCGGGTGCAACCAGGCCGAGCCGCGCATAGAGTTGCGCCTTGAACACCGACACGTTCAAATTGAGCAACCGCGGTACCCGCCGGCTAGGATTGATTGCCGGCAGATTGAAGGAGCCAAATCCTTTGGACGCATAGACCGGCCGCGGCGCTGTCTCTTTGATAAGTTGGTAAACGCTCTGTGGTTTGTCACCCGAATCAACCAGGGTGATTGCCAGGCCGAGACTGTGACCGCTGGGGTGTCGGTACTGGCGTAAGAGAAATTGCGAAAGTTCACGCCGGAAATCAGCTTCCTCGAGGCTTCCCAGTAATACCCGGTAATCAATCGACCAACTCTCGAAGCCTTCGCCCAGACCCAAAACTTCGAGCTATCGCGCTCGCCTACGAGCAACTCGACAGCGATGTGATGAATGCGGTCCCTGATGAGCCCGGCAATTCGATCGGAAACACCGACGCTGACATCGACAACGACGATCCGCTTCCCGATCGACTGCGTACGGCCGTCCTGCGAGTCATTCGAGCCCGTGTGTCGAAGACGAAAGATCGCTACATTGCGATAAGGGTATTGGGCCTGACCGGCGATGGAATTCCCGCGACACTGGCCGCCGTCGGCGAGGAGCTCTCGCTCTCGCGTGAACGAATTCGTCAGCGGCGCAACCGCGCTTTCCGGAGCATCACCGCAACTATGCAACGGCGCGTCGCGAGCTCGGCAAGACTACGTGCGGCACTCCCTTCTGCACCGGGAGTCAACGAATTGACCGAAGCCGGAAAGATTGCACAGCTCATCGTCAACTGTATGACCGACCGTTTTGCCGCCGCCCGGCAACTCACCCTAATCTGTTGCAAGGCAGCCGGCCTCTCAGACAACGACCTTACGGCGACGGTGTCCGCCGCGACTTTGAAGGCCTGTCGGGATGTGGCGATAGCGGGCAAATGGCGTGTGAACCACTGGAGGGATATTGCGCCTCAGGTCATTGGGTCGACGAATCACTTCAAGTCTCCTCCAGACATTGCGATCGGCAGAAAGCGAA
>Ga0137415_10002452_pt1 | contig 18460 bp, 17 predicted proteins | sample CZODoug3_1_1_16f_FD_183082 | JGI IMG/M metagenome (GOLD analysis project Ga0137415, IMG submission 183082) | Vadose zone soil fungal communities from Angelo Coast Range Reserve, California, USA - CZODoug3_1_1_16fungal (Hybrid Assembly) | ecosystem: Environmental > Terrestrial > Soil > Vadose...
GGGAGGTGGTCGTCGAGCGTCACGCGCCCGAGTGTAATCCCAGCTCGCGCAGCGCCGCCCGCAGATCCGCCGGCAACGGCGCCTCGCAGGCGATGCGCGCCCCGGTCACCGGGTGCGTGAACTCCAGCCGCGCCGCATGCAAGCCCTGCCGCCCGAGCGCGGCCGCGGCCCGGCGAATCGCGGGCGGCGCCGACGGACCTTCGCGGCGCGTCCCGCCGTAGAGCGCGTCGCAGAAGAGCGGCCAGCCGCGGTCGGCGAGGTGCGCCCGGATCTGGTGGGTGCGTCCGGTGAGCAGCTCGACGTCGAGCAGCGCTGCGCCTTCCGCGCGGGCGAGCAGGGAAAAACGGGTGATCGCGCGTTTGCCTCCTCGCACGCGCGAGGAGAACCGCTTCCGGTCGACAGGGTGCCGGCCATGGAACGTGTCCAGCTCGGCCCGATCGGGCGGAGATCCGTGCACCAGCGCCCGATAGCGCTTCTCCACGTCGCGGGCCTTGAACGCCGCTTGCAGCGAGCGGAGCACCGGTTCCGTCTTCGCCACCACCAGGCAGCCCGAGGTGTCCTTGTCCAACCGGTGCACGATCCCTGGACGCAGCTCGCCGCCGACGCCGCGCAGATCGCGGACTTGATGGAGGAGCCCGTGCACGATGGTGGTCCCTTCGCCTCCCGCGCCGGGATGGACGGCGAGGCCCGCGGGCTTGTCGATCACGACCAGGTGCTCGTCGTCGTAGAGCACCGGCAGGTCGAGGCGGACCGGGTCGAGCCGGGGTGGCGCGATCTCCGGCAGCCGCACGCGCACCACGGCGCCGGCGCGCGGCCGATCGGCCGCCGCTGCCGGCCTCCCATCCACGTCCACCAGGCCCACGGCGATGAGCTGCTGCACGCGCGCGCGGGAGAGGTCCGGAAACTGCGACGCGGCGAGCTTGTCGAGCCGCTCGCCGCCGTGCGCGGCTTCGAAGCTGCGCTCTTCCGCGATGGCCGGCGGCGGCCGCTTCTGCCGATCGCGCTGCCGGCGCGAAGGCCTTCCGCGCGGCGTCACCAGATCTTCGACTTGATGTGTCCCTTGCGCGCGAGGATCACGTCCACCAACGCCCGGTCGAAGAAGTTCGTGCTGCCGCGGAGCTTCGGATCGACCCGGCTCTCGTAGTGCGCGCGCCCTTCCGCGATCTCCCCTTGCAGGACGGAGAAGAAGGTGTCGTTCTCGATGCCTTCCTTGATCTTCGCCTCGTTGTAGAGCGAGAGGTCGGAGGCGATGGCCCGGGCGAGACGATTCGCGGCCTCGGGAGTGTCGATCAGGGCGGCCATGGGAGGAATCTACCCTACCCGTCGTTTTCCTGAAGTTCTGTGTTCCAGTACGCCATGTCCGTCAGCGAGAGGAACGGCAGCCATTGCTGGTAGAAGGCGCCGGTGCGAGGCGGTCCGCGGAAGAAGGGCGTCCAGCGCGGGCGGATCGGATGGCGCAGAAGCCTTATGCGCGCCTCGTCGGGTGTGCGTCCGCCCTTCTTGAGATTACACGGCACGCAGGAGCAAACCACGTTTTCCCAATTCGTCACCCCTCCCCTGCTGCGCGGGATCACGTGATCGAGGTTCAGCTCGGCGCGCGGCGGCCTGCGTCCGCAGCACTGGCACGTGTTGCGATCGCGCGCGTAGATGTTCAGGCGGCTGAAGCGGACGCGCGCGCGGGGCAGGTGGTCATACGCCTGTAGAAGGATCACCCGGGGAATGCGGATCCGCTTGCGCGTGGTGCCGATGGACTCTTCATGGACAGCGGCGGCCAGCTCGGCCCAGCTCTCGAAATCGAACGTCTGGTACTGCTCGTCCACCGCCTTTGCCGCACCGCGGTAGAGAAGGATCAGCGCCCGGCGCACGGATGTGACGTGCACGGGCTGGTAAAGGCGGTTGAGGACCAGAACGCTCGTCGAAAGCAATCACACCTCCAGATCCAGCGGGTCACCAGTACTCTGCGCGGGCCCCGGGCCGCCCTCAGCGGCCACAGCTAGTTTATCGTCTTTCTGCGCGGTTGCACGCACGGCCGCTTGCGCGACCGCATCGGCGAGCTCTGCGACATCGGACACGCATCGGACGTCGAGCACGACCCGGCCGTCGCGGACTAGCGCGATGACGGGCGGGTCGCCGGCGCGGAGCGCAGCGAGCATCGGGCCCGGGACACCCGCGAGCGCGATCCCGGCGCCCTCGAGCTTCCGCAGCGGAAGCGAGCCCCCGCCCACCTGCCCCTCGGATTCAACGACGGTGCAGGCGATCCCTTTTTCCTGGAGTAGCAGCGCGGCGCGCGTCGCGCGCTGGCGCAGCTCCGAAGGCGATGCCTTGAGAGCCTGCAGCGCGGGCAGCTCGTCGGCCCGGCCGTCGCGGTACAGCCGCAACGTCGCTTCCAGCGCGGCGAGCAGCATGCGATCGGCCCGCAAGGCCCGGCTCAACGGGTGCTTGCGGCAGCGCTCGACCATCTCGCGCTGCCCGAGCATGATGCCCGCTTGCGGGCCGCCGAGAAGCTTGTCGCCCGAGACGACTACCAAATCCGCGCCTTCCTTCAGGCTCTGGGCCGCGGTGAATTCGCCGAGCGCTGCATCGAGGGCGCCGCTCCCGAGATCGTGGAGCAGAAGCGCCTTCTTCTCCCGGGCGAGCGCCGCCAGCTCGCCCATGGACGGTGCCTCCGTGAAGCCGACCAGCGCGAAGTTCGACCGGTGCACCCGGAGGATCATCGCGCCCGGATTCGCCTCCAGCGCCGCGGCGTAGTCGCCGGCGCGGGTGCGATTGGTGGTGCCGACCTCGATCAAGCGGCATCCCGATTGCGCGAGGATCTCCGGCACGCGGAATCCCCCGCCGATCTCGACCAGCTCGCCGCGGCTGACGATCGCCGCCCCGCCCCTGCCCAAGGCCGCGAGCGCCAGCATCGTGGCGCCGGCGCAGTTGTTGACCACGTGCGCCGCCTCCGCCCCGAAGAGCTCGCGAAGCATCGGCTCCAGGTGCGCGCTGCGCTGCCCGCGGCGGCCGGTGCCCAGGTCGATCTCCAGATTCGAGTACCCGGAGGCGATCTCCGCCACCCGGCGGACGGCCTCCGCGTGGAGGGGGGCCCGACCGAGATTGGTGTGCAGCACCACGCCGGTGGCGTTGATCACCCGGCGCAGGCGTGGCTTCGCCTCGGATGCGCCGAGCTCCAGCACGCGCGCATCGGGCACCGGCTCGTCATCGAGGTCGTCGCCGCTCTGCAGCCTCGCCCGCGATTCGGCGATGGCGGCGCGGACGGCAGCCTTGGCCGCGGCCCGTCCCACCCGCTCCGCCAGCGCCCGAACCGCGGGTCGCGCCAGGACCTCGTCGACGGACGGCAGACTGCGCAAACGTTCGTTCACACGCGAAAGACTAAACTCGGTTCCTCTCCCTGCCAAATCTCTGCAAAGGTGTGCCTATGCGGCGAACCACGCTCGTCCTGCTCTGTCTGGCCTGTGCCTCGGGCAAAGGTACCGGGATCACTGCCGACGACCGGCGGCTCCATCTCGACGCCGTCGTCGTCGATGCGCACTGCGACATCGCCCAGGCGATGTTCTACGAGGGCTACGACCTCCTCTCGCGCCACACCACGCACCACGTGGATCTGCCGCGCCTGCAGGAAGGAGGCGTGGACGCTGAGATGTTCGCCATCGCCGTGCATCCGGAATCGGTCGACCTCACCCAGTTCTTCCCGACGGCCATGCGCCAGATCGATCTGCTGCAGCAGGTTGCCCGCAAGAGCGGAGGTGCCCTGCAGATCGCGCGCAACGCGGACGAGGTGCCCGATAACGCGGACAAGGGCGCCACCTCGATGCTCCTCGCCGTCGAGGGCGGCCATCTGCTCCTGCCGGGGACGGAGGAGGAGCAGCTCGCGCACCTCAAGGCGTTCGCCGACCGCGGGGTGCGCTCTCTCACGCTGGCATGGTCGTCCTCGAGCCCCATCGGCGGCTCCACGGCCGAGGACGCGAAGACGGGGCTCACCCCGTTCGGAAAGCGCGTCCTCTCCGAGATGGAGCGCCTCGGCATCGTCGCCGACCTCTCCCACGGGAGCGACGCGCTCTTCTGGGACGTGATCGCCGCGGCGACGAGGCCGATCCTCCTCACGCATTCCGCGGCGCGGGCGCTCTCGAACCACCCGCGCAACGCGAGCGACGAGATGCTGCAGGCCGTGGCGCGCAATGGCGGAGCGGTGTGCGTCGATTTCTCTCGCACGTTCCTCGACGACCGGTTCCGCCGCGCGACGCAGGCCCTGCTGCAGAAGACCAAGGGAATGCTCGCCTCCGAGAAGATGGAGCTCTACCGGCGCGAGAACCTTCCCGAGGTGCGGCTGGACACGCTCGTCGACCACATCGAGCACGTCGCCCGGGTCGCCGGGAACGACCACGTCTGCCTCGGCAGCGATTTCGACGATGCCCCGATGATGCCGGTCGGGCTGGAGGACGCCTCGAAGTACCCTGCGATCACGGCAGCCCTGCGCGCGCGGGGTTGGACCCCGCGGAACATCCGCAAGGTGCTCGGCGAGAACCTGCTTCGCGCGCTCGCCGCGAGCGAAGGAAGATGAGAGCTACCTCGTCGCCAGCGTCTGTCCGAGCGCCGGCATGCGGCCATTCGAGTAGAGGAACTGGTACGCGGCGAAGCTGCGCAGGCAGCGCTTCACGTACCCGCGCGTCTCGTCCAGCGGAATCTCCTCGACGAACGCGTCCAGGGGCAGCGACCCGCGGACCTTGAGCCATCCGGCGACCGCACCCGGGCCTGCGTTGTAGGACGCCAGCGCCAGCGCCGGATGCTGGAAGCGCGCGTACAGCTCGCCCAGGTAGGTCCCGCCGATGCGGATGTTCATGTCCGGCTCGAGCAGCCGGGCCGTCTGATAGCCTTGCAGCCTGAGTTTGCGCGCGAGCATCCGGGCCGTCGACGGCATCACCTGGGTGAGCCCGAGCGCTCCGGTCGGCGACAGTGCGCGCGGATCGAGCGCGCTCTCCTCGCGCATCAGGGCCTGCAGCAGGTCGGGGGGCACGGCAGCTCCCTGCGAAACGCGGGCGATCTGCTCGCGGAAAGCCAGCGGGTACGCCAGCGCAGCGGCCCGCAGCGCCAGGGCCGACGCAGGCCGGCGGAGCAGGCCGCGCAGCTCGGTGCGGACGATGGCGTGCGCGCTGCGCAGATCCCCGGCGCGCGAGTACAGCTCGGCGATCAAGGTGAGCGGCTCGTGTCCTGCCTCCCCGCCGGAGCGGGCCGCGGACCGATCTACCGCGGAGATCTCACGCGCGGCTTCGGTCTTCAGGCCGAGGCGGAGCAGCTCGATGGCCGCAAGGAGGTGCGGGTCGCGCCCCAGCGCGCCCGCATGCAGGTTGCGCGGCGCCGGCGTCTGCACGAGGCGATCCTGGGACTGCTCGATGGCCTGCGTCCGCTCCGGGTCGAGCTCCGCGAACCGGCCGTGCGCGAGCAGGCCGTAGTACGTGAGGGGTCGGCCCTCCACGAGCCAGGCCAGGTCGGTGCGGGCGACCTCGCGCGCAGCGGCGCTGGCGAGCTCGCTCTCCCCCTCCACCGGCTCGAGCAGCGCCCGCGCGCGCCAGTACCGCGCCCGCTCCTCTTCGTAGCCGTCCGAATCGGGGCTGGCGGCGAGCTGGTCCAGCCAGACGAGCCCTTCCCGCGGCTTTCCATCGCTCCACCGCGACCAGAAGAGCCTGAAGAGGGCGTCGCTGCGCAGGTCGCTGCCCGGGAACCGATCGACCAGGTCGCGGAGCAGCGCGCGCTCCTTGTCGATCTCGCCATTGCGGCGGGCCGCGACCGCCTGGTTGTAGACGGCGTCGTCGGCGAGCGTCGACTGCGGATACTTGCGGGCGAGGGCCTCCCACAACGGGCCCGCCGTCGCCCTGCCGCTGATGGTCTCCAGCTGCGCCAGCACGTACAGCGCCCGCGATCGCACGTCCGGCTCCGCGCAGCGGAGCACGACCTGGGCGAGCGCAGCGCGCGCGCGCGAATATTCGCGCTCCTTGCGAAACGCCCGCCCCTCATCGAGCTTCACCCGACAGGCCAGCGGATCGCCCGGTTCCACCGGCGTGAGGTCGACGTCGTCCGGCGTCGGCTGATGCTGCTCGGGGTACGCGCCCAGAGTTCCCAGAGCCGCCTTCAAGAAGCCTCCCGCGCTCCGGTCGCCGGGACATCCCCCGAGGCAGAGGGACGGGACCATGATGCGGGCAAGCTGGTCCAGCGCCTCGCGGTTGCGATGGGCGTCGAGCAGCATCTCCGCCCGCCGCACCAGCAGGATCTGCGCGATGTGCCCGCCGGGACCGAGCTGCCGCTCCCGATCGCGCGCCGTATCGGCGGCGGGCGACAGCGGGTGCTCGATCCAGGCTGCGCGCCAGTGGCTGCGCGCCTTCTCCTTCGCTCCCGCGGCGAGCTGCGCGTCGCCCGCGATCAGGTGGGCCGCGGCGATGTCTGCCCGGACCTGCCCGCCCAGGATCGGCTGGAGGATCTCCTCGACCCGCGCGGCAATGCGGGGCCCGGCGACGCGCCGATCCATCGTCTGGCGCGCGCGCTCGAGGAGCACCTGGTCTGCATCGACGTATCGCAGCGACACCTGCACGAGCAGCCTCTCCGCCGCCCCTGCCGACCCTTGGTCGATGGCGCAGAGCGCCGCCATGTGCAGGGCGCGATCCGCCAGCGGACCACCCTCCATCGCGAGCTGCTCGAACAGTTCCCGCGCCGCTTTCGGGTGGTCCGCCGCCTTCAGAGCCAGCGCCTTGAGCCACCGGGTCGGCGCATCCGCGGGCCTGCGGGGAAGGAATCGCAAGGCATTCGCCGGCCGCCCCGCCTGCAGCTCGCTCAAGGCAGACTTCGCCGCGGAAGTGGTGAAATACGGAGCCAGTTCGGCTTCGCCGATGGCCGGGCCGCGCTCCACGGCCTCCACGTCAGGGTCCGCGGCGAGCGGATCCGGTGGCGCAGGAACCCACGCGGCGCACAGCGCCACGGCGGCGAAGCTGAGAAGGCGGGGGATCATCGAGGGCTCGGTCGCTCGGTTCAATCTGGCACTGGAGGGCGCTGGCGTCCAGTCGCCGAACCGGTGGAGGGACATCCGTCATTCCGGGCGGTTCCCTGACGCTCCACCGTGTTACCCTCCGCTACGGTGGATGCCAGGACACAGAGCGCGTTGCTTGCGGCGATCGTCTGCCTGGCGCTTGCGCTCGCCATGTTGCTGCGCCCCGGGCGGACGCGCCTGTGGACCGCTTTTGCGCTGCTCAATTTCGCGCTCCTCGCCTACCAGATCGGTGACTTCCTCTACGGCATCTTCGGCACCACCCGGACGTGGCCCCTGCGCGTATCGGTGGGAGCCGCCGGGTTCATTCCGGTCGCCGTTCTCGGCTTCATCACTGAATTTCAAGGGGAATCCGCTGGCCGGGTCGTCGGCTTGCGGCGTTTCGCCACGGCTACGGCGCTGGCCACCGTGGCGGTGGCGGTCTCGCCGCTCGCGCTGATGCCGGCGGCGCGCGTCACGGCTTCCGGGGCAGTGTTCGTCCAGCTGACAGCGGCGGTCAGCCTGCTGTACGCCCGGATGCGGCGAGCAGCCTCGCGCACCGAGCGGGCGCGGATGTTCTACCTGTGGGTCGGGGCCGCGCTCTGCGTCGGGCTCACCTTCGGCGAGCTCCTCATCCGCCTCGCCGGATGGCCGTCCCCTCCGTTCGCCAACGTGGCGATGACCATCTACCTGTACTTCCTGTCCCAGACCATCCAGCGGCACCGCCTGCTCGATCTCAACGAGCTCCTGGGAAAGATCGTCGTTCTGGCGTCCGTCGGCGTGGTGCTCACCCTGATCTACGGCGTGCTCGTGCGCTGGACCGGCACCACAGGGTTGTTCCTCTTCAACACGATGGTGGCGTCCTTCGTCATCCTCATCCTCTTCGAGCCGCTGAAGACGAAGGTGGAAGAGAAGGTGCTCTCCATCTTCTTCGCCGAGCGGTTCCAGTTCGTGCAAGCGCTCGCGGCGCTGCGCCAGCGGATGGCCGGCATCATCGACGTCCGGGAGCTGGCCCAGGTGGTCCTCGACGGGTTCTACGAGACCAGGCGGGTGACGCACGCGTCGATCTACCTGCTCGCCGACGACGGCCTCGGTTTTCGCCGGCTGGACTATCGCGGGCCGGCGCCGACGCCGTACATCGACGCGGCCACGATGCGCGCGCTGGTCCAGAGCGCCCAGGCCGGCCAGAAGGCGCAGCTGGTGGAGCTGGTCGAGCGGCGTCTCGCCGAGCTGCGCCAGCTCTTGCCGGAGTCGGAGACCGAATCCAGCGCGCTGTCCGAGGAGCGCGCGCGCCTCTCGGAGATCGGCGCGGCGATGGCGGCGATGCGCGCGGGGGTGACCATTCCGCTGATCGCCTCGCAGCGGGTGGTCGGCTTTCTCTGCGTGCTCGACGACCGGGTCCCGGAGGCCTTCGCCTCCGACGAGCTGGCGACGATGCTGGACATCGGCGAGCAGGCAGCGATCACCATCGAGAACAGCCGGCTCTACGAGAAGATGAAGGAGCGCGATCGCCTCGCCGCGCTCGGCGAGATGGCCGCCGGACTGGCGCACGAGATCCGCAATCCGCTCGGCGCCATCAAGGGGGCAGCGCAATACCTGGATCCGGCGCAGCTGCAGGGGGCAGACGGCGAAATCCTGCAGATCATCGTCGAGGAGGTGAACCGCCTCGACGGCGTGGTGGCGCAGTTCCTCGACTACTCGCGGCCGTTCCCGAACGCCGCCTCGGGCAAGTTCCAGAGCACCGACTTGAACGACGTGCTCTGGAAGACGATGAAGCTGATCGAGAGCAGCATGCCCCCGAACGTGGTCCTGGAGCTGGATCTGACTCCCGACCTGCCCCCGATTCACGCCGACGCGGAGCAGATCAAGCAGGTGTTCATCAATCTGGCGCTGAACGCCGTGCAGGCGATGCCGGACGGGGGCCGCCTGAGCGTCCGCACGCGCAGGCCGCACGCCCCGATCGAGCTGGGCCTCTCCGAGCATACCCCTCGGTACTCGGCCGATCAGATCGAGGTCCGATTCGCGGACACCGGCGCGGGCATTCCGGAAGAAGCCCTCGACCGCATCTTCATCCCCTTCTACACGACCAAGACCAAGGGCACCGGTCTCGGGCTGGCGATCTCGCAGCGCATCGTGAAGGGGCACGGCGGCACCATCGAGGTGCAAAGCCGGGTTGGCGAAGGGACCGAGTTCATCCTCCGCTTCCCTTCCGCGAGCGCGCTGGACACCGCGGGCCGGCTGGGCATGGTGCAGACGCCCCTCGCCGTGGAACCCGTCGCCGCCGCGCCGAAGAAGGTGCCGGCCTAGAGAGCCGAAGGTGGCTCAGCGACTATCCTGGTCGAGCACAGGCCAACCGCGGCGTTGCGCCTCCGCCGAAAGCGGCGACCCCGACCTGGGCGCCACCACGACCGCGACCTGCGCGGCTTCCAGCATCGCCAGGTCGCCCGTCAACGAGTCGCCGCAAGCGAGCGCGATCCGCCCGGCTTTGCGCACGGCCGCGATCTTCCCGGCGGCGTAGGCGATCGGCTGGAGCACCTCCGTCGTGAACCGGCCGTCCCGAACGATCACCTCGATTCCTCGGCAGCGATCGATCGCGAACCCGGCGAGCGGGGCGGCCGCGACCACGATGGGCAGCGCGCTGGCGGAGACGACCATGGGCAGCAGCCCCGCGGACTCGGACAGCTCGCGCAGCCGCGTGACATCGCCAACCAGGCGGGGCGGGACCCAGTCGGCGGCGAATCGCCGCGCCTCCGCCTCGACGCGCCGCACCTCCAGCCCTGCCTGCAGCTGCGCGGCATACGCGTAACCCCTCGCGCGATCGCGGTCGACGGCGCGCTCGTAGGCTTCGTAGGGATCGCTCCCGTCCGGAAGCTGCACCAACCCGAGCGATACCAGGTGCCGGAGGAAGGCCTCGCCGACGTCCTCGCGCCAGAGCGTCCCGTCGGCGTCGAACAGCGCTACCCCGCCCGGAAGGTCGCATCCGGCGGCGCGCACCCGCTCCGCGAGCGCGCGCTGGATCACTCCCCGCATCGCTTCATGGCACGCGTGAACGCGGCGCGGTGCTCCGATTTCTCGCGGGCCACCTGGCCGCGCACCTCCGCGCATCCGCCCTGCCGGCGCGCGAGCACGTCCGCGGCCTCCGCGCGCAACCCGGCGCTCTTCGCATTCCGGAGCACCGGCCGCAGCTCGCTGATCGCGCGCGAAGGCGGCAGCACCCGGCCGGCGCCGTGCATCGCGGCAACCCGCACGACCACCGGCTGCCGCTCGTCCTTCGCGATCGTTCCCACCAGCCCCGAAGCCCGGTCCGGAGCGGCGGCGACCAGCCCGTCGACCGCCTTCGCCCGGCGGGAGGGAAGCTGTCCCTCGTCCGCGATGATTGCCTCGAGGATGGGGGCCGCCGGCGGCCCCAAGGCCTTCCAGTCGGCGGCGCGGGCCGGCCGGTCCAACGCAGACAGATAGGTGTCGATGCGTTCGCGCAACTCCGCATCACTCAGCTGCTGCTGCTGTACGGGCTCCTCCGGAGCCGGACCGCTGCGCGGTCCTCTCGGGATCGCGAGCAGCGCTGCCATGAAGACGACGATCACGGCTGCCTCCTCAATGCACCAGAGGGTTGAGACGCATCACCTGCCCCTGCTGGGTCGACAACTTCTCGCCCGGAGCGAGCAGCCAGAACATGAGATTGTCGCCGCCTCCACAGGACGGAGACAGGCAGCGGCTCGCCCCTATCCGCGGGTTCGCCGTGCCGCACTGCGGGCGGTCCGCGGCGCTGGAGCAGGTGAGGCAGGGACATTTGGGCGTGTCGGTGAGCGGATCGAAGGCCGCGCCTTCCCGCTCGGTCGTGTGAAAGAGTCCCAGGAAGTGTCCGCTTTCGTGGGCGGCGATGTGCGCCACCGAATCGGCCCCGCAGTTGACGACGTCCACGGCACCCGCGCAACTCGCCGTCGACGTCCGGAAGTAGAGATCGGCGATCGAGACCACCGCTCCGCTCTGGACGGTGCCGTTGAACGACGATGGCCCGGGTATCGTCCCGTCGATTCCGACGACCAGAAAGCTGCCGGTGGAATCGCTCGAGCTCAGCCCCTGGACCAGGAACAGGTTCATGAAGTTGCCGGCGTGCGCGCTGGAAAGCGTGAACATCTGGTTCATCTCCTCGCACGGCCCGGTGTTCGTGACGTTCAGGTTGGTACCGAATCGGGCCCGGGCGCTGGCGTCGACGTCGTAGAAGCTCACGTTCGCGGTGATGCCCACCTGCGCGAACATGCTTTGGAAGCTCTGCACCATGCGTTGGACCGACTGATCGGTCGATGCATTCGGTGCCCGCAGCGGCGCACCCGAGGGGTTGGTCACATCGGCCACGATGTAGAAGGCGACGTCGAGGGTGCTGCCTTGCGGCTGGGTCCGCGTGACCACGGAGACGTCGTAAGTGCTGTCCGCGCTACCGCCGTCGCTGCAGCCGGAAATGAACGTGCATTCGTTGGCGTAATCGTTGACCACGAACTTCCAGGTGCCCTCCGGAACGCCCGAATCGAGAGAGCTGGTCGTGTTGGGGAACGTAAACGCGGCCGTATTGGGGGTGTCGCCGCCGTAGACCGTGTAGAACCTGGACAAGTCCGATCCTCCGTCTGGCGAGTCCTTCAAGGCAGCTGCCAGAGCGGGGTCGTTGTCGTCGTACGCGATGCCCCCGTCCGGAAACGTGATCGTCAGCGGCACCGCGGAGTTGTCCAGCACCTGGTTCTTGTAGATCACGCTCAAGCCCGCGATCTTGGCTTGCTGCACGATGCTGACGCTTCCGGCATCGGCTGGGACCGTGAACGACAGCTCTGTGCCGACCTTGTGCGTTCCCAGGTATTGCACCTGCTCGTTCGGGAGGGCGCTGCTCACGATCGGGCGCTGGCAGGACGCGGGCGTGCAGGCGCCCGGAGGTACGCAGGCGCTCCCCATGGCGGGGCAGACCTCGCAGTCGGGGCCGTTGGCGCACGCGGCCAACGCTCCGGCCAGAACGATGGTCGCAAGTATCTTCACCGCTCCTCCGCTCCCCGGAACGTAACCAGGGACCGCACCCCGGTGGATTTCGATTTGTTTGCACCGGTCCGATGCACCGTGATAGCCCCCCAGTTCGAAGATGGCCGACCGGGTTCTCGTCGTCGACGATGAACAGAGCCTCCGCAAGGTCCTCGCGGCCACGCTGCAGCGCGAGGGTTACGAGGTGCAGGTTGCATCTGACGGCGAAGAAGCATTGGCGGCGCTCGACCGCGACGGCGCCGACGTGGTGGTCACCGATCTGGTGATGCCAAGAATGGATGGACTCTCGCTGCTGCGCAAGGTGGTGGCCTCCCACCCGGACGTACCTGTGATCGTCGTCACGGCGCACGGCCGCGTGGACAGCGCCGTCGAGGCGATGAAGGCCGGCGCCTTCGATTTCGTCACCAAGCCGTTCGAGCATTCCGAGCTGAAGACGATCATCGCCAAGGCGGCGCGCCAGTCCGATCTCAACGCCCGGAACGTGATCCCCGACGAGCCGGGGCGGCGGTTCACCGAGATCGTCGGCAAGGGCCAACGGATGGTCGAGCTGCAGCAGGTCATTGCCAAGGTGGCGGACGCGCCTTCCACCGTGCTGATCCAGGGCGAGAGCGGCACCGGCAAGGAGCTGGTCGCAACCGCGCTGCACGAAAAATCCAGCCGCCGCGACCAGCCGTTCATCAAGATCAACTGCGCGGCCATCCCGCGCGAGCTCGTCGAGGCCGAGCTGTTCGGGTTCGAAAAGGGGGCGTTCACCGGGGCCGTGCAGAGCAAGCCCGGCCGCTTCGAGCTGGCCGACGGCGGGACGCTGTTCCTCGACGAGATCGGGGAGATCCCGATCGAGATGCAGGTGAAGCTCCTGCGCGCCATCCAGGAGAGCGAATTCGAGCGCGTGGGAGGCGTGAAGACGACGCGCGTGGTAGTGCGCCTGATCGCCGCCACCTCGCGCGATCTGACGAAAGAGATCGCCGCCGGACGGTTCCGTGAAGACCTGTACTACCGTCTGAACGTGGTGCCCATCCAGCTCCCCCCGCTGCGGGAGCGGCGGGAGGACATCCCGCTGCTGGTGGAGCACTTCCGCCAGAAGTACAACGCCCGGCTGAAGAAGAACGTCGAGCGCATCGAGGACGACGCCCTCGCTGCCCTCTCCGGGTACTCGTGGCCCGGCAACATCCGCGAGCTCGAGAACGTGCTCGAGCGCACCATCCTCTTCGCGGAGCGGCCGGTGATCCGCGCGGCCGACCTCCCGCCCTCGCTCCGCGCCACGCCGATCAGCCCCGAGGAGCTGGCCGCGGCGTCGTCGCCGGGAGTCCCCACGGCTCCGGGGTCGCTGAGAGAGATCGTCAAGGAGCAGGTGCAGGCCATCGAGCGCGACCTGATCGTCCGCGGCCTGGAAGTGACCAACGGAAACGTGACCCGAACGGCGAAGCTGCTGAAGATCTCCCGCAAGAGCCTGCAGATGAAGATGAAGGAGTTCGGCCTCCGCGGCGAGGACTGAGCCCGTCGACTCTTCCTCGATCTGAAGCGTTACCGTTTGAGCTTCAGCGCCAGCTGGTAGACGTCGCGTTTTGAGTATTCCCCGCTGAGGGCTTCCGCGATCTGTTTCGGGCGTTCGCCCTTCGCCAGGCGGGCGCGAACATCGGCTTCGAGGAGAGCGGGGTCCGCGGCGGCCGCCTCGGGCGCGCCGCGGACGACGATCACCACTTCGCCCCGCACCTCCCCCGAGAAATGACGCTCCAGCGCGGACAAGGTGCCCCGCGCAAGCTCTTCGTGCACCTTGGTCAGCTCGCGGGCGACCAGCGCCTGACGATCGCCGAGCTCCGCGCGCAGATCCGCGAGCGTCTGCGCAAGGCGCTGCGGCGATTCGTAGAAGACGAGCTGGGCACGCAGCGGGCGCATCTCCGCCAGCATCTCCGAGCGGTGGGAGGCTTTCCGGGGCAAGAAACCGGCGAAGTGGAACCGTCCTTCGGGAAAGCCGCTTGCGCTGACCGCCGCGACGGCGGCGCTCGCCCCCGGCACGGGCACCACGGCGACGCCCTCCTCCACGGCGCGCCGCACGAGGACGGATCCTGGGTCGCTCACGGCGGGCGTTCCCGAGTCGGTGACGAGCGCGAGCGATTCGCCGTTCACCAGGCGATGCACCAGGGGCTCGACGCGCGCGATTTCGTCGAAAGCGGGTAGCGAGTGAAGCGCCTTCTGGATCCCGAGGTGCTTGAGCAGGTTTCCCGAGTGGCGCGTGTCCTCGGCGACCACGGCGTCGCACGAAGCCAGCACCTCGCGGGCGCGCTCGGTGATGTCCCCCAGGTTCCCGATCGGCGTCGCGACCACGAACAGGGGCACGCTACGGCCCCGCGTCGAACGCATTCTCGAAGTGCGTCAGCGCCGGCCCGTCGGGACCGTCGACCACGGCGATCACGTCGAACCGCGCCGCCTTGGCGGGTCCCCGCCGCTGCGCCAGGTAATCCCGCGCCGCCGCGATCACACGCCGCTGCTTGCGCTGGTTGACCGTTTCCTCCGGGCCGCCGAACGCGGCAGTCGCGCGCGTGCGGACTTCCACGAACACCAGCAGCTCGCCCTTCTCCGCGATCAGATCGATCTCCCCCCGCGCGCAGCGGTGGTTGCGCGCGACGATGCGGTATCCGCCGGAGCGCAGCAGATCCGCAGCCGCGTCCTCACCGAGGGCGCCGAACCTGAGCCTCGTGCTCACAGGGCGGACTAGAGCGCATTTCACCAACCTTGTTCAAGGTCGATCCCCGACGCCGACCAGGCGGGGGCTCTAGGCCTTGAGGACGGTGTCCGCGGTGCCCGCTGCAGGCGCATCGGCGACGCGATGGATCACCTGGGTCTGGGTGCCGATCCCCTTGAGCATCTTCCCGATCAGGGCGCGCTTCGGCGCCTCGAGGATCCCGAAGGCGTCGTCGACGACGACGGGCAGCCGCTTGTATCCCGCGACGCGCTCGAGCAGCGCGAGCCGCAGCGCAGCGTAAACCAGATCTCGCAGCGGCGGCGGGAGCGTCATGTACGAGCCGCTCCGCCCGTCGGAAGCAGAGAGGAGCAACGCACCCTTGTCGTCCGGCTTTCCGGCGACGACGCGGCGGTCGGTGAGCGCCTGCAGATAGGCCGTCAGCCGCCCCGACACCTGCGACCAGACCTCTTCGACCCCGAGATTCAGCAGCTCGGCCGCCCGTGAGATCAGGTGCCGGGGCACTTCCGACTCCGGCAGCGCCGTTCCGCTCTTCAGGGTGGAGAGACCCATCGCATGCTTCAGGTCTCCCTCGATCTCGCCGATCGCCCGGGTGAAGCCCATCTGATGCACCTGGTCCTCGAGCTTGTCCTTTTCCGATTCCAGCAGCGGGATCTCCACCGACAGCCGCGAAACCTCCGGCTCGAGCTTGAGCTTCTGAAGCTTCGCCAGCGCCACTTCGCGGCGCTTCACGACCAGTTCGCGCTCCTTGAACATGGCGAGCAGGTCCACAGGCGAGTCCACCTTCGCGGTCCGCATCGCGGCCTTGAGTTGCGCCTGCTCCACGTCGGAGTCCTTCTTGAGCTTGACTTCGCGCTCCTTCAGCTCCTGCGCGTACGTCGCTGCCTGCTTGTCGGCTTCGTCACCCTCGATCCAGCGGAGGATGACGACCAGAGGGGCAAGAAAGGGGACCAGCGCGAACCCGGCGATGGGCGGCCGCCTGAGCACGAAGGCCAGCGCGTCGACGCCGATACCGAGCAGGAGCCCCCCGTAGAACCAACCGCTGCCCCACACCGACTCCGGGAGTGGCGGCAGGCTCTGCGCGGCCTTCTGCCGCTTCTTCACGATGTCCGCGAGCGCGTCGTCGCGCTTCTTCAGATCCTCCTTCACTCGCGAGGCCTTCATGGTCAGATCCTTGATCTGCTCCGGCGACCAGGGCGACCGCTTCAGCTCGTCCTGCACCGCGGCGAGGTCCGCCTCCGCATCCTTGAGCTTCTGCGCGAGCACCTTGAGATCGTGCAGCCGCTGGGCGACCTTGAAGAGGCGGTCCTGCGTCGCCTCGAACTTCTTCGTCATCTCCAGCTCTTCCTTGAGGGCGCGCACGCGAGGTTGATCGACGTAGGCCTCGCTCGCCGCCGCGGAAGCCTTGCCGCGCAGCGAAGGCAGCTCGTTGATCTCGAGCACGAAAAAGCCCGTGTACGCGTCGCTCGACGGCATGCCGCACTCCACGCGCAGGAACGAGTCGATCTCGAACTGATCCTCGGTGACTTCCGCGAACTTCTTCGTGGCCGCGTCGAACCGCAGGAGCTGCCGCGAGCCGCCGAGCTCGCGAAGCAGCCGGTACGCCTTTCCCTCGCCGGAAAGGAGGCCGACCCCCACGCGCGTCGGCCCGGCGCCGTCGGCGAGGCGCTTGGGATCGTCGGGAGCGGGACAGACCGGTGCGGTGAGGGCGGTGCGCAGCGACGACGCCTTCGACACTACCGCCACGTACCCCGATTTGAGCGAGAGCTGCCCTTCCCCTGGGAGGTCCTTCACCTTCTGGAACAGCAGCTCCGTGAGCTGCACGGTCGCCCCTCCCGGCGCTCTCCGCTACTGCGCGGCCCCACCTTCTTCGGCGCTCTTCAGCCGGGCCGCCTTGCCTTGCAGCTCGCGCAGATAGAACAGGCGCGCGCGCTTCACCTTGCCGCTGGCCACCACCTCGATCTTGTCGATGCGCGGCGAATAGAGCGGGAAGATGCGCTCGACGCCCACGCCGTAGCTCATCTTTCGCACGGTGAACGTCGTGTTCGCGTGACCGCGCTTGCGCCGGATGACCACGCCCTCGAAGATCTGGATTCTCTCCTTGTCGCCTTCGCTGATCTTCGTATGCACGCGCACGGTGTCGCCGACGCGGAATTCCGGAACCTGGCCCCGGACTTCCGGCGTGACGTTCCGCTGCTCCACCAGCTCGATCGCCTTCGAACGCATCTTCGTACCCTCTGTGATTACCGGTCGCCCAAAAACAATCTTCCGTCAAGCCTTTTGCCGGGTGAGCAGATCGGGGCGGCGCTCGCGTGTGCGCGCCACCGCTTGCTCCCTGCGCCATTGCGCGATCTTCGCGTGGTCGCCGGAGAGGAGCACGTCCGGAACGCGCAGACCGCGGAAGTCGGCCGGCCGCGTGTATTGCGGCCCTTCGAGAAGCCCGTCGCAGGAAAAGCTCTCCGCCTGTGCGGAAAGCTCGTTGCCCAGCACACCCGGCACGAGACGCGCAACGGCGTCGATCACCGCCAGCGCAGCGAACTCGCCGCCCGTGAGGATGAAATCGCCGAGTGAGATCTCCTCGTCCACCCAGCGCAGCACGCGCTCGTCGACGCCCTCGTACCGGCCGCAAACGACGATCAGCGCTCCCCGGCCTGCAAGCTCGAGCGCCTCTTCCTGGTCGAACCGCCTGCCCTGCGGCGAAAGGAGGACGACGCGCGCCGTCGGTTCGCGCCGGCGGGCCGCCTCGATTGCCGCCACGAGCGGCTCCGGCTTCATCACCATCCCGGCGCCCCCGCCATACGGCACGTCGTCGGTGACGCGACGCTTGCCTTCGGCGAAGTCGCGGATGTCGGTCACCCGCACGCGCAACAGGCCCTTCTCGCGCGCCTTCGCGAGGATGCTCTCCTCGAGCGGCGCCGCGACCATGCGCGGAAACAGGGTGAGCACTTCGACCGACAACACGGCTAGTCCTCCAGATCGAACAAACCTGACGGCGCGTCGACCACGATCCGCCGCGCCTGCGGCTGCACTTCCGTCACCAGGGCCAACGGCACCAGCGCTCCGCCATCCAGCCTGAGCAGGTCTTGCGGGCCGGCTTCCTCCAGATCCTCGACCACTCCGCGCACGGTGCCCTGCGGGTCGGACACCTGGTAGCCGATGAGATCGATCGCGTACATCTCCCCTGCTTCCAAGGCAGGCAGCTCCGCCCGATCGACCTCCACCTCTTCTCCGCGCAGCGCGTCCGCCTGGTCCCGATCTGCCACCCCGCGCAGAGCGACCAGGTAGCCCTGCGTGACCCGCTCCGCCCGGTCGACCTCGAACTGCCGCTCTCCCAGCCAGATGCGCCGCGCGTGGCAAAGCCCTTCCGAACCGGCGTTGTACGGCGCGATCAGCACGCGCCCGCGGAGACCGTGGGCCCTCGCGACCCGCCCGATCGCGAGGCGGTGCTCCACGGCGACCTACCGGCCGGCCGGCTGCGCCGCCGACTTGCGGGCCAGCTTGATCAGCTGGGCGACAGTCGCGCTCGGCTGGGCACCCATCTTCAGCCAATGCTCGAGGCGATCGGCCTTGAGGTTGATGCGCGCGGGAGTGTGATTCGGATCGTAAGTGCCGATCTCCTCGTTGAAGCGGCCGTCGCGCGGGTTCCGCGAGTCCGTCGCAACGACGTGATAGAAGGGCGATTTCTTCGCGCCCCGGCGGGCGAGGCGCAGCTTGACGGCCATGGA
>Ga0137415_10002453_pt1 | contig 18458 bp, 17 predicted proteins | sample CZODoug3_1_1_16f_FD_183082 | JGI IMG/M metagenome (GOLD analysis project Ga0137415, IMG submission 183082) | Vadose zone soil fungal communities from Angelo Coast Range Reserve, California, USA - CZODoug3_1_1_16fungal (Hybrid Assembly) | ecosystem: Environmental > Terrestrial > Soil > Vadose...
GTTCGCTGCGTTGCATGACCGATGAGGCATTGCGGGATCTGCAGCCGCGGTTCAACAACCTGTACGCCAAAACTGGACGCCCCTCGATTGCACCGGAGAAGTTGTTGCGAGCGCTCCTGCTGCAAGCGCTGTACTCGGTGCGCAGCGAACGGATGCTGATGGAACAGCTCGACTACAACCTGCTGTTCCGCTGGTTAGTGGGCTTGAACCTGGATGACGCCATTTGGGATGTGACCGTGTTCACCAAGAACCGCGAGCGGAGTCTGCTCTCGGACGAGGACTTCCACCGTGGATGGAACGCTCCTGGAGGCGTGGGCGGGTGTGAAGAGTTATCAACGCAAGGACGCCAAGAACGCCGTTCCGCCGGACGATCCAGGGCACGGTAGGAAATGATTTTCGGGGCGTGCGTCGGGCTGAAAGCGCCGCCCGACCTGCGACGCTACATGCTCAGCATCATGTAGACGCATCTAGGCGCACTTCCTTTCCGGCGGGATAATGAACTCGCCGACAATATCGCCCTCTGAGCCCAGTTTCAGGCTGATTCCACATCCGCACAGGATGCACTCTAACAGCAGGTAGGAAACGCCCTCACCGTCTTTCACGAGGTCTGAAGGCAGCTTGAGTTGGTGTCGCCAGGGCTTGAGGGCGAACTGTATTTAGCCGTTCTTCCGTGCCTTCCGCCACTTCGCCCAGCGTGCCTTCTGGGCTGCGGCGATCCTTCTACGAGCCGCTGGTGACATCTTGCGCTTACCCGCAGCGATTGGAATAACCTTGCGCCCTTTGATCTTCGCCCACCGAGCCCGTTGAGCAGCGGCGATCCGTGCCCGACCTGCGGCGGAGATTGTTCTGCTGGTTCCGCGGTTGCCTGTTCCGTTTAGTGATGAAAGTGCGTTGTTGAGGCGTTCGAGTTGGGCGGTAAGACGGCTGCGTTCCCGTTCGAGCTGATTGAGTACCGAGGTCAGATTAGACATGTGGGAATTCTAACAGGGCGGGGGGCCCTTCGCCCCCTTGCTCGGTTGCCAATCTCTGTGCTGGATTCGGGTCGGCTTTGGACGGTTTAGAAGGTTTATCCAGCGTTGTTTTGCGAGTCCCAGGTCGGCTATCGATACGGTGGGTTGGTCTCATACGAAGCGATGGTCTTCTCTAGCGAGCGGCAGTTTCGAATGCAGATCCTTTCGCCTGCGCTCCGAGAGTGCCAACTAGGCGAAAAATGGGCAGGATCGAGTTGTGGTGTTGGCTGCCCGTTAATGACGGGTACGCCGAGACTTGAGTTTGAGAAATCGCCGGTCCGCTCTGCATTGGTCAGAATCCGAAGTTGCTGGAGGAACTGCTGGCCCGGCTTTGTGTATTCGAACGAGAAAAACCAGAACGTCTTGTTACGTCCGTCATACACTTTGGGGATGAAGACTGGCCCGCCCAGATTGCCGCAATACCAGCGCTGAGTGCCGTTTGGCTTTGCTGTTCCTGAGCGATTGCCCTCCCACGAATTTGCATTCCACGCTGAATCCTGGAAATAGGTCCATCCCATGCCGTGCAGTTGATTTGTGCCCGACTTGATCACAGCATTCAGATGACTTCCTCCCGACGTACCATACTCCGCGCCGGCAATGCTGGTGATACTTGAGTACTCCTGCAGATTCTCAACGGACGGTAGAACCGCAGCGTTGCCAGTCAAGTACTCGTTCGCTTCGATTCCGTCGATCTGATAGTTGTTGGAGGCGCCGCGAGGGCCATTAACACGCACTCGCGACCGGTTATTTCCGTTTTCCGCCTGAACGGCACCGGGCTGCGTGAGTTCCACGTTCACCCGAGCATCACGTCCAATCACTGGCAATGCGGCTAACTCTCGGTCAGTGAGCGAGTCCTGAATCGTTGGCGTCGCCGTGTCGACCTGCGTTGCACTAACCGAAGTTCGTCGCGGAAGAGCCAAATTCTGCGATTTTTGATGTCGGAAGCGAGACAAGTCTTGTCTTTGCAATCGTGAGTTCAGAAAAAGCGATGTAGTGCAGACCTGCCCTCTTGAAGCCAAGCGCAGCTGATGACAAACTCGCGGTCAGATGTTTTTGCGACCGCATCAGCGCAGCAAGGACGGTAAGGATCACACCTACTGGTCGTTGGTAGAGACGGTGCGAACGGTCGGCGGTCCTCGCCAGAGGACGCTGTGCTATTTGGGGGAGCTGAACGGATCTGCGCAGGCACGGTGGCTGAAAAGCGTGGAGGTGTTCAACGAGCAGGGCGAAGCTCGGCAACTGAAACTGTTTCCTTCGCATGTGGAGGTGCCGGAGGATGATCCGCAGGTAGCGCGCGTGATCGTGAATCGAGTCCGGCTGGAGAGAACCCGTCAGTTCGGCGCTTGTTTCCTGGGCTGGGAGTTGTGGAAGCGTCTGGAGCTGGATCGCTTTTTTGAACTGGCGCTGGACGAGGAAGCGGCCGAGGTGCCGTGGTCGCGGGTGGCCGCGGTACTGGCGATCAACCGACTGTGCTCACCGGGCAGCGAATTGGCGATCGAAGAGCGCTGGTACCCAGCCACGGCGCTGGACGATTTGCTGGAAATCGAGGAAGGCAAGATTAACGACACGCGTCTCTATCGCTGCCTGGACCGTATGCTGCCGCACAAGCGCAAGCTGGAACAGCATCTCAAGCAACGTTATGGAGAGTTATTCGGAGCTGAGTTTGATGTGCTGCTGTATGACTTGACCAGCACCTACGTGGAAGGAACGGCAGAAAGGAACCCGATGATGGGCCGGGGATACTCGCGCGATCATCGTCCCGACTGCGAGCAGATGGTGATCGCACTGATCGTGAACCGAGAGGGATTTCCCTTCAGTTATGAGACCTTCGATGGCAACCGTGCGGACGTGTCGACCATGGAAAGCATACTGCGTATGGTGGAACGTAAGTACGGTAAGGCGCGGCGCATCTGGGTGATGGACCGAGGAATCGTGAGCGAGGAAAATCTGGCGGCGATTCGCAAACGGGGAGGACAGTATCTGGTGGGGACGCCGCGCCGCCAGATGAAGCGGTTTGAAGCCGAGTTACTCAAGGAGGACTGGACCCGGGTGCGTCCCGACGTGGAGGTCAAGCGGATGGCAATCCCGCAGGGAGAGGAGACCTATATCTTGTGCCGCACGGCGGGCCGCAAGGAGAAGGAGAGGGCGATCCGAGAACGGTTTTCCACGCGCATGGAGGGGGCTCTTGAAGCTCTGAAGAAAAGTATCGTCAGCGGCCGACTGAAGGACCGCTACAAGATGGAGCGGAGACTGGGGCGGATTCAGGCGCGACATCCGCAAGTCAACGATCTGTTCGAAGTCACTCTGCAGGACACGCCCGCCGGCGTGCGCCTGCTATGGGAAATGAAAAAAGACCGGGAGGCCTGGCGGGACTTGCGGGAAGGCGCCTACATGCTGCGGACCAATCTCCAAGCGGATTCGGCCGAGCAGATGTGGTCCATGTACATGCAACTCACCGAAGCGGAGACCTCGTTTCGCGCGCTCAAGAGTGAGCTTTCGATTCGGCCCTTGTTTCATCAGAAGGAGTCGCGAGTCAAGGCCCACGTCCTGGTGGCCTTTTTAGGTTATGCGTTGTGGGTGACGCTGAAGCATCTACTGCAGCGTCGGCCGGAGATGGTCCCCCAGCTCTCGGCCAGTGGCGGGGGCAATGCTCAGCCGTTATCGCCGATGAAGGCGCTGGCTTTGCTATCTACGCTGCAGAGCGCTGACATCGTTCTGCCTACGACGGATGGACGCGAGATTCGCTTGCGCCGGATTACCGAACCCACGGCCGAACAGAAATCCCTGCTGCACCAGCTCGGACTCAGTCTGCCGGAACGTTTGAAATCTCTCTCAAAATGTAGTGCAGACTTCGCGATAGCCTAAACTGATTCTGAAAGACTTAGGTCGTTCCACATTCATTCCGTGACGAACTTCGGCTAAGACTTCTCGTTACCTATCTTGATCGAGACCGGGAAGTTCTTGGACTCTGAAGCATTTGGACAAGACTGGCAAGATCTTCTAGCCAAACAGATGTATCCTTATGACAGCAAAGGCTCGAAAAGCTTGCCTTTGGCTCTGGATTTAGAATTGCTAAATCACCCGAGGAGGCAGCTAATCGTTTTGGCTGGTTTGCACACTTCGCCCGACTCGACTGCCCGGCTTCAAGCAAGCAAACTCGGGAACTGCTGGGGTGGCAGCCAAGTCAGGCCGGGCTGATTCCCGATCTCGAAGATTCCGCGCCCTATTTTTAAAACTGATAGATCGCGTCGTCTTACCTCCAACCGGGCCAAGGACCTTTTCGATGTGCTACTTCTCCGAGACCGCTTGACCCTGAGGATGGGCGGGCCGCCAGGCGAGGATTGTTATGGGCGACCGCTCGGGATTTCCGATTCTTTTGTTGAACAGAGAGTAGACATTCTTCCGGTAAGTGATTGATTTGGCGTCCCCGGCGGGATTTGAACCCGCGTTTGCGCCGTGAAAGGGCGCTACCAAGCCGTAAGTTACTGAAACTACGCAACGCGGATGGCTACCAAGGGCGGTTTCAGTAAGGGTAGGAAAGGCTTCGTGGATCATAAATGGATCACGAAACGGTGTGCTGCGAACACTTGCAACAATAGCGATTTCGTAGCATTGCCTTCAATCTCATCTTTAGCACTCGTGTTTCATTCGCAGCTAGTTCTGTGGTCGCGGCCTAGAAAGCCACAATCGCTCCAAGAATCCCGGGAACACCATTGGGAAAGCCTATCGGGGATCTGAAGGGCTATACGGCCGAAATCCTCCGTCTTTGCTTCCGAATAGTGGCTCGTCCGTTGCGTCAAATTTGAATATCGATCTACGATAGCGGCTGGAACTCAATTGCCCTTCCAAAAGTTAGGCCTTGAGCGAAAAGGTCACATCGCGTCGCGACTTTCTCACGCTAACCGGAACTGCCGCGTTTGCTGCGCTACTTCCCGGCAGGGCGAACTTCGGTTTGGCGAGGAGTCTTTCAAGTCTCCAAGAGTCCGAACGAGGCGCGCCGGATTATATCTTGCGCATTGCCGCAAGCCCGATTGAGATCGCTCCGAAGCACATCGTTTCAACGATAACCTTTAACGGTCAGTTCCCAGGACCCCTCCTCCGTTTTAAAGAGGGGCGGCCGTTGAGCGTAGAAATCCGCAACGACACGGACACTCCCGAGCAGCTACATTGGCATGGCGAAATGGTTTCCGCTGACGTGGATGGGGCTGCGGAAGAAGGTACACCTTTTATTCCGGCGCACGGGATGCGGCGGATTGCATTCACTCCGCGCCCATCGGGTTTTCGTTTTTATCACACGCACAATCGGGCGGGTGCCGATTTGCACGGCGGCCAATACAGCGGCCAGGTCGGGCCGGTTTACATCGAGCCCCAGCATGAGCCGGGTGGTTACGACCGGGAAGTGTTCCTGGTACTCAAAGAATTCGAACCGTCTTTCAGTCAAGGCGGTGACATGGCCCAGGATTTTCTGACCCCCGCTGCACGAGTAAAGGAACTCGAAACTTCTGGCGAGTCGGCGATGAAAGCTTCGCTCGCAAAGGGGATGCCGCACGGCTACGAAGTAGGCTACCGATACTTCACGGTCAATGGTCGCATGTTGGGACATGGCGACCCGGTCCGGGTGAAGCAGGGCGAGCGCGTGCTCTTTCATGTTCTGAATGGCAGCGCGACCGAGATTCGCAGCTTGGCGTTGCCGGGACATTCCTTCAAGGTTGTCGCGTTAGATGGCAATGCGGTCTCGACGCCTGCCGAAGTGCCGGTGCTGTGGCTTGGGACAGCCGAGCGCATTTCCGCGATTGTCGACATGAAACATCCGGGTGTGTGGATCATGGGTGATCTTGCGGATGATGATCGTGGTCACGGCATGGGGATTGTCGTTGAGTATGCGGGACATAAAGGAAAGCCGGTGTGGATACCGCCGAAGCCATTTCATTGGAACTATTCGCGTTTCGCGAGAGCTGGTGCAACCACAGTTTCGCCAGATGAGACATTCGAGATGACGTTTGCAAAGCAGAACGCTGCGGAGGTGGGCTTCAACCGCTGGACCATCAACGGGGTGGCCTACCCCATGAGTCAGGGAATCGTCCCCGCTTCATTTCACTTGAAGCAAGGCAGACGCTACCGCCTTCGCATGCGCAATGCCAGCGACGATATTCATCCGATCCATCTGCACCGGCACAGTTTCGAATTGACCAAGCTCGCGGGCAAGCCCACCGCTGGTGTGACGAAGGATGTCGTTATGGTCGGCGGATATCAGGAAGTCGAAGTGGATTTTACGGCGGACAATCCCGGACTTACATTGTTCCACTGCCATCAGCAGCTGCACATGGACTTTGGCTTCATGACCCTGTTCGATTACGTATGAGCCGGTTTGACTTCATCTGCAGATGCTCGGTTACGAGGAGAGAGAACAATGCCAGTGAACGCAGATGCATCCTGGGCGAAGCGCACGGCTAAGGCAAATCTTGCTGATCCGCATTCTGGTTGGTTGGGTCTTCCTTTCCGAAGGCATTCAGAAATTTCTCTTCCCCGATTCATTGGGAGTTGGGCGGTTTGTGAAGATCGGCATCCCTTGGCCGCAGGTTATGGCCCCGTTTGTCGGAGTGGTTGAGATTGTTTGTGGCTCTCTGCTGTTGATAGGTCTTATTACGCGGCTGGCGACCGTGCCGCTCTTATTGATATCTCCGTCGCCCTGTATTCGACCAAAATCGTCACGCTTGCGAAAAACGGGTTTTGGGGAACGCTGCATGAAGCTCGCACGGATCTGAGCATGTTGTTCGGTCTCATCTTTCTGCTGCCGGTTTGTGCTGGCGCGTGGTCTCTTGACGCATGGTTGGCGGAAAGACGGGGCGCAACTCATGGCTGAACAGCCAGCCCTTGAATCTCCAGAATCTATTTCTGAAAAGAGACAAGTTCCTCTTGATGAGCTTGCTTTGTTCTTTCTCCGGCTAGGCACGACAGCCTTCGGAGGACCGGCAGCGCACATCGCGATAATGGAAGAGGAGCACGTCCGGAGGCGACAGCGGCTTTCTCGTGAAAAATTCCTCGACTTGCTCGGCGCAAGCAATCTCATTCCGGGTCCCAGTTCAAGCGAGTTGGCTATTCATATCGGCTACTTGTGCGGCGGTTGGAGAGGTTTGCTCATCGCTGGTACCTGCTTCATTCTTCCAGCGGCACTGATGGTCGCCGGTATTGGATGGCTATACGTCCGTTTGGGCAGGCTCCCCGCGACCGCAGGCATGCTCTATGGGATCAAGCCGGTCGTCATCGGAGTCGTTCTTCAGGCCCTCTGGAGTCTTGGACGAACAGCGGTAAAGACAACGTTTCTCGGATTCGTGGCCGTGCTTGCGCTCGTGCTATCTGTTCTCGGTTTGCAGCCGCTGCTTTTGCTGGCTGGCGGAGTAGCGTGCCTTCCTGCTCTAAGAACCTCCCGTGTGTCCTTCTCGGTACTTCCTTTTATGACAATTGGAGGCGGCATCGTAGCGACCACAGCATCGTTCAGTCTAGTTTCACTATTTCTGCTTTTCTTGAAGCTAGGCGCAACCGTATTTGGTAGCGGCTATGTGCTCTTGGCCTTCCTTCGAGCCGATCTGGTCACCCACCGAGGCTGGTTGACGGACGCGCAGCTTGTAGATGCTGTTGCTGTGGGGCAAGTGACACCGGGACCGGTTTTCACGACGGCTACTTTTATTGGCTTCATTCTGGGAGGAATTCGCGGTGCCGTCATTTCTACCCTGGGCATCTTCCTTCCCGCATTTCTGCTAGTAGCGGTAAGCGGTCCACTGGTGCCGCGTATTCGAAAATCCAAAGCTGCGGGGGCTTTCCTTGATGGTGTGAACGTTGCATCACTCGCGTTGATGGCCGCTGTTACCTGGCAGCTTGGTCGAGCATCCCTCGTTGACACTCTTACTGTTCTTTTGGCCGTAGCATCGTTGATCTCTCTGCTTCGGTTTCGCGTGAATTCCGCGTGGCTTGTCCTGGTCGGGGCCACCATTGGTCTGATAACGAGGGCGGTTCACCTACGATAGAGGCGCCCGTCGGTCTCTCAAACCTTGGAATCCTGGGGCTACTAACGGTCAGCCAGGATCTCGGTAGTGTCTCCAGTATGGTGGTCCTCGATCTGGAAACGAAGGAAGTCGTGAATTGCTTTCAGGGCGTCGGGATTTGTTGTCTTAATACGCACTCTGCTGCCTGCCGGCAACTCTTCAAAGCTGTAATAAATCTCGGCGCGTTTTTCTTTCATTACAGGTACACCGGGTGGCACCTGGTCATGGACGAACATGGGAATAGAGAATTCGCCGTTGGAGAACATCGTGACAATGTTCGTCATGTGGGACCGGGTTGCCTGCAGAGTTTCGGAATCCTTGGTGTCATTGACGGTGACTTCAATAGCTCCACCGTTTGAGTACAGGCGGAAGCGATGAGTGGTCTTGTCGTGAGGAAATCCCATCGCCTCATCACCGTGTTGTTCCACGTCGGCCTGATGCTGCGAGGCCTCTTTCATATGCTCTTTGTGCATGGGGCAAGACTGCATGTCTTGTGCTGCCAATTGCAGTCCGCTGAACAGAAGAAATGCGATTACTGTTTTCATGGTCTCTTATTCCTCCGAAACTGGTTTGCTGGAGCGCCAGATTTCATTAACGCGTCACCGAGCGAGTACAGCAAGTGCGATTTCTGCCCTGGACCCGCACTCTGAGTGCGCTGCTCCCAATCGGCCAATACCTTTTTCACATATCGTTTTGTGCGCTTCAGCGCTTCAAGGTCTTCTTCGATACCCTTCAGCTTTTCTTGGGCAAGCTGGTAAACGCGGCGGCAGGGAGCGCCGCCAGCGTCACGAGCTTTCAGGACTTCAGCCAGCTCTGCCAGAGTGAATCCGATCCGAAGCGCCCTTTGCACCACAAGCACTCTCTCCAACGCGCTCGCGGGATAGACGCGATAACCAGAGTCTGTTCGCGAGGCTCGTGGGAGAACGCCGATCTTTTCATAGTGTCGAATCGTGTCTGGACTCACCCCCGTCGCCTTGGCCAAAGCACCAGAACGAAGAGTTTTGGAACTGCTGTTTTGCACCATAAGAAGTATCAACCCCGGAATGCATTCCAGAGTCAAGGCGTTTTTGACAAAGGCGAGGGTTTCCCCACATGACGCAGGGGACCGCGCGGGTTCGAGACTCCTGCCCACTGAAAGAGGGCTGCCCGTGAACCGCCGGGTCGGTATACTTTGGGGATGCAACCCGACGAGGAGACTCTAAGCGCGTGGCGCGATTCGGCGCCCTTCTGGGAAAAGCACCGTGAAATCATCCGGCAGATGTTTGCGCCAGTTACGCAAGCTCTCGTCGAGGGTGCGCGGATCGGTCCCGGGCACACAGTTCTGGATATTGCTACGGGGCCCGGGGAGCCAGCTTTGACCATAGCTGCCATAGTCGGCCCCGAGGGCAAGGTCTTCGGGATCGATCCGGCGCCCGAGATGGTGGACGCCGCTCGTCGAGCCACCGACCATCTTGGGTTCAGGAATGCGAAATTCGAGGTCGCTTCTGCCGACCCTCTGCCGTTCCTGGCCGCTACCTTGGATGCCGTGGTAAGCCGCTTCGGCGTGATGTTCTTTCCATCTCCCGTTGAGGGTGTTCGAGAGATGTTGAGAGTACTAAAGCCCGGACGGAAACTGTCCTTGGCGGTCTGGCATTTCGCCGACAGAAATCCTTTTTTCTACACGCTGTCGCGAGTCATGGAACGTTTTGTCGATTCGCCGCCTCTTGCGCCCGACGCGCCCGACGCATTCCGCTTCGCCACCCCAGGCAAGTTACGGGACGTTCTTGCAGAGGCTGGCGCGATGGCCCCATCCGAGCGCCTGCTGCAATTCAAAATACAAGCACCGATCTCGGTAGAAGACGTTTGGACACTGCGATCCGAGATGTCTGAGAAGCTTCGTGAAAAGCTCGCCATGCTTCCAAGGGAACAGGCGAGTGAAGTGAAGCGTCAGTCGCTGGAAGCCCTGCGTGGGTACTCCACAGACCGCGGGATGAGTTTTCCGGCTGAGGTTCTTATCGTCAGTGGAACCAAGAGCTGTCCGACATGAGCATTTGAGGGTAGCTGTCAGCGCACAGAGCCGCTGCAAACAGACCAGCGTAGTTCGCAATATCTTCGAGCAGGACCATCGCGAGGGAGGCGCATTCCAAAAGCGCTTGCGCAAGTTTGCGCATCTCACACAATCTAAGTTACAGTTTCCTAAAGTGCCTGGAAGAACCGCAACTTCGATAGTTCTCCTGACGGTCTTGCTCGCCGGGCTTACTCCGACCGGGATCTGCGCCCTCATGTGCGAACGCCACACGCGAGCGGAAAGTCAGCGCCACTGCAGTCAGCCTTCAGACAGCATGCCGGGAATGGCTCACGATCACGCAGCCATCAATCATCCAGTTGTTGTTGAGGCCATGACTGCGGTGACAATGTCGCAATCGTGCCAGACGAACTGCGTCACGGCGGAACGCCTCAACGTTTGGAGAAAAATTGTTCCTCAGGTGAAGGTAGTTCGTAGCAGCGCCGAGGTCCTAAGTACCACGGCCGAGTTTCTGGCTCCTGATTTCACCGCCGTATGGGGTTTGGATAGCGGCCCACCCGCCCCGCCCACTGCACACGGTGCCTCTTTCAGCATTCTTCGCATCTGAGTTTTCTCCTCGTCTCCTAGAAGCGGCATAGCCAACGCAGCGGCTTGTTGTCGCTGTGCATCTCTCTTGTATCCAATGTCCATTGAGTTTTTTGGGGGACAGTTGGGTCCGCCAAGTCTTGAAGAGGAAGAGCTATGAAGAACAGACGTGATTTCCTGAGAAATACCTTTGGTATAGGCGCCGGGTTAGCCGCTGTACCTCGCCTGCTTGCAGCTCCCACGCAGGCAAACGGGGCGGGCATGAACATGGAGCACATGGGCCACATGGACCATACTACCCAGCGCAGCAATCAGATCATTTCGGTGGAAACGCCTGACGTTCCGCAGCTTCCGTGGCGCATGGACGGGAGCGTTAAGGAATTCCATCTGATCGCCGAGCCGGTTAAACAGGAGATTTTTCCCGGCCGGGTGGTTGACCTCTGGGGTTACAACGGCAGCGCTCCGGGCCCGACGATTCAAGTGAACCAGGGCGATCGCGTTCGGATCATCGTGGACAACCATCTTCCCGAAGCGACCTCGATGCACTGGCACGGCTTCGAAGTCCCAAGCGCGATGGATGGAGCGCCCGGTTCGAGTCAAGACCCGATCCCTCCGGGCGGGCGATTTGTCTATGAATTCACACTCCACCAGGAAGGCACGTATTTCTACCACTCGCACATGGCGATGCAAGAAATGATGGGGATGATCGGCGCGTTCATCATGCATCCCAAGGAGCCATACAAGCCGCGCGCCGATAAAGACTTCGCAATCATTATGCAGGAATATGCCATCTTGCCGAACATCAAGGTACCGAACTCCATGAACATGGAGTTCAACTGGCTCACCTTCAACGGAAAATCCGGTCCAGCCAACACTCCTCTCATCGTGCGGCACGGGGAGCGCGTTCGCATCCGCCTTATCAACCTGGGGATGGACCACCACCCGATCCACCTTCATGGGCACCAGTTCGTAATTACAGGGACTGAAGGAGGCCGCCAACCCGAGTCGACATGGGGACCGGGAAACACGGTACTCGTGGGTGTAGCGCAGTCGCGCGACATCGAGTTTGTTGCAAGGAATCCCGGCGACTGGATGCTCCACTGTCATCTTCCTCACCACATGATGAACCAGATGTCGTCCAATGTCGGTCCGATGACGCGCCGAGACGGAATGCCGGCGGGTCTCGACATGGAACGAGGCATGGGAATGCTGCGACAAGGAAGTGCAACCTCCGAGGAAAACGGTCCAAGCCTGGGTCGAGGAATGGGTGTGGGTTCGACTTTTGAACAAAGGACATCGAATTCGCCTCTCAAAGGGGAAAGTCCGATGCAGCACCAAGACATGCCCGACATGCAAGGGATGCAGATGGGCAAGCCGGAGGTCAGCAAGGATGCGAATTCCGTGCCGGGCTTTCCGCAGGATGCCTTCATGGAAGGTCCCATGATGGCGATGGATCAAGTGGTCGACAAACCTGAAAACTTCGGTCTGCGTCCCGGCTGGAGCGGATTCATGGCAGGAATGATGACGTTCGTACGTGTGCTGCCTCCCGACAAGTACGACCAAATCATGGAGCTTCGAAAAAAGCAGGAAGGCAATAAGCCGATGAAGATGGACATGCCGGGGATGGAGCACAAACATGAATAACCTGACTACGCCGGTGAAGTTTATGGAAGCGAGGATCGAAACCGTGTCACTACGTGTAACGCGATTTGCACTCTGCTGTTGCTGGGCTTTGTTCCTGACGGCCTTGCCGGGCCGCGCGCAAAGTTCAGCGTCCGAGCAGAAGACAATCACTCTTGAAGAACTGCAACAGATGGCCTTAAAGAACAACCCGACGTTCAGGCAATCCGCCGCCAACATCCAAGCGGCGGAAGGCAGGAAGAGGCAGTCGGGATCTTATCCGAATCCGACTGTCGGCTACCAGGGCGAACAGATCCGAGGCGGTTCGTTTCACGGGGGCGAGCATGGGTTTTTCGTTCAGCAGGACATTGTATTGGGTGGAAAGCTGGGCCTGAATCGACAGATTTTTGACCAGGAGCTCAAACAGGCGGAAACAGAAGCCGAGGAGCAAAAACTGCGCATAGTCACAAACGTGCGGATGTCCTACACCCAAGCGCTTGCTGCCCAGCAGGCGCTGAAGTTGCGGCAGGACCTCAGCAAGCTTGCCGACGACGGTGTGGAGACCTCCCATCAGCTCGCGAATGTCGGCCAAGCGGACGCTCCTGACGTGCTCGAATCGGAAGTGGAAGAGCAGCAGGCACAACTCGCCGTCACCATGGCCGAACAGAACCGGCAGCGGGTTTGGAAGGCACTTGCCGCCGTCGTGGGGAATCCGCAGCTTCCCTTGATGAATCTCGAAGGAAAACTCGAAGACACCCCGCCGGTCAATGCTGATGAGCTAGTGGAGAAAATCGTCAACGAGAGTCCGGCTGTAAGAATCGCTGAACTTGGTGTCAAACGAGCCGAAGCAGCCTTGGCTCGCGCGAAGCGGGAATCGATCCCCGACCTGCAACTCCGCGGTGGCATGCAGCAGAATGGTGAGTTGTTGTCTAACGGGAGGGCTGTCGGACTGCAGGGCTTTGCTGACGTTGGGGTGAAAATTCCCATCTTTGACCGTAACCAGGGGAACATCGCCGCCGCGAAGGCTGATGCCGAGAGGGCGAAGCGCGAGGTGGAGCGAGTGAAGCTGGTTTTGCGGGAACGGGCGGCAAGCGTCGTCCAGAACTATGCGTTCTCGCAAACCGCCGTCGACCGCTACAAGAACCAGATGATACCGAGGGCGCAAAAGGCGTATGAGATGTACATCAAAAAATACCAGCAGATGGCTGCAGCTTACCCACAGGTCCTCATCGCCCAGAGAACCCTGATGCAGCTCGAAGTCTCTTACATCACTGCTTTGGAGAGCTTTGCCACGAGCTCACTTTCTCTCCAGTCCTACTTACTCACGGACGGCCTCGAAGCTCCTTCGCAGCCAGGCGGCATGGACAAGCCAGTGCGTGAGGTCAACATCCCATTCCAGATGAGCGCAAACCCTCAGTAGAGGTGAATACATGAGAAAACGCGCTCTTCTTTTATCGATCATCGCTGCAGGGGTCGCGGGAGTCGCTGCGTTCGGATGGGTGACGATCCGGCGTGGCTTCAGTGCGCGGGATAACCCGTCAGTAGTGGAAACTTACGTCGCCAAGACCGCACGAAGGCTCTCGGTTCTGGCGTCAGAAGGTAACGCGAAGAATCCCTTTGCACCGACCGCTAAAGTTCTCAGCGAGGCGCGCGCCCACTTCGCCGATCATTCCGCTATTTGCCATGGCAACGATGGCAGCGAGAAGACGCAAATCGGCCAGAATCTCTATCCGAAGACGCCTGACATGCGTCTGCCCCGACACTCAGAAACTCACGGACGGAGAGATCTTCTACATCATCCACAATGGCATTCGGCTTACCGGAATGCCCGCATGGGGCACGGAGGAGAAAGACGACGATAGCTGGAAGCTCGTTGTGTTCATACGGAATCTGCCTTACCTCACGCCTGCCGAGGAACGCGAAATGGAAACGCTCAATCGGAAGGCCCTGGAGAGAAGCAGGAGGAGCAAAAAGAAGAGCAATTCTTGAACGAAGGCCAACCCGGCAAGCAGGCACCCGAACCACCAACGCACCACAATCACTGAGGAGAAAATTATGCAACGCATGGTCGCAGTCGTTACGCTGTTGTTCGCGCTTGCTATCATGGCACTGGCTCACGGAAACGAAAAGCATGTCATGGGCAAGGTCACGAGCATTTCTGATAGTTCCATTACGGTTGAAACCACGGCCAAAAAGTCCGTAACGGTAGACGTGAGTGACCAGACCAAGTTTGAAAAGAGCGGATTCACCTGCCACCCTGAAGGATCTAAAGGTTGGCGACAAGGTTGTAATCCACGCAGGTGTCTCGGGCACCAAGCTCGTCGCAAACGAAGTCCAGTTTGGGGCCATGAAGGCGAAGTCCATGGAATGGAGGGCATGGATCATAAGTGAAAATGCGTTAAGGGAGGACCAGAAGATCATGTTCACTGAACGACGAAGTAAATATCCCTCCCCAACCAGATCTGTTCCTTGACAGATCTGCTTGCGCCCCTTTGACCTCAACATTTTGACATCGGGTTGGCAATGGATCACATGACACACCAAGACCGCGAATCAGTCGACCAACATGCTGGCCACAAGATGTCGGAGGCCCACGCTAGTCACGACCGCCACGCCGGACACTCCGTCGCCATGTTTCGCGACAAGTTTTGGCTGAGCTTTGCTCTCACAATTCCAGTCGTCTTCTGGTCGACGGATGTCCAACACTGGCTTGGGTACAGAGCACCTTCCTTTCCCGGCTCGAACTTTATCGCCCCAATCCTCGGAACGGTGATCTTCGTTTACGGCGGCCTCGTTTTCATCCGTGGGGCATGGAGAGAACTAGCAGACCGTAAGCCCGGCATGATGACCCTCATCAGCCTGGCGATCACAGTTGCCTTTGGTACGTCGCTCGCCGCGACCTTCGGTCTCTTTGAGATCGATGTGTGGTGGGAACTCTCATCTCTCATCACAATCATGCTCCTGGGCCACTGGCTGGAAATGCGGGCTATTTCCCAGGCTCGTGGCGCACTCAATGTGTTAGCTGCGCTCCTCCCAGACACTGCCGAACGGGTAAGTGGTGCGGAAATTCAAACCGTTCGGCTTTCTGAGTTGCACGTGGGCGACATAGTTCTTGTCCGGCCCGGAACCCGCGTTCCGGCGGATGGCATAGTCGTCGAGGCTGTTGCCGATGTTGACGAGTCGATGATTACCGGCGAGTCCCGACCCGTCTCCAAGGGGCCAGGTGCGACCGTGGTCGCGGGAACGATCGTCAGTGGCGGAAGCCTTCGGGTCCGAGTTACGGCAGTCGGGGAGCAGACCGCTCTATCCGGCATTATGCGGCTGGTTGCTGTGGCGCAGGCTTCTGGGTCTCGCGCGCAGGCCCTCGCCGACCGGGCAGCGGCAATCCTTTTTTACGTAGCCGTCGCGTCTGGCGCGCTGACGTTCCTCTACTGGTGGTTTTCGGGAGACAAAGAACACGCCTTAATCAGAACCGCAACCGTCCTCATCATTGCCTGCCCGCACGCGTTGGGACTGGCGATTCCACTCGTGATTGCAATCTCGACATCGCTCGGGGCTCAGAACGGTCTCCTGATAAAGGACAGACTCGCACTCGAAAGGGCCCGGAATTTGGACATAGTGATTTTCGACAAAACGGGAACGCTCACACGCGGGTCCCCGGCAGTGTCGGGAGTCGTGGCTGTGCCTGGTACCAACGAGAGTGATTTGCTTGCCCACGCGGCGGCTGTCGAACTCAACTCCGAACACCCGCTCGCAAAAGCAATCGTGTCGGAAGCCGAACGCCGAAACCTGCCCACGTCGCACGCTGCCGAATTCGAAGCGTTGCCCGGTCGAGGAGCAACGGCACTCGTAGATGGCAAGAGAATCGTAGTGGGCGGACCCCGTGTGTTGACCGAATCGAAAATAGTAGTGCCACCAGAAGTTCAAAAGTTGACGACAGCCTGGGCGGCCGAAGGGAAAACAGTTCTGTATGTCGTCGCCGAAGGACGACTGGTCGGCGCTGTTGCCGTGGAAGATGAGATTCGGCCCGAATCCCATGAAGCGGTCATGGAACTTCATCGCCTGGGTATCCGGGTCGCGATGATCACTGGAGACGCGAAGGCGGTTGCTGATTCGGTCGCCCGACGCCTCGGGATGGACGAGGTCGCAGCCGAGGTTCTTCCCGCCGAGAAGGCATCGGCTGTGAAGCGCTTTCAGTCGGGTGGCAAGAAGGTTGCCATGGTTGGAGACGGCGTGAACGATGCTCCAGCACTGGCGACCGCAGACGTAGGAATCGCGATTGGCGCTGGAACCGATGTGGCGATTGAGTCAGCTGGAATCGTGCTTGTGCGTAGCGATCCGCGCGATGTTGTGGCAGCGATCAAGCTATCTCGGGCTACCTATCGAAAGATGATTCAAAATCTCGTTTGGGCGACCGCCTATAACCTCGTTGCCATCCCTGTCGCCGGAGGCCTTCTCGTTCCTCGTGGACTCGATCTTCCCATGAGTGTTGGCGCGGTCGCAATGAGCCTCTCTACCATCATCGTAGCTGCGAATGCACAGTTGCTTCGCCGGCTGACACTGCAGCGCACAGCCCACTAATAGGTGCAACCGGACAGGCAATCCCGGCATTGGTCTGTTCGTAGCCCTGTGTCACTGCCGCAGGAAAGCGATACCAGAACGCTCCATCAGAAAAGACCTGCTAGAGCGCTCGTTAATCCGGGCCACCGCCAACTGCTCACAACCGATGATCAAGTGACCTCTTCCAATTTGTGCCTATATTGTGCCCATACAACAGGCCGTGGGCTGAGAACTCTCGTTCCGCCTCGGCCCGTAAAGGAGCAGCCATGCAAAAAGGAAGTCTCATTCGCTCATCACGTCGTCAAGGACCCGATGTTTGGGAGTACCGCTGGAGAGAATTTTGCTCCGGACAAACGAGAAAGCATCGCAGAGAGCAATTTGGTCAAACTGGTGAGGCGGGGCGCAGTTTCGGAAATCAAGCCTGCCTAAGTGGATGAAATTGGATCATGAAGAAAAACATTGATTCTGCGGAACCCGTTTATTTTGTTGGCGTCCCCGACGGGATTTGAACCCGTGTTACCGCCGTGAAAGAACGGCTCATACACGACTTTAAAGGACTTACAAGAGGCGGACGACCTCTAAGTCGTTGGAAATCCCCGGTAGCGGGAGCAGAACCGTAGTGTAATCCGTAGTGCAGTGCAGCCGACATGAATGCCGGTTTGAGACACCGCGAGAGCCAGTGTATCTCGACTTCGCGCGAGGAATTCTGAACAGTAGAGATTAAGCGGCCTTCATATGAACCGTCAACATGAGATTGAACCGTACTGGCAAGATGAAGATGACTGGCTCTGCACAGTCGAATTCTTGCCGAGGGATGACCCCGAAGGTCGACTGTTTGCCGCAGACATCGTCGGTTATCTGTTTGGCTACGCACAACTGACGAACACACGCGTTCTGGCACTCGTGGGCGATCTTGATGCCAGCGCTTACCAGCTTCTGTTTTCCTTTTCGTCTCCTGCGGAGAAAAAAGAGTTCCTGAACTTGCATTGGACAGGTGAGATAACTTCTTGTTACCGACAATCCGGGAGCTATCTCGTTCGGCACTTAAATCGAGACGTCAAGTGCGACACCACTTCTACTGATAGCGCTTGTCCGGCCAGGTGAGTTGCGCTTTTGATATGAAGAGCGGTTTGCAGACATGTGCCAAGCTAGGAGTCATCGGATTTTGATTCCTAATCCCGCCGAATCAGCGCTCGGAGCTGCGGCCTAGCACTCTCGCCAAAGCCGCTCGACCAGTTTGCCTGCCGCTGGTAGATCCTTGATGAAGTCAACGCCCATCCCAGCAAACAAAGCACTCTCCGTCACTGCTCCATCAAAACCGCGCAACGGTGTCCAAATCTGGTAGCGAAGAACTTTGCTGCCATCAGGGCGGGTTGCGACAACATCGCCCTCGCTAGGCCTTTTGCCTGGCGACGGACATTCTGCCGCCTCCCACATGACCAAGGTGCGATTTCGCAACGCGATGTATGGCGAACCAGCCATCCTGAAAACAGATTGTCAACGCCGTATCTTTTGCATAGGCCGCCAGTGGTGGCCTGTTCGCGCTGCTTGCTGCAGTGACGTCATCTAAGTATGGGACACTTCTGCTACTTTGCTTGAGCTTTGCCGGAATCTCCTTCGATGAGCCCATGAATT
>Ga0137415_10002454_pt1 | contig 18455 bp, 16 predicted proteins | sample CZODoug3_1_1_16f_FD_183082 | JGI IMG/M metagenome (GOLD analysis project Ga0137415, IMG submission 183082) | Vadose zone soil fungal communities from Angelo Coast Range Reserve, California, USA - CZODoug3_1_1_16fungal (Hybrid Assembly) | ecosystem: Environmental > Terrestrial > Soil > Vadose...
CGCGTGTTGTCCGCCTCGCACCGCGGGCAGCGCAAGAAAGGCTGCTCGCCGTGGTCCATCTCCAGGGCCATTCCGGACGGCGCGCCGCTGAACCGCGCCGCGGTCGCGACCTCGTGGTGCGGCGACTCGTCCGGGCGCCGCGGGCGTTCGAGCTTGAGGAAGCGCGTCAGCCGTCCGGCCATCAGCCGGCCACCGCCAGCCGCTGCGCCGCGGACGCGGGCCGCGTCCGGTTCCTCGCCCATTCGCGCAGCCGCGAGATCTCCTCGCCCATGGTGGCGGAGAGCGGAAACGCCTCCTCCACCGCCTTCAATACGTGTGCGTGCCGCAGTTCGGTCTGCTCGCCGAAGGCGTAGTAGAGGCCGGCGATCACCGCCTGCTCGATCTCCGATCCGGAGAACCCTTCGGCGGCGGTGGAGAGCGCGTCCAGATCGAACGCCGCCGGGTCGCGCTCCCGCCGGGCGATGTGGATGCGGAAGATCTCCCGCCGCTCCGCCGAGCTGGGCAGGTCGATGAAGAAGATCTCGTCGAACCGCCCCTTGCGCAGCAGCTCCGGCGGCAGCGCGTCGATGCGGTTGGCCGTCGCCACCACGAACACCGGCGCGGTCTTCTCCTGCAGCCAGGTGAGCAGCGACCCGAAGACCCGGGCGGAGACGCCGGAGTCGGTGACCGCCGCGCCGGCGCTTCCCGCCAGGCCCTTCTCGATCTCGTCGATCCAGAGCACGGTCGGCGAGACGCTCTCCGCCACCCGGATGGCGCGGCGCAGGTTCTCCTCGGAAGATCCGATCAGCGAGGAGAAGATCCTCCCCAGGTCGAGGCGCAGGAGCGGCAGGGACCAGACCGATGCGATCGCTTTCGCCGTCAGGCTCTTGCCACAGCCCTGCACTCCGAGCAGCAGCAGTCCCTTCGGCGACGGGAGCCCGAACTTGCGCGCGGGCTCGCTGAAGGCGCCCGTCCTCCCGTTCAGCCAGCCCTTCAGCTCGTCGAGGCCGCCGACATGGGCCAGCTCCTGCTCCATGCCGACGAACTCGAGCAGGCCGCTCTTGCGCACGACCTGCCGCTTCTCCTCGAGCACCAGGCGGATGTCGTCCTTGTCCAGCACCCCGTCGTTCGCGATGGCCTTCGCGAAGGCGTTCTCCGCCTCGCTCAGCGTCAGTCCCTGCGCGGCCTTGATGATCTGCTCGGCCTGCTCCTTGGTCAGCTCGACCCGCGCCTTGTTCCCCCGGCGCACGACCGTGACGATCTCCTTGAGCAGCTGGAACAGGTCGCGGAACGAGGGCAGGGGAACGTCGAGGACCGAGACCTCCTTCTCCAACTCGACCGGAATGCTCAGCACCGGCGCGAGGAGGATCACCGTGGTGTAGGTGGACTTGAGGTCCTGCGCGAGCTCGCGCATCGCCCGCACCACCGCTGGGCTCTCGAGGAAAGGGTGGAAGTCCTTGAGCACCACCAGCGACGCCTCGGTGAGCTTCCCGATCGCCCCCAGCGCCTCGACCGGGTCGCGCGACTGCTCGCTGATGGTCACGGTCCGCACCCCGGAGACTCGCCGCAGCCCGCGCGTCACCGACCACTGCAAGAGGGCCTTCCCGTGCGTCTGGGCGACGTCCTGGAGGATGGCGTCGAGGCGCTGCTCCTCCCAGCTGACCAGGTAGATGAGCGGATAGCGGGCTCGGATGAGAATGTCGAGATCGGAGACGAACTTCGGCGTCCCTGCGGGCGCGGCTGCTTCCAGCGTCTCCATCCGCCGGATTCTACCAGATGATCAAATGCGGCCCGCCGCGCGGCGGAAGCGGGCGGCGGCCTCTTCGACCTGCTCCAGATGGAAGTCCAGGTGGGTCACGGCGCGGATGCGCGTGCCGCTCACCGCGTTGATCAGGACGCCCTCCTTCCGCGCCGCCTCGACGAGCGCGGGCGCGTTCTGGACGTCGGCGAGCAGGATGTTCGTCTGCGGCGCGTGCCAGGCGAAAGGCACCAAGGCGGCGAGTTTTCTCGCGCTCTCGTGGTCCTCCGCGAGCCGCTGCAGATGGTGGTCGAGCGCGTACATTCCCGCCGCCGCGAGCACCCCAGCTTGCCGCAACCCACCTCCCACCCGCTTTCGCAGCCGGCGGATGGCCTTGATCCGTTCGCGCGTCGTGGCGACGAGGGATCCGGCGGGAGCGCCCAGCCCCTTGCTCAGGCACACCGACACGGTGTCGGCCCTCTCGCACCATTTCTTCAGCGCGATCCCGGTCGCCACGTGCGCGTTCCAGATGCGCGCGCCGTCGAGGTGCACGGCGAGGCCGGCGCCGTGCGCGACGTCCGCGACCGCCTCCAGCTGCGCCAGCGGCCAGATGCTCCCGCCGCCGCGGTTGTGCGTGTTCTCGATCGCGACCGCTCTCTGGCGCGGATCGTGGTCGGTCTGGCCGGAGCGGAGCACGGCCCTCACCGCCTCGGCCGTGAAGATCCCGCGAGGACCGTCGACGACCAGGCTCTGCGCGCCCCAGAGCGCCGAGATGGCGCCGCCCTCGTAATTGACGACATGGCTGCTGCGGTCGCAGATGATCTCCTCGCCCATGCCCGCGAGCGAGCCGAGGGCGATCTGGTTCGCCATCGTCCCGGTGGGCACCCACACGGCCGCTTCCTTGCCCAGCACCGCCGCGACGCGGTCTTGCAGCGCATTGACGGTAGGGTCCTCGCCGTACACGTCGTCGCCCACTTCGGCGGCCGCGATGGCCTTGCGCATTCCGGCGGTCGGGCGGGTGACGGTATCGCTGCGCAGATCGATGAGGTCCATTGGGTGCTCCGCGCTGTGCGCTGCGCCCGTCGCGGGCGAAGCCCGCGCCTGCGGGCCCGCCCATGATAAACGCGTCCGCGGTGGCCCGCGAATCGAAAGCAGACCGCGCGCGCAGGTTCGCGGAGATCGTCCGCCTGCTGGAAAAAGAGATGCCCGAGGCGAAGATCGCTCTGAACTACGAAGACGAGCTGCAGCTGCTGGTCTCGGTGATGCTCTCCGCCCAATCCACCGACGCGGTCGTAAACCAGGTGACGCCGGCGCTCTTCGCGCGGTACCCGACCGCGGCGCACTACGCCCGCAGCACGCCGGAGATCCTCGGCGAGCAGATCAGGCGCGTCGGGCTCTGGCGGGCGAAAGCGAAGAACCTGCACGAGACGATGACGCGGATCGCGCGCGATCACGGCGGACACCTTCCGCGAAAGCGTGAGGAGCTCTGCGAGCTGCCCGGAGTCGGCTGGAAGACCGCGGGGGTGGTGGTGAACCACGCTTTCGGCACGCCCGCGCTGCCCGTGGACACCCACGTCGGCCGGGTCTCGCGGCGGCTGGGGCTCACGCGCGAGGAGGACCCGCGCAAGGTGGAACGGGAGCTGTCGGCCCTGTTGCCGGACCGGCTCTGGGGACGGGCGCACCAGCTCTTGATCTGGCATGGCCGCCGCACCTGCGACTCCCGCCGGCCGCACTGCTCGCGATGCGTGGTGCGCGACCTTTGCCTGCGCCGCGGGGTCAAGGAGAGCGACTGAAGAGGAGGAGGTCGTTTCCGTCCTGGAGGAGCGCGTCGTAGCGCGCCCAGCCTTTCGGTGCCCGGGCGACGTACCGCGACCAGCTTAGAGTGGTGAGCGGCCCGTCTGAATCGGCGAAATGATGGATGAATGCCTCCACCGTCTGGCGCTGCGGGCATGTCATCGTGCGGCCCTCGGCGATCACCGACGCGGCCGAAAGCCACGAGCAGATCCGGCTCGGGTCGGGGCTGGGCGCGGCGGCGATGACGTAGAGCAGATCGTCCGGGAGGTGCCGCAGGATCCCGGCCGCGAGGCCCAGCACGTGATGCGCGGGCGCTCCAGCGATCTCCGCTTCGGGACCGCAGGACCCGTCCGCGCGGAAGGGCAGGGTCGCCGCCATCAGCGCGCCCTGCCAGATCACGGCTGTCGTGAGCTGGTCGGCGTGCACGTCGACGGCATAGACGTGCCGGTAGTCGTCGGCGAGAGCGCGCGCGTGCCGCAGGGTCGCCAGCGTATGGACCGACAGCCCACCCGGGTAACCGTGGTGGCCGTTCTCGCAGCCTCCGCCGGGCGCCGCGAGAAAATCACCCCTCTTCGGCGGAGGCAGCTCGAGCCTCGGGTCGCCGAGCAGCTTCCGCGCCTCGGCCGGATGCCCGTACGCCCAGGCTTGCTGCGGAAGCCATGGAGCGAGCACCTGCGCCTCCACGGCAGCGCGCAAGGCGGGATCGCCGATGGCTGCGGCTTCCCGGCGGACCTCGAGGTAGGCGCGGTAGGCGAACGGGAGTTTCGCTGCCACCTCGCGGGCCCGGATCGCGGGGTCCTGCGCGGCGGCGAGCATGATGAGGAGCGTTATTTTTGCCATATCGGGGCGTCGATCTAGCGTAGTTCGCGATGGCGAACGACCTTCGTCAGCGGATTGAATCCGAGCTCTCGCTCGCGCTCGAGTGCGCGTTGGCGACGGAGGAGGCGCTGGCCGAGGCGGCGGGACTTCTCTCCGAGGCGGAGTCGCTCGTGTCGCGGATGTCCACCGACCGCCGTCCTCGCCGGCGGCCCAAGCGAAAGCGCCGCAAGGATTCGTCGTGAGCGGTTTCCTCAGGGTTGGACCGCGCGCGCGGAGCCGGTGAGCAGCGGCCGGCCCGCCCAGCCCGGCGGAACCACCAACTCCACGGACCCTGCCGGCACCCATCCAGTCAGTCCGTTCGCGAGCTTGATGCGCCGGAACCCCGCTTCCTCGTCGTCCACCCGCACCGTCGTGCCCTCGTGGATCTCGAAGCGGCTCACGCTCTTCTCCGCGGGCCCTTCACGCGCGGGGACCGCCTGCGCGACGACCACTGCGCGCCGCATCGCCATCCCCCGGCCCGCGGCGGCACCGAAGGTGAGGAGAGCGGAGAGGAGCGCGCCTCCGAAGGAGCCGGCGGCCGCCAGCGCCGCCCAGCGCGGGCTCCTGCGCAGGAGCCGGAGTCCGAGCAGGATCCACGCCGCTGGCCAGAGCACGGCGAGGATCGCCGCCGCCCCGGTTCCGGGCAGCGGGGCGAGCAGGCGGGCCATCGTCTCCGCTCCTCCCTCCTCGGCATCTCCTTCGAGGCGGTCCACGTTCCCCCGGCGCACCTCCGCCAGGTCGGCGCCCGCATCGTCGTCGCCGGGTTCGAGGAATAGCGCCCGTTCGAAATGCACCACCGCCAGCCCCCGCTTTCCCTGGCGCAGATAGGCGGCGCCGAGATTCGTCTCCAGCTCGGTGGAGGCGACGCCTTCGGAGACGAGGGCCTCGTAGGCTGCGATCGCGCGCGAGACGTCACCGGACAGATATGCGGCGTTCGCATCGGCGAAGAGCTGCGCTCCGGCCGGCTCGGCGGCGGCGAGCAGCGCGGCGAGGAGGAGGGTCACCTGCTCCTCCGGTCCAGCTCGCCGAGGACCTGATCCGCCCGGCCGAGCATCGCTTCCCTCGCAGGGGACTCGCCGCTGCCGGGCGCGAAGCGCGCGCGGTCACAGTCGTCCAGGATGCGCACCAGCCGTCGCACCGGCTCCTCCGGCTGTCCCCGCGCCAGCAGCGCCGAGACGAGCTCGTCCCGCGTCAGGCCGGCGGCGGCGATGCCCTGCTTGTCGGCAAGATATCCGGTCACCGCGCGGACGATCTCCGCGTAGAAGGCCACCGACTCTCCGCGCTGGAGCAGCGCCCGGGCCCGGCGCAGCCGCCTCGCCGCGGCGCTTCGAGCGAGCTCCATCCGCCTGCGCCCGGGATCGACGTGCAGCATCCGCCGCAGTCGGGCGAGCCCGAGCACTACGGCGAGGCCGAACGGCGGCAGGCCCAGCGCCGGCCAGAACCACGGCTGCGCCCAGGGCGGGGTCGCGCGCTGCACCGATCCCAGGTGCAGACGGATGGGATGGATCCCGCCCTTGACGAGCAGGTTCTGCGAGGTGGGCTCCGCCGCGGGTTGCCCGACCAGCCCCGGGCCGACGTGCAGCGCGATCGGATCGGTGCGCACGGTCCGGTACTGCTTCTGCACCGGGTCGAAGATGTCCATCGCCAGCGAGGGGATCTCCACGGCTCCCGTCCTCTCCGGGACGAGCAGTTGCTCGACGGTGCGGGTGCCGTTGATCTGGCCCCGCTCGATCGTCTCCTTGTCCGAGACGGTCGCGTCATATGCGCGGACGCCGGAGAGGACCGGCAGCCTCGGCAGGCGCAGATCGCGCACGTTGCCGTGGCCGGTCGCCACCAGCCGGAGCGTGATCGGCTGCCCGACCGCGACGCTGGAAGGGTCCGCCGAAGCGCTCAGCGTCCATTGGCCCACGTTGCCGAGATCGAATCCCGCTGGTTTGGCGGGCGGCAGCGGATGGATCTCGAGCTGCAGCGCCTGCGACGAGCGCCGCGAGCTTTCGCGCGAGAAGAGCATGCCGAAGCCCGTGAGGACCTGCACTTCGGCCGGCTCGATCGCCGCCTTTCCCGGCCGGAGCGGAAACAGCGCCCGGCGGCGCAGCAGGTACGCCGTGTACGGGACACCGTCGAGGATGCGCTGCTCGGGGACCAGCTGCTGCGGCGCCTCGACGTCTTCGCTCCAGAACCCGTCGAGGCGGGGGATCTGCAGCTTCTCGATGCTGCTCACGTTGGTGCGGGCGAGCAGGTACAGCGAATACGTGACCTGCTGGCCGACGAACGGCCGCTCGTTGTCCACGGCTGCGCGCAGGATCAGGTCGCGTTGGCCGGGATGCACGTCTGCGAAGGGATCGAGGCTGTCCGCCATGCGATCTTCGGCCAGGCGGTCGGCACCCTGCGTCCGCCTGCGCAGGGCTTGCCCGGCCGGGACGACGCGGACCCTGATCGGGTCGGTCTGGAGCTTCTGGCCGTGGAACTCGAGCTTCACGGCCTCGATGGTCAGCTCTCCCGCGCGCCTGGGAGTCAGGGCCAGCGAGGTGATCACCGTCCTGCGGAAGGAAGGAGCGCTGTTCGAGAGCGTGAAGGTGACCTGCTCGGACTGCGATCGGCTGACGACGTCGAAGTCCGCGAAGGTCGGGATCTGCAGTTCGCCCGTGTCGGCCTTGGAAGCGTAGGTGACGGCGATGCGGAGCGTCAGGGTGCCGTCGAGGGCGACCTCGCTCGCATCCGCCGTCGCCGACAGCTCCACCTCGCCCGCGGCGAGCGCGGGCAGCGCGATCAGGAGCGCCAGCCGGAGCGCGTTACCAGTCCTTCTCGAGATCACTTCGCTTCCTCACATCCGCCTTCTTCTTGGCGAATCGCCAGGTCTGCAGATTCTTTTCGCTCGCGCGCAGCGCGTCCAGCAATCGTTGCGCCTCGCTGCGATCCATGGGTTTCTCGTTCGCCGCCTCGCCCGTCCTCGGCTGCGGCTCGCTCTTGCCTTGCGCCTGGGCGGCCGGATCCTCGCGCTGCTGCGCCTCGCCCTGCTGCTGCTGGCCAGTTCCGGGATCCTCCGGCGGCGATTGCTCCCGCTTGCGCGACGCATCGCCTTTCTGCGCCTCGGGCTTCTGCTCTCCGCCCTGCCGCGGGAGCTGGTCAGGTTTCGGCTGGCCGGCGGGATTCGCCCGGCGCTGGTCCTGCGTGCGCAGCAGCAGCTCCAGGTTCACCTTGGAATCGCCGTCCGCCGGGTCGAGCCCCAGGGCTGCGCCGTATTGCCGGACGGCTTCGTCGGCGTGCCCGAGCGCCTCGCTCGCCAGAGCGAGATTGTACGCGGCCTTCGGTTTCAAGGCCGCATCGCCGCGCTGCAGCGCCTGGGCAGCCTCGCTGGAAGCCTCTGCCGCCTTCGACGGATCGAGCTTGAGCAGCACGGTGGCCCGGTCGAAGGCGATCCGGGGATCGTCCGGCATCCGCGCCCGGGCCCGATCGTACTCGCGCAGGGCCGCCTCCGGATCGTCCTGGGCCGCGAGAGCGTTGCCGCGCGCCACGTCGTCGTCCTCCCGCCGGTACAGCCGTTCGATGGCGCGGCCGAGGGATCCGCGCACCCGCGAGAAGACGCCCGGCGGCCCCGTCGGCTTCGCCACCACCACGACGCGCTCGGGCGCCGCGAGGAACAGCGCGAGCAGGAGCGCGGTCATGCGGCGGCCCTCCGGCGCAGCGGTCCTTCTCCGAGGGCGGCGGCCGCGCAGAGCAGGGCGAAGGCCGGCCAGGCGAACCAGGGGTACTTGTCGTCGTACTGGACCGAGAGGTGCGATTCGAACTCGCCCTTGTGGATCCTCTCCAGCTCGGGGAGGAATTTCAGGACGCCGAGATCCGCGCCGCCGCCCGCCAGCAACGCGCCGTTGCCGCGGGCGGTCAGCTCGCCAAGCCCTTTGATGTCGGTGCGAGTGAGGACGGTGCGGCCCTCCTTGTCCTTCTTGTAGCCGGTCAGGTTTCCGGCGCCGTCCAGGACGGGGATCGGCTCTCCCTCCGTGCTCCCGATCGGCACCGCGAAGATGCGGATGCCGGCTTCCGCGAGATCGGAGGCCGCGGCGAGCGCATCGCCGCGCTGATCCTCGCCGTCGGTGATCAGCAGCACTGCCTTTCCCGCGTCGCCGCGGCCGCCGCCGTCGAGCACTTCGCGCGCCTGGTAGAGGGCGTCCGCGATGGCCGTTCCCTGGGTCGCCATGCTGACCGGCTCGACGGCGCGCAGGAACAGCCGGGCCGCGGCGTAGTCGGTGGTGAGCGGGCATTGGATGAACGCGTCGCCGGCGAACACCACCAGGCCGACGCGATCTCCGTTCAGGCGGTCGAGGAGCGCCGTGACCTCCAGCTTCGCGCGCTCGATGCGCGAGGGCTTCACGTCCCGCGCGAGCATGCTGGTCGAAGCGTCGATCGCGACCACCAGATCGATGCCCGAGCGCTGGACCAGCTCGGTGCGCTCGCCGCACTGCGGGCCGGCGGCCGCGACGAAGAGGAAGAACAGGCCCAGGCCGAGCGTCACCCCTTTGGCGATTCCCTGCGTGGCGCCGCCGCCGCGCAGCACCCGATCGAGCCGTGCCTGCGGCACCATCGCCGCCACCCGTTGCTGCCGTTGCCAGGATCGGATGGCCGCCAGCGCGCCCGCGACCAGGCCGAGCGGCGCGATCCAGAGGAAGATCGGCGCGAGGATGCGCAGGTGCTGCCCGAGCAGCGTCGTCTGGATCCCGCTCACGGCGCTCCCTGCATGCGCGTCCCGCGCAGCGCGACGCCGATCAGCCCGAAGAGGGCGGCGGGGACGAAGAAGCGCGCATACCATTCGTCGTAGCGGGTGCTTCCGCCGGCGTCGTAGATCTTGCTCTTCTCCAGGCTGTCGAGGACGGCGCTCAGGCCGCGCTCCAGCGACTCCTTGTCCGTCGCAGCGTAGTACGCCCCCCCGGTCACCTTGGCGATCTGCTGCAGGAGCTCGGGGTTCACGTCGATCTCGACCGGCTCGTACGTCGTGCGTCCGAACAGGTCCGTGCCGGTCGGGTAGGGAACGCGCCCGCCCTTGCCGATGAGGATGGTGAAGACCTTGATCCCGAGGTCCTTCGCGATCCCCGCGGCCTGGAGCGGGGAGAGATTGCCGGCGTTGTTGTCTCCGTCGGTGATCAGGATCACCACGCGGCTCTTCGCGTCCGACTCGCGCAGCCGGTTCACCGCGGTGCCGAGGGCGTTCCCGATGGCGGTGCCGTCCACGATCACGCCCGTGCGCACCTGGTCGAGCAGCGAATCGAGCACCTTGTAGTCGAGCGTCAGCGGGCATTGCGTGTAGGCCTCGGCCGCGAAGACCACCAGCCCGATGCGATCGTTCTGGCGCGAAGCGATGAAGCTCTTCAGCACCTCCTTCGCCACCGTGATCCGGTCCTTCGGCCGGAAGTCCGCCGCGAGCATGGAGGTGGAGAGGTCGAAGGCGACCACGATGTCGATGCCCTCGACGGACAGCTCCCGCCGGCGCGCCGCGCGCAGGCGGGGGCCGGCGAGCCCCAGGCTGGTGAGCGCCACCGCGCCGATCAGCAGCGCCCCGGGAAGCCACCACAGGCGCGCCCAGCGGGAAGGACGGATTCCGATCGCCGATCCGGTCTCGGGCAAGACCAGGCGGGGGAGGCTGCGCCGGCGCCGGTGCAGGAGCCAGGCGGCGACCGCGGCGGCGAGCAGACCGAGCAGCGCCCAGGGGTGAGCGAAAGTGAGCGCTCCCGAAGTCATGCCGCTTTCCCCGCGATGGCGCGCAGTGGCCGGGTGTGGCGGATCAGCGACTCGGCGATGTCGATGCCGCGCAGGCATTCCTCGGCCGTCGGTTCCAGCTTGGCGAACTTGACCAGGTCCTCCCAGCGGACCTCCTCGATGAGAGCGGCCAGGTCGAGCCCGATCAGCCGGCGCCGGTGGAGCTCCGCCACGAACTCCTCGCTGGTGAGATCGAGGGCGTTGAATTGGAGACGGGCCCCGAGATAGCCGCGCACGATCTCGGAGAGCTCGAAGATCGCGGCGCGGCCGCGGCCGCGGGTCCAGGGGGCTTCCGTGCGCAGCGCCCAGAGGCGCTCCAAGGCGAGGTCGTCGAAGAACGGTTCCGACGCCGTGTCCCGCTCGCGCCCGCGCCACAGCCTGGCGAGCCGCTTGCGCAAGAAGAAGAGCGCGACGGCGACCGCCAGCCCCCCGAGCAGCCAGACCCAGAGGAAACTGCGGACCATGAGGGGCACGGGCGGCTTCGGTCCATGATGTGCCCGCTCCGCGGAGCCCTGTCCTTCTTCCTGCACCAGGCTGCGAAACTTGAGCGGCCTGCCGCGCACTTGGAGCTGGCGCGGCCCGTCCGCACCGCTGACTGCGAGGAGCAGGTCGGGCAGGCGCGGCTCGAGGGTGCCGTAATCGGCGAGCGTCAGCTCGAACACGGTGCGCGCCTTGCCGCTCCCGAGCTCCTCGCGGCGCGACCTCGGTTGCGGCGCGCCCGGCGGGACCGCCAGCGGCGCCGGGTCGAAGACGGGCAGCGCATACACCTCGCGCGCGTCGTGCTCGACGGCGATGCGCACGGCGATGTGCTCGCCCAGCGTGACCTCTTCGGGATCCACTCGCATATCGAGCGCGAGAGGAGATGCCTCCTGAAGCGTCGCGGCTGCCGCGACCGCCAGCGCGACGATCATGCCGACCGCCTGCGGGTGCGGGCACGGAAGAGCGCGGCGAGCGGTGCGACGTAGTCGTCGCCGGGGCGGACGCGGACCGCTTCCAGCGAGAGCCGGCGGAAGATCCGCTCCCGCTTCTGCAGGCGCTCGGCGGCGCGCGCTTCCCAGGCGCGGCGGGTCCGCGCATCCGACAGGTCGACGAGCACCATCTCGCCGGTCTCCGCATCGGCGATCGGCCAGAGGCCGCCGACGTCCGGCAGCTTCTCCTCGACCGGATCGCTCAGCACCAGCGGAATGACGTCGTGCCGCCGCGCCAGCACCGCGAGCGGCTGCTCGTATCCGTCTGCGAGGAAGTCGCTCACCACGAAGACCACCGCCCTGCGCCGCTGCGCTCTGCCCAGATGACCGAGCGCCGCGGCGAGATCCGTTCCCCGCCCCTGGGGTCGAAACGCGAGCGTCTCGGTGATCAGGCGCAGCCCATGCTTTTTTCCCCGCCGCGGCGGCACGTAGCGTTCGATGCGGTCGGTGAAGAGGAGGAGCCCGGCGCGATCGCCGTTCTCCAGGGCGGAGAAGACCAGCAGCGCCGCGATTTCCGCCGCCACCTCGGCCTTGGCCTGAGGGGCGAGCCCGGCGTCCTGCGAGGCGCTCCGATCCACGGCGATCAGGGCCGTCAGCTCGCGCTCCTCGGCGAAGACCTTCACGAACGGCTCGCCCATCCGCGCGGTCACGTTCCAGTCGATGGAGCGGATTTCGTCGCCCGGCTGGTAGGGGCGCACTTCCGAAAAAGCCATGCCGCGTCCCTTGAACACCGAGTGGTACCCGCCCGCCAGGGTGTCTTGCACCGCGCGTCGGGTGGTGATCTCGATGCGCCGGATCTTGCGGATGAGGTCTGCGGGCGCCGCCATTTCGGCTCAGGGGACCTCGATCTTCTCGAGGATCTTGTGGATCACCTTCTCGGGCGTGAGGTTCTCGGCCTCCGCCTCGTAAGTGAGCGACACCCGGTGGCGGAGCACGTCGTAGGCGACCGCTTTCACGTCCTCGGGCGTGACGAAACCGCGATGCCGGAGGAAGGCGTGCGCGCGAGCCGCCAGGTTCAGGTAGATGGTCGCGCGCGGGGAAGCGCCGTACTCGATGTAGCCCGCCATGTCGTCGAGCCCCGCGGCCGGCGCGTCGCGCGTCGCCAGCACCAGGCTGACGATGTACTCCTTCAGCTTGGGGTCGATGTAGATGTCGGAGACGACCCGCTGCGCGCGCAGCAGTTGCTCGGGCGCCACCGTCGGCGACAGTCGAGGCAGCTCCTGGCCGGCGACCCGGTCCATGATGAGCAATTCCTCCTGCCGCGAGGGATAGCCGACCTTCACCTTGAGCATGAAGCGGTCGACCTGCGCCTCCGGCAGCGGATACGTCCCCTCCTGCTCGATGGGATTCTCCGTCGCCAGCACCAGGAAGGGCGCCGGCAGGGGAAACGTCTGGTCGCCGATGGTGACCTGCTTCTCCTGCATCGACTCGAGCAGCGCGCTCTGCACCTTGGCCGGCGCGCGGTTGATCTCGTCCGCCAGGATCAGGTTGGCGAACAGCGGGCCCTTCTTGACCGTGAAGCTCTGCGTCTGCGGCTGGTAGATCTGCGTGCCGACCAGGTCGGCCGGGAGCAGATCGGGCGTGAACTGGATGCGCTTGAACGAGAGCTGGAGGCAGTCGCCCAGCGTCTTCACCGTCAGGGTCTTCGCCAGTCCGGGAACGCCTTCGAGCAGCACGTGCCCGCCGGTGATCAGCCCGATCAGCAGGCGCTCGATCATCTGCCGCTGTCCCACGATCACCTGCCCCGCCTGTTGAAGCAGCGCGTCGACGAAGGCGGATTCCTGCTGGATGCGGTCGTTGAGGAGGCGGATGTCGGTCGCCGGCTGTGCGCTCAAGTTGCCTTTCCTTTGCGGGGCCCCAAGGCTACCAGAACCGGCAAACGGCGATAAACTTCCCTCATTTCAGATTTCGGACCGCATGGCAGGCGTTCTCGTCGCCGCCCGCGCAACCCGCTTGGAGCAGCTCGCGGGCCTTCTTCGGATCCGCTCCGCTGTCAAGCAGCAGATAGCCCTGCCCGGCGCACCCGTGCGCGAATCCGCCCTCGCACGCCCGCCTGAAAAAGAGGATGGCCCGCACCGTGTCGTTGGAGCGCGCGTACGTGTCTCCGAGGTATGAGCAACCTGACGGGTCGCCCAGATCGCAGGCGTGCAAGGCAAGCTGATCCGCGCGATCCAGCTCTCCGTTCTGGAACGCGAGCGGCGCCAGCCTCGAGCAGGCGCGCGCGCTGCCCTTGTCGCAGGCGTCTGCCAGCAAGGCTTCCGCGCGGACGGAATCCTGTGGCGCGCCCAGGCCGCGCGAGAACAGATCGCCGAGGTTCGCACAGGCGCGGGCACTTCCCTGCTTGCAGAGCTTTTCCAGGCGCGGGAGCGCCAAGCGCGGATCTGCCGGCTGCCCCTCCCCCAGAGCGAGCGCGCGCGCGTCGTCTGCGCAGCCGTCCGCATTCTTCGCCCTGCACGCCTTGCGGAACAGCTGCGCGGCGCGGGTCTCGTCGCGCCGCACGCCGAGCCCCTCCTGCAGCCGGTTCCCCAACTCCTCGCACGCCGCAGCCTTGCCCGCGCCACACGATCGTTCCAGCTCCACAGCGCTGACCGCGGCAAGCATCATGACGGCGCCGATCATGGTCGCCATATATCCGAATTCCGGCGCTTCAGATCCAGAACGTCAGTCGTCGGCGGGCAGGTCGCGGGTGGGGATGGGTTCGTCGCGGACTTCGGGGGGTAACGAGCCGTCCTCGGGAAAGAAGCGATCGAGCGCGCGCTTCACGTCGTCTTCGGTGTGCAGCTCGGGAGCGATCCGCCGGAAGGCCAGCCCGCCCCGCCGCCCGCGCGTGTACCAGAGCAGGTGCTTGCGCAGCTCGCGGATGGCCGCCAGCTCCACCTCGCGCACATCCATGTCGCGATGCTCGTGCCCCCCGTCCGGCCGGCACGCCCGGGGAGGCGGAACGCCGTCGGCGCGAGCGAGGCGGTGCTTCCCCTGCTTGTCCTCGATCGCCATGCGCACGTGGCGGAGGATGGTCGCGCGCCATTCGCTCAAGCTCACTTCCGGCGGCGCCTCTCCCCGCTCGAGCGCGACCAGCTCGCGGAAGATCCAGGGGTAACCGCAGGCGCCGCGGGCGATGCGCGCGGCGTCCGCCCCCGTCTCCGCAAGCATGCGGCGCGCCGCCTCGGCGGTGAACAGGTCCCCGGAGCCCCAGACGGAGATGCGCACTGCCTCTTTGGTGCGCCGGATCAGGTCCCAGTCCGCACGGCCGCGATACATCTGCGCGCGCGTCCGCGGATGGAGCCCGACGGCGACCGCGCCTCCCTGCTCGCACGCGCGGGCGATGAGGGGAGCGTTCTTGCTCTCCTCGTCCCAGCCCGCCCGGAGCTTGACGGTGACGGGAACCGGCGCGATCGCCTCCACCACCGTGCGCACCGTGCGCTCGACGAGGCGGGGGTCCTTGAGCATGGCGGCGCCCGCGCCGTGACCGCAGACCTTCTTCACCGGGCAACCCATGTTGATGTCGACCGCGTCGATCGGACCGTAGTTCTCGACCGCGACGCGCGCGCCGGCCGCGAGGACGTCCGGATCGTGCCCGAACACCTGGATCGCGAAGGGGCGCTCGGAGGCCGGGCGCTCCAGGTAGCTGAGCGTCTGATCGCCGCCGTGCACGAGTCCATGGCTGCTGATCATCTCCGTGTGCGCGATGGCAGCGCCCATCTCGCGGCAGAGCAGCCGGAAGGGCCAGTCGGACACTCCGGCGAGCGGCGCGAGGAAGTACCGATTCGGCAGCGCGAGCGGTCCGAGCCGGACGGACACGACCGCGCCCTCGGCGGACGCCGCTCCCGCGCGCGGCTGCGCGCGGGCGGCAAAAGGCGCTTCCTGGCTGAGCGCTCCCACCGACATGGGGCAGGCTTCTATCGGCGGACGCTGCCTGCGGCAAGGTCCCGAAGAAATTTCGGTCTGTTCGCCGCCTCTGCGCTCTGGTAGCAGTTCGGCCCCGTGCGGGTGCTCCTCGTCGCGATGGCGGTGGCTTGCGCCGCCCCGAAGCCGCCGGCGGCGCAGCCCGAGCCGACGAGGCAGGCCGAGAGCGCGCCGTCGGATCGGCTGACGCTGCTCTTCTCCGCCTCGGTCGCGGGCCAACTCGTCCCCTGCGGCTGCTCGCCAGACCAGCGAGGCGGCTTGCCGCGCGCGGTCGCGCTCGTCCGCAAGCTGCGCCAGACGGAACCGAACCTGCTTTTCGTGGACGCGGGCGATCTCCTCTTCGAAACCATCTCGCCCCCGCCCGCGCAGATGCTGACGCAGCGGCAGCTCAAAGCACGAACGCTGGCGCGGGGAGACGAGCTGCTCGGCGCGGCGGCGCGCGCGATCGGGCCGCGCGACCTCGCTCTCGGCGCTGCCTTCGTCTCCGAGACCGCCGGCGGGGTCCCACTGCTCGACGCGGGGGTCGGCCCGGTGCCGGGCGCGCGGGCGGCGCTGCTCGCGAACGCCGGCCCGGTCAAGGTGGGCTTGCTCGCGGGCGGGCACGAGCCGGACCCTTTGGCGTCGATCGCGGCCCGCGCGCGCGGGCTCCGCGAGCAGGGGGCGAGCATCGTCGTCCTGCTGCTGCAGCCGCGCGGCTCGAGCGCCGTTCCCGCGGCACAAGCGCTGCTTCCCGCCGCCCAGGCAGCGGGAGTGGATCTGGTGGTGCTCGGCAGGCGCGACGATCCCGCGGCGGATCCGAATCGCAAGGACGCCGGGCCGCCGCCGCTCCTCGCGGTGGAGGGACACGGGCAGAGCGTCCTGCGCGTCGACGTGACGCTCGGCAAGGGACCGGTGGCGCTCGCCCCGGCCAGGGAAGACCGGGACGATGAGTTGAAAGGGCTCGACGCGCGCATCGAGAGATTCCGCGCGCAGATCGCCACCTCGCCGCAGCGCCGCGATCAGCTCGAGGCGAAGATCCGCGAGCTGGAGGAGCGCAGGAGCGCGCTCGCCGCCGCGCCGCTGCCGCAGCCGGCGCCGGGAACGTCGTGGGCACGCGCCAGCTTCCTGCCGCTCACGGAACAGGTCGGTTCCGATTCAGATGCGCAAAAGCTCGTCGATGCGTACGACCACAGAGTGGCGGAGATCAACCTCACCGAAGCGCAGCGCCAGCCCGAGACTTGCCCCCCCGCCGGCAAGGGCGAGCTCGCCTACGTCGGGGTGGCGGAGTGCGTCCGCTGCCACGAGGACGCGGCGGCGTTCTGGACGCAGACGAAGCACGCGCGCGCGTACCGCACCCTGGTGACGGTGGAAAAGCAGTTCAGCCTCGACTGCATCCGCTGCCACGTCACGGGCTGGCAGCAGCCGGGTGGCGTCTGCCGCATCGACCGCACGCGTTCGGGCGGTCCCGGCTTCGACGGCAAGGGCATCGGGCGGCAGGACGTGCAGTGCGAGGACTGCCACGGACCCGGCAGCGATCACGTGAAGGACGAGACCGGGGCGTCCATCCAGCTCGAGGTGCCGGCGACCGGCTGCATGCGCTGCCACGAAGCCGCCAACTCGCCCCATTTCGACGATGCGAAGTACCGCCCGTACATCATCGGCCCAGGCCATGGGCAGCCGCTCCCCAAGGGAGAGAAGGCGCGGCCGAGGCCCGGCGGTCCGCTCCATGAGTGAGGACAAGTTCCCGGGAGCTTTCGAGCAGGAGCCGGAACCACGCAGCCTCTGGCTGGCGATCGCCTCGCAGCGCAAGCGCCTGGGGCTGGCGGCACGGCGCGTGCTCTCGCAAGGAGGGCAGCTGGCGCTGCGCGGCGTCCCCGATCTCTCGCTGGATCTGCTGATGCGGCTGGCCCACGGCGCGATGCTGACGCAAGGGGCCGACAGCTGGAGCGCGCCGTTGAGCGGACACCGGGTGCACCGCTACGCGTTCGCCGGATATGGCACCGGGCCCGCGGTCCTGCTGCTGCATGGCCTGGGTGGCTCCGGCATCTCCATGGCGCCGCTGGTTCCGGCGCTGGTCCCGCTCGCGCCGCGGGTGGTCCTGCTGGAGCTTCCGGGGCACGGTCGATCGCCGGACCCGATGAATGGTCCGCTGAGCGCGCGAGAGTACGGCGCGGTGGTGATCGCCTGCGCGAAGGAGATGGTGCGCGAGCATGGTCGCAAGGTCGCCCTGATCGGCAACTCGCTCGGTGGCGCGCTCGCGTTGTTCGCGGCGCACGAGCGCCCGGATCTATCCGCCGCCGTGGTGGGCGTGAACCCGGCCGGCGCCGAGCTCTCGGACGAGGCCATGAACGGCCTTCCGCGCGCGTTCCCGGATGCGAACGCCGGCGCCGCGCAGATGGCGCATCTGCTCTTCCACAAGACGCCCTGGCCGTTCTGGCTGGTTGCGCGGGACTTCGCGCGCCACTGGGGGACTCCGACGGTACAGCGGATCCTCGACGACGCGCGCGCCGGAAACGATCGCTCGCTGGGCCTCGACATCCTCACCGACATCCACGTACCCGTGCTCATCCTCTGGGGCGCGCAGGACCGGCTGCTTCCGCTTCGCAGCGTGGAGGATTTCGCGCGCATCGAAGGCGCGCGCGTGGAGATGCTGCCCGGCTGCGGCCACGTGCCCCAGCTGGAGAAGCCGGCGCTGACGCGCCGGGCGGTCGCGGAGTTCGTGCGGTCGCTGAAATAAGCCGCGCGCGCCGCCGGTTCCTTGTTCCCAGCGGGTCCCTTCATGTCGGCAAAAGGCCCCACACAGGGGCCGATGTGGACTTTGACAGGGCGCTCAGTGGCCAGTAGGAGGGAAAGGTTGCGCTCCGCGATCGCCATCGTGTTCGCAGCCGTCTTCGCCGCGTCCGCCGCCGGGGCGCAGGAAGACCCGTGGGGCGACAATGCGCGCGCCTCCGAGGCGGCACGCCCTTCCGAGACGCAGCCCTCCGATCCGGGGGCCTCCGACGCCGCGCGCGCGTCGGAGCCGGCACGAGAAAGCGAGCAGAGGCCGGACGACTCCGCGGACGACGATCCCGAGGCCCAGGCCGAAGTCGAGAAGAGCGCCGCCGAGCTGGAAGCCGTGCGTAAGGCGGAAGAGAAGGCGGGGCTGCTCCACCAGGTCCCGGGCGCGGGTCCACGCGACGGCATCTCCGTCGGTCTGGACCCCGCCGATCCGGTCGCGCGCGATCTCTCGACCGCCCTCGGAACCGGCCTCGACGGCGCTCCGCTCGCCGACCCCGCTCCCGCGGGCAGCGTGTCCGCGAAGTTGCCGGAGCTGCTGGGAATCTCGGAAGAGGAGCTGCGCGCCAAGTACGACATTCCCGTCGAGCTGAACGACGCCGTGGTCGCCTACATCCGGTTCTTCCAGACCGACGCGCGCGAGCACTTCGCCAAGTGGCTCTCGCGCAGCACGCGCTACATCCCGATGATGCGCAAGGTGCTGGAGCGCGAAG
>Ga0137415_10002455_pt1 | contig 18452 bp, 16 predicted proteins | sample CZODoug3_1_1_16f_FD_183082 | JGI IMG/M metagenome (GOLD analysis project Ga0137415, IMG submission 183082) | Vadose zone soil fungal communities from Angelo Coast Range Reserve, California, USA - CZODoug3_1_1_16fungal (Hybrid Assembly) | ecosystem: Environmental > Terrestrial > Soil > Vadose...
AAGGCGGGGCATCGTTTTCCTCCGTGAAAAAAAACTTGGGAATTGGAACATAGCGTCATAAGTTTGTAAATAGCGGCAAAACCCATGCTGGTCTTGGGTTTCACGCGATCACATCCTTCAAACAGCCGCCACCTGTGGCTTGAAGCTTTGATGTTCTGTTACGATAGCTGTGGCATTACTTCTTAGCGCGACACTCTCATGCAACACCCGTCACAATTGCGTTTGGCGATGGCCCAAATAAATGTGGTCGTCGGCGACGTTGATGGAAATTTGCAAAAAATCCTCGACTGGATGGATCGGGCGCACGACGTCAATGCGGACATCGTCACATTTCCTGAACTCGCGCTGACCGGATATCCACCTGAAGATTTGTTATTGAAGCCGCAGTTTATCGATGCCAACCTCGCGGCTCTCGACAAGATCATCAGCAGGACACGGGAGATCACAGCGGTTATCGGATTCGTCGATCGGAAAGATGACATCTTCAATGCGGCGGCGATCTCCTGATTGTTCGACCCGTGAGCTGCGGCTAAAACAATGCGGCTGCGCAAGGCCAACGCCTGGGAGGTGGACGGGGAATGCACGAACTTATCGAGCGACGCGCCTCATTGCCCTCAGAAGAGAGCGTGGTCGAGGCAAACAAAGCGCATCGTGCCTACGCACGACTCTTGGCAATCGCACCAAGTTGCCGAAAGTGCGGAAGGCCCATGTTACCACAACCAAGGCCAAGTTTTTCATTTTGGGGGTTTTCTTTTGGGTCTCGACCGCGAGGGTATTTGGAAGAGCGGCCCGGTGTCAATCGGTTTCTGACGTGTCGCTTTCAATCAAGATTGAAGCCGCCGGATATTCGCCGAGCTGTGGGTCCACTGGGCCCAGCACGGCATGTTCGCACATGACGATTTCATCGGCGGCGAGTGCAATCAACGTGCCGCCGGACATGGCATAGTGTGGGACAAACACTGTCACGTTTCCTTTGCGGCCGCGAACCGCGCGCGCAATCTGAGTGGCAGCCAAGACCAAGCCACCGGGGTGTGGAGCACCAAATCCAGCCGGATCTCTGGATCAGTCAAATGCGATACCGAACAGATAAAAGAGTTGCTCGACCGATGCCTGCGGAAGCAACAGTTCGAAGAAAAACACAATCGCGTTGATAAGACGCTAGAGGAGGTGTTAACGGCCGCGCTACGCCAGGAGCGGGGCGCAACGCCGGTCAGCGCCGCGTATTTTTCCGTCGAAAGAACTGAATAAACCGGGCGGCATGCGATGAAGGTTTTCGTGTCGCTTACGCATCCGAACTGAAATTTCTCAAGTTCCCAGCGGTCGCATTGTTGAAGCCCTTAGCTGGAATCGCCCGCGCGCGAACTGCGCCGAGTCGTCCGGTACGGAATCGGCACATATTCGACGGAAGGTTGCCGGCGCATGGGCTGTGGATAGAGTTGCATCAAGCGCAGCATATTTTCCGGCATGTCACTTCGCACCCGGAAACCAAGCTCGTGTGCCCGCTCGTAGGTGATCGGATAATCATGCGTCCATGTGCCACTGGTCAGGAGTTTAGCCATGTCCGCCGCCTGCTCGGCAGGGTACTTGTCGGCCATTAACTCCTCCACCTCCCGTCGCATCTGCGCTATCGCCTTTTCGGCTTGATCGGCCAGAATCAATGTCTTGTCGTCCACTTCCGCAATTGGTTTCTGGTGCGCTGCTTTCAAAATTGAAGCGGCGGGATATTCGCCGAGTTGCGGATCAACCGGCCCCAACACTGCGTGCTCGCACATAACAATCTCATCGGCCGCAAGTGCAATCAATGTGCCGCCTGACATGGCATAGTGCGGTACAAACACGGTGACCTTTCCTTTGTGCTTGAACACCGCCCGTGCGATTTGCGTCGCGGCCAATACCAATCCGCCCGGCGTGTGCAAAACTAAATCCAGCGGGATTTCCGGGTCGGTCAGATGAATGGCGTGGATCACCTCCTCGCTGTCGTTGATGTCGATGTAACGGAACAACGGAAAGCCCAGCAGACTCATCGTCTCCTGCCGGTGGACGAGCAGAACCACGCGCGATTTCCGTTCACGCTCAATAAGGGCGATCAGCCGCTTCCGCGACGCTTCCAGCAGACGCTGTTTGATAATCGGCTGAAGTGCCGAAAGCATGAAAAACAACCAGAAAATATCCATTCTCATTCTCCTTCCTCTTCAACGACGCCGCGGCTCCCACGCCCACTCGAGACCGTATTCGTCCGGTTGTGCTGGCCGACGCCTTCGGACAAACAACCCGCACAACAGCATTCCACCCACAAATCCACCAACGTGCGCCCACCATGCGATTCCGCCAACATTTTGCGGACCCGCCAATGCCAGCGTTCCGCTGAACAACTGACTGAAGAACCAGATTCCCAGGTACAAGACCGCCGGTACCTCGAAGAAGAAGGGAAAAAAGAAAATTGGAAACAACACTACCAGCCGCGCCGTCGGAAAAAATAGCAGGTACGCGCCGAGCACGCCCGCGATTGCGCCCGAGGCGCCGACGGACGGTACCGTCGAGTCTGAATTTGTCAGTAACTGGGTGACGCCCGCGAGAATGCCGCACGTGAGATAAAAAATCCCAAACCGCAGCGGCCCCATGCGATCCTCCACGTTGTCGCCGAAAATCCAGAGTGTCCACATGTTAAAGATGATGTGCAACCATCCGCCGTGCAGGAATTGATGAGTCAAAAAAGGCCAGTAACTATCCACGGGAAAACCGACGTAGGCCGCCCAGTCGGGATGCGTGAAGCGCGCCGGCACGATACCGAACAGATAAAAGAGTTGCTCGACCGATGCCTGCGGGAGCGACAGTTCAAAGAAAAACACAATCGCGTTGATAAGAATCAGCGCGCGCGTCACCACCGGCACAGAACGGCTGGGCACCGAATCCTGAATAGGAAACATGTTGGCTCTTTTTAGTATCGTGCTAACCGACCGCCGCGGTTGGTAAAAGATAAGCGCTCAGATAGTCAACGCGGGACGAATTCCCGCACATAATCACCTACGGCATCACGCCAACCGCGAGGCGTACTGCCGGTGATCGCGATATATTTCGTCGTGGAAAGAACGGAATAAACCGGACGACGTGCAATCCAGTTCTTCATGTCGGACAACTTCAGCGCGCCGACGGTTTTCGCTTTCAATGGAATGCCGAGCGAGCGGCAGCAATCGAGAGAAAACTGCGCGTACTCCTGCCAACTGCATTCGCCAGCATTGGCGAAATGAAGAAGGCCTGAAACATCGTTCTCAAAAAACTGAGGGAGAACTTGAGCGATATCGCGCGTGTAAGTGGGCGTGGAAAATTTGTCCGCGATTGCTTCGACATGTTCGTTTTCGCGAGCCCGCTTGATCACGCCGTCGATGAAGCTCGGCCGATCCGGACCGAATACCCACGAGACCCGCACAACAAGATGTCGCCGAACCCGGCGAAGCCCGGCAGCTCCTTCAGCATCAGGCGAGGCGATCGCGGAAGAGCCTATATCGAAGGAGCTGGGCGACCCAGCTGTTTGATCCAATCGGCTGCCCGTTGGGCGCGAAGCGGGTCGATCTTGCGTTTGCAAAACTAATTTCTCCCCTTCCCTTTTTGACTCGCCATAAACGCTGATCGGCTTCGCCACATCATCTTCCGTGTACGGCTCGCGTTTTTCGCCATCGAAAACGTAATCGGTGCTGAAGTGGATGAGCTTCGCTTTTTTGTCGCGACAAATTTCCGCGAGGACCCGCGGCGCTTCGGCGTTGATTTGAAACGCCTGGTCACCCTGCGTCTCGCAAAGATCGACATTCGTGAACGCGGCGCAGTTGATCAAAACGTCGAAATCGAGTGCGGTGACTTTCTCTCGCACTTGCTCGAAATTCGTCAGATCAAGTTGCGCGTGATTGAAACCGACGACATCGAATGTGCCGCGATATTCACGAGTCAGCGCCGCACCGAGGCGGCCACCGCTACCGATAATCACGATTTTCATTTTCTTCTGTAGCGGCGCTCTATGAGCGTCGCATTAATTCGACCGACGGTCATAGACCGCCGCTACAAACTCAATATCTTCCGGCGCGTTCGAGCAACGCTTCCCACCACGGCCGATTGTCGATGTACCACTGGATGGTCGCATCGAGGCCATCTTTGAAATGTTTTCGCGGTGTCCATTTCAACTCGCGCTGGGCAAAGGAGGAATCGATGGCGTAACGACGATCATGTCCGAGCCGGTCGGTCACAAACGAAATCAAACTCTGCGGCTTGCGAAGTTTATCGAGTATCATCTTCACCACGTCGAGATTCACCATTTCATTGCCGCCGCCGAAATTATAAATCGCTCCCGGTTTTCCCTCGAAGAGCACGGCGACAATCGCGGCGCAATGATCCTCGACATGGATCCAGTCGCGCACATTGAGGCCGTCGCCATAAACCGGCAACGGCTCGTCGCGCAGCGCCTTGATGATCATGAGCGGAATGAGTTTCTCCGGAAATTGATAGGGGCCGTAGTTGTTCGAGCAGCGGGTCACGATCACTTCCTGGCCGTAGGTTGTGTAGCAGGCGAGAGCGAGCAGATCGGCGCCGGCCTTGCTCGCGGAGTAAGGCGAGCTCGGGTCAAGCGGCGATTGCTCGGTGAATTTCCCCGTTTCGCCTAGCGAGCCGTAAACTTCGTCCGTGGAAATTTGAATGAACCGCTGCACGCCGTGGCGGCGCGCACAATCGAGCAGCATACTCGTGCCGACGACGTTGGTGTGAATGAAGTTGAGAGGCGAATTGATGCTGCGATCGACATGCGATTCAGCCGCGAAATTGATCACGGCGTAAAATTGGTGCTCGGTCATGAGGGCGTCCATCTGGTCGGCGTTGGCGATGTCGGCTTTGAAAAACTCGTAACGCTCGCCATGTTCCTCGACCACGCCATCGAGATTGGCGAGATTGCCGGCGTAAGTGAGCACATCGACGTTGGTCACCGACGCCGGCTTGTAATGTTGCAAAATATACCGAATAAAGTTGCTCCCGATGAATCCGCAGCCGCCGGTCACGAGAATGCGCATGGCAGCGCGTACTAGCAGCGGGAGCGGCGGCGCGCTAGCAGATTTTCCGATGCTGCGCGATCAACTCGAAGGGTGGAAAACGCGCCTCGCGGAGACCGATTGGATTCCGTGGCTCATCATTGGGTTGGCGGCGCTCCTGCGCTTTTTCCTGCTCGGAATCAAGCCACCTCATTTCGACGAGGGCATCAACGGCTGGTTTGTCGATCAAATGATGAAGACCGGCTTTTACAAATACGACCCGACGAATTATCACGGCCCGCTTCATTTTTACGTGCTGCTGCTGTCACAGACACTATTCGGGCGGAATGTGTGGGCTTTGCGTTTGCCGGTCGTGCTCGTAAGCATCATTTGCGTTTGGCTCACGTTGAAATTCGAGCCGTTCGTCGGACGAAGCGTAAGCCGAATGGGGGCGCTCGCGATGGCGGTCTCGCCCGGTTTCGTTTTTTACGGGCGCTATTCGATTCACGAAGTCTGGCTCGTTCTCTTCTCGATGCTGTTCGTTCTCGGGCTGCTCGGTCTGTGGAAGTTTGGAACGCCGAATTACCTTTGGTGTGCCGGCATGGGATTGGCTGGCATGATCCTGACAAAGGAAACTTATATTATCCATCTCGGCTGCGCGCTGATCGCGGTGCCGGTCCTGTTCGTCGCTAACGCGCTCAGTCCGCTTCCGGACGCGCGGCCAGCCCGGCAAACCTGGGACTATGCCGATCTTGCAGTTGTTCTCGCGACTGGCAGTGCTGTCGTGATCTTTTTTTATTCGGGAACGTTCTTTCACTGGAGCGGGGTCAAGGGTTTGCATCAAGCCTACACCGCCTGGTTTGCGACCGGCCACGAGGGCCACGGTCACGAAAAGCCGTGGCATTACTGGGTTTCGAAGCTAATTGTCCGCTATGAATTACCCGTGCTGGCCGGTTTAATTCTTTGTTTATTTTGGCAGCGATTCAAGAATGTTAGTTTGCGTTATCTCGCTATTTATGGCGTGGGCACGTTGATCGCCTACAGCATCGTCAAATATAAGACGCCGTGGTGCATCATCAGCATTATCTGGCCCTTCTTGTTTATCTTTGGCGCGGCACTCTTAGTTGTCTCTCTAAGATATCGCATGATCACCTATGTTGTATCGGCAATACTCTTGTGCGCTTCGCTTGGATCGACAATCTGGCTCAACTACTTTCGCTGCACGACGGACACTGAGCCGTACGTTTACGTCCAGACTTATAACGACATCTATAAGTTGAGCGACCCTTTGCTGAAACTGGCACGCAAAGATCCGATCTATTGCCAGTTAATCGGGCACATCATCCGGACGAGTGCCTATCCGCTGCCGTGGATTCTTGGCGACTTCCCGAATGTCGGTTACTACGAACACGAGACATTGCCAGCAAAGCTCGATGCCGCTTTTCTCCTCGTCGAAAAAGATCGAATTGCCGAGGTCGAAAGAAAATTGCACGATTCTTATTATACGGAACCGTTGAGGATCCGCGCTTATCAGGACACTTCGAAAGTCTATTTCAGCGCGAAGATTTTCAAAGACTTCTTCCCTGGCCAGCCGCCCAACTTTCGGGGGACAGCCGAAGGCCAATTGCATTCTCAATGAAGTGGCTCAGGCGCTCGATGCTAAAAATCATGCGCCTTCGGCGCCATGCTTAACATCGCGCGCGGAGCGCCCGATCCACCACACGCGAGAACTTCCGGCATGAAATGGCTTTCCGCCGGACTAACCTTTGTCAATTTCTCGACCGTTTGCGGCCTGATCCTGGGGATGGCGGCAAACGGCTTGGGCCAGCCAGTCGCGGTGATCTCGCTTATATTAGGCGTGGTCGCTGCTATCTTCGCATATCTTGGAACTTCGGATCCTAAGACAAAGATCGACATCTTAGATTCTGCGGAGCCGGGAGCGAAGCTATCCAAGCGCGGGCAACGACGACTGCGACGCGCTGGCAACTTACCTTCAGCACCAACAGCTATTCGCAAATATCGGAGCTTTTGGACATGGGTTTTAGCCGCGTGCTTTGCCATCTTCGCAGTTCGCTCTTTTTGCTGGCTGCTCTACATCGATGGCGATCAACTCAAAATTCAATCGCCAAACAATCTCGGCGATCTCGCGTTGCATATTACTTATATTAGAACCTTCGCGAGCGGAGTTTCTCTTTGGCCGGACAATCCGATCTACGTTTTCAGCAAACTAAGATATCCGGCCGGCATCGACTTATTTAATGCTTTGCTTTGTTGCCTGCATCTCGACCTGACCCGCGGTCTGGTTTGGACAGGACTGATCGCGTCGGTTGCAACTTTTTATTCTTTCTTGCGTTGGGGTGGCGCATTTGCTGTAGCGGGTTTTCTATTCAACGGCGGCATCGCCGGGTTCCAATTTCTCAAGACTTTCAAGTTCCTCGATTATCAGGGCGACAAAACGATCGCGTGGAAAAGCATCGCGCTTTCGATGTTCGTAACCCAGCGCGGGTTGTTGTATGCGATTCCCGCGGGCTTGCTTCTGCTTTGGAGCTGGCGCGAAAAAATTTTCAGGACTCCCGGGACTCCCGCGCAAGATCGACCCGCTTCGCGCCCAAAAGGCAGCCGATTGGATCAATCAGCTGGGTCGCCCAGCTCCTTCTATCCGAATCCTTCTGCTATCTCGTCGCTTCCTGTCGAAGGAGCTGCCCGGCCTCGCGGGGTTCGGCGACATCGAGGGCCACTGCCGTTCTGGGTCGAGCTCTCATTGTATGCCTCGATGCCGCTCTTCCACGTGCACACGTTTCTCGCGCTCAGCAGTGTTTTGGCCTGTTTGTTTATCATGGGGGACGCGCGAACGCGCAAACACGTTGTGACGCTTCTCGCCAGCGCCTTCCTTCCCGCGACGTTCTTCGTTTGGTTAATCACGGACCATTTTCAAGCGGGATCTGTTCTCGAGTGGCATCCAGGCTGGGTGCAAAGTGACGAGGATTTCGCGCGCCCGTTCTTTTCGTTTTGGTTCTTAAACCTTGGCATTTTGATTCCGCTGGTCTTCGTGCTGATCGGCTTGTGTATGCAACGCGTCTGGAAAACAGGAATCCGGTGGGGTGACAAACTGGGTGACAAACTATCAGAAGAGGTGGCTTTCCTTTTAGCGGCGACAGCGATTTTTGTTTTTGCGTTCTTCGTCAAAACGGCACCGTGGGGTTGGGACAATCTCAAGATCATGATTTGGGCCTACTTTCTCGTGCTTCCGTTTTTGTGGACGCATCTCATTGCCCGCTGGTCGATGCCGGTGCGGGTGGCGATTTGCATCGCGCTCTTCGGCTCTGGGTTTGTCAGCTTGTTCGGCGGCCTCGCCGCCGGGCGGAGCGGTTTTGGATTTGCGAATCGCGCGGAACTCGATGAGGTCGGCGACGCGATTCGAAGGCTACCGGTAGAAGCGCGGTTTGCCGCCTACCCGATCTACAATCATCCCCTCTTGCTCCAGGGCCGAAAGGTTGTGCTTGGTTATCCGGGACATCTCTGGACAGAGGGTTTTGATTACAAGAATACGTACGACTGGCTCACCGAGTTGATGCAGGGCGCCGGAGATTGGCGCGAGACGGCGCGCAGTTTGCGCGTGCGCTATCTTTTTTGGGGACGAGAGGAAAAGATCAATTACCCGATGAGCGGACGGCCGTGGGAAAAGACGATTGCGCCGGTCGCTTCCGGAAATTGGGGCGCGATCTATGATTTGGAGGGAGAACGGGCGTCTCGCCCGTTACCGCAGACAGGCCTCCGGCCTGTCGAACAGCCGGGACGGTTGTTTGCCATGACAGTCGAAGATGGCTGTCTTCCAATCACTCAGCTCAGCCGTTCACAAAGTAGGCGAACTTCCAGCTCCCGTTGACACGCCGGAGCCCTGCGCGGTAGCCATCGTAATTGAGCGATTCGTCGGCGAATTGCGGTGGCGCTACCATGAAACCGCCCTTCTTCACGAATTTTTCCGACAGGATGCCGTCCAGCTCCGGCCAGAGATTCTGCTCGTCCCAGTACTTAAAGACACCTTCCCCGGATTTCTCCGGATTCAGGCTGTAACCAAAGTCCGGGGTCATCATTTCAGCCAGCGTGTTCACATCGTGAGCCGCCACCGCTTTGCGCAGGCGGCCGACAAAAGCTTGAAAATCAACATCGCTGCTTTCCTCGCGCAGCTCGGCTTTCGTTTTCTTCTTCAGCGCCGCCTTCTTTTCTTTCTCCTTTTGCGACGGCGTTTGGCAGCCGCTCAGGCCAATGGCGAGCAGGAGCACGAGGGAAGCAATGATCTTCATCAACCTACACCTGTGTCACGTTTGCGATTTGGATTCAAGACCGGCGTGCCCTTCAAGGCGTTGTCGAAACGGGTGCGCGAGAAAAATGAAATAAATTGCGCTGGCAAGATCGACAAAGCTGCAAGGAGGACTCGTTAGGCCGATTCGCCCGGCGCGTAACGCCGCGAAAACATTTTCGGCGGTAAGCTGCGGCGGGCGCGGGATGCTTGTGTAATGCCTTCCAAAAGCGTGTAGCTGGTGCGCGTCGGAAGTCGCGACCAACGGCTTGCCAAAACGCGAAGCCACTTTTGCCGCCCGGCGATTCGGGTTCAAAGGACCTTTGTGAAAATGGCAGAGCTCGATCGCGTCAAAGCAATCGATTTCGTCAAGAAGCCGCGCTCCGATTGAGCCACCAAGGAAATAAAACGGATGAGGCGCAATCGTAAAGATCGAGATCCCGCGCCGGTCCCGCAGACGCCGCAGATCGTCGAAGTTTTTGAGGTCGGCGATTTCTTCGGCGGTCACATTCAGCACGATAACGTCCGCGCCGCATAACCGAACTTCGGCTGCGGGAATCAGCAAGATTCCCATTGTCGCCGCATCGGCGAACACCTCCGCTCGATCAAAAACGGTGTCGTGCAGCGTGATCGCGAGGACGCGAAAGCCAAGCGCTCTTGCGCGCTCAAGCAATTGATGCGCGGAATAATCAATGACGTCTTTGGGATCATCCAGGGTATGGATGTGCAGATCGACTTTGATCCAATCGCGGTCGGCGCTCGGTGATGAGATTTGCATGTGCGGGTAATTTCGCCAGCAGGTCGCGTTCCCTCAACTCTTGCTCGCCTGCCACGCTGGAGCTAGGTGAAGGCCGATACTCTCACTCTTGCTCGATTGGTCTTCGGTTTCGATTACGATTGCGCGCACGAGTAAGAATAAAAGTAAAAGCGAAGGGAGAGTTGCGAGAGCGGGCAGGTTGCGGGACATTTTCGCGCATCAAGACACCGAACGCTCGGGTGGTGGAATGGCAGACACGTACGTTTGAGGGGCGTATGCCGAAAGGCATGCGGGTTCAAGTCCCGCCCCGAGCACTGAAATTTTTCCCGCTTGCGCAAACAAACCATTCACGGCGCGGATGACGCGGTGATCCAGCTGTCCCTTACGGAGACGGCGCTCATTATTACTTATCGCGCGCCGAATCTGCGTGAGGGAGAAAGTGTTTACCTCACGCTGGGCACGCATCGCCAAATCGGCTCGGCCGTCCTCCCATTTGATCGCAACAACGAAGGTTCGACCGTATTCCTTCCTTTCAAAAGCGATCTTCTGCTCGTCGCAGTAGTTAAAGATGGAAAGCTGGATTGTTATCAGCGCAAATGGGAACATTGGAAATGGAGCGAGCGCACGGCCGCAAGCGGCTGTCTCGCCAAATTTCACAACGGCACCCTGACCTTTAATCTTCAGCGCGCAGCGCTCAGCGCCTCGAAAAGCCTGGACCTTGTCCTCTATGCGAAGGACCTCACGGAAAATGACGCCTGGGGCCGCCTCTACGGATGCTCCGACAAATGCGCTGCCGCGGGCTGGGGCGACAAATACATTCCGACTTACTGCGAGGTGAATCTCGATTCGACCGCAGCGGAATTATCGGTCCCACGCAGCAGGCTCAACGCGAACCGATCGCCCCTGCGCATCTATCAGTTATTCGTCAGGCTCTTCGGCAATACCAATGAGACGCGAACACCTAACGGCACGCTCGCGCGAAATGGCGTCGGTAAGTTTAACGACATCAATGACGCTGCCCTGAAGTCGCTGCGCAAAATGGGGTTTACCCACATTTGGCTCATGGGCGTCTTGCAGCAGGCCAGCGGGACCGATTACTCGTCAATCGGCCAGCCAGCCGACGATCCCGATCTTCTCAAAGGCATCGCGGGCAGTCCGTACGCAATCAAAGATTACTTCGACGTCTGCCCCGATTACGCGGCGAAACCGGAGAAACGCCTCGATGAATTCAAATTGCTTCTCAAGCGAATTCACAAACACGAAATGAAAGCGCTCATTGATTTTGTCCCGAATCATGTCGCGAGAAGTTACGACTCCGATGTGATGCCGGAGTTGAATTTCGGAACAAGAGGCAACGACGGCGCTGGCGATGACAGGTCGATCTTTTTTTCGCCGCAAAATAATTTCTTCTATCTCAAACCAGACGGCAACGGCCCGCCGTTGCGTCTGCCGACTTGGAAAGACGGTCAACCAATCAGTCCTACCTGCAAAGCTGTAGCGGCGCTCTGTGGGCGCCGAACTGGAGGGACGACCTCCGTGTCGTCCCAAGTATTGGGACGGGATACAGCCTGTCCCTCCGAATGCGATGGGCTGTTCGCCGGCGAGACGACTTTTGGTCGTGCGACAGGAAACAACATCGTCAGTTGGACACCGGCGATCACCGATTGGTACGAAACCGCCAAGCTCAATTACGGATTCGATTTTACCGGCTTCTCCAAAAACGTTCGTGAATATCCGAACGCGCTCGCGCCGGACAAACCGATTCCCGACACGTGGAAGAAAATGGATCGCGTGCTTGAACACTGGCAGGCGATGGGCGTGGACGGTTTCCGCTGCGACATGTCGCACATGGTCCCGCCGGAGTTTTGGAATTGGGCGATCGCGCAGGCGCGCGCGCGGCAAGTCGATGTTGTCTTCATTGGCGAGGCCTACGACAACGACCCGGCGAAAGTGCCTGGAGTTGATCCGATCATCTCAAAACTTCACGGCGGCAGATCCAACGTCATGTTCGACCTGTTGAACGCCGGATTTAACGCCGTTTACGACGACCAGACTTATCGTGCGCTAAAAAAAATCTACGAAGGGCCGGGCTGGGCCAACGATATCGATGATGCGCGGCCAGACGATTTCATTTTCGAAAACTCAATTCGTTACGCCGAGAACCACGATGAAGTGCGCCTGGCTGCGAAATCGCAATGGGCTGGAGTTGGCAAGCAAGCGAGCCCAGCGATCTGCGCGATTTTGTACGGTTTGTCGCGCGGACCAATGATGCTTTACAATGGTCAGGAGGTGGGCGAACCGGGCGAAGGCCTGGAAGGTTTCGGGAGCAATGACGCGCGGACGTCGATCTTCGATTACTGGTCGATGCCCGAACTGGTAAAATGGGTCAACGGGCGCAGATACGATGGCGGGCGCCTCTCGCCGGAGCAAAGAGAGCTGCGATCGTTTTACAGCCGGCTCATTAGTCTGATCGGTGAACCGGCGTTCCGCTATGGCGTCTGTATTCCGTTAAACGGAGCGAATCGCGACAATCCAAACTACGGCCGCTTGCCTAACGAGCAGCCGAGCGGCCATTGGCTATACAGCTTTCTGCGTCACGATTTGGAATCGAGTCAGACATTTCTCATTGTCGTGAATCTCAATCCTTGGGAATCATTAAAGAACGTGCGGATCGTTCTTCCTGGTTCGGCCGCTCAATCGATTGGTCTAAATAGAGTCGCGCCCGAAAGCAGAATTCACCTGACAGACCGGCTCGCGATTGACCAACCAATTTCTGTCGAGACAACCGCGTCCGAAGCGACAGGCGCCGGAGTTCCGATTGTCGATCTACCCGCGCTTACGCCGATCTATTTCGAGATGTCGATCTAACAGACGCGAGGTTCATCGCGCCAGCTCGGCCAGAATCGCCTTCTGAACGTGCAACCGATTTTCGGCCTGATCGAAAATGCTCTGGGCGTGCGCTTCGAATGTTTTCTCGTCTATCTCCTGTCCACGATGCGCGGGCAAGCAATGCATGACGAGCGCGTCGGGTTTCGCCAATTTCACGACTGACTCATTGATCCAGTACGGCCCGAGTTCCGCTTCGCGACGCGCCTCCTCCGCTTCCTTGCCCATCGAAACCCAGATGTCGGTGTAAAGAACATCGGCGTCGCGCGCGGCCGATTGTAAATCTTCCGTGCAAACGACTCGACCGCCCGCGCGCTTCAGCAGCTTCGGCTTCGGCTGATACCGCTTCGGCGACGCGATCCGCAATTCAAAATCAAGTTTCCCCGCCGCGAACAGCCACGACCGCGCCGTGTTTGAAATTCCGTCGCCGACAAACGTGACAATGCGATTGTCGATCTGGCCACGCTTTTCCATGACCGTAAAAATATCACCGAGGATTTGACACGGGTGCTCGTCGTCCGTCAGCGCGTTCACCGTCGGCACGCCGGAAAATTCGGCGAACTCCTCGATGTCACGTTGCGCATACGTCCGAATGATCGCGCCGTGAATCATCCGCGCCAGCACCCGCGCCGTGTCCTTGATTAACTCACCCCGCCCGAGCTGCGCGTCCGCCGCGTTCATGTAAATCGACTCGCCGCCTAGCTCGCGGATTCCCACTTCGAATGAAACTCGTGTCCGCGTGGATGGCTTTGAAAAAATCAGCGCCCAGGTTTGTCCGGCCAGCGGCCTGGTCGAAATCTTTCCCCGATTCGTCTTGAACTCGGCCGTGCGACGCAAAATCGTCTCGATTTCCCCAGGCGTGAGCTGTTCGATACTCAGCAGATGTTTCATTGGGATCGTTAAATCGTAAATCGTTACATCGTTAAATCGAATCTCGATTCACGAATTTCGAATCTCGCATCACGTGCCTCACCAAGCCCCTCACTTCAACGCTTCAACCGTTCAACTCTTCAACGACTTCCTCAATCGCGCGTAATCCCTCTTCCGCTTGGCGTTGCGAAAGATTCAGCGCCGGCAGCAAGCGAACAACCGAATTCGCCGCTGGAACAGTGAGAACACCAGCTTTGTGCAAGCGATTCACCACTTGAGTTGCGGGAGATCTCTCCTCCCCCGCGAAAGCCAGAAGTTTCGGCTCAAATTCAAGACCAATTATCAAACCGAATCCGCGCACGGCGCGCAAAACCTTCGGATAGTTTTTTGCCAACGCTTGCAATTCAGCCATGAGAGAATCGCCGATGCGCCGCGCATTCTCGGCCAGATCCTCGCGTTCGATTACGTCGAGAATTGTTAATGCCACCGCGCAGGCGAGCGGCGTCCCGCCAAACGTGCTCGCGTGAGTTCCGGGCGAGAGAAGCTTCGCGTATTTCTCGCGCACCCAGAACGCGCCAATCGGAAACCCGCCGCCTAACGATTTCGCCATCGAGACGCCATCCGGGAGGAAATCGACATGTCGATTTTCTAAAATGCGCTGCCAGCTTTGAAACTTTCCCGTCCGAAAATGCCCGGCCTGCACTTCATCGAAGAGCAAAAGCAAATTACGCTCGTCGCAAAGTTTGCGGAGTCCGAGCAAATATTCCGCCGTCGCAATTGTGATTCCGCTTTCGCCTTGGATCGGTTCGATCAAAATCGCGATTGTCGATCTTGTAATCGCCGCGCGCATGGCTTCCAGATCGTTGAACGCAACATGTTTGAACCCCGCGACCGGCGGCTCAAAGCCCTTCTTCACTTTCTCCTGACCGGTCGCCGCGATTCCCGCCAGCGTTCGACCGTGAAATGAATCGAGAGTCGTGATGATTTCGAAACGGCCATCGTCGTGGCCGAATTTGCGAGCAAGCTTGAACAAGCCTTCGTTCGCTTCCGCGCCGCTGTTGCAGAAAAAAACGCGACCCGGCGCGATGAGATCGACGATGCGTTTTGCCAGCCGCCCCTGTAGCTCATTATAATAAAGATTCGAAACGTGAATGAGTTTCCGCGATTGCTCAGTTAAAGCTTTTGTGATCTCGGGATGGGCGTGGCCTAACGAACAAACCGCGATGCCGCCGGCAAGATCGAGATAGCGGCCTCCATCGATATCCCAAACGTAGCTCCCCTCGCCTCGCTCCAGCACGAGATCGAACCGCGCATACGACGGCACAACAAACTTCCCGAACGTCTCGCGCACAGAGTTCCGAGTTCGATGTTGGGGGTCGAGCGTTGAGCGTTGGACGTTTTCTTCGGTCTTCACAACACCACCTCCGTGCCCACTCCCGCATCCGTGAAAATTTCGAGCAAGACCGAGTGCGGAATTCTTCCATCGACGAATTGCACTTTCTCCACGCCGCTCTCGATCGCCGCTACCGCGCTGTCCACTTTTGGAATCATTCCGTGAGCGATGACAGCGGAATTTTTCAGCTCTGGGACTTCGGCGGCGGATAAGTGACTCATTAGCGTGCCATCGTCTTTTGGATCGCGCAGCAAACCGGGAACATCACTCATAAAGACGAGCCGGCGCGCCTTGAGCGCAACGGCCGTCCTGGCCGCGGCGATGTCGGCGTTGCAATTGTAAAGCTCTCCGTCCTCCCCGCGTGCGGTGGGACTGATGACGGGCGTCACGCTCCTCCGAATGCATTCTCGCAGCGGCTCAACATCGAGATCGACAACTTCACCGACGAATCCAAGATCGACATCCTCACCGTTTTCATCTTTCTGAGACAATTTTCGACAACGAAAAATATCTGAGCCGGGAAAGCCGCGTGCTTTTCCGCCAAAGTCCTGGATCGCCTTCACGATTTCCGGATTGATCTCGCGCGAAAGCACTTGATCGACAAGTTTTGCCGTCGCCGCGTCGGTCACGCGATAGCCTTGGACAAAGCCCGATTTAACTCCCGCCGTTTCAAGCGCGCGCGTGATCGCTTTGCCACCACCGTGGACGACGACCGGATTGATCCCGACCGCTTCGAGAAAAACAACGTCGCGTGCGACGCAATGCCGCACTTCCGCGTCCGGCGAATCCATAAAACTGCCACCATATTTCACGACGAAGATTTGGGAGCGAAAACGCTGGATGTAAGGCAGCGCTTCGAGCAATGTCGCCGCTTTGGAAATGATTTCTTCCATTTCTCACCCGCCGAGCGACCTCGGATCGTTCACGTCACCTTTATTCAGCGCGACATAATCCTCCGTCAGATCGCTCGCATACATGACGAAGTCCTGCGCCCCGGCGTGAAGATCAACATGGAGATCAAACTGAGGCGTCGAGGTAATTTTCGCGAGTGTGTTCAAAGTGACATTTGTCGGACGACCACGCCGGAATGCAAAGGCAATCTCGCGTTCACCAGCGCGGCTGTAGCCAACATCGACAATCGACTCCTCCACTTTCGCCGTCGAATAGCCGAGCGCGCAAAGAATTCGTCCCCAATTTGGATCGCCGCCGCACCAGCTCGTTTTCACAAGCGTGCTGTTCGCGATTGCGCGCGCTGCTGCTTCCGCTTCGCGCGCGTTGCGCGCGCCATGCACATGCAGCGTGATGAATCGCGTCGCGCCTTCGCCGTCGCGCACAATCATCTTGGCCAACTCCAATGTAACGAGGTTGAGCGCGCGCTGGAAGATTTCGAGTCTCGACTCTCGATTCTCGATTCTCGAATTTCCCGCGAGCCCATTCGCGAGCATGATCACCGAATCGTTTGTGCTCATGTCGCCATCCACGGTGATGCGATTGAAGCTTTGCGCGACTGCCGCTTCGAGTGCGCGCTTGAGAGCGTTCGATTCGATCCCGGCATCGCTGGTGATGAACGCGAGCATGGTGGCATGTTTTGTTCCAACCGGCCATAGGCCGGTGGCTACAGCCATTCCTGGCTCAATCATGCCCGCGCCTTTGCAGATTCCGCCGATGCGCACCGCTCGATTGTCGATCTTAAATTCGACCGCGATTTCTTTGCGACGCGTGTCCGTGGTCATGATCGCTTCGGCAACTTGCCGGGCGTTCGTTGTCGATCTTGCCAGCAGCGGCGCACATTCGCGGATCCCGCGCCCGACATTTTTCATCGGCATCGGCACGCCGATCCGGCCGGTCGAACAAACAAGAACGTCGTCGCCAGTGATTCTTCTGTAGCGGCGGTCTATGACCGTCGGACGAATTGAATTTTTGCGACGCTCATAGAGCGCCGCTACAGAAGCAGCAGTCAACCGCGCCATCTGTTGCGCATCCGCGATCCCCTGCCGACCGGTACAGGCATTCGCGTTCCCGGAATTAACCACGATGGCCCGCGCAAGTTTTTTCTGTGCTCGTTTCGCACTTACCTTCACTGGTGCGGCACAAACCTGATTGGTCGTGAACATTCCCGCGACCGCCGCGGGAACATCCGAAACAATCAGCGCGAGGTCGCGCTTTTGTCCTTTTTCCGAGCCTTTGCCAGTTCCGAGTTTTTTGATGTCGCAAAAGACCGCCGCGGCTTTGAAACCGCGCGGCGCGCAAATCGAGCCGGAAATTGTTTTGAAATTTGCGTTCGCGTTCATCGTTGAGCTGACGCGAGGAAGTCCGGGGAGCGCACGCGCCCTCGCGTGCAGCGCTTGGCGCCCTCGCCAAGCGCACTCCATGCGATCGCCAGCGGAGTTGTCTTCGGCGGGGGCGCCAAAAACTGCACCCGAGGCGCGTGCGCTCCCCGGAACTGCGCGATCCCGCTCACAGTAATCCCGCCGTCTCGCCGTAGCCGCGCATCAAATTGAAACATTGGATTGCCTGTCCGCTCGCGCCTTTGACGATGTTGTCGATCGCGCTCATGACGATGAGACGGCCGGTGCGGTTGTCGATCTTCCAGGCGATGTCGATGAAGTTTGTCCCAACAACATTTTTGGTGTCGGGCAAACGATCGCTGCCGAGCAAACGCACGAACGGCTCACCGCGATACGCTTTTTCGAAGCTCGACAATATCTTTGCGTCAGAGATTTCTCCGAGCGGCTGCAAGTAAATCGTTGTCACAATTCCGCGATTTACCGGGACGAGATGCGGCGTGAATTGGACCGTTATCTTTTCACCGGCGGCGATCGACAATTCCTGTTCGATCTCGGAAAGATGTCGATGTTTCGGCACGCCGTAGGGCCGCATGCTCTCATTGCACTCGGCGAACAAATAATCCGCTTCAACTTTGCGACCCGTGCCGGTGACGCCACTCAGACTCGTCACAAGAACATTTTTGGACCCGACAAGCTTCTCGCGAAGAAGCGGCAGCACCGGAAGCAAAATACTCGTTGGGTAACAACCGGGACAGGCGACCAATTTCGCGTCGCGAATCTTATCTCGATAAATCTCCGGCAATCCGTAGACTGATTCCGCGAGCAACTCCGGCGTGGGATGATCGTGGTCATAGAATTCTTTGTAAACGGCGGCGTCCTTGACTCGGAAATCGGCGCTTAGATCAACAACGCGCACGCCGATTTGAAGAAGTGGCTTGGCAAATTCGGCAGC
>Ga0137415_10002456_pt1 | contig 18450 bp, 16 predicted proteins | sample CZODoug3_1_1_16f_FD_183082 | JGI IMG/M metagenome (GOLD analysis project Ga0137415, IMG submission 183082) | Vadose zone soil fungal communities from Angelo Coast Range Reserve, California, USA - CZODoug3_1_1_16fungal (Hybrid Assembly) | ecosystem: Environmental > Terrestrial > Soil > Vadose...
ATCGCCAAGAAGATTCCGCTCTACGCAGTTGCCGACGATCTGGCCGAGCGAGGCATTCCCGCCTCGCGGCTGATCCCCGGAGTGGAACAGGTTCAGCGCAGCGCGATCGCGCGGCTGATCGAGACCCACGATCGCATCCTGAGCTGGTAACGGGTCCTGGTCCCGGGCGCGCCCTCTGCCACGCGCCCGGGACCGCACGGGTATTTCGGCGACACACGAATCCGCTCAGTCGGAGCGCCTTCTGCTCCGGTTGATGGCTGCTGCCTAGATGCGCGTCATGCCGAGACCTTACAGTACCGCCCGCGACGCGCTGAAGGCGCCAGGAGCGGAGCGCCCAGGTCGCGGACATGCGGCCGGATGTCCGCGACCTGGGCCCTGGATCGCCGACCGGTGCCGCTTCCTCCTCCCATAAATCCCAAGCAGTCGCCACGCGGTGGCTTCGGCGGCAAGGTGCCAGAAATCCTTGAAGCAGCACTTCGGCGTACGGGTCGCTCGCGGAGATGCCGCAGTTCGAGTTGCAATGCTGAGCTCGGATTCGTCGGCGGTCAGGGATCGCACCCTCCGCGGCTGACGTTCATCGCTGCACGGTCGCCGTTGGGCCCTCCCTGTGTGAGTTTCGGTTGCATACCCCACCTGGGTATCTTATGAACGAGTCCGATGGCGCACACGCAGCGCGACAAGAAGAAGCTGCTGAACCGCGTTCGGCGCCTGGGCGGCCAGGTGAACGCGGTCGAGAAAGCGTTGAACGAAGGGCAGGAGTGCGCCGTCATCCTGCAGACGCTCGCCGCATGTCGGGGAGCGATCAACGCACTGCTGGCCGAGATCATCGAAGGTCACATCGACGAGCACCTGGTGGACGCCAGGGGGCGGCTGCGCCGCGCCGGCGCCAGGGAACTGATCGACGTGGTGCGGGCGTACCTCAAGTAGGAGCCAATCGTGGAAGCCGAGTTTGCGGTGGAACAGCAGGAGGAGCGGTCGTTCGACCGCGCAGACCTGATCCGGATCGCCCTCGTCGCGCTGGTGGCGACGGCGACCTGGTTCCGGCTGTGGCAGCCGATCCCTCGGCTGGACCTGATCGCCATTGCGGGTCTGCTGGCCGGCGGGTGGCCCATCTGGCGCGAGGCGCTGCAGGCCGTCGTCCGCCGGCGGATGACCATGGAATTGTCGATGACCATCGCCATCGCGGCTGCGGCCACCATCGGCGAGCTCTTCACCGCGCTGGTGATCGTGCTCTTCGTGCTCGTCGCCGAGGTCCTGGAAGGAATGACGGTGGGACGCGGGCGGGCCGCGATCAAGCGGCTCGTCGACATGTTGCCACGCAGCGCGATCGTGCGGCGCGATGGCATCGAGCGCGAAGTACCCGCCGAGTCGTTGCGGGCCGGCGAGTTCATCGTCGTGAAGCCCGGAAGCCGGATTCCCACCGACGGTGAAGTTGTCGACGGCCAATCGTTTGTAGACGAGGCATCCATCTCTGGCGAATCGATGCCGGTCGAGAAGGTCGCCGGCACGCGCGTCTTCGCGGGGACCATCAACCAGTCAGGCGCCCTGGACGTTCGCGTCACCGGCGTCGGCCGCGACACGGTGTTCGGTCAGATCATCGAGGCAGTCGAGCGAGCCGAGCGCTCGCGTGCACCTATCGAGAAGACTGCCGACCGCCTCGCGGGCTACCTCGTCTACTTCGCGCTTGCGTGCGCCGCGTTCACGTTCGTCGTCACCCGGGACGCCCGCGCGACCATCTCCGTCATCATCGTCGCTGGAGCGTGCGGCATCGCGGCCGGGACGCCGCTCGCTGTTCTCGGCGGCATCGGTCGCGCGGCCCGGATGGGGTCCATCGTCAAGGGCGGCATTTACCTGGAGGCGCTCTCGCGTGTGGATACCATCGTGCTGGACAAGACCGGGACGGTGACGTTGGGGAACCCCGAAGTCATCGCGGTCCTGCCTTCGGCCGGGGTGAGCCGCAAGGAGCTTCTGGAGGCCGCCGCCGTTGCGGAGCGACGCTCCGAGCATCCCCTGGCGAAGGCGATCCTGCGAAGGGCTGAGGCCGAGGGGTTCAACTCCGGCGAGCCAGAGCGATTCGAGTATAGGCCGGGAATGGGCGTCGTCGCGGCGCACGCCTCTCGCGAGATCGTGGTCGGCAGTCGCGCCCTCCTCGCGCGGCGCGGCATCGAGGGCAGCATCGAACTGCCTCCTCCGGGCCAGTCCGACGTGGTCGTCGCGGCCGGCGGACGGCTGCTCGGTGCGCTCCGAGTCAGCGACGTGCTTCGGCCGGAGGCAAAGCGCGTCGTGCGCGATCTGCAGCGCATGGGGCTGCGCCTGGTCTTGTTGACGGGCGATTCCGCCGCTGTCGCGAACGACGTCGCGCACAAGCTCGGCATCGGCGAAGTCGGCGCCGAGTTGCTGCCGGAGCAAAAGCTCGCGCGCATCGTCGCCCTCGAGCGAGAGGGCCGCGCCGTGGCGATGGTGGGTGACGGGGTCAATGACGCCCCGGCACTCGCGCGCGCGACGGTCGGCATCGCGATGGGCTCCGGCACGGACGTCGCGATGGAAAGCGCCGACGTGGTCTTGCTCGGCAGCGATCTCGGCAAGCTCGTCGACACGATGCGGCTCGCCCGCCGTTGCCGCGCCATCATCGGCCAGAACTTCGGCGGCACCCTGGTGGTGGACGTCATCGGCGTCGCCCTCGCGGCGTTCGGCGTGCTCAATCCGCTGCTCGCAGCCTTCATCCACGTCTCGTCGGAGTTGGCATTCATCCTCAACTCGACCCGGCTGCTTCCGCGCTCGCGCGCAGGTGCGGCCGTCGCAGACGCTGCCGCTCCCTCACCTCGCGCGATCACGGGCGCCAGTCGCGCCACCAGTAAGCGGAGCTTCCCTGACTTCACCGAGCCCGTGATTCGTCCCTGAACAGCAGCAGCCGTTCCGCATAGGGTCGCAAGATCCACGTTCCGCCGTGTTGTCGGCGCCACGCAATACGCGGCTTTCGCGATGCGAACGTAGCGACGTTTGTCATGGTTGAGCGGCTGGCGCGCGTCTAGCATTGCTGAGATTGGGTTGCGCTCGCGACGGCGGCTACTGCCGAGCAGGGGATGCGGTACGCGTTCAGTTGATCCCGCCAGTGCGGGAGGTCTCCGGGTTCGCATGCGGCGCGAACGGCATCGCGCGTCCAGCCCAAGAGCACCGCGACCTGGGCGACATCGAGCTGACGTGCGCCGTCTTGGAACACCTGTGGAACACAACGGCTGTGCACGGTTGGGGATCGTTGGAGGATCGGTTTCAACGGGTGCTCTGCTCCCTGAATGAATCCGCTCAGTTGGTGACGGTTGGTGAGGATCGGAGACGGATGTCGGCGTGGTCTGGTCGCCTTGCCAAGGCGAAGGTCGCCGGTTCGAACCCGGTGTTCCGCTCCAACTAACACCTCGGCTTTGCTCGGGAATCTCCACGAGGCCGAGGCTCGTCTTTTCAGTATCTGGACCCCAGTTGGACCCCGCGCGGGTGTAATTCGAGCGCAAATCGGCGTGGCGTCCCCGCACAACTCGGCGAGAACACTCGACCTGCTGATCCCAAGCACCATGAGCGTCGCCTCGAGAAGGCGACAGTCGGGGGTTCAAGTCAGTAGGCTGATCTGCCTTCCATCCGTCGAGCCCAAGCGATTTCCGTCGAGCTCGATGACCTTGGCATCTGGGTGTGAGACGACTCCCGGCGGCTAAGCACGCCGTCCCCGACGTGCAGAGCTATGCTGCGCGCGGTACGCCTCGGATGTGACCGATGAGCACGCCCGAAACGGAGCGGGTCCGACGCATTTGGGAAAAGCTCGCCCCGAAGTACGACAAGCTCATCAAGTTTCCGGAGAGGTGGCTGTTCGCGGGCGGCCGCGACTGGGTCTGTTCACAGGCGACCGGAAACGTCCTGGAGATCGCCGTCGGAACGGGTCGGAACTTCGAGCACTACCCCGCGGACGTCCGGCTGACGGGAATCGATCTCAGCGAATCCATGCTTGGAATTGCAAAGAGAACGGCGGAGTCGCTCGGCCGGCAGGCGGATCTTCGGGTCGGCGATGCACAGGCGCTCGAGTTTTCACCTGATAGCTTCGATACGGTCGTCTGCACGCTTTCGCTCTGTTCCATCCCGGATGACCGGAAGGCGGTCGGTGAAGTAAGCCGCGTTCTCCGTCCAGGTGGAAGATTCCTGCTGCTGGAGCATGTGGCCAGTCCGCGTTGCACCATGTGCGCCATCCAGAGGATCCTCGATTTGATCACGGTCCGTCTCGAGGGAGACCATCTGGTTCGAGAACCCCTCGTCCATCTTCGGGAGGAAGGCTTCGAGGTCGAGCGACTCGAACGCCTGAAATGGGGCGTCGCCGAACGCGTCGCGGCTCGGAAGCCGATCGTGGCGCGTCCGTCGTGAGCCTCCGGCCGCTCAAGCTGGCGAGTCGCTCCTCACTGCACCAGCAGCGTGCCGCCGATCATCCCCATGCCGCAGACGTAACGGATCTCGCCTGACTTCTGCGGTGTGAAGTCGATCGCAACGGCCTTGTCGAGCGGCAGCTCCTTCCGGATGCCCTGGTCCTGGATGACCAGCTCCTTCGCGCATGTTGCGTCGGTCTTCCGCTTCACGACGAGGTGCAAAGGTTCGCCCTTCTTCACCTCGATCTTGCTCGGCTTGAATCCCTTGTTGGTGACCGCGAGGTCTATGGTGCGCGCGGCGGGTGCCGCGGCGAGCAGGATGGCGATCAAGATGGCGTTCATGTCATTGCTCCTTGTGCGAGTTGCGGAAGGCCCCGGCCCTTCCAGATAAGGTGCAGCGCGGGGGAGACGACAAGCTCCAGCACGGCCGAGGCGAAAGGTAGGGCAATAGTACGCATGGCGAGACCTGCCGCCGCACCACCGTGCCAGCGCCAGGCGAGAGATGCCGCGCCAGAGGATGCTCGCGAAACCCGCGGACCACAGCCGCGGGGAACACTACAGGCGCAAATGCGAATCACGCCTGCCCTCCTGCGCGCGTCCCCAGCCAGTATCCGGCAGCACTGGCAAAAATCGATCCCGCTACCGCGCCGAGCAGCCACGCGAGTAGAGCGCCAGCCGTGAAGTAGGAGCATTGCAGGAAGATCGCGGGCGCTACGAGCATGAAGAAGAATCCACCGGCGACGAGGACGCGCCGTGGGCGCAGACGCCACAGTCGAGCCGCGCTCGTAGCGAAGAGCAGCAGCGGAACGGCTGCGTAGACCGTCCCGACAGCGAAGAAGAGAGGCCCCAGGCCCGCTCCGACGCGCGTCGAGCACCACTGCACGACAGCGGGCAGCGGCAGGACATGATTGCCCACCAGGAATAAACCTGCGGCCGACAGCGCTCCGAGCATGAGATGCCCCAGCTGCGGGTCGACGCCCCAGCGCCGCAGCAGGGTCCAGAACGCGAGAATGAAGATACCAGCCCACACGACCGCTCCGGCCGCGAGGCGCAACGGTCCGATGCCTCCGAGCAGGCCGCGGGTATGCAGCAGCAGCAAAGAAGCAAACGCGGCAGCGGTGCCAAACGCAATGGAGAGCACTCCGTCGAATGGGAGCTCGCGGATGAGCTTCGCCGGCCGCCGCGCCAGTTCCGCGAGGATCCGCTGGCGGACCGTCTCGGCGACCAGAGACGGCGTGCGATAGCTCTTCCTGCTCTCAAGAGAAGCGAAGCCCGACTGCAGGTCTGTCCAATCCCTCGCACACGCCGGACAAGACGCGACATGAGCCGCGAGCGCGCCAGTCGACTCATGGCCCAGCTCGTCCATCATCTGCTGCCTTGCTTCTTCGCACGTCATGGCTGCATCTCCGCAAGCATCACTCGCAACGCCTTGTACCCGCGAAAAGCTCGCGACTTCACGGCCTCGACCCCCTCGCCGAGCGCCTCCGCTATCTCCGGAAACGAGAGATGCTCGAACCGGTGCAGCTCGATGACCTCGCGCTGTGCATCCGGAAGTGCGCCGAGCGCCTGCCGGACCGCGCGCCGTCGCTCCGCCGACAGCGCGGTCTCCTCGGCGGACAGGGCCGTTCCCGACGACACCGCATCCGGGTGCGGTTGCTCCGGGCGACGACTCCGCCTCCGCCACTCCTCACGCCGCAGATTCGCGGCGATGGCGAATAGCCACGGGGCCACGGCGCGGCCCGAGCTATAGGAGCGCCTCGCGCCATGGATGCGCATCCAAAGCGTCTGGAACAGCTCCTCGGCGGTCGTGGGATCCAGAGCCCGCGCCAAGTACCCGAAGAGCCGGTCGTTCCATCGTTCGTATAGCCGCTCGAAAGCGGCTGTATCGCCGCGCGCATACGCATCCATGAGCGCCTCGTCGGAGGGCGATTCGTGCAGGTCGGCCCAAGACGTCACCTTGTCCATCCGGCCTCGCGTCCGATCCTGGATATGCCGCACAGCAGAATGCGTTGCGTCATCTTGTCGCGCAACGCTTCGCGGCCGTCGGCGTACTACAGGCTGATGGGCCGCTTCGGACAGAGCCAGAAAACGCCGGCCGGATCCCGTGCTTCTCTGGCGGGAATCGATGTTGCGCGGCCGCTTCGGAGCGCCAGGTTGCTCGCTCGCGCAGCGATCGCGGTGTCGCTCCTCGCGAGCCTGGTTGTGGCACCGGCCATCGCCGTCACGCGAGTCGTGTGTAGTGATGACTCTGCCGCGTGCCCGCCTTCGATGGAGCACGTGCAGGCCGGCTCCATGCCCGCCCTTGACTGCTGTGAGGCGCGTATGGAGGCTCCCCTCGCGCCTGCTTTGTCCGAGCGTACCGCGTCCCTCATTGCGATTCCCGCGGGTGTGCCGCTCACGGTATCTCCGTCGGCTCTCGAAACGGGCGCCATCGGCGGAACACCGTCGCTGCCTGCCCGTGCGGCAGGCCCGCCGCTCTTCCTGAAGGTTCGCGCTCTCCTGATCTGAACGTACCGCTGCAGCTCGCGCCGACGCACGTCTTCTGGTCGACGCCGCGCAGCTCCTTGCGAATCGTTAGCCGTACCCACCGCGCGTCGTCGCGCGGTTCGCAGTGAACGTTCAGAACACAGGAGAAGACACATGCCATTTGCCATGTTTGCAATCGCTGCTCTGCTGTCCACCGCCGCTGCTCACCCGACCACCTCCGACGAGGCGCGCGTGGTCGGGGCTGTGACAGAGCAGCAGCCGAACGCCGTGAACTCGCAGTCAAACATCGCTCACCCGACCACCTCCGACGAGGCGCGCGTGCTCCGGCCTCTGAGAGAGCAGCAGCCGAACGCCGTGAAATCGCGATCGAACGTGGTTCACGCGACCACCTCGGATGAGGCGCGCGTGCTCGGGGCTCTGGGAGAGCAGCCGAATGCCGTCAAAGAAAAGGGGCCAATCTCGGCCGCAAGGCACGACAAGCGGCACAGCACGTCGACCGGAGACGCGGCGGCGAAGCGAGTCTCGCCTGCGGTCCCCGAAACGAAGCATTCCTCAGCGGCACAGTGCTGCTAGCTCATGGATGGTGGTGGAGCGCGGGGTGTCGCCGCATGGCGCGCCCCCGCGCTCTTCGTACCCTGACAGGAGATCATGATGATCCCATACTTTGAGGTCCCGCCGCTGCACATCGGGCCAATTGCGTTGCAGTCGTTTGGTGTGCTCGCGGCGGCAGGCGTCGCGGTCGCGTCCTGGTTGCTGGTTCGCGAGGCTGCGCGGCGACGACTGGACACACAGCCGATGCGCGATTTTGCTCCATGGGCCGTCGTTGGAGGTGTGATTGGCGGCCATCTGATGCACTTGTTCCTCTACCATCCGGAGGAGCTGCATGGCCCTTTGGGAGCTCTGCAGATCCTCAAAGTCTGGGACGGACTTTCGTCGACGGGCGGAGTCATCGGCGGCGCGCTCGTCGCGGTTTTGTGGTTCCGCGCGCACCGGCTGTATCTTCTTCAATACGGCGACGTCCTCGCGCTGGCCATCGCCCCCGGATGGGCGATCGCGCGGCTCGGGTGCTTCTCGGTCCACGACCATCCCGGCGTTCTGACCAACTTCTTCCTCGCGGTGCAGTTTCCGGAAGGGGCCAGGCACGATCTAGGCCTGTACGACGCACTTTTGCTCTTCGCCTTGACGGTGCTGCTGTACTGGCTCTCGCGACGGCAACTGCTCATCGGCGGGCTGCTCGCGGTGCTCGCACTTGGCTACGGGGCGATGCGGTTCCTGTTGGACTTCCTCCGCGCGTCCGACGTGGCGTACGCTGACGCGCGATACTTCGGTCTGACTCCCGCGCAATACGTCGCGCTGCTGCTTGTCGTGTACGGCGCCGGCCAGCTGCTGAGTAGACGATTGCTCAGGCGTGACTCGGTACCGGCGGCACCGGCCGCTCGTCATCAGACGCCTTCCTTGCCGGCTTGTTCATCATCTTGAGCATCTGAGGACCTCCAGTCCCTGAAAAAGCGCACGAACAGCACTATCGCCAGCACCAGGAGGACGAGGTTTCAACACCGTGGTGTAATTCCAACTGAACACTGCCTCGACGACGCGGGCATGCCGCTCTTTGGGAATCCACCCCAGGATCTCAGAAATCGAGCCACTTGCTCTGGTCGATCTACGTCGTGGAGTGGAGGGAAGGTGCGTGGAAGATCACGATGCTCGACTGGAGCATCGCGAAGCTGAAAGGCTGTGGTCACTGCTACAGCCGTGCTCGCCGCAAACGAAGCGCGTTCGCGATGACCGACACGGAGCTGAAGCTCATCGCCGCGCTGGCGATCATGGGGCTCAAAAGCAGGCCCGAAGCGGGATAGAGCACGCCCGCGGCGATCGGCACGCCGAGCACGTTGTAGGCGAATGCCCAGAAGAGGTTCTGGCGGATGTTCCGCATCGTCGCACGGCTCAACCGCCGCGCGCGTACGATCCCTCGGAGGTCGCCTTTGACCAGCACGATGTCGGCGCTCTCGATCGCCACGTCGGTGCCGCTGCCCATGGCGATGCCGACCTCTGCCGCGGCGAGTGCGGGCGCATCGTTGATGCCGTCCCCGGCCATCGAGACGATCCGGCCCTCGCTTTGGAACCTGCCGACGATCTCGGTCTTCTGTGCCGGGAGCACCTCGGCGTGGACCTCGTCGATGCCGAGCTTTCCGGCCACTGCCTTCGCGGTGGTGCGGCTGTCGCCGGTGACCATGACCACGCGTATGCCCTCCTCCCGTAGCATGCGAAGCGCATCGGCCGTCGATGGCCGGATGGGATCCGCAACGCCGATCAGGCCGACGAGTTGGCCATTCACCGCGACGAACAGGGTCGTCTGTCCCTGGGCGCGCAACTCTTCAGAGCGCTCTTTCGCTGCCTCGAGCGCAACCTGCAGGCTCTCCAGGAACCGGGCGCTTCCGACCCAGACCTGACGACCCTCCACGCGCCCCTTCACGCCCCCGCCCGTTTCCGAGCTGAACTCTCTGACGGGGGCGAGCGCGATTCCCCGCCCGCGCGCGCCCTCGACGATCGCGTGCGCCAGCGGATGCTCGCTGGCGCGTTCCAGGCTCGCGGCCAAGCGAAGCACATCCTCATCAGAGAAACCCGGGAATGCCTGCACCATGACGAGGCGCGGTTTTCCCTCGGTCAAGGTGCCAGTCTTGTCCACGACGAGCGTGTCGACCTTCTCCATGGTCTCCAGAGCCCTCGCATTGCGTTCGAGAACTCCGGCGGTAGCGCCGCGGCCAGTGCCCACCATGATGCTCATCGGCGTGGCGAGGCCGAGCGCGCAAGGGCAGGCAATAATGAGCACTGCTACGGCATTGACGATTCCATGAGCGAGGCGCGGGTCGGGCCCGATCAAGAACCAGACGATGAAGGTCACGATTGCCACCGCGATGACGATGGGGACGAACCATGCGGCGACCTTGTCGGCGACCCGCTGAATTGGAGCGCGGCTCCGCTGCGCCTCGCCCACCATCCGGACGATCTGCGCGAGGAGGGTAGCGTCGCCGACGCGCTCGGCCCGCATGACGAAGCTGCCCGTGCCGTTCACGGTGCCGCCGGTGACCTTGCTGCCCGGCCTCTTCTCGACGGGAATCGGCTCGCCCGTGATCATCGATTCGTCGACGCTACTCCGGCCTTCGTTCACGACTCCATCGACGGGCACCTTCTCGCCCGGCCTCACCCGCAGCAGGTCGCCCGGCTGCACCTGCGCAAGGGGCACGTCGCGCTCGGAGCCATCCTTCTCGATGCGGCGCGCCGTCTTCGGTGCGAGGCCGAGCAGCGCCTTGAGTGCTCCGCGCGTCTGCGCTCGCGCGCGCAACTCCAGGACCTGTCCGAGCAACACGAGCGAGACGATGAACGCGGCGGGCTCGAAGTAGACCGGCACGACGCCGTGCTGCCGCATCGTCTCCGGGAAGAGACCCGGCGCGACCGTTGCCACGACGCTGAAGACGTACGCGACGCCCGTTCCGAGCGCGATCAGCGTGAACATGTTCAGGCTGCGGTTCACCACTGATACCCAGCCGCGCTCGAACAGCGGCCATCCCGCCCAGAGCACCGCCGGGGTCGTCAGCACCAGCTCGATCCACGGCATCCAGCGGCCGAGCACGCCCTGCACCGGCATGCCGGGGAGGAAGTCGGACATGCCGAGCAGGAACACCGGCACGGTGAACACCAGGCTCACCCAAAACTGCCGGCTCATGTCGTCCAGCTCGGGATTCTGTTCATCTATGGAGACGGTCCGCGGCTCGAGGGCCATGCCGCAGATGGGGCAGAAGCCCGGCTCGCTGCGCACGATCTGCGGGTGCATCGGGCAAGTCCACTCGACCCGCGTGGCAGGAGCAGGAGATGCCGGCTCCAGCGCCATCCCGCATTTCGGGCAGGGGCCTGCTTTGTCGGCCTCGACCTCGGGGTCCATCGGGCACATCCACTTCGTGCCGCCCGGCGTTGCCACGGGTGGGGCCTTCTCGTTGCCGAGATACCTCTGCGGGTCCGCTTCGAACTTCGCCCTGCAGGACAGCCTGCAGAAGCCGATTTCCCGTCCCTGGTAGGTCAGCTTTCCGCCCCGGGCATGATCGAGATCCACGGTCATGCCGCAGACCGGATCGATACCGGTGCGAGGACTCGACGCCGTCTCGTGCTAGTGAGCTTCCACATCTGCCTCCTACCTTGCTGACGGACGGCGAACGAAGTTCTTACACAGGGAGCGCTCTATCATCGCTTCCTGGGCCTCTCCGCCGACTTGAACTGCACCTTCACCGCCTCGAGGCGCCTGGCGTTCTTCTTCGCATGGACCACGACGCGGTCGGATGCCTTGAGATCCCGCGCGGGTCGCCAGCGACCCGTCTTTCACAAAGTGCGTCTCGGGGGTCAGGAGAAACTTTTCCTCGCCATGATTCGTCTTGATGGTCAACTCCTGCGACACGACTGACGTGACAACGCCACGTGCGTCGTGCCCTCGTGGGCGGCGACAGGAGCGGACCAGAGTGCGAACGCGAGCAACATCGACGCGACCTTCATGTTGTTGTCCCTCCTCTAATGGTGTGTTCGCTCTTTGTGGCCCTGGCCGGAAGGCTCGTTGCCCTTGAGGAACTCCTCGTCGTCCTGCATCTCGCGCCACTCCTCCGGGCTCTTCGGGTTGAGGCGCTCCATCTCCAGCCTTTCCTCGGGCGTGAGCTGGGGGAGGTGGCGGATGAACGTGACCAGATGCCAGCTCGCGCGCTTGCTCTCTTCGCTGCCGTCTCCCCAGGCAGGCATCCCGGTGAGCCGAACTCCGTTCTCGATGATGTAGAACAGCTCACCGTCCGCGAGCTGCTGCGTCGGCTCCTGCTGCAGATCCGGCGCGCGTGGATAGAGGTTGCGGCCCATTTCCGTCTGGCCGCTCCCGTCGTTTGCGTGGCAGATCGCGCAATGATCCGCGAAGTGTGCGCGACCAGCGGCCACCACCTGCTTCGACGAGGCCACAGGATTGCGGAGCTCCCGGAAAGGGCGGGGAATGCCGAGCCTCCGCAGCTTGCCTGCGAGCGCCGTCTCGACGCTGGTCGGCTCGACCTTTGCGCTGATGCCACCGCGCAGCAGCAGGGCGAGGCCACTGAGGGTTGCGCCGAGCACCAGGACGACCAGCACCGCGAGCGCTATGCAGAGCTTCTTCACATTCTGCTCTTCTCATCGGGATCGCCTGGGAGCACGTCATTGGTCATGGAGCGCCTCCGGGATGCTGATGGTGCTCCATCTGGCGCTTCGGTTGGCCGGCTTCCTCGCCAACCTTGTGGGCCACGGTGCCGCGCGGATACTTGTAGGGTCCGGGATCCTTGTAGCTGGTGATGCCGTCGCGCACCTTCATCACCGTGAACATGCCGCCCATCTCGATGGGGCCGAACTGCCCCTCTCCGGTCATCATCGGCAGCGTGTTGCGCGGGCCTCCCATCTCCATGTCGGCCATCTCGCCCATGCCGGTCTGGCCCATCGACATGTAGCCGGGCAGCAGGGCGCGCATCTTCTCCTCGATGCCGGACTGATCGACGTTGAGGAGGTTGGGGAGGTCATGGGCCATCTGGTTCATCGTGTGATGGTTCTTGTGGCAGTGCATGGCCCAATCGCCGGGCAGGGCCGCCACGAACTCGATGTCGCGTGTCGTTCCGGGTGGGACGTTCACCGTCGTCTCCCGGATCTGCGCCGAGACGGGCGTTGGCCCGCCGTCGGTGCCCGTCTCCACGAAGTGGACCCCATGGATGTGGATCGGGTGGCTGTCCATGCTCAGATTGGCCAGCCGCACGCGCACGCGCTGTCCCCTCCTCACGATCAAGGGTGCGGTGCCTGGGAAGACGCGGCCGTTGAAGCTGAACAGGTTGAAGTCCGTCATCGTGGCCGGGTTGGGCGTGGCGCTGCCAAAGGGCACGTCCCACTCGTGGAGGAAGACGGCGAAGTCCCGGTCGATGCGCATCCGCTCCTTTTTCGGGTGGATGATGAAGAAGCCCTCCATGCCGAGCGCCATCTGCAGCGTCTCGTCCGCGTGGGGGTGGTACATCTGAGTGCCGCTCTGGCGCAGGGTGAACTCGTAGGCGAACGTCTCGCCGGGCTTGATGTGCGGCTGGTTCAGTCCCTGCACGCCGTCCATGCCATTGGGCAGCAGCACCCCGTGCCAGTGAACCGAGGTGTCCTCGGGAAGGTGATTCGTCACCAGGATCCGGACACGGTCACCTTCGACCGCCTCGATGGTGGGACCCGGCGTCTGGCCGTTGTAACCCCATGCGTTGATGACCATCCCGGGGGCAAGCTCGCGCTTCACCTGCCCGGCGACGAGGTGGAAGACCTTCACGCCACGGTCCATCACGAACGATAGCGACTTCCCGTTCGGCGTTACCACGGGAACATACGGAAGCTTACTCTGCGCACGGGCCACCGCGGGCATGAGCAGGACCGCTGCGATAGCGCCGCAGACGAGAATGCGAATCATGGCTTGTTCTCCTGAGCAAGAGTTGCCGTCAGCGACCCGCCTGCGGCGCGCTCCAGGTCGGCGCGCGCGATCCAGTAGTCGCGAACGGAATCGAGGTAGTCGCGGTAGGCATCGATTTGCTCGCGCCGGGCGACGAGGAGCTGGAACACACCGAGCAGCATCGCGTTGTAGCGGAGTTGCGCGTGCTGCACGACGCGCTCGCGGAGCGGAAGCAACACGGTGCGGTAGTGCTCGACCACGCCGCGCGTGGCGAGGAGTCGGGTCCGGAGTGCGCGCACTTCTGCGCGTACATTGACCGCCAGTTCCGCTTCCCTCGCCCGCGCCTGTCGGACCTGCGCGGCGAGCCGCGCCGCGCGCGCCTGTCCCTGGTCGAAGAGGGGGATTTCCAGCGTCACCGAAGGGCCGGTCACGCGCGTTCCCTCGGCGTCACGCTCGGTGGAGACGCCGACATCGAGCGCCGGGATGAAACGGGTAATGCCCGCCGCAGATGCAGCCTGCTCGAGAGCTTGCGCTTCGCTGTGCGCCGCGGCCAGATCGAGGCGGCGCGCCACCGCGAGGGACTCAAGGTGCTCCAGCGCTGCTTCTGCGGCGGGCAGCACTGGCAACTCGTCCGGAACTTTCCACGAGGTGCTCTCCTCGCCCCAGAGCCCCAGCAAGCGGTTCAGCCGCTCCTGCTGCTCCAACACCTGTGTATCTGCGCGCGCGAGATCGAGCTTCGACTGCTGGTAGAACGCCTCCTCTTGTACGAGCTCCAGGTCCCCGACGTTTCCCGCCGCATGCTGGCGGCGCCGCAACTCGGCGGCGGCTTGCTGCGCTTCGAACGCGAGTTGGCGGACCTTCGCCGTCGCCTGCGCGGCCTGGAGCCCGACGAATACCCCGCGCACTTCAGCCGTGAGGTCGAGCACCGCGCTGCCCACGCGAGCCTTCGAGGCATCGAGTTGCGCCGCGGCGACGCGCTTGCGCATGGGCAAGGTGAGGATGCTGAGAAAGTCCTCCGCGACCGAGAACTCTGTGTCCGTGAATCCCGCCCCGGTCGGGAAGCGCACTCGCGCGCCGACAGTCGGGTTGCGCAGCAGTCCTGCCTGGACGACGTCCGCCTGAGCCACTCCGAGTTCCTCATAGATGGCGACGAGTCCCTGGTTGCGCAGCAAGGCAATCTCGAGTGCGCCCTCGGGCGTCAGAGTACCGCGCAGCAGATCGCGAACATGAGCTTGCACCTGGGCGTCGGCCGGCGTGCCCTCGTCCCAGTGAAGGGGCTTGCCTCCACGATCCTCGACGAGTTTCGACACCTGTTCGAAGCTCGGGCGGGGCGAGGTGGAGGCGCATCCAGCAGCGATGGAGGCTGCGATCGTGAAGTGGGTCATCTTCATGGCGAACCTCCATCGCGCGCTTCGACGGGAGAAGCCGGATGCACACCCTCATGTTGGTGATGCTGTTCCGGCATGGTCGTGCCGGCGTCGCCTGGCGCGCTCGCGCCGTGACGCATGTGATCGTGCTGCATGCCAGCGTCCTTTTCGTGCCGCATGCCGGCGTCTTCCTGCTGCATGCCGTCGTGACCCTCGTGCTGCATCGATTCGTGACCCATCTGCATCCCTCCTGCGGCAGGGGGCTGTAGCGCCGTCGCTGGCGGAGGATCAGATCTGAACACCGGGGATGTCGCGATTGCCGGCGCCTCCGGTGCGCGCGGATTGGCGGGGTCGCTGCCGGGAGGCAGCGGAGGAGGAAGCGCGACGCAGCCGAGCACGGTCACGCTCGAGAGCGCCAGCGCCAACTTGGCGGGCTTCACACGCTTCATGCGGGTGGTCCTTGCGCTTGCGACGGGACCGAAAGAGCTCCGGCGACCCCCGCCGTCAGCGGAGACACGCCGGCGCGCGAAAAGCGCTGCCTCGATTAGCGAGGCCTTCGCCTAGATCCGTAGGCGCAGAGGTGGACCGAGCCCGACAGGCAAGTCGGGTGGCGCACGCTGAAGCTCAAGGCGTGAGTCGCTGTCCAAGTTGGGCAGTATCGCGACGATACCGACCAGGACGGCAATCGGTGCTGGCGTAGTCAGGCGTTCTGGGACGGTCGCTGGCGCAGGCGGTGCGGTACGTAGCTCGTCGCAGGCGCACGAGAGGGAGTACCCAACGAGCGATGCAGCCGGTACGCCGGAACCCACGTTCTGGCAACAGCCATGCGGCGCGGCCGGATCGCAGTTCGTCCCGAGGACCGCCGGGGCGAATGCTGCGCCCAGCATCCAGGTGGCAGTCACCGCTGCGAGCAGCCGTCGCATCGGGCGGAATGTTGCGCGCCCGCGCTGTACTGCGCAAGTGGATTCGCGACGCGGTCCGCCTGAAAAGAGGACGGTGCGAATCCCTATTACAGACGACCGACTCCAATAGCCATGCGGTATGCGGCAGGATTGGTGTTGCTCAGGAAGGTGCCGTGCGCATCGATTGCGCAGGACTACCCTCCCTGCGCTATTGCCCTTCCGCCCTGCGGCGCCGTCGAGCGTCAGCAGCAACAGAGGGCCTAAATGGACACCACAGAGCCTGCAGCGGACGAGACCGCCGCGAACGGACACGAGAAGACCCACTACGGCAGCCACGCTGGCCACGGGATGCACGCGGGTCATGCGATGCCCGATCGCGAGCCGAAGCATCACGGCCACGACGCCCATGCCGGCCACAGCGTTGGAATGTTTCGCGACAAGTTCTGGGTATCCCTGCTGCTGACGCTCCCGACGCTTGTCTGGGGACACATGCTGCAGCGGGCGTTCCGTTATACGGCTCCGCATTTTCCCGGCTCCGACTGGATCCCCGCGGCATTCGGGACGGCCGTCTTCGCCTACGGCGGCTGGGTGTTCATCCAAGGAGCGGCCCGGGAGATGAAGGCGCGTTTGCCGGGCATGATGACGCTGATCAGTCTGGCAATCTCTGTCGCGTTCGTCTTCAGCGCCGTCGTTACGCTGGGCTACCCGGGCATGCCGCTTTGGGAGGAGCTCGCCACGCTCGTGACGATCATGCTCCTCGGTCACTGGATCGAGATGCGCTCGGTCTCACAAGCTCAGGGCGCGCTCAGGGCGCTCGCGAAGCTTCTGCCCGATACGGCGGTTCGCGTCGTCGGAGACCGCACCGAGGAAGTGGCGATCAACCAACTGCGCAACGGCGATCTTCTTCTCGTGCGCCCGGGCGCGAGGATTGCCGCCGACGGTATCGTTCGGGAGGGGTCGAGCCAAGTGAACGAGTCGATGATTACCGGCGAGTCGCGTCCAATCCCGAAGAACGCCGGCGACAAGGTCATCGCAGGTACCGTGAACGGCGTAGGCTCACTGCGGGTCGAGGTCACCGGCATCGGCGAGCGTACCGTCGTGGCTGGCATCATGCGGCTGGTGGAGCAGGCGCAGGCATCGCGCTCGCGTGCTCAGGATCTCGCGGACCGCGCCGCTTTCATCCTGACGCTCGTCGCAATCGGAGCCGGTCTGATCACGCTCATCGCGTGGCTCGCACTGCGATCCGGCGAGCCCGCGTTCGCCGTCCAGCGAGTCGTGACCGTGCTCGTGATCGCGTGTCCGCACGCACTCGGGCTCGCGATTCCGCTGGTGGTCGCGATCTCCACGACGCAAGCAGCCCAGAGCGGCCTGCTTGTTCGCAATCGGCGAGGATTAGAGGAGGCCCGGAACCTGAATGCGGTCGTCTTCGACAAGACCGGCACACTGACAAAGGGTGAGTTCGGGGTCATCGACATCGCGACCACCGACGGCCTTGCTTCTGACGACGCGCTCCGTTTCGCAGCGGCAGTTGAGGCGGACTCGGAGCACACGATTGCTCAGGGAATCGTCAGAGGTGCGCAAGAACGCGGTATCGACGTTCCACGCGCGGAGGGTTTTGAGGCGATCCCGGGGAAGGGCGCCAAGGCGCGCGTGGACGGCCGGGAGTTCTACGTCGGCGGCCCGGCGCTGTTGGCGGCGCGCTCGCTCGAGCTACCGCCCGCGCTGCGCGAGGCGGCGGATCGTGCTGCGCATCGGGGCCAGGCATCGATCTACCTCGCGGACGAACGGAAGCTGCTTGCGATGTTCGCTGTGGCGGATGTGGTTCGTCCGGAATCGAAGGAAGCCGTCCGCGCTCTTCACGACCGCAACCTTGAAGTGGTCATGATGACGGGGGATGCTCGGCCGGTCGCTGAAGCCGTCGCCGCCGAACTCGGAATTGACACCGTGTTCGCCGAGGTGCTCCCCGAGCAGAAGGCGAGCAAGATCGAAGAGCTGAAGCGTCGCGGAAAGCGCGTGGCGATGGTTGGTGACGGCGTGAACGACGCGCCAGCTCTCGTTACGGCTGACGTGGGCGTCGCGATCGGCGCGGGAACGGACGTCGCCGTTGAAGCGGGAGACATCGTGCTGCTCCGCAACGACCCACGCGACGTGCCACGGATCATCGCGTTGTCGCGAGCGACGTACCGCAAGATGATCCAGAACCTCTGGTGGGCGGCGGGGTACAACATCATCGCGATTCCACTCGCGGCAGGCCTGCTGGCTGGGTACGGGTTCGTCCTGTCACCTGCAATCGGCGCGGTGCTCATGTCCGCGAGCACCGTCGTCGTCGCCATCAACGCGCAGCTCCTGCGACGCGCACGAGTTTGATCTCTCCATCGTCGGGAGTTGGGATTTCTCTCCCGAGTCCGAGACTCAAGGACCTCGGGACTGGCCCGCTATCCTGACAGCTCTTCGGATGCCATCATGCGTGCGGAGTCATGCGTGCGGAGTGTTCGGACCAGGTGATGGTTGGTGGATCGTTCAGGCCGGGATTTTTTCCCTGTCGTTGGCCAAAACTCGATCTGGCGACTCCACGACTAGAAGGCATCATAGGCGTGGGCCGAATGATGGCCTTCTCAGACTGGAGGCGGGCGTCCCGGTGGCGACGAACCGCTCACGCAAGATGCAGGTGGCGTGAGCCGGCGTTCATGGGGCGAGGTCGGATCACGCTCGCTTCTCTGACGAATGAAGACGGACTGCTCTTGGTGCTACACCGCGCGGACGTAGCGGTGGTGGAGGCCGCCGACCTGCGGAAGAGCGACGACGAGTCCACGATCGAGTGGCTCGACGGCGCGCCG
>Ga0137415_10002457_pt1 | contig 18437 bp, 14 predicted proteins | sample CZODoug3_1_1_16f_FD_183082 | JGI IMG/M metagenome (GOLD analysis project Ga0137415, IMG submission 183082) | Vadose zone soil fungal communities from Angelo Coast Range Reserve, California, USA - CZODoug3_1_1_16fungal (Hybrid Assembly) | ecosystem: Environmental > Terrestrial > Soil > Vadose...
CCAGCTCCTTGGCGGTCGCGGGTGGGTTCGGGTCCAGCGCTTGAATCGACGCCGCAAAATCGGTCGCGGACTGAAAGCGCGCCTTCGGATCGCGCTGGAGCGCGCGCATGAGGCTTTCGAAGAGCACGGGCGGCACGGCCTCTTTGGCCGAGAGCAGCGGCTCGATGCGGCAATCGCGGATGGCCAGCAGAATCGCGAGCTGCCCGCTGCCCGGAAAGAGCGGCTTGCCGATGAGCATCTCGGTCAGCACGCTCGCCACGCTGAACAGATCCGCGCGGTAGTCGAAGGGCTCGCCCGCCACTTGCTCCGGTGCCAAGTAGGCGATCTTTCCTTTGAGCATCGCGCTGGCTGCGTTGCGCATGGTGGCGCGCTGCGTGGAGCGGGCGATGCCGAAGTCGCCCAGCTTGACCCGTCCGTCGTTGGACAAATAAAGGTTCGACGGTGTGACGTCCCGGTGGATGATGCCGAGCGGCGTGCCCGCTTCGTCCGTTGCACTATGCACGCTTTGCAGGGCGGCGAGGACCTTGGCCACGATGTGCACCGCCACCCGGGCGGGCATCGTCTGCCCCTCGTTGCGAAAGCGCCGGAGCAGCCGGTAGCCGTCGACCCCGTCGACGTATTCCATGGCGAGGTAGGGTTCCCCGGTGTCGCTCAGCCCCGAGCCATAGACTTGCACGACGTTCTCGTGGTGCACGGACATGTGCAGCGCGGCCTCGCGCTCGAACATGGTGCGCCCCTCGGGATCGACCAAGAAATGCGGCAGGAGCCGCTTCACGATGAGGCGCGTTGGATGCGTTTCCGGCGGCACGGGCCGCGCGATGTACACTTCCGCCGTTCCACCTACTGCAATGCGCGCCTCGAGGAGGTATCGACCGAACTTGATCGGGCCTCCTCGAATGGGCCGGGGCACCCCTCGTTTGGGCACACTCTCGCCTTGCACGATGGATAGACTACCTTTCGCCCTCACGTTCACAAATGAAACCTCTTTTCTCTACCGCTGCCTCTTTCGCTTCGCTCGTTTCGTCGGCGCGCATCCGTTGGGTCCTCGGCCGCAGGTTCCTGGGCGGCCTCCTACTGATGGCCGCGTGCATCGCTGGGGTTGCGGCCCAGGGATGCCGCGGGGCGAATGGAGTCGTGACGGCCCATGACGAGCCCGCATCGCCCACGCTCCGCATCTACATTGTGTCCGATCTCGCGGGTGCCTTGGAACCCTGCGGATGCGTGAAAGATCAGGCCGGGGGCATGGATCACTTTGCCGCGTGGGTGACCTCGGAGCGCACGAAAGCGCCATCGAGTGTGCTGGTTTCGGCCGGACCCCTCTTCTTTCTCGACCCGGTGCTCAAAGACGACAAGCGCATACAAGATGTGGCCAAAGCCTCCACCATCGCCTCCGCGCTCGGGGGCCTCGGTCTCGCGGGCTTTGCGCCAGGCAAGAACGACTTCGTCGCCGGTGCCGCGGAGCTCGAGCGATTTCGCACGGAGAGCAAGGGCGCGCTCCTCATGGCCAACGTGGCGGGCGACGGCGTGCAGCCTTCGTGGCGCGGGCCCGTCCTACGCGAGATGAACGGCATCAAGCTCGGTTTGCTCGGCGTCTCGGCGCTCGATCAGGCAGAAGGGGGAGCACCCGCGGGGGCGAACGTCTCGGCGCCCATCGACGCGGTGAAGGCCGATGTCGCCAAGCTTCGCGCGCAGGGCGCCCAGGTGTTGCTGCTTCTCGCCGCCGTGGGGCGCGGGGAGGCCAAGCGGGTGGCCGACGCCGTTCCCGAGCTCACGGCCATCGTCGTGGGATCGCCGGGGGGATCGGGCGAGGCCAACTCGGAGACGCCGCCTGCGGAGCGCATCGGCAACGTGCTCATTGCCGAAACGGGCAACCACCTTACCACCGCAGCCGCGCTCGACCTCTTCGTGCGCGAGGGCTCCTATGCCTTCGCCGACGGCACCGGTCTCGAGCTCGCGCGCAAGCGCGCCGACGTGATGCGCCGCATCGACGAGATGCGCGGCAAGCTCGCGCAGTGGGAAGGGGACAAGGGCATTGCGCAGGTAGACGTCGACGCGCGCAAGGCCGACCTCGCGCAGCTCGAAAGAGAGCGCGCGGACCTGGAGAAGATCCCCACGCCGCCCAAAGGAAGCTTCTTTCGCTACCGTGTGCAGGAGATGCGCGACACGCTCGGAAAGGACGAAGGCGTCTCCGAGAAAATGTCTGCGTATTACAAGCAAGTGAACGAGGCGAATGCGAAGGCGTTTGCCGGAAAGAAGCCGCCGGCAGCGCGGGCGGGGCAGCCTTCGTACGTGGGGGTCGAAACGTGCACCACCTGCCACGACGACGCGCGCAAGGTCTGGGACAAGACGGCGCACGCCCACGCGTACGCGACTCTGTCCAAGCAGTACAAGGAGTTCAACTTGGACTGCGTGAGCTGCCACGTGACCGGTTACGATTTGCCCGGGGGCAGCACCGTCACGCACGTGCAGGAGCTCAAAGACGTGCAGTGCGAGGTGTGTCACGGCGCCGGGTCGAAACACGCCGCCGCGCCGAACAAGGTGAAGATGCCGATCGAAAAGCCGAAGGCCGACAGCTGCCTAGCGTGCCATCACCCGCCGCACGTGCACGAATTCGACGCCGCGCGAAAGATGGAAGAAATCCTGGGCCCGGGCCACGGGAAATAGAGCGCCGGGACTCAATCTCCCGTCAATCAACCCGCGTGGCCGAGCTTCTTGATGCCGTCTGGAAAGAGGATCTCGACGCGCGCGCCTTCGACGAAGACCACGAGTCCCTTGCCGAATTTGGAGTGCGCGACGAGCTGGCCTTTTTCGTAGCGCGAGGTGAGCGTGTAGGGCGTGAAAGCATCGTCGGGCTTGTTGCCGACCTGATCGGCCCAGGTTTTTTCCGGTTCTTTCGCTTTCGCGAAATAGTCGGTTTCGGCGGAGTCGGAGTCTTGGCTGCGGCCGCTGGAGCGCGGCTTGGAACGCTTCATAGACATGGGGCCCCTGTCCAATGGCTCAGGTGGATGAAATTTTCAAGAGCCGAGGGCTCATTTCAGAGGGAAAAGAGCATGGGGACGGCCTCGCCGGCCTTGCCCAGGCGGCACTCGTCGAAATGGCCCGCATTCTCGGGCCGCTCGGGGCCCACGTAGATGGTCCGCGCGCGGCCGTGCGAGCGCACCTCCTCCACGAAACCCGCCGCAGGATACACGGCCCCCGAGCTCCCGATGGTGATGAACCAATCGCAGCGGGCGAGCTCGCGCATGATGCGGTCCATGCCGAACGGCGTCTCTCCGAACCAACAAATGTGCGGACGCATGCGCCCGCCGCACGCCATGCAAGATGGAATGGATTCTCTCGTCAGATAGATGCCGTGATCTTCGTGCGGCGAGGTGGTGCAATTCGCGTCCTCGCAGCGGCTCTGGAAAAGCTCGCCGTGCATGTGGAAGACGCGCTGAGAGCCCGCGAGCTCGTGCAGCGGGTCGACGTTTTGCGTGCAGAGAAAGAGGCGGTTTTCGAGCTTGGCCTCCAGTGCGGCCAGCGCGCGATGCGCCGGATTGGGATGCACGCTCTCGGCTTGTTCGCGACGTTGAGAATAAAAGAGCCACACCTTGCTCGCGTCGGCGTGCCACCCTTCGGGCGAGGCTACGTCTTCGATGCGGTAGCGTTGCCATATGCCGTTCTTGTCGCGGAAAGTGGCGATACCGCTTTCGGCGCTGATGCCCGCGCCGGTCAGGATGAAGACGCGTTCGTGGGGTCCAATGGATAGGGGCGGGAGCTTGTCGTGCGGCACTACGACCATTGGCGATGAGGATAGCGGCAATCGGTGTCCGTTAGGCGCGACGAAGAAGACGAATCAATGGTCGTGTTCGGTTTTGTTTTGCCCACGAGCCACCGAGATGGAGGCGCCGGGAGTCGCGCGGACTACACGATGCGCGTTTGGACTGCGCGGCGCCATTGGCCCCGGCCGTACACCACGCAGTAGACGATGGCGCTGACCACGTTGGTGGCGCCCACGCAGAAGAAGAGCGTGTCGAGCGATGCGCCGAACACGGCGACCGCGACGATGGAGAGAGGAAACTGCAGTCCGATGATGACCGCCACGTCGATCCACATCGAGGTGCGGGTGGCACCTGCGCCGGCCATGGCATTGCCGAGCACGATGCCCACGCCCAGGCCGAGGTAGGTCGGTGTGACGACGCTCAGGTAACGCAGGGCGATGCCCACAGGGGCGGGATCGTCGTCGAAGATGCGCAGGATGGCCGCGCCGTGCACGAGAAGAATGGCGATGAGCCCGAGGTTGGTCACGCCGTCGTAGATGGCGGTGAGCCATCCGCTCGCGCTGGCCCGCACCTCCTTTGCGGCACCCATGTTTTGCCCCACGAAGGTCTGCGCGGCACTGCCCCAGCCCATGGCGACGAACAGCGCCATGGTGTCGACGCGAAAGACCAACCCGAGACCGGTGGTCGCGATCTGGTCGGTCTCACTGGTGAAGAAGCGCGCAACGAGCGAATTGACCAGGAGCATGGCCGCGATGCGAATGACCATCTGCGCGCTCGAGGGCCACGCCACCCCGACGATGCGCGAAATCTCCTCGCGCCGCGGTCCGCGTGCACCCCGCTCGGGAATGACGATGCGAAATCGCCGCGCGAGTATGATCAAGATGGGAATCAGGACCAGCGCGCGGGCGATGATGGTCGCCCACGCCGCCCCGAGCATGCCCATGCGCGGAATGTGCAAAAAGGCCGCGATGGGGGCTGCCCAGGCGAAAACGGCGGGCGAGGGACCTGGGCCGAACATGAAGAGAATCGCCAGGAACACATTGAAGACGTTGCCCGCGAGCAAGAGCGAAACGGGCGTCTTGGCCGATCCGAGCGCACGCTGAATGCTTGTAAGATGCAACAATAGAAAAATGGTGAAGCTGCCGCCGACCACGACGCGCAAGTAGCGGGTGGCGAAGAGGGCGACGCCGCCTTTGGCACCGATGACATCGCGCACCACGGGGCCCGCGAAGACCGCGCCGAGGATGCCGAAGCAGATCCCGAGGGTGCCCACCACGAGGATCGATTGCCAGGCGGCGCTCTGCACGCCGCGCGAATCGCCGGCCCCCTGTCGGTTCGAGATGATGGAGCTCGTGGCGGTGGACACGCCGTAGCTGAAGATGGTGCCCAGGGCCGCGACCTGATCGCAGATGCCGAGGGCTCCGATGGCCGAGCCGACCTCCGCGCGTGGGAGCTGCGCGACCATGTATGCGTCGACCAGGTTGAAGGTCGTTTGCAGCGCCATTCCGAGCGCGAGCGGAATGCCGAAACGCGCCACCTCCCGCGCGAGAGGCCCCTCGAGGATTCGTCGGGTGGCCGGATCGTGCATCGGGCGTGCTGAAATAGCACACGCCACAGGCTCCCGAACGTCGCCTGCGAAGCGGGCACGAGCCTACTGGGCATCGCGCAGCATCACGAGCCCATGCGCCGTACGACAAGTTTGCCGGTAGACCGAAAATAGCGCTAAGAGAAAGGGGTGAAGCCGAAGTCCGAAATCCAGCCGCCCGCGCCCGCGGTGTCGGGTTCTGCGACCGAGCCCGCGAGCGACGCGCGGGGGCCCGCAGGCGGGATGCCTTCGCGTCGTGAGATGCTCGTGCGGGGCGGGGCCGCGCTGGGCGTGCTCGCGGGCTCGACGGCGGTGGGACGCGCGGTGTGGGACAAGGGCGGGTTCGGCGTCGGAGTGGCGGAGGGCGCGCGGCAGGTGCGCGATTTCCGAGTGCCTGCGGCGCGCAAGGAGACGCAATTCGCCGAGCTGGCGATCGCGCGCGCTCCGAAGCGAGACAACGCCGAGCAGGCGCCGCTTGCGCCGGGGGAGTTGGTGCGCAAGGCGCTCGATGCGATGGGGGGCCTGGGCCGCTTCGTGAGCCGGGGCGACATCGTGGTGATCAAGCCGAACATCGGCTGGGACCGAATGCCCGTGCACGCGGCCAACACGAACCCCGACGTCGTCGCCGCGGTCGTTCAGCTTGCGTACGAGGCGGGCGCGAAGCGGGTCGTCGTAGCCGATGGCTCGTGCAACGATCCCAATCGTTGTTTTCAGCGCTCGGGCATCTGGCGCAAGGCGTATGCGGTGGGGGCCGAGGTGGTGCTTCCGGCGGAGCACCGGTTCCGCACCATGCGCCTCAAGGGCGACGTGCTCGACGAGTGGCCCATCTTCACCACCTTGGTCGACGCCGACAAGGTGATCAACGTGCCGGTGGCCAAGCATCATAACCTGGCCAAGTTCACGGCCTCGATGAAGAACTGGTACGGCGTTCTCGGAGGGCGGCGCAATCGCCTGCATCAAAACATCGACACGTCGATCGCCGATCTGGCGACCTTCATGCGCCCCTCGCTCACCGTGGTCGATGCCATCCGCGTGCTCATGCGAAACGGCCCGCAGGGCGGCAACATCGACGACACGCGCGAGATGCACACCATCGTCGCCTCGGTGGATCAGGTCGCGGCCGACGCCTTCGCGTGCACGCTCATCGGGCAGCATCGCGACAACCTGCCCTACCTCAAGATGGGCCACGAGCGCGGCATCGGCACGATGTACTGGGAAAACCTCCGCGTGAAGGAGGTGTGATCCCCATGGCCGCACCGTCTTCCCACAGCGGCGTCTCGCTCGACCCGACATCCCTCGCCGTGCCGCCCGCCGTTCACGCGCACGACTTCCCCGAGCCTATCCCCTGGAAAACCGGCCAAATCGGCACCGTCGCCCCGCTCGACCGCGATACGTCGTGGACCGTAGGCGCATCCTCCGTTCCCGTCTCTTCCCCCTCCCCCTCAGGGCCGGGGAGGGGGAGCATTCACGCCGCCGCCGTCGCAACCCCCGCCATCCCAGTCATCGCCGCAAAAAAGAAGCCCAAGAAGAAGCTTCCCGGTTCCGGCATCCCCGCGCGCTTCAGCATCCGCACGCTGGTCTGGGTGCGCCGCGCCTCGCAGGTCTTCTTCTTCGCGCTCTTCATGTACTTCCTCTTTCAGACGACCTTCCGCGGCACCTTCGCCGCGCAGGCGGATGCCCCGGTTCGTCTGTCGCTCCCGGTCGAAGGATTCTTACTCGTCGATCCCTTCGTCGCAGCGATGACCGTCCTCTCCACGCACACGGTCTACCGCGGCCTTCTCTGGAGCATCGGGCTGCTCGCGCTCACCTTGGTCTTCGGACGCGTGTTCTGCGGATGGATCTGCCCCTTCGGCACGCTCCACCACTTTTTCGGCTGGCTCTTGCCCTCGCGTCGCGGGCGCGGTGCCGTGCGCGTCGAGGCCAACAAGACGCATACCTATCAGCGCGCCAAGTATTACCTTTTGTATGCATTTCTCGTGGCCGGTGTTTTCGGCAGCGCCATCGGCGGGCTCTTCGATCCGATTTGCATCGCCGTCCGCTCGATTGGCCTCGGGGTGATTCCCGCGATGCAATATGTCGGCGGTCGCGGTCTCGGCGCGGCGTCGTTGGTGCCCGTGCGGCCCGTGCAAGGCGCGTCGGATCACATGCAGGATTTCCTCGCGCAGACCGTGTGGCAGTCGCACCAGTTTTATTTTCATCAGACTTGGCTGATCGTTTTTCTTCTGGTCGCGGTCCTATTTGCCAATCGATTCATTCCGCGTTTCTGGTGCCGGGTCCTGTGTCCCCTTGGCGCGTTTCTCGGCGTCTTCGCGCGATTCGCCCTCTTCGGGATGGAGAAAGACCATGCAAAGTGCACGGATTGCAATCTGTGCCTGGTCCATTGCCAGGGGGCCGATAGTCCGCAGGGCGGCGTGAAGTGGCGGCAGGACGAGTGCCACATGTGCCTCAACTGCGAGACCTCTTGCCCCGAGGACGTCATCAAGTTTCGCTTTCTGCCCAACCGCACGAGCGCGGTGACCAAGCCCGACACCGAGCGCCGCACCGCGATGGCCGTGGCGGGGGCGGGGGCGCTGTTTCTGCCAGCGTCGCGCATCGCCGACGCGCTCGACGTCAATTATCACTCGAAGGTGATTCGTCCGCCGGGGGCGGTGGAGGAGCGTGCGTTCCTCGAGCGTTGCATCCGCTGCGCCGAGTGCATGAAGGTGTGCCCGAACAACGCGCTGCATCCGGCGTTTCTCGAGTCGGGGATCGAGGGGATCTGGACGCCCATTCTCATCGCGCGCATCGGCTATTGCGAACACTCGTGCGTGCTGTGCGGCCAAGTCTGCCCCACGGGCGCGATTCAGAAGATCACCGAGAAGGAGAAGCTCGGCATCGGCGTTGCGCCGGTGAAGATTGGTACCGCATTTTACGATCACGGCCGTTGTTTACCCTGGAGCATGCAGACGCCGTGCATCGTGTGCGAGGAATTCTGCCCGACGTCGCCCAAGGCCATCTGGGTCGAAGAGGTCGATGCGCCCGTGCGGGACTCCAAACCGGGTCCCAACGGCGAGCAGCCGGCGATGAAGACGGTGCGTCTGCAAAGACCCCACGTCGACCCAGCCTTGTGCATCGGTTGCGGCGCTTGCGAGAAGGTCTGCCCGGTGCAGGATCAGCCGGCGGTGTACATCACCAGCGTCGGCGAATCGCGCAGCAAGACGAACGTCATCTTGCTCGAGAACACGAACTACAATCAGAAGAGTTAGCGGCGGCGCGGGTCGGGTTTTCGGCTAGAGTCCTCGTTCGTGAAAAACGACCGATTTCTTCGTGCGTGCCGCAGGGAGCTCACCGATGTCACCCCCGTGTGGTTCATGCGCCAGGCCGGGCGCTACATGCCCGAATACCGGGCGCTGCGCGAAAAGCACACGCTGCTCGAGCTCTGCAAAAATTCGGAGTTGGCGTGTCAGGTGACCTTGCAGCCGCTGCGGCTCGGCGTGGATGCGGCGATTCTCTTCGCCGACATTCTTCTGCCGCTCGAGCCGATGGGGGCACCCTTCGAATTTGCGAAGGGCGAGGGGCCGGTCATTCTGGAGCCTATTTCGCGGCTCGAGCAGATCGAGCGGCTGCGGGTCATCGAGCCAGAGGAAGGGCTCTCGTACGTGCTCGAGTCGATTCGCACCATTCAGCGCGAGCTTGCCGGCCGCGTGCCGCTCATCGGCTTTGCGGGGGCGCCGTTCACGCTGGCGAGTTACCTCGTGGAGGGCGGCAAGTCGGCGAACTTCGCCAAGACGAAAAAGATGATGTACGCGGCGCCCGATGCTTGGAACGCGTTGATGCAAAAGCTCGCCGAGGTGGTGCGGCGCTACCTGCGCGCGCAGGTCGAGGCAGGGGCCGACGTGGTGCAGCTCTTCGATTCGTGGATCGGGCAGCTCTCGGTCGATGATTACCGCGAATACGTGCAGCCGCATGTGCGGCACATTCTGCAAGACGTGATGACCCTGGGGGTGCCGGTCATTCACTTCGGAACGGGCACCCACGCGCTGCTCGAGGCGATGCGCGATGCGGGCGGGCATGTCATCGGGCTCGATTGGCGCACGCCGCTCGCCGAAGGATGGAGCAAGGTCGGCTTCGACCGCGCGGTGCAGGGGAATCTCGATCCCACCGTGCTCTTTGCGCCGCGCGAGGTGGCCCAGGCGCATGCGGAGCGCGTTCTTCGCGCGGCGGGCGGGCGCGCGGGGCACATCTTCAACTTGGGCCACGGCATTCTGCCCGAGACGCCGGTCGAGACGGTGCAGGCGGTGGTCGATTTCGTTCACGAGCAAAGCGCCCGTTTTCGAGGCGCCACACATCCAGACGAGGAACAGCGCCGGGGGTGAGCATGAGCAGCGCGACGCACAAGAAGACTGCGACGATCCTCTTTTCGCACGGGACGGTGGAGCATCTCGAAGATCTCCCCGCGTTCGTGACCAACATTCGCCGCGGCCATGCGCCGCCGCAAGACGTGGTGGACGAGCTGGTGCGCCGTTATCGGGCCATCGGTGGCCGGTCGCCGCTCGGCGACATCACGCGCTGGCTCGCGGCCAAGGTGGAGGTGCGCACAGGCATCCGGACGCGTATGGCCATGCGCATGTGGCATCCGTTTCCCGAGGAAGTGCTCGCGATGCTCGTGGCGGACGGCGTGGAGCGCGTTCTCGTGGTGCCTTTGGCGCAGCATTCGACGTCTGCGTATGCCGAGAGCATGGCGCGCGCGAAAGAGAACGTGGTGGCACGAGGGCCCGCGGGGGCGCTGGAGATTCGGTGTGCGAAAAATTGGGGGAGCTCACCGGGGCTCGTGGGTGCGTTTGCTTCGTCCATCGACGAGGCGTTCGAGAAATTGCCAGAGGCGACGCGCGCGAGGACGGCGCTGGTGATGACGGCGCATAGCGTGCCGATGTCCGTGATTCGGGGTGGGGATCCTTATGAGAGGGATTTGAGGGAGAGTGCGGCGTTGATTGGGAGGGCACTACGCGCGGGGGTTGGGGAGGCGTTCGTGGCATTTCAGAGTCAGGGGATGGGCGGTGGCGAATGGCTCGGGCCGGATCTCGTGGCGACGCTCGATGCAGTGGCAGCGAGTGGTGCCGCGCATGTTCTTTTTGCGCCGATTGGTTTCTTGAGTGACCACGTCGAGGTTCTCTACGATCTCGACATCGAGGCTGCGCAGTGGGCGCGCGAGCGCGGGTTGACCATGAGTCGCGCGGCGTCGCTCAATGCGTCGCAGGGGTTCGTCGAGGCGGTGGCCGCAGTGATCGAGGAGCTCGCGCGATGAGCGAGGCCGAGCGTCATGTCGTCATCGTCGGGGGCGGCATCACGGGGCTCTCTTGTGCGCGCGCGCTCGTGCGGCTTTCGTCTGTGGCCGCACGGCCGGTGCCCCTCCGGATTACGCTTTGCGAGCGCTCCGCGCGGGCAGGCGGAAATATCGTCACCGAGAATCGGAGCGGGTTCGTGCTCGATGGCGGTCCCGACTCGTGGCTCACCACCAAGCCGCACGCGGAGAAGTTGGCGCGCGAGCTCCGGCTCGGCCCGGAGCTGATTTCGACGGTGGAGACGCACCGCGGTGCCTACGTTGCGTGGGGCAAAGCGCTGCATCGCATCCCCGAGGGGCTCGTGCTCGGCGTGCCCACCTCGGTGCGCCCGATGGCCATGAGCACGCTGTTCGAATGGGACGCAAAATTGCGCATGGCGCTCGAGCCGCTCATCCCGCGCCGTATCTACCACGACGATGAAGACGAATCGGTCAGCGCGTTCATGTCGCGGCGCTTGGGCGACGAACTGGCCGACCGCCTCGCGGCGCCGCTCCTCGGCGGCATCTTCGCCGGCGACGCCGACGCCATCTCCGTGCGGGCGGCCTTTCCGCAATTCGTGGCGGCCGAGCGCGATCATGGCTCCCTCATTTTGGCCATGCGCGCGCAGCGCCGCGCGCGCGAGCAGAGCGCCGAAGGCGAGAGCGAGAAGCCGAAGGCCGGCTTCATGTCGCTGCAGGGCGGGCTCGGCTCGCTCATCGAGGCGCTCACCCGCGAGCTCGGCGTTGAAAGTCGGGCGCGGCAAGCCGCGCACCTCCGGGATGTCGACCTTCGCACGGCTTGCACGGTGCAATCCATCGCGCGCCTGCCGCCAGACGATCCGCGCGGGCGCTACGCCGTCGAGACCTCGCGCGGCGTCGAAGTCGCGGACGAAGTCGTTCTCGCGGGGCCTACGCACGCGAGCGCCGGCATCGTACGCCCGCTGGACGGCGCGCTGGCTGACACCCTCGATCGCGTCCTCGACTATGCCTCCACCGCGATCGTCTTCGTCGCATTCAAGCGTGCGCAGGTCGGGCACGCGCTGGATGCGACCGGTTTCATCGTCCCGCGAACCTTGGGCCGGAAAATTCTCGCCGCGACATGGGTCTCCAGCAAATGGGACCATCGCGCCCCTGCGGGTCACGTTCTCATGCGCGCATTCTTCGGCGGTGCGGGTCGCGAGGAAGTCCTTGCCGCAGACGATGACGAGCTGGCGGACCTGGCCTTGCGCGAACTTCGCGTCTTCACGCCCATCGACGGGCGCCCGCTCTTTTCGCGCGTCTTCCGCTTCCACCGCGCGAGCCCGCAGCCGTACCTCGGCCACCTGGCCCGCGTGCGTGGCCTCACGGAAGCGCTCACACGCCACCCGGGTCTTTACGCAGCCGGAAGCGGCCTCGATGGCGTCGGTATCCCGGATTGCATCCGCCAGGGGGAGAACATCGCGCGCCAGATTGTCGGCTAGAGCTCTAGCTTAGAGCTAGCGTCCACGCCGGAGCCGCTCGAGCTCCGCTCTCACCCGCGCCAGCTCGTCCTCTGCACGCTGCGCCCGTTCGGCCTCTCCGTCTGCACGGCGGGCTTCTTCTTCACGGAGGCGGGCTTCTTCTTCTGCGCGGCGCATCTCTTCCTCCGCGCGATGTTCGGCGTCGCTCTTTTTCTCGATGGCTTCGGCCAGGAGCGCTTGTACGCGCGCGGCCAGTTCCGCCGACTCCGGAAGCGCCGCGGTGCCATAGTAGAACCGCACGCGGTCCGCTTCGAGCGCGAGGTCCAGTCCGAGAACCCGCGACGTCCAGCGTCCCACCTGAGGGACGATCGGCTGATAGATCTTTGCGTCGGCCGATGGCAAAGCGTAGCCAAGCAAACGCATGTTCCTTCGATCGTAAATGAAGTACTCCGCGATCCCCAGGCGCGCATAGCGTGCCACGTTGAATTCGTAGTCTTTTTTTTCGCTGCCCTCCCATACGACCTCCATGACCAGGTCGAGGCCCTTGCCTTCCGCAGCAACGACCCACCGCTGCCGGTCATGAGGTTCGACATCCAGCACGGCGAACAGATCGGGCGAGAAGCGAGGCTCGTTCGGATAGTAAACGGCGAGCTCGGAGGAGACGTAGACCTTGCGCCCGATCTTGCGAAAGAAGCCGTCGAGCGCGTCCACCGAGCGCTCTTTGGCCTTGCGATGCATGTCGCCCTCGGGCGGCATCAACTCCCAGGGCACCTCGGCGGGCAGCTCCGCAACGACACGCTTGCGCTCGGTCGGCGTGAGAAGCGCCCAGATCTCCATGCTCGGTGCACGCGGGTCGTCTTTGTCGACCTGGTATCTCGGCCTCGGCGCCATGCCGGGATCATAGCACTGGAACTAAAATTCGGCCGGATCGCTGTACGTCCCGAGAACGGCGCGGAGCACGTCGCAGATCTCTTGTTGGGTCACGTATGCCTTGGCCGCTTCGATGATGGGCGGCATGAGGTTCGTCCCGTCCGCGGCGGCCGTGTGCACTGCGGCGAGGCATGCTTCGACGCGCGATGCGTCGCGCGAGGCTTTCACCTTCTGCAGATTCGCGATCTGGGTCTTTTGCACCTCTTCGTCGATCCGGAGCAGCGGGATCGCCGTGTCGCCCGAGGCGACGTAGCCGTTGACGCCCACCATCAGCCTTTCGTCGCCCTCGAGCTGCCGCTGGAAGCGGTAGGAGCTGGCGGCGATTTCGCGCTGCGGATATCCCTTTTCGATGGCGTTGACCATGCCGCCCATGTCGTCGATGCGCTTGATGTACGCCATCGCATCGGCCTCGAGACGGTTGGTGAGCTCTTCGACGAAGTAGCTTCCGCCGAGTGGGTCGATGGTGTTGGCCACGCCGCTCTCCTCCGCGATGATCTGCTGCGTGCGCAGCGCGATCATCACGGCTTCTTCGGTCGGCAGCGCGTACGTTTCGTCGAGCGAATTCGTGTGCAGCGACTGCGTCCCCCCCAGCACCGCGGCCAGCGCTTGCATCGCCACGCGCACCACGTTGTTGTACGGCTGCTGCGCGGTGAGCGACACGCCCGCGGTCTGCGCGTGGGTACGGAGCTTCATCGACTCCGCTTTCTTCGCCCCGAAGCGCTCTTTCATGAGCCGCGCCCACAAGCGCCGCGCGGCGCGGAACTTGGCGATCTCCTCGAAAAAGTCGTTGTGCACGTCGAAGAAGAAGGAGAGGCGCGGTCCGAAGTCGTCCACGTCGAGGCCGCGCTCGAGGCAGCTCTCCACGTAGCCGATGCCGTCGGCGATGGTGAAGGCGAGCTCCTGCGCGGCGGTGCTCCCCGCCTCGCGGATGTGATAGCCGCTGATCGACACGGTGTTCCACCGCGGCACCTCCTTGGTGCAAAACTCGATCATGTCCGTCACCACACGCATCGCCGGCCGCGGAGGCACCAGCCACGCGTGCTGCGCGATGAACTCCTTGAGGCAGTCGTTCTGCACGGTGCCGCCGATCTTCTTGCGGTCGATGCCCCGCACGTCGGCCAGCGCGATGTAGAAGGCCAAAAGCACGATGGCCGGCCCGTTGATGGTCATCGAGGTCGTCACCCGGTCGAGCGGGATGCCGTCGAAGAGCACCTCCATGTCGCGCAGCGTATCCACGGCCACGCCGCACATGCCGACCTCACCGAGCGAACGCGGCGAATCGCTGTCGTAGCCCATCAGCGTCGGAAAATCGAAGGCCGTCGAGAGCCCCGTCTGGCCCTCTTTCAGCAGGTAATGAAACCGCTCGTTGGTCTGCTCGGGCGTGCCGAAGCCCGCGAACATGCGCATCGTCCAGAGCCGCGAGCGATACATCGTCGGCTGCACGCCGCGCGTAAAGGGATACTGTCCCGGCAGGCCGAGATCGCGCGCGTAGTCGAGGCGAACGTCTGCCGGCGTGAGCAGATCGGGCACCTCGAGATCGCTCCAAGTCGAAAATCGCTTCTTGCGCGGCGGCATCTTCGCCTCGCTCGGGGCCACCGTCGACTTGCGCCATGCGGCGGTGGCGGCGCGCAGCGCCTCGAGATCCGTCGCGGGCACTTCGCCGTTCGACGTGAAGGCCGTCGAATCGGCTTTTTCCGACCCTTGGACGTCCCCGACGGGGGAGGACGCCGGAGCGGATCCGTTTCGCGGATGCGGATCGGGCGGCGATTCAGAGAGAGACACGTGCTGCGCCATGTGGGGCAATCTACCGCGCGGATGCTCGAGAAGCGAGGTCCGTAGAGAACGACGCGGCGCGTGAAAAACTCGACCGGCTCACCGGTGCTCTAGGTTAGGGCGTCTTCTCGGCAGCCGCCGTGCGGTAGCCGCGAAGCACCTTGAGCCGCGAGCGAACGAACCACACGGCTGTCACGATGATCGTCACGCCGATGACTGCGTCGAAGCGGTGCATGAAGTGCTTGAGCGGCGAGTTTTCGTCGAGCAAGGTCAGCCCGAGGCGCTGGCCGACGTATCCGAGCGCGAGACACCACGGGAGCGAGCCGACGAAGGTGTAGATGTGAAACTTCGTCCAGTTCATGCGCGCGACGCCCGCGGGGAACGCGATGAACGTGCGCACCACCGGCAAGAGCCGCGCGACGAACACGATGACCTCTCCGCGCCGTGCGAACCAGCGATCGGCGATGGCCAACTCGTGCTGGCTCAGAAGAACGTATTTTCCGTATCGCTCGATGGCCCGCCGCCCGCCGGTCGCCCCGACGCGGTACGCGATCTCGCTCCCCAGATTGCATCCGAGGGCCCCAGCGATGGCTGCCGCCACCAGATTGAATTGCGGCAGCGCGATGTGAAACTGCTGCGCGAGTGCGGCATTGACGCTCGGCTCACTCATCGCGCCTGCATAGGGCATGATCAGCTCGCTCGGTAGCGGGATGCACGCGCTTTCGATGCCCATGAGAAGGGCGATGCCGAAATAACCGAGCGTCCCCATCACGAGAACGCAGAAGCCGCCGAGGACGGCAAAGATGGCTTTGACCATGAGCTCCCGCGGTCTAACGTGCCACCGCGGTCCGGTCAAGCAACCTAGACCCATCGAGGCGGCGGTCCAAACACCGGCCTTTCGAGCCTATTCCTCCGACGATTCCTTCTTCGACTTACCCGCAGGCGCAGCAGGCTCTTTCGGATCGCTCTCCACCTTGGTGGCCGCCGCCGGTTCCGCATCGCTCTTCGGTTCTTTTGCCGTCACCTTGACCGGTTCGCTGCGCCCTTCGGCCTCCGCCGACCTGACGGTTTCGAGCAACCCCGGGTGCGTCGGTTCTTCGACGAAGCCGGACGTGGTGTCTTCGTCCTCTTGGTCCTCGGCCACCGTGTCGTCGTCGGACTTGTCCCGTGAAGAGCTGGTGTCCGGCTCTTCAGCGTCGCTGCGTTCCTCGATCTTGACGAGGACCGCCGTGATGTTGTCCTCGCCGCCGTGCTCGTTGGCCTTCTCGATGAGGTTTCGGCACGCCTCCGAAATGTTCGACGCGACCGATACGATCCGCTTGATCTCGTCGTCCACGATCATGCCCGACAGCCCGTCGGAACAGAGAACGTACACGTCCCCGTCTTTGGGATCGTCGTGCTGCAGATCGACCACCACTTGGTCCTGCATGCCCAGCGCGCGCGTGATGACGTTCTTGGGCAGCTCGCTGCGCTGCTCCTCGGTCAGATCGGGCATCGCGAGCAGATAGTCGTTGATGAGCGAGTGATCGCGCGTCAAAAGGCGGATCTGGCCTTCGCGGATGCGGTAACAGCGTGAATCGCCCACGTGGCCGATGTACATGCGGCGCTTGCTGGGGCTGAACATCGCGCCTACCACCGTCGTGCCCATGCCGTGGTATTCGCGCGAGCGCGTGCTTCGTTCGAAGATCTGCCGGTTGGCCACGCGGATGCCGGTGAGCAGCCGGTTCTCTTCCTCGGACAGGTTCGTGTCGAAGTGGAAGGGCCAGGTCACGTCTTCGTTGGCCGTCGACTTGAAAAATTCGCTGATGGTCTCCGTGGCCAAACGCGACGCCACGTCTCCTGCGCGATGCCCGCCCATGCCGTCGGCCACGACGAAGAGATCGTACTCCTTGAGTACGATGAAGGAGTCTTCGTTGTGCTCGCGCTGAAGCCCTACGTCGCTCAGCCCGGCTGCGATGGCCCGCATCAACCGAGTCGCTCCTGTGGAATAAAGCCCAAGGGTTTCATCGGCTCGGGAGTGTGTCAAGGTGGGCACGCGCCGCGGCCTCCGTAGAGTCCATTTAAGTCTGGTTTCTCACGAAGCGGCTCAAATTTCGAGAATATCTTTCTCTTTCGTCGCGACCAGGGCGTCGACCTGCTTGACGCCGTCGGAAACGGTCTCCTCGGCCTTCTTTTTGGCGCGGTCCACTTCATCGGAACTGGCTCCCCCCTCGTTTTCGACTTCGCTCAACATATCCAGCGCATCGTGCCGCGCCTTGCGGATGGTGACCTTGCACTCTTCGCCGTATTTGCGGGCGATCTTCACGAATTCCTTGCGGCGCTCTTCGGTGAGCGGCGGAAGTGGAATGCGAACGATGTCGCCATCGACCAGCGGGTTCAATCCCAAGTCGCTCTCGCGGAGAGCTTTCTCCACCGCCTTGAGCTGCGACTTGTCCCACGGTTTGACGGTGAGCAGGCGCGCCTCGGGCACATTGACGTGTGCCATCTGATTGAGCGGGGTGGGCGTGCCGTAATAATCGATGCGAATGTTGTCGAGTAGGTTCGGGTTGGCGCGGCCCGCGCGCAGCTTGGCCAAATCACGCCGGAGCGCGTCGTGCGCTTTGCCGATGGCTCCGAATAGCTCTTTATGTGTGTCCTCGAGCATCGCGCGGTCCTTTTTCGCGGGCGGAAAGCCCGGCCGGGTACCTTAGCGCCATTGCGGCAGGGATTTCCACCCGGATTGTTGGCGCTGCCGAGGTCGAGGTAAGAGAGAAGCCGTGGCGCTCTCTTATTTTTCCTCCATGGCTTCACGGTGCGTTGTCGTTGGCCTCCTCGGGTTGCTCGACCTCGCGGCCTGTCATGGGAGGTCGGATGCATCGCTCGATGCTGCGGTGAGCATCGAGTCGCCGGTGCCTGTGCCCGAGGGGCTCTTGGCCGAGGCCGTCGTGCTGGATCCCAACGCATCGTGGGGTCGCGTGCAGCGCGGCACCGGCGGAGCGCTGGCCTTGATGCCGATGAACATCGGTGGCCTGGTGACCTCGCTGGCGGCGCTCGATCCCGCCCTCGGCCCCGAGGTCGATGGCGCGGCGCCCGCGTTCGGTGCCGTGGCCGTCGGGGCGTCGGGGGCGCTGGCCACGGGGGACGTGTCGTACGCGTGCGCGGTGCACCTGCTCGATGAGCGACGAACGCGCGGGACGCTGTTCGAAGGGCCGAACGCGCGTTACGTGGCCCGCGAGGCGTACGGGATGACGCTCGTTTCGCTTGCGCCGTCCGCGGCGTCAGCGGCCTTGCCGATGGCGATTGCGGTCTCGCACGGCGGCTTTCTCGTGGCGGCGCGAAACGAGGCCGATCTCGGGCGCCTCGGGCCCTATGTCTCGCGCACCTTGCCCGGGCGGACGCGGCCGAACGCGGCGATGGCCATCGACATCCCGCGGTCCGCGCTCGGCGGGCCCATCTCGCCGGCGCTCTTGTCGCTGTGGTCGTCGTTCCGCACCGAGATGGAGCGCCAAGATGCGCGCATGCGCGAGGCGCACGGCGGCAGGGCGCCCGACTTCGGTGATCCGCGGGCCATCGTGGAGATGAGCGACGCGTTCGTGAAAGACAAGGTGGGCATCCTCGCGGATCTCGACCATGCGCGCATCTTGCTCGACCCCACCGAGGACGCGATGCGC
>Ga0137415_10002458_pt1 | contig 18432 bp, 13 predicted proteins | sample CZODoug3_1_1_16f_FD_183082 | JGI IMG/M metagenome (GOLD analysis project Ga0137415, IMG submission 183082) | Vadose zone soil fungal communities from Angelo Coast Range Reserve, California, USA - CZODoug3_1_1_16fungal (Hybrid Assembly) | ecosystem: Environmental > Terrestrial > Soil > Vadose...
CGACCTCTGAGCCGGTTCAATACCCCGGTCAGCTGCTCGGAAAGGGCCGTAAACATAAGCGTAGCAAGCTAAATGGCGAGTACCGTGAATCCAAGTGGGGGTCTTATCTTGGCAGCTATGGCAGTTACGCCGCAGTGGTCCCGTCCCGATGATGCGGAGCGGCAGGCGAGGCTCGACGCCATGAAGCGGCGCGCGACCGGCCTGCTGGCGGTCGCGCTGCTGGTCTTCGTTGGTGCCAGCCTCTACGAAGCGCAATTCCCCTGGCTCGGCTACGTCCGCGCCACGGCCGAAGCGTCCCTGGTCGGTGGCCTGGCGGACTGGTTCGCCGTCACGGCGCTGTTCCGGCATCCGCTCGGCCTGCCGATTCCTCATACTGCGATCGTCGCGACCCGCAAGGAGCGCATCGGGCAGATCCTGGGCAACTTCGTCCAGAATCATTTCCTGTCGCGCGACGTCATCGCCGCGAACCTGCGGCAGGTGCATCCCGCGGAACGCGCGGCGCAGTGGCTCGCCGATCGGGAGCACGCCCGCCAATTCAGCCGGCAATTCGCCAGCGGTCTCGCGAAAACACTCGAAAACCTGCCCACCAACGAGCTGCAGGACCTGGTCAGCCAGGTCGTCCGCAACCGCGTCCGCACGTTCCGCGTCGCGCCGGCGCTCGGCAAGACGCTGGCGCTGGCGCTCGCGGACAACCGCCAGGAAGAGCTGCTCAATGCGACCGTGAAGCTGGCGGCGGACGCGGTCCGGAACAATCGGGAGCTGATCCGCGAGCGCGTTCGCGCGGAGACACCGTGGTGGGTGCCGCCGGTATTGGACGACAAGATCTACCAGAAGATCATCGCGGCCGTCGAACGGCTGCTGCACGACATGGTGATGGACCCGGCGCACCCGCTGCGCGGCGCGTTCGACGAAGCGATTCGCGATTTCATCGAACGCCTGCAGCACTCTCCCGAAGTCATCGAACGCGCGGAGGCGTTGAAGGAAGAGTGGCTCATGGGTGCGGCGACGGACGACCTGTCACGCAAGTTGTGGGAGGGGATCCGGCAGGCGGTCAACAACTACGCGGCGGGCGGCGGCGACGGGTCTCCGACTCCGCTGGACAGCGGTCTCAGCGAATTCGGAACCGCGTTGCTCTCCAACCCGACGCTGCTCGCGGAAATCGACGACCTGCTGATCGACGTCACGGCGAGCGTGGTGGAGAAGTACCGCCACGAGATTGGAGACCTGATCGCCAAGACCGTGGCCGGGTGGGATCCCCAGGCGACGTCGCAGCGATTCGAGCTGGCGGTGGGTCGAGACCTGCAGTTTGTCCGGATCAACGGCACGCTCGTCGGCGGGCTCGTCGGCCTAGCGATCTACACGATCACCCACCTGTTGCGCTGAGGCGCACGCTCGGAATCGCACGCCAGCCTTTCCAAGCGGCGGGCGCATCGACCAAGCGGACACACGGCCGGCCCTGAATCGTCAGTTGTTTGATTTCTGCCCGCCGGCCCCCGCCCGTCGGCCCGCCGGCCCGTCGTATCGCCCACGCACGCTGTAGCCCTGCCGCAAACCGGCTCGCCGCTGCCGCGTCGTCCCACACACTGTACCAGATCAGCGCGTCACTCTTCGGCCCCAGGACCTGATAGCGGTCGCCGTCCCAGCCCGTGGCGAGCGTCACGGCTTCGGCTTCGTTGCCGAGGTGCTGCTGGAATAGGAGTCGCGTTTCGAACTCACCGAGACCGTCTTCGTACTGCACCGTGTCCGGCTCGCCTGACGAGAAGGCGAGATCGGTCGGCTCGTCGTGCGCCGCGTAGCGCTCGGGATGCAGGATTTGCTCCGTGGACTGGGGCATCGAATCGAGCACCGAGACGCCGAAGTATTTGTGCCGGAACCAGACGATGAAGTCGGCGCCACCCAGGTAGGGGAAGATGAGTCCTTCGCGCAGCCACAGTGGCGCGCGGGCGAATTCCTTCATCTGTGCCTGTTGGGCGGCCATGACCGCCCGCTGTCTCCAGAACCATCCCAGCGCGAAGGTGTCGGGTTTCTGCTCGGGCATGAGGACAGGGATCTGCGCGACGGTGGCCTGACCCTCGAGAATCGCCTGCGCCGCGGCGCGCCGGTCGTTGGCGTGACGCTGCGTGATGATCGAGTCCAGATGGACGTATTGATCCTGCAAGGCGTGCACCAGCTCGTGCGATACCACGACGCGCAGCTGGAACGGCTCGATGTCGGCGGGGATGAACAGCGCGTTGGAATCGGGATCGTAATAGCCGGCGATCTGCTCGGTCAGGAGATCGATCATCGTCGGGCGCAGCTCGAGCGAATCGGGAATCAGGCCGAACAGTCTCAGCGCTGACTGCACGCCCGCCAGGTCCGCCGGCGGCAGATCCTCGTCGAACTTGTGGATCACGTAGTCCCGCACTTGCGGGCGCGAGCGGCGCAGGACCAGCGGTTCGCGTTTGAAGGGGAGGCCGGTGGCCTGGGCGACGACGGGCATCATGCGGTGCACCATGTCCTTCAAATCCGCCTCGCCCTGCACCGCCTGGGCACGCTCGCGGCATGCGACGGAGAGCACCACGACCACGACGCCGGCCGTCAGCCGGGTCAGCCTGCCCACTCGATCCCTTTCCCGACGGCCGATGCCACCACGCGGGCGACTTCTTTGCCCGACACGACGAGTCCCTGGCGCTCGAGCTCGGCGCGGAGGCGGCGGTCGAGATCGGCGCGCTGGTCCTCCAGCGCCGAAGGACGCCGGACGTCGGCGGAAGTCGCCGCAGGTTCTTCCGGCGTCTTCCGGCGACCTTCGCCGCCCAACAATTCATTCAACTCCTCCCCAAACCGTTGCAGCACCGCCGCCAAATCAGGCATCGGCTCTTCCGGCGCCGATCCTTCTTCCTCGGTCAGCCCGCGGCGAATCAACGCTTCGACTTTCTTGCGGTCGCGGATGAGCTTGTCGAGCTCCGGCGACACATGCGCCGTCGCCTGCGCGTGAGCGCAGGCCTCGTCGAGCACGTCGATCGCCTTGTCGGGGCGCGCCCGCTCGGGCACGAAGCGATCGGTCAGCACGATGGCGGCCTTGAGCGCATCGTCCGAGATCGCGACGGCGTGGTGGCGCTCCAGCCGCGGCCGCCGCGCGACGAGCACTTCCCACGTCTGGATCGCGTCCAGCTCCTCGATCGTGACCGGCTGGAAGCGGCGCTCGAGAGCCGGGTCGGCGCGGATCCATTTGTCGTATTCTTCGCCCGTCGTCGCGCCGATCACGCGCATGTCCCCGCGAACGAGCGCCGGTTTCAGCATGTTGGCGGCATCCATCGCCGCACCCATCGCCGTTCCCTGCCCCATCAAGTTGTGCAGCTCGTCCACGAACAGGATCAAATTGCGATCGGTCTCGAGTGCTTTCACCAGGCGACGGATGCGCTCCTCGTACTGGCCGCGAAACGACGTGCCGGCGAGCATCGACACATGGTCCAGCTGCAGAATCCGTGCGTCCTTGAGCGCCGGCGGCACCTCACCCGCGGCAATGCGCTGCGCCAGGCCTTCGACCACCGCGGTCTTGCCCACGCCCGCTTTGCCCACGAGCGCGGCGTTGTTCTTGCCCTGCCGCAGCAGGATATCCACCACCCGCGAGATCTCGGCGTCGCGGCAGCGGACGGGCTCGAGACCGCCGCGGCGCGCCTGCGCCGTGATGTCGATGCCGACGCGCTCCAGCACGTCGCCCGAATCGAACAGCCCTTCGAAGGGATTACTCATGTATTGCTAATCGCCTTTGAGGAAGTGCCCGTACCATGCGATGATCGCGTCGCCGAATACGAACGCGACGACGGCGCCCACCGCGAGAAATACCCCGAACGGCACGAGTCGCTTCTTCTTGATGGATAACGGAATGAAGATCAGTGAGCCCAGCGCGGCGCCGGCAAAGACCGTGAGCAGCACGCCGCGCCAGCCGACGAAGCTTCCCACCATCGCCATCATTTTCACGTCGCCACCGCCCATCGCTTCTTCTTTGAACACCCACGTGCCCGCCATCCCGACGAGCCACAGCAGCACGAAACCGACCGCGGCGCCGAGCAGCGCCTGGACAAAGCCATGCACGCCGCCGCCGAGCGCGAGCAGGAGCCCAATGACGAGACCGCCCCAGGTGAATTCGTCGGGGATGATGTAGTGGCGCGCGTCGGTGATCGCGATGCCGAGCAGCAGCGTCCCGAACAGGGCGGCCGCAACGGCGTGCAACGTCATGCCGTACACCAGCAGCGAGACGCCGAACAGCACTCCCACCAACGCTTCGATGAGCGGGTATTGCTTCGAAATCGGCTTGTGGCACCAGCGGCACTTGCCGCGCAGCCACAGCCAGGAGAAGAGCGGAATGTTGTCGCGCCACGCGATGGGCTGCTTGCAGTTCGGGCACGTCGAGCGCGGTCGCAGCAGCGATTGATCGCGCGGCAGCCGCAGAATGCAGACGTTGAGGAAGCTGCCGACGCAGAGGCCCACCAGCACCGCCGCGACGACGATCACGGGATCAGCGCCCACGCAGCACCTCGTAGAGCAGGATGCCCGCGGCAACGGCGACGTTCAACGACTCGGCGCCGCGCGCGAGCGGAATCGCGACGCGCTGTGCCGCGATCGCGTTGAGCTGCGGCCGGATTCCCGCTCCCTCGTTTCCCACGATCACTGCAATGAGCTCCTTGCCGGATGTCTCGGTATCGAGCGCGCGCGCGAGCGGCACACCGTCGGCCGCGGCGGCCCACAGCGTGATGCCGTGGTCGCGCGCCCACGCAATGAACGGCCCATCGTCGAGCTGCACAACGGGGTGCCGGAACGTCGCGCCCATCGCCGCCCGCAAGGCCTTCGGGTTCATCGGGTCCGCGCTGCCGCGCAGCAGCAGGCTGGCGGAGGCACCCAGCGCGTGCGCGGTCCGAATCAGCGTGCCGACGTTCCCCGGGTCCTGCACGCCGTCCACGACCAGCAGCGGCCCGCCGGTCACGTCTTTCAGGGCCCACGTACGCGGCTGCACGATCGCGAGGATCCCTTGCGGCGTGTCGGTCCCCGCGAGATCGCTGAAGGCGCGCGATCCGACTTCCTCGACGGTCACCGCATGGCTGGTGAGCTCGGCGGTGAGCGCCTGACCGCGGGTGGTGCGCGCCAGCTCCGGCGCTACCAGCGCGCCCTTGAACTCGAGGCCCGCGGCCAGCGCCTCCTCAACCAGGCGCACCCCTTCCAGGACCGCGAGGCCGCGGCGTCCCCGCGCTTTGCGACGTTGAAGATCGCGGACGGTCGACTGCAGATTACTGCGGATGCGCGTCCCCATGCCGGTCACAGGTGCCCCTAAGATTGCGTGTGCCGTTGCTTTCGCCAAGGCACGGCCTCCGAAATCATGAGAATCGCCCTCACGATCGCGGGCTCCGATTCGGGCGGAGCGGCAGGTATTCAGGCCGATCTCAAGACGTTTCATCAGTTCGGGGTGTTCGGGATCACCGCGATCACGGCCGTCACGGCGCAGAACACGACCGGCGTGCGCGCCTGGCAGGCGCTGCCCGCCACACTCGTGGCGCAGCAGATCGATGCCGTCGCCGACGACTTGTTCCCCGCCGCGGTAAAGAGCGGGATGCTCGGCGCCGCGGAGATCGTCGAAACCGTTGCGGAACGAATCGCGAACCGCCGGCTGCCGAATTACGTGCTCGATCCCGTGATGGTCGCGACGTCCGGCGACCGCCTACTCGATCGGGACGCGGAGCGGCTCATCGCGCGCCGGCTCGCGCCGCTCGCACTGCTGGTGACGCCGAATCTCAACGAGGCGGAGATTCTCGTCGAGGAAGCGGTGCGGACTCCGGATCAGATGGAAGCGGCGGGTCGCGCGCTGGTCGCCATGGGGGCTCGTGCCGCGCTCGTGAAAGGGGGACACCTCGCGGATCCGACAACACTGGTCGACGTGTTGGTGCACGGAAAATCGGCGCGCCGCTTCACGCACGCGCGCATCGATACGACGTCGACGCACGGCACGGGGTGCACGCTGTCAGCCGCAATTACGGCGGGGCTCGCGCTCGGCCGGCCACTCGAGCAGGCCGTCGCCGATGCGCTCGACTTCGTGCATCGCGCGATTGCGGCGGCGCCCGGGCTCGGTCAAGGCCACGGACCCCTCAACCACTTTGTGCCCGCGCCCCCCCGACCGCCCAGCGAAGGTCTTTAGTCTACGGATTCCACCAGTAGGTAGCCTTGATCATGAAGATGTTGTCGGCCGGCGCCCGCAGCATCCGTCCCATCGAGGAGCCGAAGTTGAAGTTGCCGACGGTTTCATAATCCTGCCGGCTTTGTGTCCACACGAAGTACAGCGTCGAGCCGGGCATGTACTCCCAGCGCAACACCGCGTTGCCGCGCAGCGACTTGTAATTGAAGTCCGGCCGGCCAAAGGAAAACGGCTTGAGCGGCCCCGAGCGGTCCAGATCGACCTCATACGAATTGGTCGAGTCGACGTACGTGATGCGGGAGCCGTAGATCGACCCGTAGCGCGTGAACTCGGCGCTGCGCGGCCGGGCCAGCTCGTGGAAGTAGTCGTAGCGACCGGCAGAGATCAGCGGTTGCGCGTAGAGCTGGAGCGACAGCGTCGGGCTGTACGTCCAGTTCAGGCGGATCGCCGCCGACAATTCCGTCTGTTTCAGCAGCCCAAAGATGTAATGGGTGCCGTACGTGTTCCGGGCGCCACCGGCCGTGTCGACGACGGCATCGACGTACTGCAGCGGATTGCTCTGCTTGTACAGGTTTGGACCGACGCTCACCAGCACGTTCGGCGCGGGCCGGTACTGCACGTTGGCATATACCGACCCCTCGATGTCCTGCGACGACCGGAAGTAAGTGAAGAACCCCGTGCCGAGCGTCACCGATTTCCGGCTATCCGATCCCAGATCGATCCCGAGCTGATACGCCGGCGGCAGCAACATCAGCGGGCCGCCCCGCGTGCGGCGGTTGTCCACCGTCCAGGGATTGTAGGCGACGTTCCAATTGATCCAGGAGTAGTTGAGGAACTGGACGTAGCCAAAGTTGAAGCCACCCGACCAGTTGATGTTGCCGTCCCAGTCGTAATTCCGAAACAGCGCGCCGCCCGTCTCGGCGTAGCGGAACACCTTGCCGGGTTTGGTCCAATTGCGGCCGCCCCCCACGTGCATGTTGATGTAGCCGACACGTGACAGGAAACCGACGTCGTTCACGTCGAATCCGGGCGAGATCACCCCGAAGGCGGCGTTCACGAAGGTGTTGCCGCGCTGTTTGGCCAGCGTGAATCGCGCCGCTGTGCCGGTGAGGGACGTCGCGTTGGGATCCACGCCGACGCTCGGCGCATCGGGCCGCTGGAAGTAGTGCACCGAATTGCGCTGCACTGCGGTGATGCGCGCCGGAGTCCCGGTGATCCGCGAGGCGGCGACCCACGCGGTCGACACCCAGGTCTTGGAGGAATCGAGGAAGACCCAGCCGTCCGTCCCGAACGTCATGGAGTTGCCGTTGCGGGCGTCGCGCAGCCGGGGATCGTCGAACGCGCGGCCCGCGACCGTGGAGATGAATCCGAGCCCCTGCCGCCCCTTGTCGAACTCTTTTTGCACGCGATACACCCCGTACAGCGTGAGCGGCTCCATTTCCTCACCCCAGCGCGCGCCGGCGCTGTCCTGGAGCGCGGCGCGCTCGCGCCCGGTGACCGCGGTCAGGCCACCGACGTTCCAGCTGCCCGCGACTTTCCCCGTGAGCTTCATGGCGCCGAGGATGTGCGCCCCATCAGGTCCGCCGGCATATCCCTTCGCCGGTGCGCCCGGGAGTGACAGCGAGCGCCCGACACGCCGGCTGTAGAAGAAGCTCGGTCCCGACCAGTTGAAGCCCCAGAAGTTGCTCTGGCCGCCGTATCCGAATTCGAAAATGGACGAGCCTTCGACAAAGAACGGCCGTCGCTCGTTGAGGAACGTCTCGCGGTCGCTCAAGTTCACGACGGCTGGATCGACCTCGACCTGGCCAAAATCAGGATTGACCGTGGCGTTGAGCGTCAGATTCGAGCCGAGCCCGATCCGCGCGTCGGCCCCGAAGCCGGGGTCGAACTTCGAGCCGTCGTTGAACGGGTTGCCGGCCGCCTGGCGTGTGAATGCAGCGCGGCTCGTCGCATACGGCAGGATTTCGAGACGCCGCGGCGGCTCGATGCGCTCGATCCCTACGAGATCGGGAAAGCGCGACACGAAGCCTCTGGCCTCTTTCGGCGTGTAGGCGATGAAATCGAATTCATTCTTGCGCGCGATGTCGCGGCGGAAATTGATGCCCCACACGTACTGGCTCCGCTTGACGAACCGCAGCTGCGAGTATGGGATGCGCATCTCCGCGGTCCAGCCCTGCGAATCGCGCGTGACCTTCCCTTCCCACACCCCGTCCCAGGTGTCGTCGTCCCAGTCGTCGTTGAAGAGCGTGCCGTCGTACAGCGTGCCGGCGGCGCTGATCCCGAAGTAGTAACCGCTGCGCTTGTCGTGGTAGGAGTCGACGAATACCTGAAAGCGGTCAGAGTTCGTGCCCTGATCGCGGCGCGCGAGCCGCGCGACGATCGAGTCGGGATGCGAGTCGTACAGCCGGGCCGCGATGTAGAGCGCCGCATCGTCGTACGTGATGTAGACGACGGTGCTCTCGCTCGGGGCCGTGCCCTCGTTTGGATCGCGCTGCGTAAACCCCGTCACCCGTTCGGCAGTTTGCCAGAGCGGTTCGCGCAGCAGCCCGTCGATGGTGACGGACTGCCCACCGCCGAGGCGCACGGCACGGACTTCCTTGGGAGCGGGAAGAGCCGGCAAAGCCGGCGGGGGTGAATCGACTGCGACGATAGGCGGCTGAGTGCCCGCCAGAGCGAGTAGCAAGTGGAGCGTCGTCGTCATGATTCGTCCGGAGCTGAAGTGAGGGTGAACCCCGGTCGCGAACGCTGACGGCGAGCGCGCGGCGGCTATCGATTCATATGACAGAGGCGGGAGCGAAAAGGTTGCATAACGAACGAGGGATGGTGTTAGGCCATTGTCAGGCGCCGCAGCACTCCTTTCACGACCACGGAGAGACGCCGCGCCACCTGCTCGCTCACCGCGAGTACGTCCTGGTGCGATAGCGCCTCGCCCGTAATGCCTGCCCCGGGATTGGTAATAGAGGAAAAGCCCAGGCAGCGTACGCCGCGCGATCGCGCGACCAGCACCTCCGGCACGGTCGACATCCCCACGGCATCGGCACCCAGGCGCTCGAGCATGCGCACCTCGGCGGGTGTCTCATACGACGGGCCGAGCAGTCCGACGTAAACCCCTTCTTCCAGCGGCACGTGCTCTTCGCGCGCGACCTCGCGCGCGAGCGCTCGCAGCTCGTTGTCATACGACTCGTGCATGATGGGGAACCGCTGCTCGCCTGGCTCCGGCTGCCCGATCAGCGGATTGCGCCACATCAGATTGATGTGATCGGCGATGAGCATCAGGGTTCCACCCGGAAACGTGCGGCGCACTCCGCCGGCGGCATTCGTGACGATCAGAATCTCGACGCCCAGCTCCGCGAACACTCTGGCCGGGAGCCCCGCGACGGCGGCGGGATGCCCCTCATACAGATGAAAGCGGCCCGCCTGCACGATGACGGGCACGCCCTCGAGCTTTCCCGCGACCAGCTCGCCCTTGTGGCCGGCAACACCGGGCTCGGGAAAACCGGGGATGGTGTTGTACGGGATACGAATGGGGTCGGTGACTTCGTCGGCGAGAAAGCCCAGTCCGGAGCCGAGGACGATTGCGATACGAGGTTTGAGTTTTCCCAGGCGTCGACTCACTGCCTCTGTTGCCGCTGTTACAGCACCCGTTCCGCTGCCCCCGTCCCCCTTCCCCGTCACAACAGCATGCCCGCCAGCGTCGCGGAGAGAAAGTTGGCGAGCGTCCCCGCGATCATCGCCCGGAAACCGAGGCGCGCGAGATCGTGCTTGCGATCGGGCGCGAGCGCGCCGATGCCGCCGATCTGAATTCCCACGGAGCTGAGATTCGCGAAGCCACAGAGCGCAAACGTGGCGATCGTAAACGAGACGGGGTCGAGGCTGGCCTTCAATGGCCCGAGATGCGCGTAGGCGATGAACTCGTTGATCACCATCCGCTCGCCGAGCAGGCCGCCGATCGTGCCGGCGTCGTGCCACGGCACACCCATCACCCAGGCGATCGGCCGGAAGATCCAGCCCAGTACGGTCTGCAGGCTGGCCGGGAACCAGGGCGCAAAGCCGTGCACCGCGCCGAACAGGCCGTTCACGAGCGCGATGAGCGCGATGAACGAGATCAGCATCGCGATCACGTTGAGCATGAGGTGCAGCCCTTCGCTCGTCCCGCGAGCCGCTGCATCGAGCACGTTCACGTCGGTGCGCGGGATGTCCACCTTCACACCGCCGAGCGTTTCGGGGACCTCGGTCTCGGGCTCCATGATCTTCGCCATCATGATCGTACCGGGCGCCGTCATGATGACCGCGGTGAGCAGGTGGCGCGCCTCGATACCGAACGCGATGTACGCTGCCATGATCGAGCCCGACACGTGCGCCATGCCGGCCGTCATCACCGTCATCAGCTCGGAGCGCGTCATGCGTGGCAGGAACGGCCGGATCGTCAGCGGCGCCTCGGTCTGCCCCATGAAGATCGACGCCGCGACGTTGAGGCTCTCCGCCCCGCTCGCGCCCATGATCTTGTTCATGGCCACCGCGAACGCCTTCACCACGATCTGCATGATGCCGAGGTAGTACATGATCGCGAACAGCGCCGACACGAAGATGATCGCAGGCATGATCTGAAACGCGAACACGACCCCGATGCTCGAGTGCTGCTTGCCGATCTCGCCGAAGACGAACTCGGAGCCCGCATAAGAAAAGCTGAGGATCTTCGTCACCGTGGCACCCAACCAACTGAAAATCCTCGTGCCGATCGGAACACGGAGCACGAAGATCGCGAACAGCAGCTGCAGGCCGACACCCCAGCCAACGACGCGCCAGCTGATCGCCCGTCGATTGCGCGACAAGGCGATGCCGATGCCGAGGATCAGGATCAGCCCGAAGATCCCCGTGAGCCGCGAGCCGAGTGAGCGGGGAGCGGACGTCGCGGTTTCCGCGGGCGCGACCACGCGAGCTTTGGTGGTGTCCTGGGCGGGCGTCTGAACGGTCGCGCCGCGCACCGTGTTGAACACGAAGCGCGGCAGCGTGAAGACGACGAGTGCACAGACAAATGTGACGGCGAACGCGAACACGACCCGGCGCCAGGATGTCACAGAGTCTCCAGTTCGTTTTGAACCCGGGATACGAGAGCGACCTTTTCGTATTCCGGGAGAAACGCGCTCTCGCAGCCGTTCAACACGACGCGCGCCAGCTCGTCGGGCGAGAGACCCAGGACGGCGTGTGCCTGGAAGTATTCGTCGGTCAGCGTGATCCCGTCGGTCAGCGGGCCGTCGGTGTTCAACGTGACCACGACGCCCTGCTGGAAATAGCGCTTAAAGGGGTGTTCCGCCACCGATCCCACGACGTGCGTGTGGACGTTGCTCGTAAGACACATCTCGAGCGGAATCTTGCGCGCCACCACTTCCTCGAGCAGCGCCGGGTCCTCCGCAAGCCGGGTCCCGTGCCCGATCCGCTGCGCGCCGAGCTCGTGCAGTGCCTGGTGGATCGACTGCGCCCCGTCGCCTTCGCCCGCGTGGCAGGTGCACGCCATCCCGTGCGCCGCCGCGTACTCGAATGCGGCGCGGTGATCGCGCGCCGGGAAGCCGCGCTCGGCGCCGGCGAGATCGAACGCCGTCACTCCCGCCGAGTGATACTCCGCCGCCACGCGCGCCAGCTCGAGCGATTCGGCCGGCGGCTTGGTGCGCATGGCGCACACGATGAGCCCGACTTTGGTCCCGGTTTCGGCCGAAGCGCGCCCGATGCCCGCGAGCGGCGCCTCGATCGCCTGCGCCAGGGTCAGCGCGGGCCGATGCAGCAGCGGCGAGTACCGCACCTCGACGTAGCGCACGTTTTCCGCGGCCTTGTCGAGCACGAATTCGTACGCCACACGCTCCAGCGCCGCGGCGGTCTGCAGCACCGAGAGCGTGATCGTGTACTTCTCGAGGTACTCCTCGAGGTTTTTGGCATCGCGCACCAGCATCGCCTTGGCGAGCGCCTCGGGCGTATCCGCGGGGAGGCGGATGCCTTGGGCGCGCGCCAGCTCCAACATCGTGGCCGGCCGCAAGGCGCCATCGAGATGCACGTGCAGCTCGGCCTTGGGCCAGCGCCGCAGCGCGTCTTTGGTGAGCCGCGGCTTCCCCTGACGCGCGGACACGACCACGCGGAACACGGCGCCGGCCTCGCCCACGGCGTCGCCGGCATCGATCGGGCGGCCCGCGGCATCGGTGACGTAGGCCGCGGAGTCGAGCTGGCGCGCGAGTCCTTCATCGGCCTGGGCCACGGCGTCGCGCACGCGGGCGCCGCGCGGGACATCGACTGCTTTGTCGTTGACGAAAACCCGCATTAATGGTCGGTCCGGTGGAAGCGCGCCTCTCCCGGCGCCTCCACGGGAGTGCGCAGCACGCCCAGATAGCGGACCAGGGCATCGACGTCGATCACATCGAGGTCCTGCTTCGGCGCGCCCGCCAACATGGCGAAACCCGAACCGCCGGTCGCCATGAAGTCGCTTACCACGAGTGTGTAGCTGCGGCTCTTCTCGAGGTCTTTGCCGGTGTCGAGACGCACCCGTGTGACGCGTTTCCCCGGCTCCTTGCGGCCGTCGTACCACACCTCCACGCCGGCGACGTGACAGTCGGGGGGATGGTCCCGGCTCGCCACGCACTGCTCCAGCGCGTCTTGAAGGACGGATCCCGTGACCGTGAGTCGCAGCAGGCGGTTTTGGAACGGCTGCACCTGATAGACGTTGCCCCACGTGACCGCCCCTTCGGGCAGATCGGACCGGATGCCGCCGTTGTTCATGATCGCCGCGTCGGCGCGGCCGGCGGCGCGTTGCGCATCCGCAATCAGCCGGCCCAGACCGTACTCGTCCCCCTCACGCTTCAACGGGAACTTGAGTCGAGCGACGACACGATCGGTGATGTTGCGCACCGCCTGCTGCTGGCGTCCCAACGCCTCGGTCAGGGTGACGTCGGGCTTCACCTGATCGACATACGGCGTGACGAGCTGCACGCGCACCTCGCGCCGCCCGCCCGCGCGCAGGAAGTCGACCACGCCGATGGTGCGGGCACTCGATTGTGCTTCCACGATGGGAATGCCGTTGACGACGGTGTTGACGCGTTGATGGGAGTGGCCGGCAACGATGAGGTCCACCGATCCCGAGTCGAGCTGCCGCGCCACGTCGAGGATCTCACCGTGACATGCCGCGCCGGCTCCGGAATCGCACACCGCGCCGGCGTGCGCGACCACGATGACGAAGTCGGCGGCCGCGCGTGCGGCGGGCAGATACTGCTTGATCGCCCGCGCACCGTCGCCGAAGGCGAGGCCCTGGACGTTGCGGGGCGCCGTGCTGGTCGGCGTTTCCGTCGTCGTCAAGCCGATCACCGCGATTTTCGCGCCGCCCTTGGTCACGAGCACCCACGGAGTGGCCCAGTCCGGCCGAGCCGTCCCCGCGGCGTTGGTGATGTTCGCGGACAGGAACGGATACTTTGCGTCGCGCATGCGCGAGCGCAGCGTATCGACCGACCAGTCGAACTCATGATTGCCGATCGCCGCGGCGTCGATGCCGAGCGCATTCATCGCGTCGATCGTGCCCCGTCCATACGTCGCATTCGACAGCGCCGTCCCCTGCATCTCATCGCCCGCATCGAGCCGCACGCTGGTGCAGCCGCACGCGCGGCCGAGACTGTCGAGCCACGGCTTCAGCGCCGCAACACCGCCGACCTGGCGGCCTTGCGACCAGTCCCACACCCGCGGCTCGAGCTGACCGTGCAGATCGCTGAGGGCAAGGACACGCAGCAGCGTGCTGTCGGCGACGCGGACGGTCACTTGAGCGGGTGCAAATGCGGCGCGTGCGGCGGCGCGCGCTTCATCGGGGATGATGGCCCAGCTGGGGCGTAGATAGGCCGCGGCCTGGAGGGTACGCGCGCGACGGATCTCGTCCACCAGCAGCTCACGTATGTCTTCCCCCTTGTCATACACGACGCGCGCGTTCTTCAGCATCGTGTAGCCACCACCTCCAGCCTGCCGATAGCTGTTGACCGCCATCGTGAAGCTGTCGCTGGGCTGGACGATCTTGCCTTCGTACGCGAGACCGCGGATACGCTGCCCTGCCGGCCGCGAGAGATCGATGTTGTAGACCACGCCGCTCACGACGTCGAAGTTGTAGCCCGCGACGCTGTCGTTGATGATCGGGCTGCCTGGCTGATAGGTGCGGAAGTAGCGCGCGGAGTGCTCGAGGAATTCGCGCAGCTGCTGGCCGGAGATCTTCACCGCGCGCAGCGTATTCTCGTAGGGGTAGATCCCCGCCACCTCTCGTAAATGCACCTCGCCTTCCGGCAAGCCGGGTTGCACGTCGAACGCGGCCGCCGCCGATAGCTGCGACCCCGAGCGGCGGCGCTGCACCTCGTTGATGAAATCGAGCAGCGGCGTGTCCTGCACGCGCGCGTAGCGCGCCTCGAACCCCGGCGCCACCGTGCCGATGGGGGTGGCCGCCCACAGCCGCGCGGCCTCGTTCGCGGCGTCGAAGCGACGCGTAAAGCGCGGCAATTCGGCGACGTTCGCCAACGGAATCAGATCGCTGCGGACGTTGGTCACACTCCATCTGCTCCCTGCTCCCTGCTCCCTGCTCAGCCACACATGCACGACGGAAATGCTCTGCGCCCAGTTCTTCGGCTGCACGAAGTGCACGCCGTTGATCACCGTGTCGCGGATCTCCCGATGCGTGTGGCCCACAATCACGATGTCGGGTTTGGGCTTCACGGCGGCCAGTGCGGCGGCGTCATTCTCCGGCCCGATGCCGGTCGTGTCGTAGCTCGACTCGCCGAAGCCGCTGTGAATCAGCACGACCTTCAGGTCGGCGCCCTGTTGGTCGAGCCGCGCCAATGCCCCCGGCGCCATTTCGGCGATGCGGCGCACCCGCGCGCGGCCCGCCAGCTGGCTGCGGTCCCACAGCATCACGCCCGGCGTGGTCAATCCCGTAATGCCGACTTTGATGGGGCCGCGCGGCACCAGGACGGTCTGGGCAAACATCAATGTGCCCGTCGAGTCCTGCACGTTTCCCGATACGTAATGGTAGGTCGCCTCGGCCGCAGCGCGCTGCAGCAACGGAAGGCCGAAGTCGAAGTCGTGATTGCCTGGCGTGACGGCGTCGTACTGCAGCGCGTTCATGGCGTCGACAATCGGCTGTGGTTGCCGTTTGTCGTAGCGCCCGAAGAACGTCGCGAAGGGGTTTCCCTGCAGCAGATCGCCGGCGTCGACCAGCACGACGGTGCCGGGATAGCGGGCGCGCAACGTCTCGAGCGCCGTGGCCACCCGGGAGAGTCCGCCGGGCGCCACGGCATCGCGCACATAGTCCCAGCCGAGGACGCGGCCGTGGACGTCGGTCGTCGCGACGATGACGATGTGGGCGGTATCAGGCGAAGCGGCTGGAGCCACCTGGGGATTTTGGAACGCGAGAAGGAGTGCCGAGAGAAGAACCATAGTGCGCACAAAATTGCGAAATGAGCGGCACTCGCGCTACCTTCCGGCCTGCTCATGGCGCCCGACCCCGTGGCCGTGCACCGTATTCTCGTCGTAGACGACGAGCCCGATATCACGGCGCTCGTCGCGTATCATCTTGCAAAGGAAGGGTACCGCGTCACCACGGCCGGCACCGGCGGCGACGCGCTGCGCTCGGCACGCGAGGAGCGGCCCGATCTCGTCGTGCTCGATCTGATGCTCCCCGGACACTCGGGCTTCGAAGTGCTGGCCGAGCTGCGCCGCCGCGACGAGACTCGCGACGTCGGCGTTCTGTTGCTGACGGCGCGTAAGGACGAGCCCGACCGCATCAAGGGGCTCTCCCTCGGCGCCGATGACTACCTGGCGAAGCCGTTCTCCCCCAAGGAGCTGGTGCTGCGCGTCGGGGCGATCCTGCGGCGCCTGGCAGCGCCGCCGGTGGCGGCGGGCGGACGCCTGGTCGGCGGCCCCATCGTCGTCGACCGCACCGCGCATCGGGTGACCGCCGAAGGCAAGGAAGTCGAGCTCACCGCGACGGAATTCAAGCTGCTCGAGCGACTGATCGAGCGGCGCGACCGCGTGCAGTCGCGGTCCCAATTGCTCGAGTCTGTCTGGCAGGCCCAACCGGACATTCAGACGCGCACCGTGGACATGCACGTCCAGCGGTTGCGCACCAAGCTCGGTACCGCCGGCGACTGGATCGAGACGGTGCGAGCCGTCGGCTATCGATTCCGTGAACCGGCCCCGGCACCGGTGTCGCGCCGCCGCCGCACATGAGACTCGCCACGCGGCTGTTCGCGAGCATCGGCTTGCTCGTGGCTGCCGCGGTCGTCGGTTCGATCGTCGCTGCCGACGTCCTGCTGCGCCGCCATCTCGAGACGGAAATCGCCGGTGAGCTGGAGCGCGAAGCGCGCCTGGTCGCGACGCTCGCTCCAGCTGATTCCTCGCGCTGGCCGGAGTTCGCGGCGTTGGTAGGCGCCCGGCTGGGACGGCGTGTGACCTTGATCGACCCTGAGGGCCATGTGCGCGGCGATACCGAGTTCCGCCGCGCGGAGCTCGCGCGGTTGCAGAATCACCGCGACCGTCCCGAGGTTCGCGCCGTGCTCGACTCCGGACTCAGCGTCGGGATGAGTGAGCGGCTCAGCGCATCCACCAACGAAAGCCAGCTGTATGTCGCGATCAAGGACGGCCCGCCCGGCCTGGCCGTCGTGCGCGTCTCGACGACCCTGGCAGTCGTCGATGCGCAAATCCACGCGATCCAGCGGGCGGTCGCCGCCGCGGGTCTGCTCATGCTGCTCGCCGCCGGACTCGTCGCGTGGCTGCTCGCTCGGGTACTGGCTCGGCCCCTGCTCCGCATCGCCGACGCCGCGCGGGACATCGCCGCCGGGCGGCCGGCGGAGTTCCCCGACGTGTCCGTCCCGGAGCTGGCGCATCAGGTGGACGCGCTCCGCGCCATGCATCACGAGCTGGAGCGGCGCTTCGACGATCTGCGGCGTGAGCGCGAAGAATCGCGCACGCTGCTCGAGGCGCTCTCCGACGGCGTGCTCGCCGCCGACCGGCGCGGCATCATCGTCTCGACCAATGCGGCGGCCCGGCGGCTGCTGGGCTATGGAGAAAGCGAATCGCTTCCGCCGCTCGGCGAGCTGTTCCACGACCGGCCGCACCGCACGCTGATGCGCGAGGTCCTGGCCGGCGCCGTCGTCGAAGGGCGCGAGCTCGACCTCGGCGATCGCACGGTCGTCGTCTCGGCGCGGCCGCTGAAGGACGGCGGCACCCTTTTGGTCCTGAGTGACGTCACCGACCTGCGGCGGCTCGAAACGATCCGGCGGGACTTCGTCGCGAACGTGTCGCACGAGCTGAAGACGCCGCTCACCGCCATCGCCGGCTACGCGGAAACGCTCACCGCGGAGGCGTCGGGCTCGCAGGCGGTCGGCTTCGCGCAGACGATCGTCGAAAACGCCCGTCGCATGCAGCGGCTGGTGGACGATTTACTCGATCTCTCGAGGATCGAATCGGGCGGATGGCGGCCTGAGCCGCGCTCAGTCGGCGTCGAAGCGGCGGCGCGCGAGGCGTGGGCGCCGTTCGCCGAGCGCGCGGCGGAGCGGCGCGTGGCGCTGGACACGGACACGGACACCGCCACCATCGACGCCGATCCCGAGGCGCTGCGGCAGATCTTCACCAATCTCTTCGACAATGCCCTCAGGCACACACCCGCGGGAGGACGGATCCGGGTGAAGGCGGAGCGTGCCGGCGATGACGTCCTCGTCCGGGTCTCGGACACCGGGTCGGGAATACCGGCGGACCATCTGCCGCGCATTTTCGAGCGCTTCTACCGCGTCGACCCGGGGCGCTCGCGCCAGGAAGGAGGCACGGGACTCGGGCTGGCGATCGTGAAGCACCTCGTCGAGGCCCATGGGGGCCGGGTCGAGGCGGAAAGCGAGCTGGGTCGCGGCACCACCATCCTGCTCTACGTCCCCGCCGTTACACAGTCGTAACGCCAGCACCGCTCTGCTATCTACGCGGCCGTTACCTGATCGTGACATCTCCGACTCATGGCAGTGATGCCCCACCGCCAGCTTTCCTTCCGTCAGCGCAGTCAACAATCACCCGTGTTTTGAGGAGTAACCCGTGCACGCAAGACTCTTGGCCGCGCTGTGCGCGCTGAGCATGGCCGCACTGCCCGCAGCCGCTCAGGCGCCCGCCAGTCAGGCTCCGCAGGTCACCGTCAGCGGTGTGGCGTATCTACAGTACCTCTACCAGCTGAAAGACACCGCCGCCCACAACAACAACTTCGACGTCACCCGCGCGTACAT
>Ga0137415_10002459_pt1 | contig 18432 bp, 22 predicted proteins | sample CZODoug3_1_1_16f_FD_183082 | JGI IMG/M metagenome (GOLD analysis project Ga0137415, IMG submission 183082) | Vadose zone soil fungal communities from Angelo Coast Range Reserve, California, USA - CZODoug3_1_1_16fungal (Hybrid Assembly) | ecosystem: Environmental > Terrestrial > Soil > Vadose...
TGGGCCTGGCCGTCGACTCGGGCGGCCCGGGGCAGTTCCGCGGCGGCCTGGGCTACGACAAGCACATCCGCATGCTCTCCGACGCGCACTTCATGTCGATCGCCGACCGCTCGATCCTCGCGTGCTGGGGGGTGAACGGGGGTCGGGCCGGGCGCCCGTTCAGCGTGACGATCGACCCGGGCGGTCCGAACGAACGCGAGGTGGACGCGCTGGCCGACGCCGAGTTCGTCCAGGCCGGCGAGGTGATCCGCATCCGGACGACGGGCGGCGGCGGCTGGGGTGACCCGCTCGACCGCGAACCGGCAGCCGTGCTGCGGGATGTGCGATGGGGGAAGGTCTCCGACCAGGCGTCGAGCGACGACTACGGCGTGGTGATCGTGGACGGCGCCGTCGACGACGCCGCGACCGTACGCGAGCGTACGGCGATGCGCGCCGCCCGCTCGGCATGCGAGCCGTTCTTCGACCGGGGCCCGGGCTACCTGCGGCTGGCCGGGCAGCCGTCGGCCGACGTCGACTGGCCGGCCTGACCCGTCACTGCGTCGCGATCACGATGCAACGCCGCAGTTCGTCCACGGCGGCGGGAGGTCCATCGATCGTGACGGCGCTCGGCTCGCCGGCGCCGGCTCGGTTCCACGCCCAGCGCAGAACGTCCATGGGTGGTCCGCTGACGGTCACGTCGGTTGGGTCGCCGGCGCCGTCCTCGACGATGAACCGGCCGGGACCGGTCCGAATTCGCCAGGCCGCCCCGTCCGTCCGCACCGTGTACGTCCGGCCGGGCGATTCGTCGAGGATGTCGGTGAAGTAGTCGCCCCAATCCGCGACGGAGTAGGCGACGAAGACCTTGAGCAGTTCGTCGATGCCGTCGACGGCCAGGTCGTCCGGCACCGGCGCGACCGGTTGGCCGGCGCCGAGCTCGGCGTCGATGCGATGGATGACCGTCTCGTGCGCCATCCGCCGGGACCAGAAGCCGACCGTCTGGTCAGGGGGATACCACGATCCGGCCGGATCTCGAGGTCGGCGGGCGGCGAACTCGTCGCGCAGGCCGGCGTAGGCCCGGTCGAGCAGCGCGACCGGCTCCTCGTCGGCGAGCTCCGGCGGCGGCCACCCTTTCTCGGGCTCCACGCCGTCGCGCATCGCCGCCGTCTTGTGCAGGTAGACCGTGCCGACATGGCGGGTGAGCTCGGCAACGGTCCAGCCCGGACAGGTCGGTACCGGCTCGCCCAAGGCGGGCGGCACGACGTCCCGCAGGCGGGCGTGGTCAGCGGCGAGGCAGTCGAGGAACCGGGAATGCTCCATGCCAAATAGTGCAGCACGCGCCACTGTCAACGGTGCAGCTTGGTCCGCAGCGCCGTCCGCGCGTTGAACGCCGCCTTCAGCGCCCGGTCGGCCCTCGACCCGTCGGCTGGCAACAAGCCGACCTGACGGGCGAACTGCATCTGATCGAAGATCACGAAGTTCGACACGACCAGCCCGTCACGTACGACGAAGTGGTCCTGACCGTCGACCGCGAGTTCGCGTCCGGTGCCCGCGACACCCAGCACCGGGCCGGTGTGCCGGCCGGTCATGCGCCACTGCACGAACACGTCGTCCCCGGAGCCGGCGATCGTGATCACCTCGACGTGGAAGTCCTCGATCGCCCGGTACAGGTCGCTGAAGTACGCCGCGATCTCGTCGGGGCCGTGGCAGGTGCGGTCGGGGAACCGCTCGACGGTGGCGTCGGTCCAGACCTTGCGGGCTGCGTCGAGATCCTGCCCGGCGATCTGCGCGACGGTCTGGCGGACGAGTTCGGCGTTGCTCAGGTCCGTGCTGGTCATGGCTCGACCGTACCGCCGACGACGGTGCGCCAGCGATCGACATAGCGGGCACCGTCGACATCAAGGGCCACGTCGATCATCGCGGGGTGATCACCGCCGGGGTCGACGAGCGTCCGACCGCGCATCCCGGAGAGTTCGACCCGAACGGCCCGCCGCTCGGTGTGCAGCCCGGCCGGCTCGACCACCGCGCAGACCGCTCCGGCGTCGCCGATCGTCGTGACGCCGGTCTGGTAGCGGGCGATGCCGAAGCGCAGCAGCCCGGCGGCGAGTTGCGCGCCCGGGTCGGTACCGGCGCCGAGCAGGGCAGCGTCGGACTCGGTTGGCGCCGGATCGTAGAAGACGTCCAGGCCGTACATGGTGACCGGCGTCGAGCTCGCCGCGAGCGCATCCAGGACGATGGCGGCCGACTCGGGATCGTGGCCGACGTTGAACTCCACGGCGTCCGTGGTGGTCCCGCCCACGAACACGAATCGTTCGATGCGCTCGGCGGTCTCGGGGTAGGTGCGCAACAGCAGCGCGATATTCGTCAACGGCGCCAGGGCCACCAGTGTGACCGGCGGGCCGGCCGTCAACTCGTCGCGAAGCAGCTCGACGGCGTGCCGCGGATCGACGGTCCGCGTGGACGGCGGCCAGCCCAGATCGGCCATGCCGTCCCGCCCGTGGACCACCCGGTCCGGGCGCGGCGCCGCGACCAGCGGACGGGCCGCGCCGCGAGCCACTGGCACATCGTGCCTTCCGGCCGTGTCGAGCACGGTCAGCGTGTTGGCGACCACCTTGTCGACGCCGACGTTGCCGGCCACGCAGGTCACGGCCCGCAGGTCCAAGCTGGGATGCCGGGCCGCGAACAGCAGCGCGAGCGCATCGTCCACGCCGGTGTCGACGTCGAGGATGACCGGGATCGTCACGAGTCGTTATGAGTCAGAGACCGTGAACAGGGTCAGCTGGACGCCCGCGGGCGGATCGAGCCGGACGTTGCGGTCGTTCCACGGCGTGACGACCGGGCCGCCGACGATCGTGGCGCCGGCGTCGGCCAGCCGCTGCGCCGTCGCCGCCGAATCCTCGACGCGCAGCGCGAGGCGAACCGGCCCGGCGACCCGCCGCCCCACCTCGATCTCGTCGACCTCGGCGGCGTGCTGCGCGTCGATGATCTCGATCGTGGCTCGGCCGGCGCCCAGGATCGACACCCGGCCGGAGTCGGCGTACGCCTGCTCCTCGGGCAAGCCGAGCACGTCGCGATAGAACGTGAGCGCGGCATCGAAGTCGTCGACCGTGAGAGACACGCGAACTTCCTGCACGGGTGAGTCAGTCATGAAAACAGTAAAGCGTGACGGGATACCGTGCTCCTATGGCTTATCACCTCGCCGAGATCAACATCGCGCTTCCCGTCGAGCCCCTCGATTCGCCGCGGCTGGCCGAGTTCGTTGCCGCGCTGGACTCGATCAACGCCCTGGCCGACGAGTCACCGGGATTCCTCTGGCGGCTGCAGACCGAGGACGGTGACGCCACCGCGATCCGGGTGCTGGACGACGAGCGGCTGATCGTGAACATGTCGGTGTGGGAGACGATCCAGGCACTGGGTGACTACGTGTTCCGCAGCGTCCACACCGATTTCCTGCGCCGGCGCCGCGAGTGGTTCGTGCCGATGCGGGAGTCCATGACGGTGCTGTGGTGGGTGCCGGCGGGCACCGTGCCGACCGTCGCCGAGCCCGAGGAGCGCCTGCGTCACCTGCAGGCCAACGGGCCGACCGCGCACGCTTTCACGTTCCGGACGCCGTTCCCCAGCCCGGACGGAGTCGTGGCCACCGACGACGAGTGGTTCTGCCCGGCATGAGCACCGCGGGGGCGCTCGACGGCGTCGTCGTGGTCGATCTCTCTCGGGCACTGGCCGGTCCGCACGCCGCGATGATGCTGGGCGACCTCGGTGCCCGGGTGATCAAGGTGGAGACGCCCGGCAGCGGCGACGACAGCCGAACCTGGGGGCCACCGTTCGTCACGCCCGACGACGGTGAGCGCGAGTCGACGTACTTCCTGTCCTGCAACCGGAACAAGGAGTCGATCACCCTCGACCTGAAGAGCGAGGACGGCGCGCACACGCTGGGCCGCCTGGTCCAGCACGCCGACGTCCTGATCGAGAACTTCCGCACCGGCGTGCTCGACCGGCTGGGCTTCGGCCTGCCGCGCCTCACCGAGATCAACCCGCGGCTGATCACCTTGTCGATCACCGGATTCGGGCACGACGGCCCCGAGGGCGGGCGGGCCGGATACGACCAGATCGCGCAGGGCGAGTCGGGGATCATGTCGGTCACCGGACCGATCGGCGGCGAACCGACGCGGGTCGGGGTGCCGATCGGCGACCTGCTGGCCGGCATGTACGGCGCGTACGGCGTGGTCGCCGCGTTGCACGAGCGCGAGCGCACCGGACGCGGGCAGGTCGTGCGCACGTCGCTGCTCGCCGCGCTGGTCGGCGTCCACGCCCTCTACGGGACGATGTACACCGTGGGCGGCATCGTCCCGACGACGGCCGGCGCCCATCACCCCTCGATCTGCCCGTACGGCCTGTTCCACTGCGCCGACGGTGTCGTCCAGATCGCCGTGGGCAGCGAGAACCTCTGGCGGGCGTTCGCTCCGGCGTTCGGCCTCGACCGGCCCGAATGGGCGGCCAACCCCGATCGGGTGGCCGACCGGGACGCCGTCCTGGCCGCCGTGGACGCCGCGTTCGCGCCGCACACCCGGGCCGACCTGATGGCTCGACTGGCCGAGCTCGGCGTCCCGGCCGGGCAGGTCCGCTCGCTGGACGAGGTGTACGAGTGGGACCAGACGCGCTCGCAGGGCCTGCTGCTCGATGTCGAGCACGCGACGCTCGGGACGATCACGTTGCCGGGGCCGCCGTTGCGGTTCGATGACGGTGGCCGCCGTGATCACGACGCCCCGCCGACACTCGGGCAGCACAACGAGTCGATCCGCGCCTGGCTGGACCAGTTGGACCAGTTGGACCAGCTGGACCAGCTCGACTCGCTCGCGGACTGACCGGCCGGGCCTCGTGGCCCTGGAGTGGCTCGCGGCTTCCTGTCCATGATCACGACCCCTTTCTGCCGCCCGGGGGCGGACGCAACGGGCATTGATCATGGGCGAGGTGACGTGAAACCGAAGCGCCGCCCAGCGGGCCGGGATGGGGACCGGGATGGGGATACGTCGGCTACCAAAGTGCGAGCGGGAGCACGCGGCGGACTGGGCGAGAACCGCCAAGGTCACGTCCGGCGCTGGGCGACTAGCGCCAAAGCCGCGCGGACACGGCGTTCCCTAGAGTCGGCCCGATGCGGGTCGTGATCGCTCTCGGGGGCAATGCGATGACCGCGGCGGACGGCAGCGCGCGTCCGGACGACCAGCGCTCGGCGATCGAACGAGCGATGGAGCAGGTCGCGCCGATCGCGACGGCCGGGCACCAGGTCGTGCTGACGCACGGCAACGGGCCCCAGGTGGGCAACCTGCTGGTCAAGAACGAGCTCGCGGCGGCGGTCGTGCCGCCGGTGCCGCTGGACTGGTGCGGCGCGCAGACCCAGGGCACGATCGGCACGCTCATCCTGAACGCGCTGGCCCGCCGCGGCGTGTCCCGGGTGGCCGCGCTCGTGTCGCGCACCTTGGTAAGCGCAGCGGACGCCGGCTTCAGCGCCCCGTCCAAGCCGATCGGGCGCTACCTGCCGCGGGCCGAGGCAGCGGTGATGATCGACCACGGGCAGATCTGGCAGGACCGCGGCGCGCGGGGTTGGCGCCGCGTCGTGGCCTCACCCGAGCCGCGCGCCTGCCTGGACGCTTCCGCCGCGCTCGCGCTGCTCGACGCCGGGTACGTGGTGACCGGCGCCGGTGGTGGCGGCGTGCCGGTGGTGGACGACGGTGCCGGGGGCTACCGCGGCGTGGAGGCGGTGATCGACAAGGACCTGACCGCGGCCCTGCTCGCGATCACGCTTGACGCCGAGGCGCTGATCATCGCCACCGACGTCGAGGCGGCCATGCTCGGGTGGGGCACACCCGCCGCTCGCGCGCTGGGTCGGGTGGACGTCGCCGAGCTGCGTCGGCATGCTGCGTCCGGGGCGTTCGCCGGCGGCAGCATGGGGCCGAAGGTCGAGGCGGCGTGCCGCTTCGCCGAGCAAGGCCGGGGCTTCGCCGCGATCACGTCGCTGGAGCACATCGGGGACGCGCTGGCCGCAACGTCAGGCACCATAGTGAGCCGATCGAAGGAGTGAACGTGCCCGAGCCCATCGAGGTCCGCAAGGTGCCGCTGCACAGCGTGTCCGACGCGAGCGAGCTGGAGAAGCTGATCCGCGACGGCGTGCTCGACGCCGACCGGGTGGTCGCGATCATCGGCAAGACCGAGGGCAACGGCGGCGTCAACGACTACACGCGCATCATCGCCGACCGGGCCTTTCGCGAGGTGCTCGTCGGCGCGGGCACCCGGGATGTCGAGGCCGTCAAGCAGGTCCCGATCGTGTGGTCGGGCGGCACCGACGGGGTGATCTCGCCGCACGCCACGATCTTCGCCACCGTGCCGGCCTCGGCGGCGCCGGTCACCGACGAGCCGCGGCTGACCGTCGGCTTCGCGATGAGCGAGCAGATCCGGCCCGAGGACATCGGCCGTACCGCGATGATCACCAAGGTGGCGTCCGCCGTGGGCGAGGCGATGCAGCGCGCCGGTATCAATGACCCGGGCGACGTGCATTACGTCCAGACCAAGACTCCGTTGTTGACGATCGACACGATCCGCGACGCCAAGTCACGTGGCCACGACGTGTTCACCGAGGACACGCTCACGTCGATGGATGTCTCGAACGGCACCACCGCGCTGGGCATCGCCGTCGCGCTGGGCGAGATCAACCCGCCGACCGACGCCGACGTGCTGCGCGACCGGACGTTGTACTCGTCGGTGGCGTCCTGTTCGTCCGGTGTCGAGCTGGACCGGGCGCAGGTCGTCGTGGTGGGCAACGCCCGCGGGGTGGGCGGGCGGTATCGCATCGGGCACGGCGTCATGCGCGACGCCCTGGACGCCGACGGCATCTGGGCGGCGATCCGGTCCGCGGGCCTGAAGCTGCCCGAGCGCCCGCATCCGTCCGATCTGGACGGCCGGCTGGTGAACGTCTTCATCAAGTGCGAGGCGAGCCAAGACGGCCAGGTGCGCGGGCGGCGCAATGCGATGCTCGACGACTCCGACGTGCACTGGCACCGCCAGATCAAGGCGTGCGTCGGGGGAGTGGCGGCGGCGGTCACCGGCGATCCGGCGGTGTTCGTGTCGGTGTCGGCGGCGCACCAGGGCCCCGACGGGGGTGGCCCCGTGGCGGCCATCGTCGACCTCGGCTGACGTCGCCCGGTTTTGGCCGGATGGACCGCGCAGCGCGGCTCATCCGGCCAAAACCGAAAGGGGTAACCGGCGCCGGTAGGCTCGATGGCGCCATGAAGACCTTCGACGAGCTGTTCGCCGAGCTCACCGAGCGGCAACGCAGCCGCCCGGCCGGGTCGGCGACCGTCGAGGCATTGGACGCCGGGGTGCACGCCCAGGGCAAGAAGGTCGTCGAGGAGGCCGCCGAGGCCTGGATGGCGGCCGAGTACGAGACGGCCGACCGCACCGCCGAGGAGATCAGCCAGCTGCTGTACCGCGTCCAGGTACTCATGCTCGGCCGCGGTCTGACCACCGCCGACGTGTACCGACATCTGTAGGCACCAGGGAACCAGCCCGCCCACCCCGCCTACCGAAGAAGGTCCCATGACGCTCCGAATCGCCGTTCCGAACAAGGGCTCACTCGCCGAGCCGGCCAGCCAGATGCTCACCGAGGCGGGTTACCGCCAGCGCACCGACAATCGTGAACTCGTCCTGATCGACACCGAGAACGACACCGAGTTCTTCTTCCTCCGCCCCCGCGACATCGCGATCTACGTCGGCTCCGGGCGCCTGGACGTCGGCATCACCGGCGAGGACCTGCTGCTCGATTCCGGAGCCAACGCCGAGGCGATCCTGCCGCTCGGCTTCGCCGGGTCGACGTTCCGCTTCGCCGCCCGGGCCGGCAGCGGGCTGACGGTCGAGAAGCTCGACGGCAAGCGCATCGCCACCGCCTACCCCGGCGTCGTCGAGGCCTACCTCGTCGGGAACCGCATCGCGGCCGAGGTGATCCGCCTGGACGGTGCCGTCGAGACGGCCGTGCGGCTCGACGTCGCCGACGTGATCGCCGATGTCGTCTCGACCGGAACCACCCTGCGCAACGCCGGCCTGGAGATCTTCGGCGAGCCGATACTGTCCAGTCAGGCTGTACTGGTACGACGGCGTGAGGCCGAGAAGACGCCGCGCGTCGAGCAGCTCGTGCGCCGCCTGCAGGGCGTGATCATCGCCCGGCAGTACGTTCTGATGGACTACGACATCGGCAACCACCTGGTCGACAAGGCGGTCGCGATCGCCCCGGGCCTGGAGTCGCCGACCGTGTCGCCGCTTCATGTACAAGGCTGGTCGGCAGTACGGGTGATGGTGCCCCGCAAGGAGACGAACCGGATCATGGACGAGCTGTGGGACGTCGGCGCCCGCGGCATCCTGGTCACCGACATCCACGCGTGCCGACTATGAGTGAGCACATGAACGATCTCGTCGTGACCTCGCGTCCGATCAAGACGACCCGGGCGGCCATCACCGCGGCGGCCGTCGTGTTCGTCGTCTTCCTGATCGTCGCCATCGTCATGCCCCACGCCAACGCCGGTGCCCATTTCAGCTGGAAGGACCAGGTCTCCACGGGCGTGCTCGGCGTGATCCTGGCCGGGTTCATCCTGGTGTTCACCCGGCCCCGGCTGCGCGCCGACGCGAACGGCGTGCACATCCGCAACCACTGGGGGCCGTACAAGACGATCCCCTGGGACGTGATCGAGGGCGTCGAGTTCCCCAAGGGCCGTCGCTTCGCCCGGCTGGTGCTGCCGGCCGACGAGACGATCGCGCTGCTCGCCGTGCAGCGAGCCGACCGCGAGCACGCGGTCGCGGTGATGCGTGATCTGCGCGAGCTGTTCGCCCAGAGTCGCTAGGTGATCGCCGGCGTCCTGATCGCGGCCGGCGTCGCCGTGGCCACGGTGGTCACGATGCTGGCGATCCGCCGCCGCCGGCATCGCGACCTGGGGACATCGGCTGACCGGGCGACGTTCGACACGCTGCACACCGCGAGCCTGGCCACCCCGGGCCTGCGCGAGGGGCTCACCGAGCACGGCGCCCAGCGGGCCGTCCGCCACCTGCGGACCCTGCTGGGTACATCCGCGGTCGCCCTCACCGACCGGTCCCGGACGCTCGCGGTCGACGACGCGTCCCACCACCACGCCGAGCACGCGATGAGCCACGCCCAGGCGGTGCTGCACAGCGGGGTCACCGCCGTGCTGGGCCCCGCTGTCGTGTCCTGCCGCTCGGCCGACTGCCCGGTGCGCGCCGCCGTCGCCAGCCCGATCGTCGACGGGGACGCGGTGGTCGGCGCGCTCGTCGCGTACAGCCGCGAAGCCTCGGCGATGCTGGTGCGCGCCGTGGACGAGGTGGCCCGATGGGTGTCCGGGCAGGTCGAGCTCGCCGCCGCCGACCGGCAGCGCACCCGGCTCATGGAGGCCGAGCTGCGGGCCCTGCGAGCGCAGATCAGCCCGCACTTCATCTACAACTCGCTCACCGCCGTCGCGTCGTTCGTGCGCACCGATCCGGACCGGGCCCGCGAGCTGCTCCTGGAGTTCGCGGACTTCACCCGCTACGCGCTGCGCCATCGGGGCGAGTACACGACCCTCGCCGAGGAGCTGCGCAACACCGAGCGGTATCTGGTGCTCGAGCAGGCCCGCTTCGCCGATCGGCTGGTCGTCGCGCTGCACGTCGCCCCGGAGGTACTGCCGATCGCGGTGCCATTCCTCGTCGTGCAGCCGCTGGTCGAGAACGCCGTGCGGCACGGCCTCGAGGGCCACGCCGGCGTCGTCACGGTCGCCATCCACGCGATCGACGACGGGGCCGACGCGCTGATCAGCATCGAGGACGACGGGCCCGGCTCGGACCCGGACGTGATCCGCTCGGCCCTCGTGCACGAGTCGGCGTCGCCGTCGGTGGGCCTGGGCAACGTCGATGCCCGGCTGCGGCAGGTCTATGGCGACCGTTACGGCCTGGTGGTGGAGACCGCGCCGTCCGCCGGGACGAAGGTCAGCTTCCGGGTTCCGAAGTTCGCACCCGGCGTGCATCCTTCCCTGACCGAGATACCCGAGTTAGCCTCCGAAGAATGACGACGGCTGCGCTCCTGCGCGCCTTGGTGGTCGACGACGAGGCTCCGGCTCGTGAGGAGCTGGCCTACCTGCTCGACAATGACGCGCGGGTCGGCCAGGTGCGGTGCGCGAGCAACGGTTCGCAGGCACTGCAGATGCTCGCCGAGGAACCGGTGGACGTCGTCTTCTGCGATCTCAAGATGCCCGGGCTGCAGGGAATGGACCTCGCCCGCGTGCTGGCGCGCTTCGCCGAGCGTCCGCGCATCGTGTTCGTCACCGCCTACGACGAGCACGCCGTCGAAGCGTTCGAGATGCAGGCCGTCGACTACCTGATGAAGCCGGTACGGGCGGCCCGGCTGGCCGAGGCAGTGCGCCGCGTGGTGCTGTCCGGTGCCGGTACCCCGGACACGGGCGATGAGACCATCCCGGTCGAGCTGGCCGGCGTCACCCGGTTCGTGAGCCGTTCGCAGGTGCGCTACGTCGAGGCCCAGGGCGACTACGCACGTCTGCACACGGCTTCGGGTAGCCACCTGGTCCGAGTGCCGCTGTCCGCGCTCGCGGAACGCTGGGCCGACGCCGGCTTCGTCCGCATCCATCGCAGCACGCTCGTGTCGCTGACCCACGTCGACGAGGTACGCGTCGCGGACGGGCGGTGCAGCGTGCGGCTGGGCAACGACGAGCTGCCGGTCAGCCGCCGGCACACCCGTGAGCTGCGCGACCGGGTCACGCACCGATGAGTGAGCACCGGAGCGAGCGCCAGCGAGTGAGGAGCGGAGCGAATCCAGCGATGAGCGCTTGCGCGAAGAGCACGGTGGAGGGATGAGTGAGCACCGGAGCGAGCGCCAGCGGATCACCCATCCGCGCACCGACGCGGCGCGGCGGGTCCCGGCCCGGCCGGTGATCCACGAGATCGACGAGCAGACCCAGGTCGGTGAGGTGTACATGGCCTCGCTGGTGCGCAGCCAGCGGCGGTTGGCGTTGCTCGTGTGCTCGCTGACCGCGGTCGTACTGGGGGGGACGGCTCTTCTCGGGGCGCTCGCCCCGAGCTTCGCCCGACTGCGGCCGTTCGGCATCGCGGCGCCGTGGCTGCTGCTCGGCGTGGTGATCTATCCGGCGATGATCGGGCTGGCTGCGTACGCGGTGCGCCACGCCGAGCGCAACGAGCGCGACTTCACCCAGCTCGTGCGGCGCCGATGAGCGCTCGCGCGAAGAGCCCGCCGCCGCGACGCGGCCCGCGCCGAAGGCGTGGTGCGGAACTGCGTGTCCACCCGAGCGCCAGCGAGTGGTGGCGCGCGGTTTCGCGAAGGGCGGGATGAGTTCATGACGCACGGCTACGCGATCGGCGCGCTGGTCGTCGTGGCCGTGACGACTGTGGCTGTCGGTGCCCTCGGACTGCGCCGGGTGCGCACGACCAGCGACTTCTACGTCGCCTCTCGGGCGGTCTCGCCGCAGTGGAACGCGGCCGCGATCGGCGGTGAGTACCTGTCGGCGGCGTCGTTCCTCGGCATCGCCGGGCTGATCCTCGCCTACGGCTACGACGTGCTCTGGTATCCGGTGGGCTATACGGCGGGGTATCTGGTTCTGCTGGCCGTCGTGGCCGCGCCGCTTCGTCGCTCCGGGGCGTACACGCTGCCGGACTTCGCCGAGATCCGGCTGCGTTCGGTGGTGGTGCGGCGGTTGGCCAGCCTGCTGGTCGTACTGATCGGTTGGCTCTACCTCGTGCCGCAGCTGCAGGGGGCGGCGCTCACGCTGCGGACCCAGACCGGCGCGCCGCACTGGCTCGGCGGCCTGGTCGTGGTGGGCGTCGTGCTCGCGGCCGTGGCGATCGGTGGCATGCGGTCGATCACCTTCGCGCAGGCGTTCCAGTACTGGCTGAAGTTCACCGCGCTGCTGGTGCCGGCGATCGCCGTGCTCAGCGTGTGGCATCAGCGCCACGACACCATCGGTGACGGTTACCCGACCGCGCAGCGGGCCACGTCGGTGAACATCGCATCGTCGACGACGGTTCGCGTCGAGCAGGCCGAAACCCTGGTCGTGCGCGGTGTCCTGGACGGTCAGGGCGTCGACGGCCCGGTCGCCCTGCCGCCCGGGCGACACCACCTCGGCGCCGGCACCCGGGTCGAACTGCGCGCGGGGGACGTCGTCCCGGTGATCGCGTCGCTGCCCGCGCAGCACAACGACGACTGGCTGCGCCCGCTCGGGTCCGGCAAGGACCATCCGCTCTACGCCAGCCTGTCGTTGATGTTGGCGATCTGCCTCGGGACGATGGGGTTGCCGCACGTGCTCGTGCGGTTCTACACCAATCCCGACGGTCGCGACGCCCGGCGCACGACGCTGATCGTGATCGTGTTGCTGTCGTCGTTCTACCTGCTGCCGACCCTGTTCGGGGCCTTCGGACGGCGCTACGTGCCGGACCTGCTGCTCACCGGCAACACCGACGCCACCGTGTTGCTGCTGCCCGAGCGGATGCTCGCCGGCCTGCCGGGCACCCTGCTCGGCGCGCTCGTCACGGCCGGTGCCTTCGCGGCGTTCCTGTCGACAGCGTCCGGCCTGACCGTGTCGGTGGCCGGCGTCCTGTCGCAGGACGTCGTGCGCGGCCGGCCGGACCGGCGACGCGCGACCCGGATCCGGGCTTTCCGGCTCAGCGCGATCCTGGCGATCGGCGTGCCGTACCTGCTCAGCCTGCCGAGTGAACGCATCGGCCTGGCCGCCGTCGTGGGGCTGGCCTTCGCCGTCGCCGCGTCCTCGTTCTGCCCGTTGCTGGTGCTCGGCATCTGGTGGCGTCGCCTCACCGACGCAGGCGCGGTCGCGGGCCTGGTCTGCGGCGGGGTGCTCGCGACTATCGCCGTGCTCGTGACGATCATCGGCGGCCCCGCGTACGGCTGGACGGGCGCCCTGCTCGAGCAACCGGCCGCGTGGACGGTGCCGCTCGCGTTCGTCGTGATGGTCGTCGTGTCACTGCTGACCCGGTCGCGGGTGCCGTCCGACGTCGGACGGGTGATGGTGCGCCTGCATGCTCCCGAGTCGCTCGATCTTGGGCGGATACGGCCCGACCGTTCGTCGGCCGGAACCGACCGCTCGTCGCAGCCGCCACCGCCTCTCACCGACGCGTCGGCGACGTCCACCGACTCGGGGCTGTGACCTGCTGCACACTGCCCCGTCGCGCTGGGAATGTCGGTCCGGCACCGGGGGTCCCTCCGGTCGGCCGCTTCGCTCGGACCCGTCCGAGTCGCTGGACAGGAGCAGGCAAATGGCAGATTCAACTCAGGCCCCACCCCGGACCTCGGGGATCGCCGACCCCGGACCGCTCGGCCTCGCCGGATTCGCGCTCACCACGTTCGTGCTGTCGGTGTTCAACGCCGGCCTGATCGGCACCGGCGAGACGGTCGTGCTGGGGCTCGCGCTCGCCTACGGCGGCATCGCCCAGTTCGCCGCGGGCATGTGGGAATTCGTGAAGGGCAACACCTTCGGCGCGGTCGCCTTCGCCTCCTACGGAGGTTTCTGGATCTCGTTCTGGTACCTGCTCAACCACCTCCCGGCCGAGACCAAGGGCAACGACCTCAGCCACGGCATCGCGACCTATCTGCTGGCCTGGGGGATCTTCACGGCCTACATGTTCGTCGCGTCGCTGCGGACGTCGGGAGCGGTGGCCTCCGTCTTCTTCTTCCTGACGCTCACGTTCGTGTTCCTCGCGATCGGTGACTACGCCGAGAAGACCGGCATCACCAAGTTCGGTGGGTGGCTCGGCCTGATCACGGCCTTCCTCGCGTGGTACGCGTCCTTCGCCGCGGTAACGAACTCGACGTTCAAGCGGACCGTGCTGCCGACGTTCCCGCTCTGAAGGGGGGAACGACGGTGACCGACCCGAGTGCTGAGGCCCTGTCGAACCTGATGCACGAGAATCGCCGCTTCCCGCCGTCGCCCGAGTTCGCGGCCCAGGCCAACGTCACGGCGGAGGCGTATGACGAGGCGGCGTCGGATCGGTTGGCGTTCTGGGAGAAGCAGGCCCATCGACTGAGCTGGGCGACGCCCTGGACGAAAGTACTGGAGTGGGAGCGCCCGAACGCTGCATGGTTCGTGGGCGGGACGCTCAACGTGGCGTACAACTGCGTCGACCGGCACGTCGAGTCCGGCCACGGCGATCAGGTGGCCTACTACTGGGAGGGCGAGCCGGGCGACACCCGTACCGTGACGTACGGTCAGCTCAAGGACGAGGTGTGCCGGGCGGCGAATGCCCTTACCGCGTTGGGCGTCCAGGCCGGTGACCGCATCGCGATCTACCTGCCGATGCTCCTCGAGACGGTCGTGGCGATGCTGGCCTGTGCCCGGATCGGCGCGCCCCACACGGTGGTGTTCGGCGGGTTCTCGGCGCAGGCGTTGTCCGACCGGATCCTCGACTGCGACGCCCGGGTGGTGATCACCGCCGACGGTGGTTACCGCCGGGGCGCGGCGGCGGCGTTGAAGCCGGCGGTGGACGAGGCGATCAAGTCCTGCCCGGACGTGCGTTCGGTGCTCGTCGTCCGCCGTACGGGGCAGGACGTCGAGTGGGTCGAGGGCCGTGACGTGTGGTGGCACGAGGTGGTGGATGCCGCGTCGTCGTCGCATGAGCCGGCGGCGTTCGACGCGGAGCATCCCCTCTACGTCATGTATACGTCGGGGACGACGGGTAAGCCGAAGGGGATCTTGCACACGACGGGTGGGTACTTGACGCAGGTGTCCTACACGCACCATGCGGTGTTCGATCTCAAGCCCGACTCGGATGTGTACTGGTGCGGCGCGGACATCGGTTGGGTGACCGGCCACTCCTACATCGTGTACGGGCCGCTCTCGAATCGGGCGACGTCGTTCATGTACGAGGGCACGCCCAACACGCCGCACGAGGGTCGCTGGTGGGAGATGATCCAGAAGTACAAGATCAACATCCTGTACACCGCTCCCACCACCATTCGCACGTTCATGAAGTGGGGGGATGACATTCCGGCTCGCTTTGACCTTTCCTCACTACGGTTGTTGGGCAGTGTGGGCGAGCCGATCAATCCGGAGGCGTGGGTGTGGTACCGGCGGGTGATCGGTGGTGATCGGGTTCCGGTCGTGGATACGTGGTGGCAGACCGAGACGGGCGCGATCATGATCAGCCCGCTGCCCGGGGTGACGTCGGCCAAGCCCGGGTCGGCGACGCGCCCGCTGCCGGGCATCAGCGCGGAGGTGGTCGGCAACGACGGGGTTCCCGTGCCCAACGGCGGGGGCGGATTCCTGGTCGTGACCGAGCCGTGGCCCTCGATGCTGCGTGGCATCTGGGGCGACCCGGAGCGCTATCGGTCGACCTATTGGGATCGGTTCGCCGACCAGGGCTACTACTTCCCCGGGGATGGCGCGAAGAAGGATGACGACGGCGACCTGTGGCTGCTCGGCCGGGTGGACGACGTGATGCTCGTGTCCGGGCACAACATCTCCACCACCGAGGTCGAGTCGGCGCTGGTGTCACATCCTTCGGTGGCCGAGGCGGCCGTGGTCGGGGCGACCGATCCCACGACCGGGCAGGGCATCGTGGCGTTCGTGATCCTGCGGGGCGGCTCGGAGGACGGCCCCGACCTGGCGCAGACGCTGCGCGACCACGTCACCCACGAGATCGGCCCGATCGCCAAGCCCCGCCAGATTATGGTCGTGCCGGAACTGCCCAAGACCCGCTCGGGCAAGATCATGCGCCGGCTACTCAGGGACGTCGCCGAAAACCGACAGTTAGGCGACGTCACCACCCTGACCGACTCCACCGTCATGGACCTCATCAGCGAGAAACTGCCCAGCGCCGCCGAAGACTGACGGTTTTGGCCGGACGGACCGCGCTACGCGGCTCGTCCGGCCAAAACCGAGCGGGATCAGCGCCGCCGCAAATGGGTTGCCGCGCCGGCCCCGGGTGGGGCAACCTGCGGTCGATGGGCATCTCCCTGAGCCACGTCACGATCGACTGCGCCGATCCGTACGAGCTGGCCACCTTCTGGCAACGGGTCACCGGCTGGTCACGTCCGGACGACGACTTGCCGGGTGATCCGGAGGCGTCGCTGTTCCCCTCGGACGGCGGCACCGGGCTGTGGTTCCAGCACGTGCCGGAGACCAAGGCGGTGAAGAACCGGCTGCACCTGGACATCAGGCCGACCGATCACACTCGCGACGTCGAGGTCGAGCGGGTGCAGGCGCTCGGCGCGACGTTCGTCGCCGACTTCCGCGAACCGGACGGCAGCGGCTGGGTCGTGCTGGTCGATCCTGAGGGCAACGAATTCTGCGTCCTGCGTAGCGACGCCGAACGCGCCGCGCAAGCAGCGACCTAGCTGATCAGCTTCTCGCCGGGGCCCTGCCCGGGCTCATCCGGGAACGAGGACGCCTCGCGGAACGCGCGCTGCAGCGTCTTGAGGCCATCGCGCAGGGGCAGGCCCTGATCGCCGAGGTACTCCTGGGTGGCAGCCACCAGCCCGGCGAGTGCCGTGATGAGCGGGCGCGCCTCGCCCAGGTCCGGATGCGGTTCGCCGTCCGGCGTCAGGCCCAACTTCTCCGCGGATGCGCTCATGAGCAGCACGCCGGCGCGGGTGATCACCTCGACGGCCGGGATCTCGGCGAGCTCGCGAGGCGGCAGCGAGTCGAGCGAGTCGAGGGCTTCGAAGCCGTGCGCGGGTAGCGGAATGCCGGCGATCGGATGCGGGCTCGAGGCGCTTCCCGGAATGCCGAGGTCGTCGGCAACGTTCACAGAGCTTGGGTCGGTGTTAGGCACGCTGCTACCCTGTCATTGCGACCAGCCTCCGTGACACGCGGGGGTGTGCAAGCGGAAGCCCACCAAGCCTCCCACCCGAGCCGCCGCGGCGAGCCGGGTCCGGTCCGTGGCGTCATCGAACGCAGATGGCGTAGCGACGCATTTCGGCGTCCACGGGCTGGTCGGAGACTTGCAGGCCCCGCGCGCACTGGCGCCGGGGCTTTTCGCATCTTGCGCGAGGCATCGGTCCGAGACAACAGGAACGACCGAGGAGGTCACATCAGCTCAGAACCCAGGATCAACGATCGGATCCGCGTACCAGAGGTACGACTCGTCGGGCCCGAGGGCGAGCAGGTCGGCATCGTGCCGATCGGCAAGGCGCTCGAACTGGCCGCCGAGGCGGACCTGGATCTGGTCGAGGTCGCCCCGATGGCGCGGCCGCCGGTCTGCAAGCTCATGGACTACGGCAAGTTCAAGTACGAGAGCGCGCAGAAGGCACGCGAGGCCCGACGCAACCAGACCCTCACCGTCATCAAGGAGATGAAGCTCCGCCCCAAGATCGACTCGCACGACTACATGACCAAGAGGGGTCACGTCGAGCGGTTCCTCAAGCAGGGCGACAAGGTGAAGGTCACGATCATGTTCCGCGGACGAGAGCAATCCCGTCCCGAGCTCGGCTTCCGGCTGCTGCAGCGGCTCGCCGACGACATCCAGGAGCTTGGATTCGTCGAGTCGTCGCCGAAGCAGGACGGCCGCAACATGATCATGGTCGTGGCGCCGCATCGCACCGTGAAGCCCGTGAAGCACGGGGGCCCAACCGCCGACAGTGGCACTGAATAGAAGCGATAGAAGGACCGTCAATGCCCAAGAACAAGACTCATAGCGGGATCAAGAAGCGCGTCAAGGTGACTGGCCGCGGCAAGCTGCTCGCGCAGCGCGCCGGCATGCGCCACAACCTGGAGCGCAAGTCTTCGACGTTGACTCGTCGGCTGAGTGGCACCACCGAGGTCGCCCCCGCCGACGCGCCGCGCGTGAAGAAGCTGCTCGGCCGCTGATCGACCGTCCGCTGAACCAACTAGCCCCCAGCCGCCCGAATCCCGGCGGCCCGAGACCTTCAAGGAACCACCGTGGCACGCGTCAAGCGGGCAGTGAATGCCCACAAGAAACGCCGCAGCACACTCGAGGCGGCATCCGGTTACCGCGGCCAGCGCTCCCGGCTCTACCGCAAGGCCAAGGAGCAGCTGCTGCACTCCTCGACCTATGCCTACCGTGACCGCAAGGCCCGCAAGGGTGACTTCCGCCAGCTGTGGATCACTCGGATCAACGCGGCAGCCCGCGCGAACGACATCACGTACAACCGTTTCATCCAGGGCTTGCGCCTCGCCGGCGTGACGGTCGACCGCAAGGTCCTGGCCGACCTCGCCGTCACCGACGAGGCCGCGTTCGCTTCCCTTGCCAAGGTGGCCAAGGACGCCGTGGCCGCGAACGGCATTGGTGGCGTCGAGTCGAGCCCAGCCGCTTGATCTCCGATACGAACGCCCGGCTCGTGGCGGCCCGCCGGCTCACCCGCCGGCAACCTCGCCACGAGGCTGGGCGTTTCCTCGCCGAGGGCGCCCAGGCCGTACGCGAGGCCCTGGG